>Ga0126342_10004054_pt1 | contig 24696 bp, 22 predicted proteins | sample Cyp1metagenome_FD_92528 | JGI IMG/M metagenome (GOLD analysis project Ga0126342, IMG submission 92528) | Coral microbial communities from Lord Howe Island, Old Settlement Bay, Australia - Cyphastrea 1 metagenome | ecosystem: Host-associated > Invertebrates > Cnidaria > Coral ...
CTGTATTGACATAGATCTCCGTATAAAATGAAGTATGTATTGACATTTATTTTGATAATTTTACCTGCTGGCATATTCCTCTTGGAGTGACGTCGGTGCCGCCGTCTACTTTGTATCAAGTGACTCGTGTCTCGTTGCAGATTCTGACACACGCGCGCGAGTTCGTATATTTGCATATATGTAAATTTAAATGATTGTATACAGACAAACCACTGCTCAAACCTATGCTGGCATCGATTTCGCAACTCGAGTGGCGCAAGTATAGGCACGTATAGAATGAAGTAAGTATTGATTTTTTTGATATTTTATCTAGTGGCATGCTCCTCTTGGAGTGACACCGGTTCCATCATCTACTTGGCATGTCAAGTGAACAGTGTTGAAAACCCCTGGTGACAGTGTGAAACCCCGGTCGGTTGATGACTATACAGAGGTGATTTTACTAGCCAATGTAATGGGTAATCATGGGCAATATCACAATCCATTAGGGAAATCCCTATCAACTAACCAATGCAACTGGATGCCTGCCATGTTTCCGGCCAAAACGAACACGTCAATTTTCCATCTCGGTTCCGCATGAAGGACCCCAGTGGGCGATAACAAGGAATCGTGATGGTTTGAAACCAACAACAAGTGGGGATCTTTCTCATTAGATTTAAAACCCAGTGATTAGAACACTAATAATGATGAACCAACGACATTCATTCTATTTTCATTGGTGCTGAAAGCAGGTATCAAGGTTCCCAAGGCTGGGGCATGCCCAAGTGTGGTTTCGCAGGCGGCGGCTGCCAAATTTCGCCAGTGCGTTGCCATGGTTGCTCTCGGTGTCGGCTGCCAAACAGCGCGGGCTGTTGGGAGGTTTCGAGGAGAAACGCCGAGATCTTGAAATCCCAAACAAAAGTACCCATGTTGACATATGTTTCACACTGGTGCTTTCACCTTGCGATGAACATCATGGTGCTGTGGGTGATATCAGTCCAAGCTGCTGGTGATTCCGTGTTGTCAGGAGATCACCACAGGTGAGGAACGCACCGAGTGCATTGCAGCTGGCCAGCAAGACTGGTTGCAGTGATGCGGGGCTCACCATGCATCACACGCTGATCCAAATGGTGACATGAAACTGCAACATGTGTGGCACATAGGTGCAGCAAGCATCGGTTTAATTAAGCTGCGTTGGGCGAGGGCATCATAGTGAAAACCGGACCATCGTTGTGACTCTGACGGACGTTGAGACGAGGGAGATGGTTTGGTTAGCGTGTCTGTTCTCTTAGCTGACGATCATTAGGGCACAACAAACCCACTCAAGGAACACCAATGGGGCGCAGTGGTGGTGGACGACGCCTGGTCTCCGCCCATCTTGGGCTACTTACAACCTCCTGTGGTGGCCATTTTGCCGGCCGATACGCGTCACCAGGCCTTAGGATGGACGCGTTTAGTTCATTGGATGTTTGGGTGTTCGAGAGGAACCGAAACTTGTTTCCAAAGGCTTATTGGGCAAAGTCGCCTTTGTGCCATTCATTCTTTCCAGACGTTGCTGGGATGATCGTCCTGAAAAGTGGAGAAGAGGGATACCTCAGCAAATTCACTAGTTACGTGCCAGTTGCAAGGCAGCCACTAGTCGTCAATTTCTTGTTTTATTTTGTTACCATCAGCAGTGCTCAGATCTGCGTCTGACAGGGCCTGTTGTCCTCTCTGGAACGACTTCGCTTCCATTGCGGCGGTCAGATCTATGTCTTTCACGCTGAAGCTCCTCCGCGCGAAGGCTTTCGCCTCGATGGCAGCTTTGGGTGGAGAAACTGAGCTGATCATGGGACCGTGAAGATTTGGGAATGGGATGGATATGGATAGAACAAACCCTAAATAAATATAGGGTGGTGCTTTCAGCAACTATTCTTAGTGGTTTAGCAATATTTTTCTGATGGGTTTTGCCATTCGGAATGGGGAGGTTTCCACTCTTCAAACCTGGAAAAATCATCTGGAGGGCAAGGGGTGTCTGAGATTTGGACCTGTCATCTGTGTAGTTAATGTAGGTGAGATTCTTGGACTGCAGTGAATGAATTCTTGTTCCTGAAACAAGAGGAACAAATACCCGTATGTTTGTGTTGGAAATTATTTCATGCGGAACGAGGATGATTTCCCCAGTTTGATGGGATTGATTTCAAACCGCCAGCTTCAACTTCAGCCTTCTCGATCGGTATGTGTTCTTTATCTTTACAGATAGTTGGTGAATGAGCGCACCTGCTTTCCTTATCCATTGAAAATCTTGGGCACCTAAACTTATGTACAGAGAACAACAAATGATTGAATTCTGTTTCCAAGGATGCCACAGAGAGTACCTTTACCTCATAGTTCCCGGTTTCCAACCTCCTTATTTTAGGGTTGCTATATAATCCCCAAGAGATCCCACTGGTGCGTGGGCTGAACAAACCAATTTATGAACAATTTGCCATCTTCTCGGGCCCCACGTTGCCTGCCCTTCCAAGGTAAGAGCTGCAAACATGCAACTTGGGCAGACTTGGCATGGGTGTATGGACATAATGCTCCCTGAGTCCACAGTGGGATCAGATGGTATGGTAATCCCTGCAAAACCATCCCCTAGGCCATAGAATTGTAGTTAGCTGATAACTCAGCAGGTATGAAATCTAACTCCCAATTATCACACCACTTAACTTCTTTCTTGCCCATTGAATTCCGCACCCACCCCAGCCCAGCCCCAGGTAGAGCGATGCCACTGTCCCCGTACACCGGTGTCCCCCTATGGCGCTTGGGGCTGGCGCTTGTGGCGAAGCTTTCATCGACAGCTGCCGCAAGTGTGGCATCTGCCGCCGGGCTGCAGCTGTGCTACTGCTGGGGTGGTGGTGCACCCTGGAATCAATGGGTAATTCATTGGTGATTATTTGCAAGTTGGCTGATGCGAAGGTAATCATAAATTTGGTAATTGCTTGGTTTCCTCTTTGAAGTGGCAGTCCAAGATTTTGAAGAACATTGGCCACATCTTGTGGAAGATCAGATGAATTTGGGTGTCGCAGATGCAAAGTCGTGGGATAGCATCCACTTAGCTTTATAGAAGGTACCTGCAGATAGCCCACACCAGTTTCTATGGTGGAAACCTGATTTAACTTATCAATCCACCTGTTTAGGGGTATGGCATAAGGGTTACAAGCATGGCCCGCATTGATGTGTTCTATCATGTTCTAGTATTTCGGAGTTGAGCCAGGTTTGGCACGAACAACCTGCTGTAAATCGGTTTATTTTGCAAAATCAAAAAAAGGGACCGTTGAAGATTAATTCCGACCGCACCCAAAAACGGTTTGATTTTGTGGCATGTGCCACGCTATATGGGGGTTTCCTAAAATAGGGGTACCCCAAATCATCCAAAATTAGAGCTTTTTAGCATTGAAACCCATGGTGTTGGGGTATCCCATTTTAGGAAACCTCCGTACATTGGATGTTTGACACAACAGCTCACTGGCTCAAGGCACACCCTGGATCAATGGCCTGCAGTAGCGCAGTCTGTGACAGTTGTGGTCTTCCACTTCGTTCGAGGAAAGGCGAAGGCCACCACCATCGGGTCCAGGGTTCAGAGTTAAGGGCAGTCTATCGATTGTCACTGATCTTGGCGGGCTAAAACTTTGGAGAAACATATATAGAGAATACACCCTTGTTCGAGTCATTAACTTCAGGGATCATGCCTAGAAATTTTATAACACAATCGTGGCAGGTTCTAGTAGCCTCCTGTCCAGATGCCTTTTGTTTGGACCCTTGACATCTCACAGGTCGTTGCTTCTTGGTGCTGGGTGCATTTCTGTGAACAACTTGATTGCTTTTTTCTTGCTGAATCTTGACAACTGCATCTGAAGACAGCACACTTGGAGGATCAGCCCCAACTGGGGCTATTCCATCTATAGGTGTGTTACAACCCCATTGGCTATCCAAGTACTAGGTTGGCTCACCTGCCAAGCAAACAAACCGCAACATCAATGATGCAGCAATCGGTTGATCTACGTAGCTATTTGACTGCTTGATAGTTTGAAATGTTTTCAGTCGCAGTTGAGGAACATGTTTGGGATGGGAGCCTCAACCATCAACCAGCCTATCATGTTGTGCTGTGTCGCTGGTGCCGCTTCCTGGACCAGGTGCTGAAGTTCTGGCGAGACCCAACAGCTGGAGGGCACTTTACCGGTTGGAGTGCCGCTGGTCCAAACGATCCATACAGAAAGGGGCATGTGCCAAATTATGTCTGCGGAATGCTGGCTTTTCCATGGGTTTCACCAACGTGATGAATGATGGGGGTTGAAGTGGAATGAATAGGTCAATCAGTACTACTGGTCTGTTGTTTCAAGGGTTTCTTAACATGCTGATGACCTGGGACGAAATCAGTTGGTCAACAAATCTTTGACCAGTATGAAAGGATGACCCAATCAACCAGGTAAACCCGGCGAATTCTGGGCTGATGATGGCTCACGGGTGACAATTAAGCCGTTCTGATGAAACCAAGTAACTTTGTTTTTATGCGAGGTATCAGTATCAGGATATTTCAGATCAAATTCATTCAGCCAAACATTTGGCCGCCCCAAGAGACACTACCACGCTTTTTTTTTTTTAACTTTTTTGAATCCTTTGGTTTTTAAATTCAAGGGACCCCCTCAATTGTAATCCTAAAGATTGGCGCGCATGCCATCTCGTGGGTCTGGCCGTCGAGGTTCCTGGGGGAAGCATTGCAACGGGCAAAGACTCCGGGCTCTGGTGCACGGCACGACGGGAGTGGAACGAGGAGCGGTCCAGGGAGTGACTGGAACGGTTTGGTGGTTTTAAATGTGAGAAACCATGGGATCATGGTGCGTGAAATATTGATGACATTGATGGACAGTTATATAGCATGTTCGTTCGGTACAGTTGGGCGTTCGGAACGCGCGTTTTAAAAACTCGCGTTCCAGAACGCGCGTTCTGAGTGAATCCTTTTTTTTCCAATGATATAAAGTTAACTTATTTCCTGGGCCTGGACACTGAAACCTTTTTCCTCCCAAATAAAAAAGGATTTTGAGAGCTCTTATGGGCTCAAAATGGTGTATGAAGCCACCAGAAAGTTGATCTTCCCAACTCCGGATCCTTTTTCGGGTGAAGCAAAAAAGGTTCTGGCCTCACCAGGCTTGTGGGGCAAGTTAGCTTTCCTTCCCGGATCCTTTTTTTCCCTGAAAGGAAAAGATTCTGACCTCTCACATTTTTTTTCGTAGTGCTAATAACAGAGGTCTAAGAAGACTTTGAAACATTGTTGAAAAAATCAATGTGACACAGCGGATCCTTTTTGCAAGGAGCAAAAAAAAGGATTGGGAGGCTTCTGGGATCCATAAAACCACAAAAACCCCCCTGCGTTCGGAACGCGCGTTCCAGAACGTACGTTTTGCATTCTGCGTTTTGGTCGTGCTAACTAAGGTTATAATATAAGCGTATCAAAGGGATATTCCAGAATATGAATCAACAAAGATAGGGATTCATGTGGCAGAATCGAGAGGGAAAACCAAGAGACGATCTTTTGCATCACGTAAATATAGATGCACATGGGATTATGGAGTAATAGGTTTTAGGCGTTGTGCAGAATCAATCCACAAAAATCCAAACGGTTTACCTTCTCTGGAGTCTTTATTTGTTCACTGGCTATGGTCGTAACCCAATTACTCTTGATTGTGCTCTTACATCGCCTGCAATTTTGACATGTTTGAATCATCATGAATTATCATTTGTTTTTGTGGATGTGGATTGAATCAGCATTCTCTGGTTTTGATGCTCTCAGATTCCTTTTTTGGAACGTATTTTTGGAACATATTTCTGTGCATCTTGACATACGGGATGTAGGGATTTGGTACCCGATTTTGACTACCCAGATTTCACCTGCGAATTTTCCTGGTTTAATCCCGATTCATGGATGGAACACCCGCCATTTTGGTGGTTAACGAAAAAGTCGCAAGGAGGAGACATCTCTTCACATTTTACCTCTTTAGCCAGCCGTTGTTTCTCCGGATCAGCAGGAGACGGTGGGTTATCCCTGGGAGATGGCAGTAGGAGATGCACTGAGCGAGGAGAGGAGCGAGTGCATCGAAGGTGGGGGGCGGTGGGGGCAAGGGCCATGGTCGATTGGAGAGATCCCAGGTCGAAAATGGTGAACTGGAGAGGATTTTCTATAATAGCCATGAGGAAAACGAAGTGTTGTATATCGTTAAAGTCGTTGTACACACACACACATATATATATTATTACATATATATATATTATTACATATATATATACAATTATACAGTATACTATATATACATATGTAGTATACAACTATGTGAGTATATATATACAAAATACATATTCCATAAATATCCAAATGACGGATGGCAATCACCATCTTAAAGCTGTGGCTTTTGAAATTGGGTGTAGCGTAGCCCTACAGGCGGGATGAGTCTTCTTATATCCCCCGGTTGACACTTAATGCAAGTGTGCATCCACATATTGCAACAGCAATAATGGTTGAAACCTAGTTACAGCTGGAGTAACTACTACCTAAGTAATTGTAAAACTGTACCGAACGTATTAAGGGTGTTATATGGGAGGTTGCTTCCCTGGAATTGTAACTGACTGGATAAGAATATCTTTTGCGAAAGACGTATCTTTTCTTGGAGGTCCCGAAAATTGCAAGAATTTTAACTCTACTTTGTTGATTAAAAATTGATAACCATGATTAAAAATTAAAACCATGATAACCATGATAACCATTGATACGTATGTAATTTGTTGATTACCATGATTAAACATTAAAAACCAAGTTATGCGATATAGACATATGGGATCTCCCCAGCGTGTCTGAAAATAGGCGATGGATGACACATTAAAAAGTTTTACTTCGCGAACTGCAACTGGGATGATCCAACATACCTATATTATATACATATTGAAATAATTGGCAACAGGCAACAGAAGTTATAATTATGGCACTTAATATTTCCACATTGTGATGCACATCTAACTTCGGCGAAAATACCCCTTGGTTGATCAATCAGGCAATGGGGAATCCACATTTCGAATCAACGAATCATCTGCGAAAAGGTTTTTTTTCCAGAAGGCTTACAGGATATCTATGGGGGTCGAAATCAGGCACAAACTTTGGGTATGGGTATCTTATACTGGTTGGTGGTTTGGAACATATTTTCTTTTCCATAATATATGGGATAATCCTTCCTATTGACTAATATCTTGCAAGATGGTTAAAACCACCAACCACTTATAGATGACTGGGTATCTTATAGATGACTGTTCCAAGATGGTCTAAATTTTCTATCACTGCAACAGTACTTTTTCGACCTCATGGCTCCATGGACATCCTTCGAAAAAAAGGGACGACGTTCCGGGTTTTGAACACTGCTTAATCGGACTAGTGAGAAAAAAGTCGATGAACATGGTAAGTCAAACAAAACTCATTGGTAGGCTTTGGGCCTTTAAGAAGTTCTGAAAAATCATTTGATGGACCGTTGGTCGCACCTGATCACAACTTGAAGCCGCCACTTTCAACCGGTAACTCCCCTGTAGATAATGAGTTTTCCGATGCCATGTTCGATTGCCCAGATGCCTAGCCCCCCAGGATCCTGGGTGTATCGTTCTGGACGTTGCTTGCTGTGCATCGCAAATCTGGGAGAGGTGCTTTTGGCTCGTGACCAGTGGAGCAACTTGGCTGAGATTGTCTGGAAGATTATGCAACCAGGAGTGTTCAATCGCCATCCACCAACGGTTCATTTATTGGACCTGCATTTGTTGCCCACCAAACTCAATTTTTGAGGTGTAGACGTCGAGCAGTGGCCAACTCTTCCTGTTGATGGCCGCCATTTAGAGAATGTTCATCAATATGTCCAGTCGCCAGTCGGAACCTGTATTATCGGGGCTAGTGCATCCGCATTGATTTTTGACAGACACCAGATTTGCTGGTGAAATCCACATAACTTTGGTGAATTCCAACTTTTGGGATCCGACTTTCTGTGGTTCACCAGGTTTTTACGACATCAGCTACCGGGGGGTTCATCGCCCTCAGGCGATGAAGTCTTCAGCAATGGTTGGAGCCCTCGCAGCAATGCGACCGTGCAGCTTGGATGCTGATGGCCATGGTTGGTGGATGGATTCATTGTTAGCCACGGATATGATATCTGGATGATGTAGTGATTTTCTTGAAGAGCATCATAGAGTATCCAAGATTAGCAATGATTTGGTTGTGAGGCTGTCACCAGTACATGTAGGAGTTTGATGCCAGCGTGTTTACAGGAAGAAGGGAAAATTCATGTGCACTTGACCTTCAGTGCATGTACTTGGGAATGAATGGAAGATCACGAAGTAACATGTGCAATTTATCCTTGGCGAAGATGGGATTTACCTTTTACAGCCAGTGAACTTTGCAAGAAAAATGGGGCTAGTGGCTATAGATATGCTTGTGGGTCAAGATCTTTTTGCCCCTGGGACACACAGATGGACTTTTGGTTAACTACGTACGCCGTTTTGTTCGTAACACTTTTTGACTCATAGCAACTTGGGGACATGTCAAAACTCGATTCTCTCAAATTGGGTAGATCCTGAAGATTCCAACTTTAACCGTAACCTGAAGTTGTCTTCACTTCTTGGAATGCTGGCCAAGGGCCATTTGAGTGAGAATTCGCCATTGGTTGTCCCACCTGAAATCTTCTGAAGCAAACGTGAGCTTTGTGAAGAAGGTCAACTGTTTTTTGACATTGCATTTCTTGACATTGCTTTTCGCACGTAACCCGCAACAAACAATTTTTGGGCCCTTTGAGTGCTGCTGACAATCGCCAATAAATGCACTGCTAGTTGTGAGTAGCTAAAACCATGCACGCATGTAGAAACCCGCAATAGAATATGCATATGGGTCATTGGGGTGGGGTGGGGGTAATAACGTTCATGTCAACTTGAACACACATGGATTGTATGGTGTGCATAGCAAAAGAATATGCATCTGGGTCATTTGGGGTGGGGTTAGGGTGGGGTGGGGGTAAAAACATTCATGTCAACTTGAAAATATGTCATGCTACCTGTGGGATCTTCTCTTGCACTTCCACACATACGTCATGCTCTTGCACTTGCACACATACGTCATGCTACGTTGTGGGATCTTCTCTTGCACTTGCACTATGCATATTTGTGTTTGGGTGGTGGGGGATGGGGTGGCGTGGGATGGGGTGGCGTGGGGCATGTTAACGTTCCATGAAGATTAGACGTTGTCAATGCTTCTGTTGCACTTGCACACATACGTCATGCTACGCTGTGGGATCTTCTCTTGCACTTGCACTATGCATATTTGTGTTTGGGGTGGGGTGGGGCATGTTAACGTTCCATGAAGATTAGACGTTGTAAATGCCTCTCTTGCACTTGCACACATACGTGATGCTACGCTGTGTGATCTTCTCTTGCACTTGCACACATACGTCATGCTCTTGCACTTGCACACATACGTCATGCTCTTGCACTTGCACACATATGTCATGCTCTTGCACTTGCACACATACGTCATGCTCTTGTACTTGCACACATACGTCATGCTACGCTGCGGGATCTTCTCTTGCATTTGCACTATGCATATTTGTGTTTGGGTGGTGGGGGATGGGGTGGGGTGGGGCATGTTAACGTTCCATGATTTTCAACTTTGTCAATGTTACATTCGCGCAAACAGTCAAAAATCTGTTTAACATGAAATCTTGATTATTAGTTTTGCGGTCTCTCAAAAAACCTGTTCCAAGAGTTCAAGTTATCGATGTTTCGTTCCATGATTCAACCAAGACATCCCAGATGTCAAAAACATTGGGAAAAACCATGAAAAAACAACATCCAAATGCCTGCGGAACATTCAACTCAACTAAACATCAGAAATCCAAAACTAAGACGTCACAGAAACCACTGCGGGTTTCTATGTGCGTGCACCCTAAAACCCTCTGGTGTGGCTGGGGACCACTGCAGGTATGCTCCTGCGAAGCCGGACTTCTACGGCAAGGGCGCGGCATTGCCTTTGCAAAGGCCAGAGAGATGTGTGACTCCCGGCACGCTGCAGCAGTCGCGGAGGAAGATCCACACGGAGGGCTGGCCATTCATAGAACATTCCGGGGAGGCAGTTGCGGGGGTAGCGGGGGATGATGCCGAGGTATGCTCATGAAATAAGAGTTTCATGGCTGGTGAGTGAAGTCTGTAGCTTGAAATATTATAACTTGACGGGGCTACAAACCAATTTTGCCAAACAAATTCTAATTTCAGGGGTCATCCCAGGGACAACATTCCTAAAAGAACCCAGCTATAGGTACTTTATAATTAATGTGTATTAATGTGTAATATGTGCCTCTAGTGTTGCACGATAAATTTTCCCTTCCTTTCTAGTTCCGAGTCGCCGTGGAAAGCAACCTTTCCACAGTTGAGCTGGGATGATCTCTGTCCCGCTCGGGCCCCTTGACGCATTGACACACCACATAACTTCAAGTGGGCTACGGGTTATCAACACCCCAAAATGCATAGTTCAGTGCTAAAAAAATGAGACGTAAAATTGCTGACCCAACAGGTACCCGAATATTTTGACTCATAACCAGCTGAATCATTCCAGTACAGTACAGTGATGTGCCCCCCCCAAGAAAAATGATTGGGTGCACTAACCTTAAGAAAACCTTAGTAGTGGTAGGTGTAACTCCAGTTTTTTTGAACTTGAATGGAACACCTGGAACATCCCAGTTAAGTGGCCCACATATAACCTATTAATCGAACCCGTATCATTCTATGATTTACTTTAAAAATTGCATAGTTCCAAAATTTACTGATTGGTTGGGAGTCAATTACTCAAAAAACATAGAGCATTGAACCACTCATCTGTAGTGATTCCCAGAAAAATTATTCCTGTGTCACCAAGGGTCCCGGCCGTGGGAGGCCCACTGGGTCGATTGGGATGCTGAGGAGGAAGGTGCAGGTGGGACCCAGGACATGGGGGCTCTAAGCAACGGAAATGAAATCTCAACAGGTAACCATGGTGATAGAAACGGACAGAATAAAATGGAACCATACCTATCCATATTTTAAATTTAAACCAATATATACGTTTCTATGATGGAGGTACTTAAACTGTAACTTAACAGTTTGCCATGGACAATCTATCGCCATTTCGAATAGGTTCATCATTTATGAAGATAGCCATTTTCCATAGCCATGCTAGATTACGGGGGGACAACCACAAGTAAGGGTGAATAATCTTGCTTCTGAAAGGGGAGAAAAGCAGTCTGTGGACTTGCCGACCGGGTTGTGAACCACGTGTGAGGTGATCGACCAATTTTTGCGGCAGAAACCGTGCAATCTTTGAATGTTAATCCCAGTGCTCGTGGTCAGAGGCAGAACCCAAGATGAACGATCTCAAAGTATGCTTTGGTAGGTACATATTTGGCTGAAAAATCCGACTGGGTATGCTTTCCCAGGTAGTCGCTCAGGACACCATATCATATGACGTATTGGAACTATGTTAAGCCAATGTTTGTGCACGGGACTAATAACCTCTTACGCAACTAGGGTATTTTGTGGGATTGTGTGCAGGGGTTGGGGTTGTCCATCAAATTACATCGTCAGCACAGCGTTTTTCTGTACTTGCCAAGCAGTGTAAATTGGGTATGAGATGGTGTTCAATGGTATGAGTCATAGCTATCAACCCCCAAACTTGATGATTTGATCCTACAAACGACGAAGAAATGGTGGGCTTGATATTTGATTTAGATTGATTTAGATGTTTTCAGCATCAAATGTGCCAGGTATCTTCCCGACCATGCAGAGCCGCAACTTGGTCTTGCCAATCTTGCGTTCTGTGTATGGCTGGGCCTAAGCCTTGGCATGGCATCCATGGCCGAAGCTGCGGCAAAGTCTCGTTCAGCAGTGCCATGTTGAACGCGCCTAAAGAGTCGTCAGGAAAAAAGAAGGTGGAACGTGAAACTGTGAAAGCACAAAAGTAGCTGAGTAGCATAAGAGTTTTGTAACCTTCAAGCAAGTTTGTATAAATCATCGGGTGTCAGTTTGGAGCTATACAGAAGCTTTTCGGATCCTGGATAGCTGGATACAGGCTGGGGCGCGTTCTCTCCTGTGGTTTGGTAGTTGTGGACCCTGGGGTGAAGCATTTTGAAATCCAGTTCTGGCTGAAGAAACATGTGTCTTTACCCTCCATGAGGGTGCATTTGACACACACACACATTCTTTGGTTTTTGATTCTATATATCCCAACGGATCCAAGTACAGTACTCTTTGAGGAAGTGATTTGGGAATCAGTTGGGGGGTCAAGTACCATCTATGCAAACATGTGGATCCAGAGATAGACAATGACAATAGGGCCTATGGCTCCAGTTATTGTCATTAACCCCCCAAAAAGATGGAACAACCAACTACCAGGATGGTAGTTCGAATATGTATCGATGATATGTGCCTCACATTTTCCAGGTTTCCAACTTTTCTATCCATTCCTGAGTGCTTACTGTATAGATCTGTAGCTGGTTGGTGCTTTGGAACATTTGGATTATTTTTCCATTCAGTTGGGAATAGTAACCCCAACTGACTCATATTTTTCAGAGGGGTGGCTCAACCACCAACCAGTTATAAATTGGATAATCCACGAATCGGGGATTTACTAGCCAGAGTTCCGTTCACCACTTCCGATTGGATGATCCTCCAAGTAGGGGGGGTGTGCATCCAACTGATCTATTGGCTCAACCCACCAACCAGTATAGATCTGTAGAGTTTAGTCGTCATTTCCTGGTCCTCCACTTGGGAATATCCACAGGACGAGCCTCCTGCAGAGTTGCTGATCTTTCGTAGACGTGTGCAGCTCAGCGCCGGACATTTTCTCCAGATGGGAAGAGCAGGGAAATTTCATTACATATATATATTATACCGTATATATATATAAAACATATAGATTATAATATATAAGATATATCTATATAACATATCATATAATACAGATTTTGATTTGCGGATCATAGATATCATGGTTGATGACTCGACTGCCGGAGGCTGCTTCATCCAAGACCTGCGGAGCAGATTGAGGTCCGGGTTGCTATTGCTGAGAACTCCGACAAAGAACAGGAGGTTGAATGCAAAGATCATCTATAAAGTTCTATAGGATTCAATCTATAAACTTTAAGTGAATGGGATTTCCCATTAATTACAATCTTTAATTATCATGAAAAGTTGATGATTGGTTTTAATGATTATGATTTCAGGAAGGTGCCCCCAGTGCCAAAAAAAAACTGTCCAGGATCGATTCGAGGCGCTTTCCATCGAGGAATTTCTACAACGAGGTCACTCTCGGGGAATTTTTCTCTGGTCAAATCGCAAGAAAACATGGCTGGGAAAACCATGCAATTGTGGCTGGGAGATGTTCCAGCAAAAAAGGGTGTGATGACACCGGAAATATTGTTCTTTGTATTTCTCTCTGATCTTGCCAGTATAGTCTGTTTCCTTGATGGGATCAATACAATTTTGGATGGTTGAAGCTCGGCCCCCACCTTTGACAGATACTTCCTTATTTCCGATGATGGACTCCCCATTGGTGATACTTATACCGGTGCCACACTTGTCCGATTCAATCGCAAGAATCATCCGCAGTTCCTATTTTTTCTCTTATCCAAAACTAGGGCCCTAAATTAAGGCCAGGCTTGGAAAGTCATCTTCTCCATCAAAAAAGGGTTTTAAATGCGGGGTATCTCCATTTTCAGACACCCCCAAATGATCCCAAATGATATGTTTTCCTACTATTTTCCATTGATTCTGTAGAACATTCGTTCAATTTCAGATGGTTCACATCCCATATCAGCCCATAGCCCAGAAATTTCTATTCGCTGGGAGATTTTTTGGAACCGTTCCCCGACAGCCACGAGTCAGGTGACCTACTACTCACTGACCAGCCTGCCGATGCAGGAGCAACTCTGGATCGTAACCTGGAGTTCAGCGGCAATTGGGAGGGGATGTGCAGGATAGTACTGACAGTACTATGCTGTGGGGGTCGCAAAAAGATAGCAACAGTGTGTTGCAGATGATTCATACTATCATAATTTCAATTGTTGAAACAGGAAACCATTTGTTTGGGGGTTGCTAGAAGTTATATAGGTTCGGAGGAGCCTCAGTTACTCCCAAGAAAAATGGGGCCGGAATGGCCCAAAAATATGGTCATGGATCCACGAAATTACTGAGATCATAAACATATTTTGGAGCCAATTTGTTTTTTTTTACCCAAAAAATATGATAAATATGGTAATAATGAATAAATATGGTAATCGATAATATTTATCATTTGACCATTCATTTTTTTGGGTTAACTTTGAGCATGGGGGTTTGCACACCCTGATACTATGACCAACTTTGGTCGTTCCCCAGGTATTGACCCATTCCCTTTTTCATGTTGCTTAAATCAGGTTAACACATCTCACATCATCTTGAAATCATCTTAAGAAAACATGTTAAATGAGTTAAATCATGTTAAGTCATCTTAATATGTTAAGTTAACCTGTTAATGTTGGTTAAATCATGTTGGTTAAATCATCTTAAGTCATCTGAAAAATCGTCTTATGAAAACCCCATGAGTTATTTGCCATAGCCCATCTTCTTACTGGTGCTTCGTAGGGAATGGATGGGTTGCTGGGGGTTGCTGGGATAATTATTGATAGTTAGCGAGTGGATCATTCCCGACAATTCCTTGCGTTTAGCACCAGCAAGTATATCATGATATAATTTCTGGAAGGATTCCATGGATACTAATGGATATTATCCAATGGTATCCACTAGTATAGTAATTCATAATTCCAGTAATTCAATGGATACTAATGGATATTTCAATGGATACTCATGGATATAACGAATCTCAAATGGTATCAAGTGGATGTTTTTTTCCCCCCTACGCCTCGAAGGTCAGTGACTCTGTGGCGGCCGTTTCCTTGAGTTTCCAAGTGGACTTCTCCTACGAAGCCGGGGCGGAGAACATCTTGAGCTTCAAGGCGATGCTTAAAGGTTGACTTCAAACCAAGCCATGAGGATTCCAATGGTGACTTAACCTGAATCTATCTGAATCTATATGTATTACTGTATACTCCATACCAATATCTATATCTAATACCTATAATCTATAATCAAAAAAAATCTAATAATCCAGTATCTATGATCTATACCTATATCAATATGTATATATATATATATATAACTATACATATGCGTACACATGAAAACACCAACTGGACTTACTCCCCAGGATTATTCAGTAGCAGTGGGATGATCTTACATATATCATATACCACATGTCGCCCTAATGAGGCATGTATGTTGTGGATTAGACTTTCCAATCATTTGTGGGTAATATCCAAAGATGTTCTTCCATATTTTTGTGGGCAGCGACCAGATGTGCATGTAAACCAGGATTTCAACATGTTCACAGAATTTCACCTTTGTCTTCTCACCATTTTAAACAACAAGTTTCAGAAGTGATTTCCAAGACAACAAAACTCGTTTACCCTTCTGTAAACCAACATTTTTTTGTGGAAAACCAACCATTTCTAGATCATTTTCCCAGGGAAACCATGGGATGGCCACATCTTTTTGTATGTCTACCCCAGGGTAACAGGTTTCTTCTCAAATCACTGTGCGACTTAGCGCCAACTCTTCGATCTTCGGCAGGAGAAGTGGGACACCTTTGTGGATGGTCTCAACGCTAAGGCCCGGGCCATTGGACTTGCTAGCCAAGCTATTCTTCATAATTAACCATGTAAGTATGGCAACCCTTGAAAGATAGAAAAGACAGATGCTACTAAAATTGTGGCAAGTCACGTCTTCTATTTTTTTGGGATTTCTACAGAAGTGTGGATTTCTCCAATTAAAGCTGGGATGCCTCCAATTAATTGGGCATTGCTCAACCATGGGGCGCCACCATCCATTTTGGGTTGTGTACTGTATAATGGATCTGTGCCTTTTATATTCATTTATTCCAAAAGGTTTGTGTAAGAAAGTGGGGGACTACCAATCCTAGTTTTTTTTTACCAATCAGAAATCTTGGGAGAACTTTGGGGTTCATTGGATTGGTTTAAGGGACAGGTCGGACAGGTTTTACCTCATATTTGGTGGGAAACACCCATGGGTTTCCGGTTCAGATTTTCCCTTCAACCCACTTCCCTGGACGATGCGCTTGTCGCTCCAGGAGCGCCTGACTGGTGACTGCAACCAACATGTCAACATATGACGATATATTATGTACTGTACTGTGATGTGATATGATGTCGTGTCATGTCATGTATGCAATACTGTATGTATGCGTTACATAAAGCAAAGCACATGGTGCAGCACATTGTTCTTTTTTGCTTCGTATTGCCCTTTTATCGAATGTAAACCACTGTAGACTTTAATTACATCTAATTAGTTTATGCCTTACCCCAGTTATCACCAATTTACTACTACCACCATTGTTTTTGGTGCTCATTACCTGCAGGTTCAAAAGCTATACCCTCCAGTAATCAAACGTGGCAATGGACAATTTGCCATTTATAGAGGATTTCCCAGCGATCGCCACGTTTGATGACATGTTTCGTCCCCAGGAAATTCCTCTCATAATCTCGATTCGATTGTTTATGGTCAAATCCCATAAAACTAAAGGATTCAAGGATTATCAACATTATGATAGGCTTAAATCCCACTATTATATGGTTAATTCACGTTAAATCCCATTATTTAACACCATTGATGTCCACCGGAGGGTGCCATCCCCATGATTTTTTGGACATCGCCGAGGCCTCCTCCACTGGGAATATGGCATGGCACACTGCGCAGGTGGGGAGATTTCGCCAGCGGAATGGGGATTTAAGCACCAAAAAATTGAGACTGAAGCGGCAAACAGCTGGGTTTTTTATCCATAAATAGATTTTATTCCCAGTATCCTGATAAAAATCCAACAGTTGGGAATAAAATTGGGAATATTTTATGACTATTTATGCATCAGGATACTGGTGTTACCACTGAAAAGGATGTTCTCTGAGGGATAGCAGCTGGGAAATGATCGAACTTCTGGCATTGAAATAGGAGAGGCATCGAAGTGAATGGATGATTTTCTCTTGCCATGTTAGATTAGCAGAGGGTAACCAAATTGACACTGCCACACTTTCTAGCTGAAAAAACCATCATGGTGATGAGGCATGGGTACAAGCAGAGGCGCGGCAACGTGAACGGCTGAGTTGTGGTCCCCCCACCACTTTCAACGCAAGAATCGTAGGACTAGGTGGGGGTGACTCCAAAATTCGGACCCCCAGAATCCGTTTATGGTCATTTTTCCAACATTTTTGATGGCCACAAAATGAGAGCATCTCCGTTTGTGAGACAAGACCATAGATGTCCAGCTCTGATTTCCGGAGGCAGAAGTGGCCATCATCAACAGCACGATTCTCACCATAGTGGTTGCTGCCCTGTCCATTGCTTAACGCCTTGGGGCGGGACTTAGGGGATGGGTGCCACCAAGGCTTGGACAAAGTTTGGACCCATGGCCCATCAAGGGAGATACGATCCCAGCTACCCTCTGGTAATGACTAACATAGCTATGGAAAATCACCATTTTTAATGGGTAAATCCACTATAAATGGCAATTTTCAATAGCTATGTTAGTTTACCAGAGGGTATGTCAATCCTCATTGAACATCAAACTGTGAACATCAAACTGTGAATGAGGGTATACCCAGGTCTAATATATTGATCCAGGTTTTCCCACTATGTTCGATTCTTGTAGAGTCACATTGAAAACTGGGGGGTTTTAGATGTTGTGTTATTTTGACATCTCAATTTGGGCAACATCCAAATCAGACAAAGTGAGTTGAACATCCTCGTTTATTTATATATATATATATCCATTTTCACTTTTTTCCCCCCACTTTTCCACTAGAACCCAACTAGCCATGTTTGAATTACCAGATAGTAAGCCCCTCCATGGCTCCCCAAGGGGTGGCTTCGGCTGCATGCTGATCTTCACTTTGGCTCCTTGACGGCAGAGGGTGGTCAGCCCTGCAAGAGATCTCATTGTGGCGTGGCGAAAAGAGACACTAGATACATTTGCTTACGTCTTTATGATCATCATCACCACCATCACCATCATCACCATCACCACCATCACCATCACCACCATCACACTCACCATCATCACCACCATCACCATCACAGCATATCCACTAACAACGAAAAATCCAAGGATCCGCTCCTGGCGTTGCTGGTGCTGCTGCTGGTCATTGGTGTGGTCACCAGCCTGGCCTTTTTCATGGCCAGGAGCTGAAACGCCTGTGGTGACTGAAGAAGGGCGATGAAATCCGTCCACCACGGAGACGAAACCCTGGTGAGTTAAACAACAAAAATGGGTGGTTTAATTTTAATGGTAGTTTAATGGGATTTATAGCTGATTTATAGCTGATTTCATGATAAACCATGGTTTATCAGAAATTTGGGGGTACTGTCCCAATAATAGTCATAATATCGTCAGAATCTGGTACTTAAATGGCACCCCCCCAATTCAACAGCCGTTCGGGATTTATTCATCCAGGGTGGGGATTTCACCGAGAAAACCTTGGGATTTAAGCAGCAAAATGTGGGGCTTCACCAGCAAAAATGGCAACCAAACCTGCAGAAGTGACAACTTTGAACCGTTTTTTTGGAGGACTATGGAATGGCATCAAGTTGCATGAAGTTGCATCAAGTTTTTCAGGGCTATCAGTTGGTCAGTTTTTGTAGGTTTTAAATTCCCACTCTCAGCCCTGGTGAGTCTCAGCATAACAATGCCTGAATCCCGTGGAGCGAGAAGTTTGGAGCCAGGAAAAGCCAAAAGATGTTGCCCGAACGATTGGAAAGGTTACCATGATAGGGGTCCCCCAAAAGAGACCGAAAGTGTTTCCATGTGTTTCCAGAATATCTGCCATATCTAATTTTATTTCCACATATATAATTACACATGATGTATTAATATTTACCTCATGTTTCCAAGATTCCAACTTTTCGAACCGCCCAGGTGGTCATCATGGCATGGACTGTCGGGCCCATTGAGGCGCGGCGCCATGGCGCCAGCCGAGAACTCACCAGCAATTTCTAAAAATGACTTGGTGGCCGCTAGCCATACTTGTTATAGGGTTTACTTAGGGTTTACATCTCAGCTTTTTTCGGGGCTTGGACTGAAATTCGGCGCAAAAAAAAACTCAGCTGCACCACCTACAGTAGGTGGCATGGCATGAACCAAGAAGTGGGACGCCTCAAACTCTCCTTGGATTTGAATAGTTGAATAGTGCAACCCACCCCATGAGGAGACTATTGACAGAATGCCACAGATATGTTCATTTCAGTGTGTTTAATCAAACGATGCCAAATTTTCAAAAATCATTCTAGGCCCCCATGTATCGGTTCCGTTTGGTGGATCTCATCCTCGAACAGCATCCCGTTTTCTCAAATAGATTCAGCATGATCCACCGGCTGGGGGTGTCTCGGGTGTTAATCAGTAGGAGAAGGAGTTAACAAGCTAACTTGTGAATATATTGAATATATATATATACATAATATACATGTAATACATGTTCTTCCCTCCCAAACTTTTGGTGATTATTTCCCCTTTCATTCTGCATAACAATTGTTGTAGCTGGTGGTGTTAGCACGTGTTAGCCATTTTGGGCAAAACCCAAATATCATGTTATTGCTTAGTTGTATCCTGTACTGTCTCTTTGGTGAGTTGTACGTATATTCCATTAAATCCCCATTAAGTCTCATTGAGTCCCCATAACTTTGGAACAATTGGATGATTTTTCCATTCAGTTGGGAAGTTCATCATCCCAACTGACGAAGTCCATCATTTTTCAGAGGGCTAGGCTTAACCACCAACCAGAAATTCACCACATTTTTGCTGGTAGACCACTGGTGGATCTTCCGCAGGTCATTTCACTGGTGGCCTTCGTGGGGTATTCGGTGACCTATTCGTTGGGGCGACCTAGCGCGACCGTGGACACCATGTGAGTCAGTTCTGTGGGTAAAAAACCAAGGGGAAATCGCCACTTTTTGTGGATGGGTTATGAACCACATGAAATTCCTAGGATGCACATCCAAGTATATCCAAACAAAATTGGCATAGAACGCCAATATGAACTGGAATATCAAGGGCCAATATGAACTGGAATATCAAGGTACACACTTCCGGATCATATGAACAAACATTGGTGGTTCTGAACAACGAACACGAGGAACGTGGCAACTAAATCGGATTTCTAGTCTTTGAGTCCCTACTAACTGCAGTGTGTTGAACGTCACGTTATCATTGTGTTATTATATACACAGTATATTTATGTGTTTTTTTTAATCAACATTTAGCAATTGCTACTTTGACCATCTTTCGTCACAGGCTTCACGTGGCGCACATCTATGGCGAGGCCAGGGACACAGGGGATGTGTCCACTGAATCGCTGATTTTGAACGGCGATTTGAGATGATTTTCACGGATGCTTGGCTTTCTCAGGAATATTGTGTCAGCTATCAGAGGGTATTAGAGGATATGATATACTACTTCCATGATATGGAAATGGATGAAGGCCTATGAAAGACCATATTTTTGGGAGGTAAACGCCATAAATCCAAGCTAACTGTTGCGGTGAAAACCCAAAGGCCCAAAGGGTTTCCTAGGATTTTGACGCGTAACCATCTGGGGTCACCCACTCAACACACCATTGACGCCGCAGGCGAATGCTGAGGAGTGATCGGGGAAACATTGTCGATTGATACGACGCATCTACATGTCGATTGAATATGCACACAGATACACATAGACCCACATCTACATGTACATACATGATCATAAATGTACATACATACATGTACATACATGTAAGGTACATGCATACATGTAAATACATACATACATGTACATACATACATGTACATAAATACATGTACATGCATACATGTACATACATACATGTACATCCACACATGTACATACACACATACATGCACGCATACACACACACATACATCCCTACATGCATACATGCATACATACATGAACATGTATCGTGATTGGGATCATAATGGCAGCACTGCATGATATTCCAATGGATATGTCCTTCTCAGATGAGCCTTTTGAACAACGTCCTCGCCCCTTGTTAGCCTGATTGCACATCCGTTTTGAAACGTCCTCGTTCAACGCTATACCCAAACTGGATGGTTGTGGGTAAATCACAAGGATGGACATTTGGCAAGCACAATGTCACACATACAGGCCGTTGCATAGTCTTGGAAGGTGTCAGGATGATGTAAGAATTCTCTCTTAGTGATATCAAACCTATGGCAAATATCCTCCTTTATATAAAGGTTTACGTAGATGTGGAGAAGCCACCAGAAATGGTCAGATCCTTTTCCAAAAAACGCCCCAGGATGATGCTGAGGTCTGGACCCGGACGGGATGTGGCATGGTTCGCATGGTTCCCTGATTCGGTAGTTACTCCGAGGACATCTATGATTTTGGACTAATTATGCTAGTTATATACATTATATATATACACATACAAACACTTATACATCTACTTTTTTGGATGTTGATGAAGCACTTGCGATTCATGGGTTGCACTTGAAAGTATACACGTGGCGAAAGAATAATAGCACTTGGGACCGGACAGGTCGTTGTATTGAGCACTACCCTCTGGTAATTCAACATTGCCTTGGAAAGTGGACCACTTAGTTTGAAAATTGATTGATTTACCTATTGAAAATGGTGATTTTCCAGTTCGCAAGCTGCTGAATCAGAGAATGAATCATGAGAGGATAAGCCAAGTTGACACCGCCATCCCACCTGTGGACTGCCGAAACTCAGCGACAGGTGGAGGCTTCCCAGGTCATTGTTGAGCACGAAGCCTTAGCTGTGGTCCTCTCTGCAGGGGATAAAAACCCTGGGGGAAACACATAAAAAGATGTGGAAAACCAAGGGGTTGTCCGGTTCGGAACATCATCTTCTGGTGGATGTGTTCCACCTCTGCAAACGGTTACAGGAGGGTACATACATTTTTTTCCTCGTTACAAAATCCGACGGATTTTGCTTCAAAGACTTTGACCGTCAGAATCCGTATTGAGATCTTGGGTCCGACAGATCCTGATCTTTTTGGACACATCGAAATCCATTGCTTTATTGGGCATTTTGTTCTCTTTTGTTGGATAAGTACTGTCATCAACATTTGTATATCATATCAGTTGATAAATGAACAAATGTAACTAAATGTGTAGATGTAATTATATTCCCATTGATTAGATTTTGTTGAATTTCCATTCCTTCGTAGAACCACTTCCCAGTCTTGCAATATCACCATTTTCCAAGTCTACTGGCCTTGTTCTTCAGTCTTCCTTTCTCTCTTGGATCACCAGTGGCATATCTTATGCCGAAATCCGCATTGCTGCAAGTTCATCTGACATATCCCCATCATATCCCCCTGTTTGAAACATTGTCCTAACCGCGATCGTTGGCAAAACTCCAACTGACGTTCCAAACAGGCACGACGAAGTCAAAGCACTCTTGAGGTGATGGAGAAAGTGACGTTGGTCAAATCGCGATTCGAGCACTAGGTCAACATCCAAAAATCTAGAAAAATGCTGCCCAAAATCCAAGCGTTTGTTTGGGTGCGAGATTTTTTGTTGAAGTCTGTAACTTGCGATTTTCTGCTGATCAGATTCCCCAGTTTTTCCAGCTCCTCTGATCCCAGCCTTAGGTCGCCGGATGACCCGGCGCCTTGGAAGCCTTGGAAGCCTTGGAAGGGGGACACTGGGGATTTTAGCCTGGGTACCACAGAAAAAGATGTGGGAAACCAAAGGTTTTCCGTTCGGAAAATGATCTGACCATGTCTAGTGAGTCTAGTGGCTTTTTCAGATCTACGGATCTACGTCCAGGAGGTAACCAGGCAGAATCTCTCCTTTTGTGGTGGTGGACATGTGTCATTTTGATTCATTTTGATTCATTTTGCAATGAAGAAACCATGGAGGATGATGGTTTTACCATGGGTTTTACTGGGGTTCTACTAACTGCTTCAATCAGGATTGAACTATATACCTTTTGGTAATTTAAGATAACTATTGAACATGGCCATAGAAATAGTTGATTTACCCATTAAACCTGGTGATTTTCCATAGCTATCTTAGTTTAGAGGGTATTCCAAACATAGGAACAGGGCCCCGAACCCAGCTGATGTCCAAGGCCACCAAGGTCTCCTTCCCGGCTCTGTCACAGGTGCCACCTCCGATGAAACCTCCACCAACGATGGATGCGGAGGCGCCCAAGCCTGGGTTTTGGTCTCAATTCATGGGGGATAGAATCATAGCTGGTTGGTGGTTTGGAACATGAATTCTATGACTTTCCATATTTTTCCATTCAGTTGGGAATTTCATAATCCCAACTGACTTTCATATTTTTCAGAGGGGCAGGTATACCACCAACCAGATAGTCTTCTCCACTATTCTCCTATGATTCATGAATCCAGTCCGTTGGGGACCAGAGGAACATCCACAGCCTCCACAGCGACCATCTTGATGTGCAGGGTACTCATCGCCTTTTGATGCATCGTGGGCCAGTGGCGGGGTTGTCTGAAATAAAGTACCCAGAAATCCAGTGACAGTCGATTGAACACATTATTTTTTTTCTGGCTATAATTGGTGACTTTCTCTTTTTTTCCCTAGAAATTTAGTGACTAATTGTCAGTCTTAAACTATCACCCAATTCAAATCACAATTTTAGCAACTACCAACCCTAATTAGTTCGTTACCCAACTCAAAAAAAAACAACTATTCGCATCTATCCACCATTTACTCCAAATATCCGGAAGAAAACATGGTTCGTCACCAACTCTTTCGTTAGTCACCACGGGTCGCCGGACTCGGAAACGGCGCCAGGAACTCACAGAGGCGCTGGGTCAACTGGGTCAACGGGACTGGGTCAACTCTGGTAGATCATGCCACTGGTTTGACAGTGATTTAGTAGTGATTTATATAAAGGTTTCCTAAAATGGGGGTATCCCCAAAATCATCATAATCATCCACAATTAAACCATTTTAGTATTGAAACCCATGATGACTTGAGGATTCCTATTTTGAGAAACCACCATTTTTGTTGAATTTTAATAAATTTAATGGGATATTCATGGAGGTTTGATCATGGGATTATTGAAAAATGGGATTTTCCATTGGAGGATCATCCGAAACACATCGGAACTGTTAGAATTTTCACCTTTCACGCAGTTCTAAAAGGGATAACCCATGACAACCCCACGAAGAAAGGGGGAACGAAGTCGTCACGAAGCGTTCCTTGTGATTCGTGGGACTCCAGTCGTGGGATGATCGGCATGATCCTCCGTTTGGAGGTCACCAAGCAAAATTTGGGGGAGAGAACCCGGGGGTGAATATTTATTGGGTTTATATATAATATTTAGGTATTGTATACACATGTATACACAATTCAAACTAACTTGCAATACGATCAATACGTACATTTGTTTTTTTGGATGGGATAAAACCACATGAGCTATGGTCAATACTCATGGTTAATAACCATTAATAGGGGCTAGTCATCCAATGGTTCATAGGGATTTATAATAACCATTATAAGGATCCTTATTATGGATGGGATGACCATCAACC
>Ga0126342_10004055_pt1 | contig 24696 bp, 20 predicted proteins | sample Cyp1metagenome_FD_92528 | JGI IMG/M metagenome (GOLD analysis project Ga0126342, IMG submission 92528) | Coral microbial communities from Lord Howe Island, Old Settlement Bay, Australia - Cyphastrea 1 metagenome | ecosystem: Host-associated > Invertebrates > Cnidaria > Coral ...
CAAGTAATATATAACATACTTGTCTGACATTCTTTCTAACTTTCTTCTGCACATTCTTTGTCCCATATCTTCCTACATGAGGTCCGGCAGGGAACACTTGGCGTGGATACTCGCGGTTGAGGTTCGGCAGGGAACACTGGGCGTGGATGGTCGTGGTTGAGGTCCGGCAGGGAACATTGGGCGGGGATGGTCGTGGTTGAGGTCCGGCAGGGAACACTGGGCGTGGATGGTCGTGGTTGAGGTCCGACAGAGAACACTGTGCGAGGGTCGCGGTTGAGCAGGAGGAGGAGGAGAGGAGAGGAGGAGAGGAGCAGGCAACTGACATAAAATCTAACAACCCTCACCTGGCAGGTGGGGAAAAACACATTGGAAGGATATAGCCCAACAAAAATAGGGGCAAATTATTTGAAATTGGTATGTCCAAAAAAAATGCAATGATTGAAGGATACTTCGGAAAAACAATATCAAATGACAAACATAAATATCAAATGAAGGGTTCACGATGATTAAGTGATCTTAGACATATCCAAAAAGATAATTACTAAATATGTGATACTGATTTTGTTCCCAAGAACTTGTGAAAACACTCTGGGCATGGGACAGACTTATTGGCCCAAAATGCATGGTTCAGGACTAAAGATGATCAATTGTGTATGTCATTTTCGCCCCCATTTTGACCTATTCATCATTAGTTGAGCAATTATTTCAGATGTCTTCCTACATGTTTTCCAGAATTCATTAGGGTTGCTCCAACCTGCAATAGGCAAATGATAGATGCAAGCGGCGCAAATTGGTGATTTGAGTTTTGTATTTACCTGATTTACCCCCTTGTGTCTGGGGTATGGGGAGCAACCATGATTATATTCATGAACTACATGAATTAATCATTGAAAAACATCATATCTTATAATGATTAAATATGTGGGATAATAAATCATATTGGTCATAAAATATTTTAATCCCATTGACCATAAAATCCCATATTTTATAATATCCATTAATGGGATAAATCCCCTCCACCTTTCATGATTTTCCCATGACCTCAGTGCGTGACCTAGGGGCGCCGACTACTACGCTGTGTTGGGAGTACCCAGAAATGCCGACCAGGCAGACGGGGACGAAACCAGGCGAAACGATGTGTGGTAATTGTACGGACGCCCTGTGTCGCCCAACATCACTTTTAGGTGTCCAAGCTTTTAAGGGTAAAACAAATTAGGGTTTTAGAGTTTGGTATTTAGATGTCAAATGATGTCAAGATGTTCTCTTGATTTTTCCATGTTTTTTTTGCGTTTAGGGCTTATGGTTTAAGATAAGATTTTAGGGTTTTAAGGTGTTAGGGTTCAGGATGACTCGTGTAATGACGCACAGGTCCCCTGCCCGGGCGTTTGAGGACTGCCAGACTGGGAATCAAACATGGCGAATGTGAAAACCATCTCACTCAGTTTTCCATTGCCATGTTTGTTTACCAGCGGATAAATCCAAAATATATCCCCCTTTCGTTTCAACGTCCCCCACATGTCCCCCACATGACAAATTTTGATAATGTGGGGATGGTTTGTTGTTGGGTTTACCGGTTTACCACATATATATATATATAATTATATATATATATGAAAAATGAATAAGAATAATGATAAAGTACAGAGAATTGCGAGAAAGAGAGAGATTCAACAGTTTTTCAGTCACCCCAACAGCTGCTATATATTTTGAAACACTCTGAGCAGTTATTTTGGGGTGAGAAGCCGCCTTTCCATGACAACACCAGCTATGGATCATTAGGATGCTCTGGAAACTAGTGGATCCCTAGTGTCCAGCTCTTCCCATGCGGAGTTCTAGCACAAAGTTCCTATTAGTATTGGCTGGTGTCAACATGTTTGCACATCCCATGTTATCATTGGTGATTTATTTTCAGCCAGTGGGATGATGATCCCAATCCATCATCCTGCCAGGGGGCCATTAAAAAAGCCTATCGGAGCAAATCCTTGGAATACCATCCCGACAAATGCGAGGGGGACAAGGTGGGCGCCCACGCTTGCGGGCGGGAACATAGATGGGGGATGCAAATCAGATTGATCAAAAAGGCCCATTTTGGAGTATAGAACTCGCTAAAGTTTGCATGATACTGGCAAGAACCGAGTGACAGCTGGCATTTTACTGCCAACACTTCTGGATGTGCAAGAAGAATTCTCTGACTCTTGCATATTCTTGCAGATTAGTAGTTCAGAAACTATTCGAAATCATGTGTTTGACTGTGATACCGTTTAGTCACTGAACAGAGCCCCGCAAAATCATCTACGTCTGTGACCCATTTGCCAGGACGAGTGTCAGACCAAATTCATCGAGGTTTCCACCGCGTACGAGGTGCATCAACCATAAGATTCATAAGATGATGTGAGGTACCCATGTTTTTCCGAATGTAGTATACCCATGTATATACCCAGTGATAAACCATCCCCACTTTTGGGTTTATCATTGGGTTTACAACATCACTCCATAAATGGCGAAAACGGTCGAATATTGACCATGGTTTGGTGCTTTGTTCCCTCTGAAATTGGATGGGCAAATCCTCAATACTGCAGATGGCGGGCCCAATGGCAAGCCCGAAGAGTGGCATTCATCTATGATATGTGTGTCATCGTCAGAACTTGCATTTAGGAATTGGTCCTCTTCAATGCATTTGGGCGACTATAATATGTCCATTATATATAATATACCATCTGGTTATTTAACATAGCCATGGAGAATCCCTTATAAATGGAGGTTTCTAGCTGGGAAAATCAACCATTTTCCATGGCTATGTTAGTCATAACCAGAGGGTATAATATATATATATATATACGTATGTATATATGTATCCCAAGAGGAATCCATAGGAATCCATATCCATCGCCAGGTTCTCTCTGATGCTGAAAAGCGCAAGGTGCCGCCGAGATTTCTCGGCCGTCCAGGGGAAACGCGCCACAGGTTTCGACTGTGTTCACTCCATGGAAGCCCCTTCAAGATCCTCAAGAATGGCACTGTTTCATGGTAAAATGATTGTAAAATGGTGTTTTAAGCGAAATGTTCATCTGGATATATCTGGATTCAAGGTTGATTGGGTACTTTGGTACTTTGATATTTTAAGCCATGAATGGGATATCTTCCGGACTAACATAGCTAAGGAAAATGGCTCACTATGTGGATGATGTACCTATTAAGAATATATACAGTAACTGCTTGGTGGTTTCAAACATGTTTTATTTTCCATTTCATATATGGGATGTCATCCCAACCCCAATGACGAACTCCATCATTTTTCAAGATGGGCACATTGCACCACCAACCAGGTCTATGACCAGCATGGAGAGGAGGGTCTGAAAGAAGGGCATCAGTCCAATGAACAGGCCGGGCAGCCGGGCGAGCCACCCAATTTATGTCTCTTTGGAAGTGACATCTAAATAGTAAAAATTAGTAAAATAACATCAAGAAATCAAACAACTGATGAAGCACGGACATTTGGGCAGCAGCATTGTGGATTTACACAACAAGATTAGAGACATTTGGATCGAGGTATCAAATGTTGATTGTTTGTGCCTTCCAACCTGGGGGTTATTCACCCCACATTCCTCGTAATGCTTGAAGATTTTAGGTCATTCCATGAAACGTAGAAGACTCACCATAGTGTCGAATAGGAGGTACGTCCGGTGTATGGGAAGGGAATAATAATAGTAATAATGTGTGTATGTATATATAATAATAGTAATAATAGTAGTAATAATAATAATAGTAATAATAATAATAGTAATAATAGTAATAATAGTAATAATAATAGTAATAATAGTAATAATAGTAATAATAGTAGTAATAATAATAATAGTAATAATAATAGTAATAATAATAGTAATAATAGTAATAATAATAATAGTAATAATAGTAATAATAGTAATAATAGTAATAATATGTAATAGTAATAATATGTATGTATATATATATACATAACAAATAATCTATCCAGATCCAGATATCCAGGTCATTTCACAGTGATACTCTGGTCTTGAGACTCTGGTCACAACATCCTACCAAAATAGTTTCACCAAAGCAACGTTTGCGCCGCGCAGTCATTTCTGGACTGAAATCCGCAGGCCAAGGAATCCCTTGGATGTAACCACAAAAGACTTCGAAAAAGATAGAAAATTAAGTGAAGTTCCCTACTATTTTTCTATGGAATCATTTAAGGAATCCCTCCAAGAAATGAGATCCATTTGGTTCCCATTCGCACAAATTGATGGTTCGCAGCCCTTCCCTGTCGCTGATCATAGGCGAAGGCCATGTTCCGGCAGTTCTTTGGGCGAGAGCCTGATGGCAATGTCGGAAACTGAAGCGGTCAGTTGGCTGTGGGATGTTGTAGGTCAGTTAGTACCCTCTGGTAATTTAACATAGCTATTGAAAATGGTCATTTATAGTGAGTTTTCCCATTAAAAATGCTGATTTTCCATAGTTATGTTAGTTTACCAGAGGGTACTGCGTTTTGGAGGTATTCATAGTTATTCTCAATTGAGATTGAGGATGATGATGAGGATGATGATGAGGATGATGGTGATGATGATGATGATGATGGTGGTGGTGGTGGTGGCGATGATAATGATGACGGTCATGGTCATGGTCATGGTCTTGGTGATCGTCATGGTGATCGTGATGATAATGATTGTTGAGGTGTTGCCAGTGTGTGTGTGTGATGTCTTTCAATGCATGCATTTTATAGTACATGTTTGATCATGCAACTGAATCATACAGGTATGTGTTCTGATATATTATGATATGATATGCGGATGCTGTATGCCGGATTGGTTTGGTTTATGTTTCATGATGGATGTTTCGCAAAAGCACTGATGTTCCTTTTTCACATTGCTTGTGTACCTTTAGCATAGTTTTTTTAATGTCCTGCTTGTACATTGCATGGATTTGATTTTCTACGCTATTCCAAGGCAGATATGCAGATGCCTTTAATTATCAGTCAAGCTGAACAGTTTGTAGCAGTCCAAATTCTACGGCAGCGATAGATTACCAAGTTTTCTGTCATTTTGGGGTTTCCTGATGATGATGCCGGAATTGCACGGATCTTCATTGTTGAAACAAACATTTATATGTGTATGTATATATAATTATGTATATATATATATGTGATAATATATATATATATTATACACATGTATATTCCATATTTATAGTAAATTTTCCCTATATATAAAGAATGAGATCTACTTAGTCAATTCCTTCCTCCTCATACTCAACACCCTCCTAGAAGCCTTGGTTTACTACCGGATCTATTCATTTTTGGGGTTCCTTAATGGGTGTATCTATAGTATTCTATGGTAATATCAGGGGATTGGATTCTGGTGTCCCCCAAGTTGTGGAAATGAGGTCCGAATTATCCGTAGAGGTGGTCAGATGATGCCGGGAAACCCAGGGCGTGCATCCAGGCTTGTGGTCAAAAAGGCGTGTATCCAGACTGGATGGTCATTTTCATAGGACAAATATGGAAAAATATGGAAAAATATGGAACAACATATGGAACAACATATGGAAAAATATGGAAAAATATGGAACAACATATGGAAAAATATGGAAAAATGATGACTGACCGGTGGATTTCAGGTTGCTGGTATCCTAATTTTCAACAAACCCAGGTTGTTCTTATGGATTTTCGACCTATGGTGGGGTGTGGAGAATTTTTCAGCGGCCGAAATCACATTGTCCCGTATGTTCCTATATTTTCGCAGAAATGTTCCCAAAAATGTCCCATATTTTCATTGCCCCATGATTTTCCCATGATGTTCTGTGAATTTCCCATTATTGTCCTATGAATTTCGGAAAAGAATCCTCTCAGGTTCCAGGAAGAAGGAGAACCTGGTCCGAAGGACCGGTTCCCCGAACGGAACGGAGGGTCTTTTTCGGGGGTCTGGGGATCCCTCGGCCAATGTGGAAAAAAGCATGGTAAAATCGACATAAATCTATATCAGAACTGAAAACTGTGTATTTTGTTTGGAGGTCATTGAGGTTTAAAAAAAAAACTTCATTTTGACGTTCAGTAACTCAGTAGCTTACCTTTTGCTGCAACAATCTCAGCTTGGATAATTTCTGCTGCTCCAGTACCAAATTCTTTTGTCATTTGTCCAACTTCTGAAACCTCCTCCTACTTTTGTGCAGCCTCCTCCTTGAAACATATTGACTTATCTGTAACAGCAAACCAAGCAAATATGTGTGAATATTTGTGATATTGACACCATATATATATATATATAGAATAATAGGAGCATCTGATGAGATCTCAGTGATCTACTGGTCGATATGGTTAATCATCATTTCACGCAATAAAAATTGCCACCTATCACCATTTTTGATGCTAAATCCCAATGTTCACTTCCCAGGAAGACATATATGGTGACACCAATGTCACGGAGATGAACAAAGACTTGCATCCTGGCAACGATCAAAAAAAAAATTGGACCGGGAAACCATGATGTTGGTTTTCATTGATGCAAAAAAAATGGGTACCCTCTGGTTATGACTAACATAGCCATGGAATAGATGGCCCATAGAAATAGATGGTTCACCTAGCTATAAAATGGGGATTTTCCATGGCTATGTTAGTCATAACCAGATGGTATATAGATGACATTACTTTGGAAAGTATTCCAACGTCAGCAATAGGTTAAATGTCGTGTTTCCGAATGTCATTTCTGAACAAACCCATGTGTCATGATTTCATATGATTTCTATGTTCATGTGCAGCAACGGCATATGGAAAGTTATTGATCCTCAATGTTTGGACAATTCATGGCTGGAGGGGAAAGATCCAGCAGTTTTGGCACCATGTTTTGTCGCTACCGATTGACTCATGATTGAAAAGCCGGTGTACTGGGAACCCGACATGAAGAACCGGTACATCTTGTGGTAGTCTGAGAATAGTTAGAATAGTTTCTACCATCTGGTTATTTAATATAGCCATGGAAAATCACCATTTTTGATAGGTGGTAAACCATCTATAAATCGGCCATCTATACCATGGCTATGTTAGTCATAACCAGAGGGTAATCCAAAATTATCCGAAATTGCATGTTTTTTTTTGTGATGAAATGACAACAATTGGATTTTGGGGGACACACCTATTTCACTGAGGTACAATTCCCAGATCAATGATCGCATTGAACCCTGGATCGTCCAGTGTCTTGCCAGAAGTCTTGGACGTGTGCACGATCTCTACTTGAAGGACTGTAGGCTAAAAGGTCTGCAGTTTGCACGTATTTTTTTGATGAAAGGTGATCAACACATCAACAATGAAACTATATGAAACTCAAGCCTGGGATCTGAGTTTTAGTGCAGCTGTGCAAAAACAAAATGCGTTTTTTTTGTCTCAGACATCAAAATCTGTGGGCCGTTGTGGGCCTCAGGTTCTACAAACCGAACAATGACGCGTCGCGCGAGGTCTGGGATTAACCTCCAACATTAATGGGATATGTGATCCCCATTAGAATCCCAAATATCCCAAGGGATATTTCTGATATTACCAAATAGAATGATCCCACTATGTTAACATTGCTTCCAAGATGCTCTGTCATTTTTGTTCATGGTTCAAAAGGTGATAAGCAGATATCAACAGTACATAACAGTATATAACAATATCATATTCTCATTTATTACATCAGTTATTTTTTTCTGAGGTCAATCTGGCTGCCATCCTCGAAAGTCAGTTGTGGACCGGGGTTGATCAACTGGCTGGAAGGCCAAAGAGGAGTACGTGAAATTCGCGGACACCTTCAAGGACCTCTGGAAGATGAGAAGTGGATGATGCTTAGCCATATAAGAACTGCTATTTCAAAAGCCAAGAACGGGAAAACATGCTACAAAATAAATCAAACAAATGTGTCACAAATCACTGCATTTTTGGGGGGATCCATGGGAATCCCCAAAATGATAGCAGACGTGAAGACTCAACATAGTACACAATTTTCCGAGTTATAAGTTGGTGTTCAACAGCCAACTTGCTTTTCCTAACCTCCAGTATATAACTAGTTCGATATATCATGATATATCTACCATAAACATCCATAAACCCTAGTTATTGTGAGTTATAAACCCGGTAACATCATCAGACTTTTGGATCCCAAGGAACTGGTCTGCATTGAGGTACCGGTACCCCACAAATGGGAAGGTTCTCATGCTTGGCAAACCCTTAAATCCAGTAATCACTGATAAAACACCTATATAGATCTATATAGTTGATGCTTATGTGAGATCACCAAATCACCAATTAAACATGTTAAACCATATTAAATCATATTAAACCCTTATTTTTGATGGTTAAATCATGTGAAATGTGAATCCCCAGAAAATCTCTGGGACTACTCGTGGATGTCCCGGTCCATCCCGGTCCGGTCCAAAAACAGGACTTCCTGAACGTGGCGTCAGTGAACTGCCGGCAGCAACGGGAGGTATGTTCCAAGGCATCGATCAATGAGTTGGGGAGCTCGGTTTCAGGGATGTATGTATTATATATATATTGCCATACTCAACACCCTCCTAGAAGCCTTGGTTTAGTACCGAATCTATTCATTTTTGGGGTTCCTTAGTGGGTGTATTTATAGTATTCTATCTGGGTAAATTATAACGACCTCACTGTTCTCCCTCACTGAAATCATAGTAAGGGGAATCATCCCCAAATGGCCTTAATTCAGGTTAGTGAAATATATAATTTACCCAGATATATATATATATATATATATATTGCCATTATAGAATATGTATATATTTTTCCACGAGGCACATAGATGCTTTACGCTGCGGCCTGGACAGATGAATTCATAGGGGAAAAGGGGGATCATGTCATATATATATATATATCATACATATGATATATATATATATATATGTGTGGATGGGCTTCCACCGACAACCATATGGGGGTTCGTAGCTTCGTTTGGGAATTTGCATGGGATATGATTGTTTGTTCACCAATATATTTAGATATGTCTAGATGTTGGCATCCGACGGCCGGATTGACTTGTACACCAAGACGATAAAGAGTTACGGTAATCAAACATAGCAATGGGAAACCCCCTATAAATGGAGGTTTTAATGGGAAATTCATCTAGAAATGGGTCATTTTTCAAGTGCCATGTTTGATTACCAGAGGGTATTCTTACCAAAATACCCTCTGGTTATTTAACATAGCCATGGAAAATGGCCCATTTCTAGATGGTTTACCCATTAAAAATTGTGATTTTCCATGGCTATGTTAAATAACCAGAGGGTATAAATCGAAGGTTCTTTGGTTGGACTGATTTGATCAGGATGTCCCATCCCCAGTGACGCTGGTCACAGGACCTGCGCAATGAATACCTTCGATTGTTTGGATGAAGGTTAAAAATGCCAGTCAATTACTCCTTTCAAACCTATAATAAAACATATATATATAATTATATATATATATATAATTGTATATATATAATTGTATATATATACAGGTAATCTTGTGTATTTAATATCATTAGATACATGATATATTATTATATAATCATCATATATCCGCATGATATTCCCATTTATGGTTGGTTTTGGCCTGTGGGTAGCTAATTGCCCTGGAGGTTTCCAGCCTTTCGATGGTTTGGGGAGGACAAGGACGTCGCTGGGCTGTGGATATAGGACCAGTTCTATCTGGTATATTCCAATATGATGCCAATGATAGTATCATGTATCATGTTTCAGTATAATGGCAATAGACTCATGATAATACCATCTACTAGATACCAACCGATATATGTGTATATACATATATATATAATATTCTAGTATATTCCAATATACCAATTACATTGGCGCTTGCAATGAGAACCAGCTCCTACCCAGCGCACAACGAACATCCAGGACTCTGCTCCGGAAGTCTTTGATGAGGGCGCAGCCAACGCCAAAAATCTGGGGAAGCCTGGTCTCTCAGTGGGTTTGCTATTCAAAATGGCCATAGAAATAGTGGATTTACCCATCTAAAAATGATGATTTTCCATAGCAAACTGTTAGTTTAACCAGAGGGTATATACTTGACCTGTACATGATGTAGATGTAGATTTCACTACAGTAAATGATTGAACTTATCATGTGGATGTATTGTATGTTGATGCTTAGTGTATACATGATGTCTAAATCCGACACATACATAACCAAATACGTGAATACAATTACAGTAAGCACACATATCACATCACACAAAAACACATCGTGCATATGATATTATACCACGCGTATGTGTATATATATATATTATATAGCAAACCCAAAAATTGCCAGAAATGTACCATTCTACTGTTGCTGAACACTGATCAATTACTTCCGTATCTTTTTGGGGGATTGCTGTTCATCAGTGTTCAAGAAAACCCGCTGGTGGATGATTGTAGGGTATCATAGTATCCAATATCCATCAATATCCAACGTATTGGTAGATAATCATCTATTATGGTACTCTTTATTGATCAACCAGGACAATGAAATGACACAAAGTGGACCATTTCCAGGTGGGCCAATAGCCTGATGCCGGACTACACTCAGCTCTTGCAGGCACGGGCAGAAAGTACCGTGTGAACCATGAAATACCTATAGTAACTCCCCATAATTATAGTTTTTGCCATTAATGTGCCACTATTTTAGAATTGGATGTTATTTTTCTAGCCTTTTTCGACTGCTATATTGATGAATGAACCCAGTGTTCTAAGCATTGATCGAAGCCAGGAGAAGCATGAGTTGAGGAAGTGGCTGGACAACGTCAAGGGACCCCACATCATTCTGTTTACGGCACCGTGGCTTCACTGCGGCAACTGGGGCGGAAACTGGTCACTTGAAGATTAAAAATCAGTTTTGGACATATATAGATATATATATTTATTTATATTACTGTAACTCTGTGTGTGTGTACTATGTGTATATATACAGTAATATATATATATATATATGTGTGCTGTATATTTGTACTGTATATATGCATATATTACACAGTATACTTGTATTATAGTGTGTATACATATATATACACACTATATATATACACACATCGCACAATTGACAAATTGCACTTGATTCGTTTGATGTGATCATGGGGATAATGAAATGGCTTTGCTTATGGTGTGGACATTTTGTGTAGTCTTATTATATGATATCCGGCCTGTATTCGATCTACATTCCTGAGATAGATGGACAATTCTGCATAAAGCATCGCTATGCACACATACAGATGTGGGTATGGGTCAATACCTATAGATACATTTTTAGTGGGATGAACATCCATTTACCAGCTATTTTGGGGTTCACTAGGTACCAGGGTTTTGACCCATCCCTATGTATAGAGTGATCTTGAATGCAAGCACCCAAATCTACTCCCTGGGGTCCCTGGATCAATGACACTGTCCATATCTAAGCATATCCAGTCGCATATACCCTTGGTATCTCCCGAACTGCTGCCCTCCACCGATGGCCCCGGTTATTTTTACCCAGGACAAGAGCGCGTCTCCGCCGATGTGGAAGGCCCCGGCAATGGGGCTGATGCTTTTCCAAAAACAGCCACCGACATTGACATGGTTTACCCGGGCACCCAAACGTGAATACCAACATACTGCAACGTACTGTAACGTACTTGTAGCTGGGGCGGTGGATTTGATCCAAGCCCAAACGAGAATGGAAGAGAAACGCACCAGCTGAAATGAGCTGTATGTAAGATGTGCAGGCCTTTTTTGGGGTGTCAAAGTGCTGGGACGGCAAGGATGGCAGACATAGACAACCCAGAAAGATTGCCTGACCTATAAATTTCATAAAGCATCAGCTGATGGGCATAGCCACCGTCCCGGATGATTTCTGCTTGGCCATTTCAGCATCCAGAGGCCTTAAGCCGAGAGTTCAAGAACCGCACAGCTTTGGCCACGGTGCCACATGGTGGCAGGGTCTTATGGATTAGTCTCTAGCCATATGAAGAATATGATAGATACTGGTGGGTGGTTTGGAACATTTCTTATTTTTCCATATATTGGGAAATTTCATAATCCCAACTGACGAACTCATATTTTTCAGAGGGGTAGGTCAACCACCAACCAGGATACTGTGTGAGGTTAGCTGGGGGAATCAAGGGAGATGAATATTCACTGATCGAAAGGGCAGGATCAACATGATTTTGACTTCAAAACAATAGCCACCTGTATACATCACTGATGCATGGTTATAATGACCATGTGCAGATGTAGAGCTGTATGTATGAATCGGTGATGTATATCCTTGCCAAGGTACACATATATGATATTCAGTGTGGATTTCACTGAGTCACATATGATTAAAGTTTACTTGAATAATTACTTGTGTGACCATAGTTCCATCTACCATAATCAATATCTCTATAATATAGTCTATAATTAGTCTATATTCTATATAATACAATTGATATGTTTGATATAGAATAGTAGTATACATCACATTTTACGTAGGTCAGCTGGTCCAAAAAAAAATCAGCACGTCTCTTTTTGCAGGTGCCTCGCTGTGATAAGACTGGTGTCTTCAAGCCGCCGCTGCAGCGCGAGTGACGTATGGGGTTTGTCGAGAAAAAAATATATGGGGAAGTTCAGCAATATAGAATATATAATATATTATATATATATATTATATATAATATAGTATATAGTATATAGTATATAATATATAATATATAATATATAATATATAATATATAACATATAACATATAATATATAATATATATATAATATGTAATTATATATATATATATATGTATATGTATATGTATATCACCTGGTTAGATCAGGTTGAATGTTGAAAAAAACATGGGATGTTATGGAAAAACAACTGATTAAGTTGAAGAAAGATGTCTATTTTGGACCTAGAAGCATGGACGTCAGAAATAATCATTTTTGAATGCTTTCGTGGAGATCATGAGAACCCACAAACTGCACATCCAGCCCTCAAGCAACCCATGAGATAGACGACTAGGTAGACTCTGTTGATACCTTTGTGAAGCATCAGTGCCACCACCCCGAAACATGTGGGTTTCTCTGACAATTGGGTACCCCTGTGGTCATAATTTTCCCGACTAAGATGGTCATGAAAATGGTCCTGAGCATGGCCTTTTTGGATCATCATTTTCCCGCTGAAACCATCGGCACTAACATGCAATAACTGGGTATAATATCATTTTGTTTCGGACACACCCCTTTTTTTGGTTTGATTATCCTGAGGTACTTGGCAGCCTTCCCTAGCAGCACCGCAAAACTCCCCAGGTACGACGTGAAGATTCCACAGGTCATTCGGATTGATCCGCTGGATGACACCGGCAAGGCGCCTTTGCCGCTAAGGGGTGGAGTTGAACATGGTGCACCATGCAATACACAGAAAACATCAGAAAACCATGGTTCATTCATTCTATGTCGTTTCATCATGGGAAAATGATGAAAATGATGTAGACAACCACTTTTCCGACCATAAAATGACCATTTTTGATTCGGAGGGTACCTACTTTTCAGATCCCTACTCTTCGGCTGAAGGTCGACCAAGAATGGGATGAATCCATAGCCATATCATATGGGCAAGGCATGAGGACGGGCAATTTGTTGCCACTGTGTGCCAACAGTGTGCTGTTATAATATGTATAATATATATATATATTATAAATATAAAATATGTATATATATATATGTATCTTCAAATATCTCTATATATATATATATACATATGTGAGCATATACTTGTAGTTACTTATATTGATATATGACCACATTTACACATAGAGAGAGTACAGTACAAAGTGGCACCGAGAGACAAAATTGAAGATTGTCATGCTAATGTCGATCATTGTAGATCTATTCATACACATATGTATGTATATTATATATAGATATATATATACATATAGATATATATATACATATAGATATATATATATATACATATAGATATATATATACATAGATATTAGCTATCGTAGACCAATAAAACAGTATTAATTTGAAATACCGATATCATCCAATATCATCCAATATCAATAGACCGCTAGATGTTGCCTGGGTGCCAGGTTGCTGAGAAATTCACGCTCACCTTAAAGAAGGCGGAAACCTGAAAAATCGTCGAATGACGACTGGATGATAACTATGGGAGTACCCCCATGACTTTGGAAACCTCCATATATATATATATACATATATATATATGATCTTAAATCATTTATGGTATATGGATGATTTGTGGGGTACCCGCATAATCCCCCATATATATATGATTATAACGACCTCACTGCGACCTCACTGGAATCATGGTGAATAAGGGAAATCATCCCCACATGGCCTTAATTCAGGCTAGTGAAATATTATAATTTAACAGATTAAACATATTTACCCAGAATGTATAAAGCCCCAACATGATTTTATCAATTTCCAGGATGGTAACAGGATGGTGTTTTCCGTATATCGAGGTGTCCGACTCTTCTAGTTTCGAAGTCGTTAACTGAGGTGAAAAAGTTGTGCAAAACCATCAAAGAGCATTGATTGGGAAGTCTTTTTGGGGTTGATGTTCAACGTTGCTTGCCTCATTCCAGGTTGTGTCACACGGGAACCTGACAGGGATGTCAACATAAGTGGCAGAAATCTGGGCAAGTTTCTTGAAATGGAGGGCCCCAAACTCATCCAACATATCTCATTGTTGTGAGACGATGTCCACCATGTTTGGGGTCTCCGGCATTTGTGAAACACCAAAATCGGAGGTGTCCCAGTTCTTAGATGATCGACACAACCCTGCTGTGGATTGCAACAAGGGCTTCATATTCTAGTTGTCAAAGATCCACCATCAAAATGTTGGGGGTACGCCATTTTCAGACAAGGCCATTTATGGATGGATCTTTATTTTGAGGCTTTCTTTCAATCGGTGTTCTGTAAGTTCTTCATTGTCAAATCTCCTCAGGAAGACTCGGGGGGTCACTGCAGCAAGTTGAGGAGTCCATACACCTGTGGCTGCTGAAAGCCATTGCCTTGGGCAAGAAGGTGCGATATTGATGGGATGGCGGAAGTCTGAAAAACTGGGGTTCATACTGTGGATGGAAGAAATCCCGCACCAGTTGGTAGATGGTTTATCCCAACGGCAATCCCATTCTTTACAGTGTTTCATGGCTACCTAATGGTTACCAACTGCTGCTGGATTTCTTCCACCATAGTCGGATGAGTTGGAAGTTGGATGCGAGGCTCCGGTGGTTTGTGCATCGGATTTATGGGTCCAAAGGCTTCATTCCCAGTGGTTTCCCTTGGAGTTCGGATCCTATCTCCAAACAAATCCTACCGGGTGGCTTTTCCTGATCGTTTTGATAAGAACACAACATAAACCATCTATGGTTCAGCTAAGCTGATGTTTCATCCTTTTCAAATTGAAATATGATGAAATATGTTTAAAGCCACCAGATTCCCATTAAAAAATGACCAGTTGAGGGATCCGATCCATTTTTGCGGCCCTGGGAGGCCGGACCCCAAGCGACCTTCAAGGAACTCTCAAAGGAGCGGCTAGAGGTGCCATTGGAAAAAAGCGTGGTGAAATGTGGTGAATCTATGTGAATCTATCAGATATGTATTTATTTATTGTTAAATTATTCCTATAAATATAATATATATATATACATATGAGTCACGGTCAAAATGGTTGAAGACCACTTTAGTATTGCAGGTGTTTTTTGTCAGAGATGTGCACGAAACACTGTAAAGCGACAGGCCCCCCCCAAAAGCGATAATACCTGGGATCATACACGGCAGTCCATTAAACTTGGCCTAAACCAAGCAAATACTGGTGTGCACATTCACAGACCGGGCAAAACCGATGAGGGAAATTCAACCTGTGGTGCCGTGTTTCCTGCAGTTACCATATCATTTGGCATCCAACTCGCTGGCTCTCTCTCTCTCTCTCTCTCGCTCTCTATCGTTTTTGTGGCAAATTTCCTTAGAACAATGTCATATGTTGGAGGGGTTATTTAGCGATAACCTCAGCGATAACTTAGCGATAATCATGTGTTGCACTCAGTCCCCAGGCCAAGCCATAGAGCCAATTTCCAAAGCTTTAGAAATGAAATGAAAGGACATGAATGCAGAATGAAAAGAAAATGCATGCAAATGAAAGGAAAATGAAAGGACATGAATGCACATTGGAATGAACATGAAAGGAATATGAAAGGAAATGAATGCAAAATGAAAGGAAGATGCATGCAAGTGAAAGGAAAGTGAAGGAAGATGCATGCAAATGAATGCAAAATGAAAGGAACATGAAGTGTTGCCGAAGCACCTGAAACCGACAAAACAACTCCTCGATCCATTTCCGAGCCCGTTTAGGAGTGGATTCTGGCTTCATGTTGAATCTCCAATATGCTGATTTCCACAAAAACCTGGAAAGCGATACGGCCCCCCAAAAGCGATAACCATAACAATATCAACTACTCAGATGTAAAGTATTTTGACGGGAGCTCATATATATATAATAGTAAATGATAATAGTAATAGTAAATGAGTAAATAGTCCATAAATGTGTAGATATTGTACATACGTTTATATATACACGCATATATGTGTGTGGTAAACAATATGTATGATGAGTATATACATATAAATGCACAGATATGGAAGTAGCTATGGATATTTGGAGGATCTGTGAAACGTCACCAATCCATGGTTGGTGGTGAATCGATGGGTTTGATTAGCAACTTGAAACCTTCGGTCAGGCTGGTGATTGTGGACCCACGGACAGCCAATTCTGCTTTCTTTGGCTTAAGGTGCGCTGGATGTGATAACTGTGATTGTGGGATTGGGTGATCATAGAGTGGCTGATGGCTTTGAATATGCATTTACTCATAATCTTCTTCCGCGAGATTGGGATGATTCATCTCAAGCGACGAGTTGAAACTGCCAGTGGCATACCACATGCATCCTCTTGTCATGACCAACCATTGGTCTTCCAATCTTTGCCCATGGAATGCTTCCCTGTCCCCTCATGGGCCGGCAATAGCGACTTCACAACTTCAGCATAATTGATGCTTCATGGGGGGATTCATCCCACTGATTTTTTTTCCTAGGATATGCGAATCATTGGAATTGGCCCTGCAGCTTGGATATGTATTTATAATCATTTATACATTGTGCCATACGTTGTGTACTTCCATGTAAACTTGATTCTGGACCCCACCTGAAGGGTGTGATTTGGGATACCCTCTGGTAATTTAACATAGCTATTGAAAATGACCATTTATAGTGGATTTACCCATGAAAAATGGTGATTTTCCATAGTTATGTTAGTTTACCAGAGGGTATCAGCTCCACTTTTCAGGCCGGTGCAGACGCTGCGGTGGAAGAAGCAACGAGGTGAACACGGTGGACATGTTTTTTCCATGGAGAATCTCTGTGTCAGAGTGGGGATGGTCAAAAATTGGATACATACATATATACATACATATATACATACATATATATATAATTACATATATATATATATATATATATATATTTATATAATTATATACATATAGCACATACATATGTATAATATGATGGTCACATTGGTCACATCATATATACACTAGGGGCAGATTATGGGCAGATTCACCGATAGGTCACAACTGTCCCAGCCGCGGACCGCGTTGCTTCAGGCAGCTAGCGCAGAAGTACCGCACAGATCCCATCAAGGCAGAGAAGGGGAGTGCAGCAGCTAGGCATCTGCTTCACCATCTGGTTATGACTAACAGTTCGCCATGGAAAATCCACCCATTTTTAATAGGTAAACCATCTATAAATGGGCATGTAATATGATGTAATAGGTTATTCTTAGAGATTACCCTCTGGTAAACGTTTACATAGCTATGGAAAGATCCACCCATTTTTCATGGGAAAATCCACTATTTCGACTGGGCCATTTTCAATAGCTACGTTAAAGTACCAGAGGGTACCTGTAATATGTGTATATTGATCCATTGACTTATACATCTTATACATTTGTTCATACACATAGAGATATGAATGTGTTTGTGAATTCGATCGATGTGCATCTGGTATTTTTCGGGTGCTACATTCCAGGCAGCCCCCAAAAGGGGGGTCCGGGGGCAGACTTATCATGGCTAAGGTATTTTTTTCTATCAGCCACATCTAGTGATGTGGCACAGTTGCGCTGAAATTAATGACCTCCAAGAAACAGAAGATGTGCTAACTGATGTGTTTATATAAACATTCATTGAATGCTGACTGTGATGTGGGAGTAGATTCCGATACTGGGCCGCAAATCTGCCGGCATGCTGCAGATCAAGGGGGTTGCGAGGCTTAAGCACATCATGGGCTTAACCATGTCCGACCATGTTCAACCCAGATGTACCCTCTGGTAATTTAACATAGCTATTGAAAATGGCCATTTATAGTGGATTTTCCCATGAAAAATGGTGATTTTCCATAGTTATGTTAGTTTACCAGAGGGTATCCCATACAGGAATCAATGTGTTTCTGGGGTCAAAAGTGCATGTCAACGATCTTTTTCTCCCATGGACATGCGACGAAAAAAGCATGGCACGATTCGCATGCTGATCTCACAGATGATGTGGGCCAACGTGGAGCTCAATCCATCCATCTTAGACGCAGCTCGGACCGGAGAGATATAGCGAGCCCATCTGACCTCACTGTAGATGATGATTCGTAGGGGAAAAAATCACCAACGGGCCTGAATTCAGGTTAGTGACTTATTGAATTTTCCCAGATCTATGGTCTTAAGAGTCTTAGGCCTGGCAGTGATTGTCAATGATTGTCATGCATTAGCCAGATATATACTCTACTGTAGCTACGTAGTTCTATCATATTCTTGTTTTCCGAGATGAACATCTCATGGATGTGAACCTGCTATGTTAGAAAGTACGGTCAAAGCCATTGGTCAATCAGGATTAATAATCTCTGAAAGAGGTAATTAAACGATATATTACACATGGGAGATATTCACAACATTTCACAACCCATCTAGCCTATCTATGGCTTTCCAGGTAAACCGCTGCAGACACCATACACCACCGGTCAGCGGCGGTCCAGCCGTCCAAAGCATCCATTTCAAACTTCATGTTGCGATGGTGGTTGGAGTCGGGGTCACGAATGTTCATACAATTTCGCTAGGATGTACATATATTTATGTTTCTGTTTGACGACATACAGGAAATGTTGAACTTGAAGTTTGGATATGGTTCAAAACTACTGACCCCCTGTTGATCTTGGTTTCTCATGGTTTTATACCCAAAATGACCATCTCTTTGTGTGTGCATTGCTACCCCATAAAATGGCCCCCAAAAATTCGCCGTGGAGAAAGCCCCAAGGCTTTCGGCCTGCATGAAAGCGATGCCATGGACTTCTTTGTGTCTTGGCATGGCCCAAGGATGTCCAAGGCCTCCAAGGCCATAAGTTGGGGATTTACCACTTAATTCCATTGGGAAAAGATGGGAAAAGGATGATTATGAATGATTATGATAGTGAAAAGGATGGGAAAGGCATATTCAATTACATCGAATTACCACCCAGTTGTCAGTTGGGCATTTGCAATAAACATTAAACATGGGGACTTTGGGGTACTATATTGAGACAAAACCAGAGAGACGAGCCAGGTTGAAGAGATTACGATAACCGTGTATCAACAACACTTGAAGAAACAGAGTCATGATTCTCATCAGTCAGAAAAGCATGATAGATACGTATATATAATATAACATACTCATACATATGCAATCATATATGCACATGTATGCATATGACCCGTCATATACTTACCGGACTTGCCGCACGTTTGCACCGGTGAGATCCGGTGAATTTTCTTGGGTATACTCTGTTCACATGGTGCATGTGTCGGATTTCCCAAGGTGGCGCTTCGGTCCAAGAGGTCAAGGTTTAAGGCTCACGAATTTACGACGGATGACACTGAGGTCACCATTCAAACTGAGGAATTTTGTTTGTCGGATGAGGACAACATGTCTGTCATATAGGAGAAATTTCGGATGTGATGTCAGCTGTCAGCAGCTGTCAGTATTTGACTTTGGACACGGAAAAAGGTCCATTGAAATCTTGATAATTGGTGGGTGCAATTTGAGTAACAACAGTGAAGATAGATTTGATCCACATTGTAAATAGTGTTTTGATTTGCTCAAAGTGTTTCACCCGAAACATTGAACTTGAAACCTTGAAGAAGTCCTGGGGAAAATTGGAAAATGGCTCATTTTACCACAATCTACCACAATCGATCCATTTTACCCACCCAAATCGTATCTGGATGGGGCCATGAAGCAGGTGCATAGCGGTCTCATGCGTTTTGCCGAGCTGGATGCCTTTGTGGATGGCGTTTTGAGTGGCGGACCCTTGGAGCAAAAACTGCAGGTGGGGGTGGTTGGAACGCAACGGGCCAACGGGAGGTCTTGGGAGCATCCCGAAGGGTTGAAACATGTTAGACAAAGGATGAAAAATGTTGAAACAATGATATGATATGATTTTACCAATGATAATATGTTGAACAATGATATGATTTTACCATCAACGATCGGGATTCGATATGATTCGATCATTTACGTTTGCCGCCATGGGGAGTTTGCCAACATTGAGATGCATTTAGCAAAAGAAAACTGCCAGTTCTAGTAGGTTAACCATCTAGAAGTGGGGAATTCTGGTCATTGCCAGGCTGTTTAGCAGAGGGTACATTCCGGAGATGCAAGGAAAACCCATTAAAATCCCGTGTTTGTATGGTTTTGTTGAATAAATTGTGGTTTTCCATTGTTAAACTACCAGTGTGTATTGTCTCTTGGAAACCCAAGTTTTTGCCACCTCCCTTACCTTTCATTGCCTTGGATACTTGGGTGATCACGGTTGTGGGGCCCAACATAGCTGGATTCGTTGCCCAACAGCCCATGTAGGTCCCCAAGATCGAGCTTTGATAGTTGATGGCAACACGTGGCACCAGCGCGCGAACAAAGTGGTATGGGTCACAGGATGTCACAGTGTTGCATCCGAAAAGTATCGAAATGATGATGGTTTCAATGTTTCAGAAGGTTGACACTAATACTGAATCTGACCCACATTTGCGGTGCCGGACACATTTCTCCTCTTGCACAGGTCTGACTTTCAACATGTGCACTTGTGGGTACTGTAGAGACAAGCTTAGGGAAAATCATAGCCAATATTAGCAATATGCCATTTGTGTGTGGTCTCAAAGCATTTCAGTTTATCCTTGTATATTTTTGTATCATCACTCATCATTCATCATTATGCAGTGTTCATCTCGAAATTTGGGGCCACTTCGTGCTTTGGGATGGCATCATAGCCATGGCTATCAACATTGAAGACCTGGACCACTGATGTTTGTCTATTTTTACTAACCATCCAATTCTTGGGGTACCCAAATTTGACGAATACCTAAAATTTAAACACCCTTTTTGCTGTTTTTTGCAAAGGCTTGTGAACAAGAATTTCCATCTCTATGATTACTTTGACTGCGTTTGATTGCATTGGGGTCTCTCAAATCATGTCTTGGTCCAAACATCCAGCCAAAATATGTTAACCAGTGGCTGCTCAATTCTTTTGGGTAAGTTGCGCTGGTGGCACTGAACAAAAGCCGCGTGTGTCGTGTGGAGAATTCGACTTGGGTGCTGTGCCTGCAATTTTTGGTTTGTTGGTTGCCGCTTCGCAATGAGAAAGTTTTAATGAGATGCCACTGCGGATTGGTGTATTTGTTTCGGTGTCAATTTGCAGTCTTCATCCAAGTGTCAGCGGCACTTGGCAACCAGAAGAAACTTGCCATATCTTGATCGTATCAATTGAGTCGTCGATGATTTTGCCAAGAGCCAGATCTAGAAACCGCTCCGTGCTTGTTGAGGGCCGGAACAAAAAATGAAAATTAGATATAATTTAAGTTTGAAAAATATAAATAATGAATATAAATTCAAATAATTAAATTAAATATAAATTAATTAAAATATATAATAATAATTAATTAAATTATATATATATAAATAATATTAAATAATATTATATTTAAATATAATATTATTATATATATAATTAGATATATAATATTATGTTTAATTAATTAATTAAAATAATTTATAATAATTAAAAAATTAAATATATATATATATTAATAATTATATAATAAATAAAAATAAATAAATAATATTAATAATAAATATATATATATTACTACTAATATTACGATTTAGCCTTTCACAGAGCGCGTGCGCGTAGTTTCCCGAGGCTAATTTTCCCAAAAATCTGCTATTTTTTTGGAAAAATTGGCGAATACAAACTTAGTTTGCCCGAATACAAATTAAATTTGTGCTTCCTAAGCCCCCTGCGCGGAGGTCGAAATTTTACTACTATTCTAAAAAAGTGATACTTTGTTGGGAAAAATTATTTTTTTTCCCCAGTTAGTGTCCTACTAAGCAAATGCAGTACGGTCGGTCGGGGGTTCGATTCCCCCCTGGTCTAGTGTCGCTCGGTATTTAGTTGTGTTTGAGCATGTGTTTTCTGAGTTTCCCCCGTAGGTCTCTTATGGATTAGTTGCGCTTTCGTTTTATGTTTCCGTTTTTCTGCATGTACCGCATGCGTCTATCACTCTTTTGAGTGCACTTTCGGCCCCATTGTCGCTCGGTCCATCTCTCCTGCATCAGTTGCGCTTTCGTTTTACCTTTCCGTTCTTGTGAATGTATCGCATGCGTTTATCACTCTTTTGAGTGTACTTTTGGCCCCACTGTCGCTCGGTCGGTCTTTTAGTTCCATTCGAAAAAGGGTCTTTTGGGAGCTTTGGTTTTGCGTCTACTGTCGCTCGGTAGGTCTCTCATGGATCTGTTGTTGTTGTTATTGCTGTTGTTGCTGTTGTTGTTGCTGTTGTTGCTGTTGTTGCTGTTGTTGTTGTTGTTGTTGCTGTTGTTGCTGTTGTTGTTGCTGTTGTTGCTGTTGTTGTTGTTGTTGCCGTTGTTGTTGTTGTTGTTGGTGGTGGTGGTGGTGGTGGTGTTGTGGTTGTTGTTCTGGTTGTTGTTCTGGTTGTTGTTTTGGTTGTTGTTCTGGTTGTTGTTCTGGTTGTTGTTCTGGTTGTTGTTTTGGTTGTTGTTCTGGTTGTTGTTTTGGTTGTTGTTCTGGTTGTTGTTCTGGTTGTTGTTCTGGTTGTTGTTTTGGTTGTTGTTCTGGTTGTTGTTTTGGTGGTTGTTCTGGTTGTTGTTCTGGTTGTTGTTCTGGTTGTTGTTCTGTTATTGTTTTGTTTTTGTTTTGTTGTTGTTTTGTTGTTGATTTGATGTTGTTGTTGTTGTTGTTCGTTGTTGTTGTTCGTTGTTGTTGTTCGATGTTGTTGTTGGTTGTTATTTTTGGTGGTGGTATTGGTGTTTTTTTTTTAATTTTGGTTATATTTTTTTTTTATTCGAATTTCCCATATAAAATGGCTGGCCTTAAGGCCCCTACAAAATGGGTTTTTATGGGTTTTTATGGGTTATTTTGTAGTGAGGTTACCTTGTGAAAAGGTTTAAGGCCTACTTTAATTTTGGATAGCAAGTTATTTTGTAGAAAAAAATGCCGGGGGCCCATGGATAAAAATAAAAATTTGATCGAAAAAGGGATTTTCTAAGGCTAGGTAATTTGTAGTGAAATTACCGAATCCTATTGCGGATTTCTCAAGATTGGAACCCCTGCATTTTGTAGTGAATTTATTGCATTTTTGGTTAAAATTAAAACGGAAAAAAACATATTTGTTTAAAAAAATACCAAACAAATATATAGAAAGGTAGGAACCTATGTTATGTTTTAATAGTATTCAATAGTTAGATGTGTCTTAATAGGCAGACCGTGGTATCCGGAGTATTTTGACTTGAAATTTTGGCGTTAAGATGGCACCGCCAGGGATATTATTATTCCTGCGCGGTTCGCTTGTGGGACAGGGACGTTGAAGTACCAGCATGGGATACTGAATTTTGATGTTGGCGCATCTTGACCCAAGGTTAGGGATGGTTAGGGAATATGATAGAATAGAAAGTATGAGCCAAAATTATATTTTGATATTTTTGAAAAACACCGGGGCCACTACTAAATGGGTGGCTCCAACCCTACCCCCTATTAAACGGGTGGCTCTAACCCTTCCCCATTTAATTTCGGAATATTATTATATTTTAATTTAATTTAGATGTTATTCATCAATATATGTCTACATATTTTTTATTTCTTGCCATGTGCTGGAGAGAGTTGGGAGGAATGGACTGGCAGATTTAGGCACCCTTTTTGTAGTGCTTTTATAAGTTAAAATCGTTTTGTATACCCAATGGTAACCCATTTTATAGTGTTATTATGGAGTAAAATATTACGATCTAGCCTGACCCAGAGCGCGCGCGCGCAGTTTCTCGAGGCCAATTTTCCCAAAGATCTGCTACTTTTTTGGGAAAATTGGCGAATACAAACTTAATCTGCGCGAATATAAATTAAGTCTGTGCTTCCTGAGCCCTGCGCGGAGGTCGAAATTTTACTAAAGTGATACTTTTTTGGGAAAATTTCTCTTCTCCCCAGTCAATGTCCCACTAAGCAAATGCAGTACGGTCGGTCAGGGTCGGTCGGGGGTTCGATTCCCCCCTGGTCCAGTGTCGCTCGGTATTCAGTTGTGTTTGAGCATGTGTCTTCTG
>Ga0126342_10004056_pt1 | contig 24695 bp, 24 predicted proteins | sample Cyp1metagenome_FD_92528 | JGI IMG/M metagenome (GOLD analysis project Ga0126342, IMG submission 92528) | Coral microbial communities from Lord Howe Island, Old Settlement Bay, Australia - Cyphastrea 1 metagenome | ecosystem: Host-associated > Invertebrates > Cnidaria > Coral ...
ACTATCAACATGTGCCGTTTCATGCTAACGTTAAAATTCACTGCAAATACCAATAAAAAAAGACACCTCTTCATATTACCCCACGTGCCGCAGTAAAAAATGACAATTCCGGATTAAAAAACAAAGAAATTCATGAAAAGCGGTATTTCGTGAAGGAAAACATGAAAATCACAATTGACATGTACTGTGGATAACATGTCATAACATGCAACTTGCGCGGGCCTAAAAATTTAGCTCCGTAAAATTGTCATTAAAGAATGAAAAATAAGAATGTGCAAAATCCACATTTCGCTGTGGCGAAACAATGATTTTTGACATATGGATCAATGAGAACCAAGATACTCTGCGGAAACCTAGGGCCCCGAGCGTATATATATATATGCGTAAATACACCCATAACTTCACTTATATATCCGTATAATACGGTTATATACATATATGTACACATATACTCGGTATAGTGATGTCTATATTTTTGTCATATATATATAGCATTTTTCTGGCATGTTTGTGATACAGAAACACAGAGGAGTCATGCACAAAGTTACTTTGCGGCAAAGTGGTCTGGTCTGATACTATTTGACAGAATTTGATCTGATCCCCTTGTTGAGAAAATCAAACAACAGGCAGAATTTACGTAGATTGAATTGGATCGGTACTAGAGGTTGTAGAGTTCAGCTTGATGAACCTACTGTCTACAGAACATTTTAATTCTAGTTTATGGTCTAACGGAATGTGGCATTTTTTTCCAAATAGGGTTCCGCAAATTAGATTGTGATCCCTGCAAATTGCCGGCCAGATCTACTTCCAGCCTTTGGTGCGTGCAGATCTACTGAAGCCAGAACCAGGGACATGCTCAGTCTTGAAGGCTGGACCATATCTGGTTGGTGGTATACCTACCCCTCTGAAAAATACTAGTCAGTTGGGATGATGAAATTCCCGAATATATTGGAAAATAACATTCATGTTCCAAAACCACCAACCAGATATGGTTGTCGGTCAAAACAAAAAGAAATCGTGGCAGTTCTTCACATCTCAAAACGTTTTCGCAGAATAGCGCCATGATTTGGATGAGAACTTTGGAGATACTGAGTTTGGACCCACAACAATATTTACCCTCTGGTAATTTGTTACATAGCTATTGAACATGGCCCGTTTATAGTTGATATACCTATAAAAATGGTGATTTTCCATGGTTATGTTAGTTTACCAGAGGGTATATTCATAATGATATTCTATCTAGCCGCTCATTCACATGGCCAGTATAAAATACCCTGAGCAAACTGACAATTTAGCTGGTCGGGCTCATATGTCCCCATCCATTATAACATATTGAGTACCCATCCAGTTGGTGTATCCACTTCAGTGCATGACTCGTTCAAGAAACATCCCACAGGTGAGATTCTTCGCGTCATATATCATCTATCTACAATTCCATCCCTCTCATATTAAAACACCCCCCCAAACCGGTCCCAACTGTATGCAAATCCCACACTAAACCATCATTTGTGGCAGTGCTTAGGGGGAAAGGAGTATAAAATCCCATGGTTCCAAACCACCAACGAGATATGGTCTATAGGTTATATTAACCAATAGTTAGTGGGCTTGTAACCAATCAGATAACTATTACCAGATCTTCCAATGATCTTCACCTCATTCAGCAGCGCTGAACAAACAGAACCACCCTTCGCGCATCCCTGAACCTGGATATCCAGAAGCACCAGGCTTCGCTGTGCCTGGCCACGGGAAATATGTGTGCCATGAGATATCTAAACAAGGGGTTTTTCTGAATATGTGATAAGTTCATCAACCAGGGGATAAATACACATGTATATATATATATATATATATGTAAGGGTTATAAAACCAACTCAGCAATCATCACCAGTGACGACTGGCATAAACCGTTCCGTGAAAATCATGGGATTCCCGTTGTGGCACATCTTGTCGTCTAGCGAGATGAGAAAAATCTGAGTCAGTTGGGATGATGAATTTCCCATGATTCCCATGAAAACTATAGATATAACATGATATAACCATGACCCTCCAGAAAATTAACATGACGACCCTGGCAGAAAACGAGGTTGGAAGATGAGTGAAACCACGATTTTTATGGGTGATTTTTAGGGTCTATGTGAATTTACCAGAGGGTAACTATTTAATTTACTACAACTGGTTGGTGGTATACCTACCCCTCTGAAAAATATGAGTCAGTTGGGATGATCACATTCCCAACTGAATGGAAAGTCATAAAATTCATGTTCCAAACCACCAACCAGTTAATAGTCTTGCTATATGAGAGAAACTGACCTTGCAAAAGGATGACAGACTTTGGAAAACTTTGCGGTGGACCCAGGTGTATGATTTCACTGTGAAATAAGTGGACCAACCTTACCCTACTGGAAAAAAAACCTGTTGTTGCTGTGGCAGTACTTCAACGACTTGGGATGAAACAAATGGCTGGAGACCAACAATTCTGGATACAGTATACAAACATACATCAATGGCTAGATAAAACAGTCAAGTGGTCAACCACTAGAAAAATTCGGATGCGAGCTCGTAACAAAGATACGGAACTATGGTGATAAATACCACTGCATTCACCAAAAACCCCTAACAGTTATAAGTTGGTTTATAACTTTTAACCACCATCAACCATTGATATATTTACCATAACCAAACAATAGTTACATAAGTGAACCAAACCAGCTTAGCCAACTAAATCCATTAAATCCCGGCAACTCACACTAAATCACCATTCTTGCTGCACACAGTCCATAAACGCTATCTGTCAATTTGTTGAAGTTACAAACCAACTTATCTATCTAATGTCAACCCTGGATTTATAAACCCCAAACGGCTGTTTCATTGCGGGGATACCATTTAAGTATCAGATTATGACTATTTGGGGAGTACCCCCCCTAATTAATAAACCATGGTGTATTCATCCGGGGCCGACATTTATAAGCCACATCTTCTCGGAGATATGGGTGATGCTGACCTGATGACCCAGAAGCATCGGACCGTGGACCCCCAAAACAGTCACATCTTTGCTGCCCAAGGTACTTTCCCGATGGACAATCATGTGCCCCATTTCTGGTGGTGAGTTTCAACCAACCCCTCTGAAAAATGATGGAGTGAGTTCGTCAGTTGGGATTATGACATTCCCAGTATGATAGGAAAGTCATAAAACATGTTTGAAACCACCAAGCAGTATCTCATTAACTATCATTAACCATCATTTATTAAGCACTATTAACCATAATTAACCATTAATGGTTCCAGTCACCACCAACGAGATTTTTTTGGTGCCATCTTCGATGTCGTGGCGATAAATCCCCTCGAGTTCCGATGGAACTTCTGTGGTTTTATTACAATCAAATAAACAGGTGGTATGGTTAGCATTCCCAGTCATGGGTGGTAAAAATCATTGTTTGAACCACAAATTCACGATTTTTTCCCGCCAGTTTCCTGGGATTTTCCCGTTTCGACATTTCGACAGCCAAGCAGCATGGTTTCGGCTGCGCTTTGACCTGGCACAGCGAAAAAAGCTGCAACGCTTGTGGGATTCAGCGGAGTGCCTATTTTCGGTTCCTTTTTGGTTTCAACGCATGACATCGAAACATGGCTGCCGGGAGCAAATCAATAAGACAATAACTGGTTGGTGGTTTCAACCAACCCCTCTGAAAAAATATGAGTAAGTTGGGATTATTCTTCCCAATATATGGAAAAAAACAGTTCCAAACCACCCACCGGATAAATAAGGCAAACATGGGATCCTTTCATGTTCATTCACGTTTCTGGATGGAAGACGCTTTGGGGGGCGGCCGGGATGGATACACATATTCATCATGGCCAATCTTAGATACCCTGCAAAAAATCGAATTCTTAGCTGGTGAACGTAGAAAATCCCATTGATACCAAAAGACTAGTTAGGATTAGTTTCTACCCATCCAGTTGATTGACCTAGTTATGAAGATTTTTATGTTTACCATTGTTCACGCTAACATGCTAGGTTTTGCTTGTTACAAGTGAAATCAGCCATCCAGATGGCTTCAGATGGCCTCGACTTCGTCCATGTGGTACCAGCGATCTCCCACTTTGCACCTGGGAAGTCTGGGGTTTGATAGGACCCACCATTGGTTTGATGGGGTCTAGAAGGAATCATGTTCATCGGAAGTGGGGAGAGCATTGGAATCTCATGGGGATGTTCCATGAGAATGATAATCATAGACACCTAATTATGGTATTATACTAATGATATTATCATCCATAAATATACCATGATCTAATGGGACGATTGGAGTCGACGAATTCCAAGGATTGGTGGATAAAACTCACGAAAGGCACGTGATTTGAGAGTAAAATAGTAAAGATATGTAAAAATCTTGGTATGCTCTAGATATTCCCTCACTGAATGAATCAGTCCAGTGATTGTCATAGTTGTTGCTTGTATCCCATGATGTCCGCATTACATTCTCATTACATCCCCACAAAATGGTTGATGAAAAGTAAACCTTCCAACCATCATTATACGCGCGAAAGATTTACACAGATAGATCATGATCATCCCGCTATCCCATCATCGTTCCAAACATGGCTGGGAAATTCACAACATGAAGCATCAACAGGGATGTTACCATCTGCTTATGACTAACATAGCCATAGAAAATCCCCAACCATAAATGGAGGTTTATAGCTGGGAAAATCATTGAACTAAATTTACTAAATGTTTTTTTTCCAGCACGCCATGTTTGATGACCGGAGGATGCACATCCTCGCCACCCCGTATTGAAAGGATCCATGCTACAGCCAGCAGTCGGGCACTAGGATTCCCCCAAGATCTGCAAACATCACCCCATTTCACCGATATAGGTCAAACCTCAGTTGCAGGTAGGTTTATACCCTGTATATATATATATATCTCATACATATATATATATCATATATATACACACACTTATATCTTTATCATTGTAAGCACCGCTTTGTCAATGATAGATTCTGCACCCTGCCGGTGCAAGATGTTACTATCCATTATAGTTTAAGTTCTAACTCCCTTTGTAGATGAACACACCAAGCCAACCTGACATTACTAATCCAAACTATTTGCTGGGCAGACCCCCATCACCCTTGGCATTTGTCCGCGTTTTTTTTGGCCTGGAAACCAGCTACCCTTTGCCCCATACCCTGATACAAATCCTTCGACGCTCACCGATCCCTTTCAAGATCCTCCAGCACTTCTATGCTGGAGTCCCCTTCTTCACATATCATTATCATTATTCTTAAGTATCATTGTGGGGTTACCAACCATATACCAACAACCATAACCACTAACCACTGTATTGGCCAATCTATTAAACCGATTGTTCAATATTGGGTTGCCAACCACTCACCACAAACCACTAACCTAACCATCCTATCAACCTATCACCTGACCTCTCCGGTGAAAGTCACCCAACACCTCACACGCCACGTGACGCATGGCCATTGGACTGCTTCGCCACTCCTGTTTTCTGTGTGGCTTTGATCACCACTTCCGCGCCCACGTCGATGGCCATGGCGTAAACACGGGCCGAGGCGCTGAGCCCAGGCTCTTCGGAGATGGATATGGGATATGGGGGCACCCCTATGGCTGGATGGTTTATGTTTACTTCATGGAAAATCCCAAACAAAAATGGATTGTTCATCATTTTCACATATGTTCACTGGATTGGTTGAAGGGAAAAATGAAACCAGAAAACCCTATATCTCATGGGGAAAACCATGGTTTCCAGTTAAGCGAGTCCCTTCAACAATCTGAACAAATATGGAAACTATGAATGGAAATAGACACCATGTTTTTTTTTGATAACCTGATAACATCTGATAACAATGGATAACATTCGCACTGTGAAATAGAATAACTATGTTTTTTTGGATATGACAGCTATGATTTATGGGAATAATTGATGGGATATAACACAACGGCCATTTTCATACGGGTTCTTCCATAGCGACTTCAAAGCCTGGCATATGCCATCAAACCGCTGTGAAATGATGCAGATATCAAGAAACAATGGGGGAGTTGGTCATCCAACACAGTCAAACAAAAGCTAAGAGTTGGGTCCAAGAAATTACCCTCTGGTAACTTAACATAGCTATTGAAAATGGCCCATTTATAGTGGATTTACTTATTAAACATGGTGATTTTCCATAGTTTTTTGTATGTTTGCCAGAGGGTATCTTCCACATGGTTTTTTTTGCGGCCTGCTGGAGAGCTGGGCTGGTGTTCAGAAATCCTGCACCAGGCAGGGTTTGCCTATGAAACTAACAAAAAAGGATGGTGCCCCCAGTTATGTTTCTTGGTTAACAGAAACCCCAAAAAACTAGTTCGTTCTCCCAGTTGTAAGTTGGTTTATAAACCCCGTTGACATCCAATAACTATAGTTATATCATGTTATATCTAGCATAAACCATAGTGCATTCAGCCACTTTTCTGTTCGGCAACGAACTATGAAACACTGTGGGAATCCCCTGGGATTTTTTCATGGGATTTCTACCATCTACCAGTGATTTCGAGGTGTCCAAAGCGAGAAAGCGAGCACACTGGTTCTCACCTCACGCTATTTCATGCCCATTTGGACATGATGTCGTATATGTGTATATATGCATATATTATATAATATTATATTAATACATACACACATACCATCTTTCCAATGACGTCACGCCGTTGCTATCATTTGACCAGATTGGATCTCCATTAAATTCATGAAATTCAAACAAATCACGGAGATCTCATGAAAGTTCCCATTCCCAATATATATATATATATGATATCCCACGATATCCCATACAGTAGCCTCTGGTAAACGTTTACAGTTTGCGAAGTGGAAAATCATCATTTTTAGTAGGTAAATCAACATAAATCAACTATTTCTATGGTTTACCATGCAGTCATTCATTATCCCACAGGATGACACTGCTCCACCTGAGCTTCCCAACATGTTTGCCCTTCGGCTCCTGCGGCTCCACTCTGAGTCATTGGAAAAACGTGGTGGTAGATGTGGTAGTATAGCCACCCATGGGAAAACCCTAGGAAAACCATGGGAAAGTGGTGAAAACCATAGGAAAACCCTAGGAAAACCACCAAGAATGGGAAACACCATGATGAACCAACCTTAAAATATCCCGGAAAGAAGCCCCAAACAGCGCGGGGGGAGTGGGAGGATAGTGTATCATAATGCTGTTGTTGATGATGATGAACGCCTCAGTGTGGACACACTGTTTGGGGAACCACCAATCTTGGGGGTACCATGTTTTCAGAGAAACCCGGTGTTTTTGAGGGTCTTAAATGCCATTAGATTCTCTAGATGGAACACTTTTGCCAAATCAACTTTGGACTTTTCTGGAATCATACATGGGTCGATTTAAAGGACATTTTACAGTATTCCCCTTGTTTATAGGGTTTCCTGATGTTTTCTGTATAATTTCCCTTCATAGATTTCTGGGAAACAAGACGCCACTATTTCCCCCATATCTCGCTAAGAACTTGCTGGTAGCACCTATCAGTGTCAAAAAAAAACATGGGACGTTTCCCCAAATAATGAACCCCAGTTCATGGATACCCACAATATATAAAGGTCAGTAGGACCGCCAATAATTATCAACACCATCAGCCAATCATATTTTATTAATTTTATCAGTTATATGTGTATATATATAATATCCATGTACTAGTGATGATTAAACCACTATGAATGCAGATGAAATCATAGTTGAATCCAATTCAAACGCTATAAACATCCCATGAAATCCCCATTGAAACTCTTCATCCAAACTCACTACCAGAGGCGCAAGATGTGCTTTTGCGTTTTTCCTAAGGTCCCTAAGATCTGGCACAGCACCTTAGGTGCTAGGAAAATGGCCGCTAATTGAAGACAAACAGCAGATTTTTCTGGATCTGGTTGAGTTAAAGGTCACCAAACTGAATGCAACATTAGGTGAATCGATGTCAATGCCTAATATTCTAGTCTATTATTCTAGTCTATTAGTAGGTCTAAATCACCACTGAGGAGGGAACAAAATCGTGGAACGGATCCCTTGCAACTTGCAACGTTTTTGCAAAGTGTTCCTACCAAATATTGGTATAGGGTTACCAGTACCCGCTTTTCATATTCATGACACTTGATGCAGATAGAGATACCGAAAACAACACCATGATCGACATCCTGGTATAGGCAATTAAATATCATGAATCTCCATGGCATATTCTGCTGTATACTTTGCTGATCTGGTGGAAACGACCCTCACAGAGTGGTGGCTCCCATGGGGAAAAATATCAGCTGTTTGGCGGCAGGGATGAGGGAAACCCTGCCATGCCAGCCACGGAATTTTGTGAACATCTTTGCAGTCTTGGATCCAAATTCAAGCATTGAATACCATTGAATACCATGAGTTTTCAAACTTCTACCATTTTGAATTTCTGAAAATAGATTGAGATTCAGTGAACATCTTGGGGTTGTTTTTTTTTTGGATCCCTCAATGATCCCATTTTCCTATGCTCGCAAGGCTATGACCAACGCCAGGTTCTGTGGGTTTCAGGGGTAATTATATTGACATTATCCAATATTATGTGGCTAATTATGCTAATTATCTAGCAAATCTGCATGATCCCGATCAAATTTCAATTTTGGTTCTTTCTTTCACTAAGCCCCCCCAACAAAACGTGTTGATGTTCAGAGCCTGCTTCGAGAGTATGTTTCGGGGTATGGTGCGAGGTATTTTTGGGAGATGGGTTTCAGAGAAATGTTTCGAGGCACATCTCTACTTCTGTAGGCAGTCCCACATTTCTGATCTCTTGAAGCCACTTGTGGGAAGTTCTTGTGACAACTGGGCCTCAAATCACCTGGTGATCTGGCAACAGAATGGAGGCAATTTTCTGGGATTTAGGCCCACCATTCTAAATCTGACGCAGCTGCAACATTGATAGCTGGTGGTAAACTGACGATTCTTAGTCATTTCCAAAGATTAAAACCAAACATTTGGCCGATTTTCAACTCAACATTTAGCTGTGGCTGGAAATAGGGTATACCCCAAAGTATAGCCTTTTAATAGGGAACATTATGACTGACCATTGGGTTTAGAGGTACACTATTTTCGGACAAACCCATTTTCAGGAGGAATGGGATGCTTTCCTGATTCAACTGCCACAAGAGGAAGCGGAATGCACCGGCTTCGGGCGTTGTTGTGTCCGACTACTGAAAAAAACTTGCAGCCGACGACTGAATCAGGCTTGAAATATCTTGAAATTGATATCATCCCCAAATGGGATCTGTATACCCAGTCATAAACCCGGGCTTTCTGGCATTGGGTTTCTTTTAGTGGTCAGTTGGCAGAGAGGCATCAAAAATATGGTGATTATTTATTTTCGTCAAAACCTCGGGACTGTAGGTTTCGTAAGATAGCTGGTTGATGGATGGTCATTTCCCCATATGGTAAGAGGTTTTGACCCATCCCTATATCAAGTTAATCTTTCCAAGCTCTGATTGGAGGAAGGCGTTTTCCACGGAACTGCAGAGGCAAACGTTGTCACCTGCAACCTGGGAAATGGGTAGTGCTCCCGAGACGAGAGGGTCCTCTGGGTTTGAACACAAGGATTCCTAAATCCAGTGGTTAACCATCACTTTCCCCTAAGAATGGTCATTTGGGTTATACTATACCTACACTCAAAGTGACAGAGTATTTGAGCTTGTCTGAAAATGGGGAAGATTCCAAAACAACCGATCTTTAATGGGAGGAGGTTGTGACCATCATTTCCTTTATCACAGAAAGCGATTTCGAGATTTTGACCCGAGTTTTTTCAGACTATGACTTCACTGCATCCCGGGTGAGTTTTTGGTCATCCGTCCCAATTTCCCGTCATTTGGCGGAACCTTACTGCACTTACAAACCACGAACTAAATAATGAAACAGTCTTGGTTGATCAGTTTCTGTAACCATTATATGCCCTGTTGGGTAGCGATACAGTACATGCGAAGCTCATATCAGTTCCCATTTTCTAAAAGCCTTTTCTCGCTGGTCAAATCTCATTTTTTGTGGGTTTACCCTCTATTTTTGCAGTGAAATTTCCGTGGAGACTCCTTTTTTCTAATGGATGGACATTTCATCTTAGTTTTCATGCTTAAATCTCAACTATCCAATCTTCATCCATTACACATAGCTCTGGCACGCCAGATATGGCCAGTTTAAAAACAAGGTCATGCTGCCCGCAATGACCCCGGTGATTTTCACTTTTTCTGCTGCCAAATTATTGTTTCGACAACCCTTGCAGGGTTTTGTGTCCAGAGCATTTTGTGTAGACTCGCATTTCGAATGGTATTTGCATGCCTTCGTAATCGTTTCGATGATTTTAGATTGGTAGAACTGTGTTTTTTCGCTTTCCATATGTTCAAACAACTGAATGCTTGTTGTTTTTCATTTGCAAGTCCTTGCCAAGGTGCCTTGGCAATGTTTCGACTGAGCATCCTTCGGCACATTGCATCTCCAGACAAATCTGTATACAGTATATAGAAGTATATAGTCTCCGATTTTCTGATTCAAGTTTCGATTACCTGAATGTTTGGACGCCAAAACTCCTTGGGGATATATTTCTTCAAAGTAGACCAGCGGCGGTCGAGGCACTGAGTTCCATGTGACCTGACCATAGGAATTTTTGTTTTGTTTTATTAATAAACTGCATCTTGCAATGCTTCACCTGGTAACATTTTCTTCTCAAAGTTTTACATTGCGCAGCCCAGGCTTTGTTGCCATCTGCAAAAACTTTGGTGGAAGGTGTTGTGCGCTCCAACAAACGACTTGAAATGACATCGTGATTACTTCCTGTCGGTGGCCTTCCACCAGTAGCAACAAGAGCGCTGGATGTTATATGAAAGTGTTAAGAGCGTAGCACCAAGAGCGTGTTAGATGTTATATGAAACTGTGCAAAGTGTGTTAGATCTTACATAAAAGTGTTAAGAGCGTAGTACCAAGAGCCTGTTAGATGTTATATGAAAGTGTTGAGAGCGTAGCAACAAGAGCGTGTTAGATGTTACATTGTTACATGAAAGTGTTAAGAGCGTAGCACCAAGAGCGTGCTAGATCTTACATGAAAGTAATAAGAGCGTAGCACCAAGAGCATCTTAGATGTGACATGAAAGTGTGCATAGAACCTTATTAGCCCCCCCCACCACCCCCATGTGACCAGAAGCGTCAGAAAGTTTAAAGTAACTGTCCAGAGAAGAGGCGACAGAACGTTATTGGCCTCCGCCCCACCCACCTGACACATATGAAGGTGAATGAGAAAAGAACATGGCAAATATGACATGTGACAAAACAACTGTGCAAAAATTAGCAAACGGACTGGGGTTGTTAGAGGCGGCATCAGCAAAAAGAGTTTAGTTGTTGGCTAAGATCAGGTAGAACAAATCCCACTTGTTGCGAGCAAACCTGCTCTTTTTTTTGGGGGGGAATTTGAACCCTAAATCTTCTAAGTGGGTGTGTCCGAAAATCAGGGTCCCCCATAATTCTCATCCATTTATCATGAATTCTTTCATGGATTTTCCTATGAAATAAACATAAATAAACCATCCCAAGCTCGCGGTGAGGGATCCTCCATGACATCCCAGCAGCCAGGTGCATATCTCGTGTGCGTTATCTCACGTGGTGGATGAGGAAATCAGCAATGGAGAGCACCTCCGCCTGCCAAAACAGTCGCTGTGTCCAAGCGAAAGGGCGAAAGGGGATGGCTTACCTTCTGGCGAAACACCATATGATGATATAGATTATAGCTAAATAGTAAGCCATAATATATGTATATTATGATTTTAAAGCTATTATAGCTAACAAATATAGCTATATATATATATATTGATTAGAGCCAACTATAGCTAATCTCCGTTAGTTGGAATTGTACCCCATCATTAGTTGGATGATGATCAAGTCAACAGCCATGGCTTATCTTCCTTTATCAATGATTTACTTGGTGAAAAATGGTGCTTTTCAATAGGTTACCGGTTACCGGAGAGTATCCCCCAAAGGTGACCTATCTGACTCGTCCCAACAGTTTTGTGGTGGTTGTGACCCAAAAAACGAAGCCAAAACTCTTCGTTGGAGATCAGAAAATCCCGAAGACGATTGAACAATATTGAACATATATCTGGGGCATTTTAACAATTTTATCATAATTCCCTGACCTGAAAAAATCGGCCATTTTAGGATGATTCCTCTTATTTTTCCGTGATTCCAGGGCTCGGGAGAACAGTGAGATCGTTATCATTTGCCCAGATATATGTTGGTTAAGTAACTTTACCCCATCTATCTAGTCCGATATCCACCATAAATCCAAGAGTTGGCCGAATGTGATAAAGCTTCACGTAGCCATTGTTTGGGGGCCTTCACGCACGCTATAAAAATCCTTTGCAGATGCATCCCTATTTCTACCCTCTGGTAATTTGTTACGTAGCTATTGAACATGGCCCATAGAAATAGTTGATTTACCTATTAATAGCATGGTGGATCTTTCCATAGCTATGTGAACGTTTACCCTATTTCTATCCGCTGCAAGCGCCCATCATTTCCCATTCGCCTGCGGCTCATCTGCCAGGTGTTGTGTTGTCGAGGGGATGCTGTCGGTGGTGTAGAAGCGACAGCTGCCTTCAGATCTAAACAACGAACTCCTATGGTGGTGTAGTGATTACATGCCATGGAATAATATAAGTATTGCGTATAGTAATACATCCATTTACATATCAAGATATCATTTTTTTCGCTTATCATATGGTGTGTACTTCCATGCCATGCTGGGACATGGGATAATGACTGGTGGATAAGTTATGTCTCTATATTTTATGGGATAATGATTGATAATCCACCAATCCACCATAACTATCATGGGATAAGTTGGGATGGGATAATGACTGGTGGCAGCCAGCGGAACATGTTGGATTTCACCTGGATTTTTTGAGATCCCTGTGGATGGATCAATCCCGTAATGACTGGGCTATCCAGTTATCCAATCTATCTATATTTGCTATTGAAAGTTGCCATTTATGGTTGATTTACCTAGTAAAAATGGTGATTTTCCTAGTGAAAATGATGATTTACCTAATTCAAGATAGCTAATCAGCGGGAGATCTTCAGGATCCAATACATGGAGGTACTGACTGTACCATATTGTTGGCCATATGAATTGTGGGGATATTCCCTGAAATTTAGGCCTGCAAAATAGGCCTTATATATGGTAGGTACCTCCAGTTTAGGTTCCTGAAATGGCCATTGAATATGAGATATAACAGGATATGTTTTAGCTATAGTATAGTGGGATCACGTAAAGGGGCGGACCTGAATTACATTTGAATACTCATATCGAATATTTCACAGATAGATATATATATAATATCGGGGATATAATTTTCCTATTAGTATCTAATACAATAGTATGAATTCCCAACAACTATAAAGAATCAAAGAAACACAAAATGCTGATCCAAGCAACACACATCTTCCGTTAGTAACCACGATTTAACAGGGACGGAGCAGACACCACCTACGGATGCAAGAAGCACGCGAATTCAATTCAGACAAGTATGTCTGCGGGAAAATTCAGGCGGAACAAATAAGCATTCATCAGCTGGTTGGTGGTTTTAACCATCTGGAAGGATTAATGTCAACCCTGGATTAATAAACCCCAAACGGCTGTTTAATTGGGAGGGTACCATTTAAGTATTAGATGAAATGACTATTGGAGGAATACCCCCCTAATTAGTAAACCATGGTTTAGTCTCATCCGGGGTTGACATTAATAAGGTTAATTCCCCATTAATGGTTAATGATGGTTAATAAATGGTTAATAAATGGTTAATTCCCCAGTAATGATCGTTAATAGTGGTTAATGATGGTTAATGACATTATCCCATCTATTGGTCAGCAATCACCGCCCGAGTTGAGAAAGACGCTGCCTAGATCATGGAGCTTTTGTCGAATCTTCGCCACAGTGGACTCCTACCGATGACAGTCGAAGTGTTTGTCGACTGAGAGTTGAAGTGGTTGGTGGTTGACCTACCCCTCTGAAAAATATGAAAGTCACATGGGATTATTGTTCCCAATATGGGGATGGGTCAAAACCCTGGTGGAAAATAGCTGGTAAATGGATGTTCATCCCACTAAAAATGTATCTATAGGTATTGACCCATACCCATATATGGAAAAAGAAAAAATGTTCCAAACCACCAACCAATGAACTAGGAAAATAGAAGATTTGACCAGGAAAATGGATAGTCTAACAAACAAAATTGATTATTTGAGCACCAAAGAAGACAGTGTTAGGAAAAACATGCCGAATTTCCTTCCGCACATCCTCAACATAGACCACCTAACCTCATTTGTATACATTAAAGATCATTAAGGTCTTAAGCGCCGAAATCCACAAACATGGTCCGTTTGAAGGGTTTCGGAAGGGTCGGAAGGATACCAATCTGTGTGGCGCTCCTTGATTCTCAGCTAGTCTTGGTTGCCTTGCTAAGACTACGATTTTTGTCCGGTTAATCATCATGTTCCCTTCAAACTTGCCATTTACAGGGGCAAATAGTCCATTTTCAGACCCATATCCATTCTTCATGGATTAGCCTCTGGTTATTTAACATCGCCATGGTATAGATGGCCCATTTATAGATGATTTTCCCAGCTATAAACCTCCATTTATAAGGGATTTTCTATGGCTATGTTAGTCATAAGCAGATGATAACATCCCTGTTGATGGTTTTAACCTGCTTAAATCCACATTTTTGATGGTGAAATCCCCACTTTGCATGTCGCGAGCTGGAACTTGGCTCCTGATAGCCCGCCACCAGGTGACTCACAAAGATGGACACCGGTAAAGCTGCGACGACGAGGCTTGGATGAGGAAAAACGGTGCATTTTTCCAATGCGGGGAATCAAAAAGGCTTTGTCTGAAAATAGGGTGCCCCTAAACACACTGGGTAATCATCATTTTCCCTATCAAAATGCAATTTCGTAACCTCCATATAATCCATATAAATCCTAATGACTATGGGAGTGTAGAGGTTTCCATAGTCATGGGGGATCCGAAAGGGAGCTTACAAGGTGGTGCCCCATAGTTAGCTAAGTTGGTTTAGTCCCATAACTATGGTTTATGGCAGATATAACGAACTAGCTAATGGGGTTTATAAACCCACAAACATCACTGGGGGGCACCACCTTGTAGGATGGTGTATTTCATGGAAGATCCGAAAATCAGCTGGATGATTTGTTGGGTATCCCCATTTTCGGACACCTTCGAACGCATCAACATGGTCTTAGCATGTCTGAAAACAATCGTGAAATGGGGAATTAATTATGGGGAGATATAACTTGTAACTTGATATACCCTCTGGTTATGTCAAAATAGCTATTGAAAATGACCATAGAAATAGTGGATTTTCCCATTGAAAATGGTGATTTTCTATAGTTTTTTGTAAGTTTACCAGAGGGTAACCATCAGAAAAAGGAAGGTTGAACATGGTTTAACAATCCTGAAATGGGGATCTCATGGGGATATAACTTGTCGCTGGGAACTCCCGGAAGCCATGGAGGTAAGGAGGAAAGCATCCAACGAGCCATGGCGGATTTTCTGCCAGCTTTGACTACCAGAGGCTACGGGATATATGGGTTACCCTCCAGTAAATTAACATAAACCCTGCCAGATAGGGGTTGGAAGACTAGTGAAACCACTATAAATTGGTCATTTTCATGTTAATTTACCAGGGGTTATACATGGGATATTAAATAATCACTGGCCATCTCAGGAACCGATTGATTGGAGGTACCGATTCCATATATGTTTGGCCTATTTTTCAGGCCTAAATTTCAGGGAATATCCCCACAATTCATATGGCCAACAATATGGTACAGTACCTCCATGTATTGGATCCTGGATTTCCCATTGACTACGGGATGATATATGGGTTATACATGGGATATGCCCGAGGTTATTGACATATTAACGACTTACGATTCCTGCGATGTGCCAAAATAAATGAACATCAGCCATTTCTATGTGCGGGATCAAGCAAAAAACTTTCGGGATATCTGGTTGGTGGTATACCTACCCCTCTGAAAAATATGAAAGTCAATGGGAAGGATTATCCCCAATACATTTTGGAAAGTCATAATCCATTCATGTTCCAAACCACCAAGCAGATAATGATTGACCATGAAATTTTGGGGCCCATTCTCACACAAACCCAAAGGCCCAATGGAAGATGCTGGGGATACTGGCCCAAGAGTATTGGGATGGCCTGTATGGGTCTGGTCATTGGGTACCTCCAGATTTGCCAGGTGATACCTACCCATAACGATCCAACTATCTACCAATTAATCCATGGCATGAATTCTCAGTGATACCCGGCCTGGTAAACGTTAACAAAAAACTATGGAACGATCCACCATTTTCAAGGGGTACATCCACTCTTTGGCCATTTTCAATAGCTATGTAAACGTTTACCAGAGGGTATCCCACTTTTTTCGGCTTCAAGAATCAGTCTCCTTGTAAATGGATATGGCTATGACTCAAACCCCTGGTACTTCGTGAGCCCCCAAAATAGCTGGGATTAGCTGGGATGTTCATCCCCATTTTTCATCGGGTCAACAGACCCCATATCCTTCAAAAGCTATACCGTCTATACCATACTTTGGGATGAAGCTCCCCAACAGTCTGAAAATAGGAATGAAAATCCCAACATGTTGATGGTTGATCAGTTTCCGTATGGAAATGGCCCCCTTTTCAAAGAAACCCGTTTTCAAACTCAATGGGAATTCCAGGGTCCTAAAATGAAGGTACTGTACCATATAAGGCCATATTTTGTGGGGATATTCCCTTACATAGGCCTTACATACAGTAGGGCTTATATATGGTAGGTACCTCCAATCAATGGGTTCCTGAGATGGCCATTGATTTTCCGATGTTTTCCGGGCCTTCTTTTTGTTCTTCTGCCTGGTCCGCAGCATCGGGAGCACAGGAAAAATGGGAAGATGTTGCTTGGGAAGGCCATAAAAAACATCTCACTATAAATGGGTAAAACCAGGAATTTTATAGGGGTACGGGATATCATAGGATATCATGGGACAAAATCAGATAGTATCTGGGGGTATAATGGTATATGAATGGATATGATGTGGGGTATATTTGAATGTAGTGCGATGTAATGGGATATCAACGGATATGATATAGGCCCTATAGGCATTTTGGATGGGATGCGATAGGATGCTATTGGATTGGGAGAATTACTACTGAGAATATTAAATAATCACTGGCCATCTCAGGAACCGATTGATTGGAGGTACCGATTCCATATATGTTTGGCCTATTTTGCCTAAATTTCAGGGAATATCCCCACAATTCATATGGCCAACAATGTGGTACAGTAGCTCCATGTATTGGATCCCGAAGATCTCCCATTGATAACCATCATTAACCATCATTAACCATTATTAACCAATTTAGGATCCTGAAGATCTCCCTACTGACATACCTCCCAAAGCAATTCCTGGAGGAAACAATGCTTTTGGGGATGGGATTTGAGGCAACATACCCGGCCTGGTTATGTCAACAGTTTGCGAACTTGAAAATGGTCATTGAAATAGTGAGTTTTCCCATTCAACATGGTGGATCTTTCCATAGTAAACCGTGAACGTTTACCAGAGGGTAACCAAAATGACGAAATCGTTGTAACCTTTGATGAAATCTCCACAGGTGAGGGAGCTCATGAAATTCCGATCGTGACCTCACGCTGGTTTGATCACAAACCTATGGGTACGGAATTAGGGTGCACAGTTTCCAGCAAAAACAGCATAGTTTGTGGTTGAAACTTGAGTTTTCACCCTATCCAAGCCCTACCTGTGGCTAATCTTTGTTAGGGATAGTGTATACCCTCTGGTAATCAGACATGTCACTGGAAAATCAAGCATTTAGTTCGATGATCTTCCCAGCGAACAAAACCTCCATTTAGGGTTTAGGGATTTTCAATTCCCACGTTTGATTAGAGGAGAGTATCCCCATGTATGGAAAACACACACTAAGTATTCAACTATACTCCTTCTCTAGTCGGTTTCCTCCATTTCTGATGGCTATCTACCCACATAGTGATGGTCAACCCCCTATATTTGATGGTCAAAGCCCTATTCATTCAATCAGACCCAGATCAGATTCCATGAATGCCCACCATATTTCTTGCTGAAGTCCCCAGGAAATTGTACGATTTGATGCCCATCCAATCAGCGGAGGCTCCCTGGTTCGCCATCCCAGTCACCGTCAACGCTTGGCCGGACTCGCTCGTTAACAAACTTCCTCAATGATGGCTGCCACATGCCACGGAAGGAGGTATACTTGGATGTGTATCCCAGTTTCCAAGTGGGTTATCTTCAGTAATATGTTATGATAACCCAATACATCCATTCATTGGATACCCCAGCTATGGGCTTTTAACCACTTAATATTCCATGGATGCACCATGAAACCCAGCATTGGCATCACGCACATTGACCCAAGCATCAAGAAAAACATGTAGCCCCGTGCTATCCTTTCATCTTCCATGGGACATGTTATAAAGCTACCATTCACCACTCCATTTAGGGTTGTCTCAAAATTTGGACAAATTGACACGGCAAGCTGCGAGTAGGACATGTAAATCATTTAATTCCTGGGGTTGCATCGAAACCTACACGAAGATTATTTTTTTTGGGATAAACCATCAGACATCATAGCTGTTTTATGCTGTTGTTCTTTTCAGGGGATTCCATGGCTCTTGAACCTAGCACATTTTTGGACCCGAAACTTGCCCTCACCGCCCAGCGACGTACCAAACTCACGGCGCCGAACAAAGTGCTGCCGGAGTTGGTGAAGTCGTCGATGATCAACACCTGGCACACGTGATCAAACATAGCAATGGGAAATCCCCGGCTTTTACATGGCTTTCTGGTTGGTGGTTGAACTACCCCTCTGAAAATTGATGGAGTTCGTCAGTTGGGATGATGACATCCACAATATATGGGAAAATAAGAAATGTCCCAAACCACCAACCAGCTTTTAATGGGTAAATGAACAAACTAAATGGTAGATTTTTCAGTGGCATGTTTGATTGACAGAGGTTCAGTAATTTCACTTGTAGTAAACTTCTGAACCCTGAAAAGATTCAGGCAAGCTTCAAATTTGCTGGGGGTGCTGTATGAGAATCAAATCTTTTTTGACATTCTGATTATGTATTCATGGCTTTGCTTAATCTCACGAATGCAATGCGGTGGCTGAATAGGTCCTGCTGCCGCAGTTGCGACAATGTCTAACCTCATCTGTTACTGTTCCATAGCTACTGTTGCTTGTATCTGGTACATTGACTTCCTACCCCTCACAGTGTTTGGGGTCTCTTGCCAGTGTAATTGTTCTAATTTCTTGATTCAATGTTGGAGGTTTGTCATGTCCTACCTATATTTTTTCCGTATTAACGACCCCTCCTTGATATTTAGATCCCTCCAAAAGCCAAGGTTTTCCCGGAGGTCTGATGTTAGCAGCGTTCAAAACCCTCTGTCATCGGACTGGTTGGTTACATGTTCATGCAAGGTGGTGCGTTCATGCAAGGTGGTGCCCCAGTTCGTGAACGCTAAGTTGGTGCAAATAAGTGCAATTTCACTATGGTTTTTGTTGGTGATATATCTATAGTATTCATGGGGATTATAACCTATTTATAACTGGGGGGCACCACCTTGTATGATAATACCAAATGTATTCTCAGGGCAGTATCCCCCCGAGCCAATCATCAACCAAGCATCATTTAGCAACGATCTGCCAACCATCATTTGATACGATAAATTCTCTACAATGTGGGGCCCCCCAGTTTTGTTAGTTGGTTTAGATTCGCCCCATGAATACTATAGTTATACTTACCATAAACCATAGTGAAATTGGAGTTATGTTCACCAACTTAGCTATCGAAAGGGGGCCCCACATTGTAGAAATTAACCCACAAAATCCCGAACTAATCACCAACCACCAGGGGTAGATCGCAGCCACTCAGCCGATATTTCCACCGAGCCACGTGCTGCCCACGTTTAAAGTGGCTTCGTTGATCGGCTTCGCCTGGAGAGGGCGATTGTTGGTGGAAACCCCATGGTTTCCCGTTCGGAACATGATCTACAAATGGTGTTTCTTTTTTTTTTAAAGGTCTATGTTTTCCAACTAACAGGAGGGTAAAATAGGGTAACCATCAACAATGGGTGTGCTGGTAAACCAACCAACCAGTTTATGGCAAGTTTTCAGGTTTTTTTTCTAACGTTTTTCACCATCTTTCTAACCAACCTTGATAAGAGTCAGAACGCGAAGCTTGCGCCCGATGCCATGTCATCAACTGACCGAGATCCAACTGGGAAAATGAACATCAGACCATCTCAGACCAAATGGAGATTCACATAGGGTAATTTGCACTTACCCTCTGGTAAACGTTAACAAAAAAATATGGAACATCACCATTTTTAATAGGTAAATCAACTATTTCTATAGGCCATTTTCAATAGCTATGTAACAAATTACCAGAGGGTACCCGGTAAATATAGTAATTCACTAACCTGAAATAAGGCTATATTGGGATAATTCCATATAATTCCCCTTACTGATCATTATTCCAGTGACGTCAGAGCGAGGTCACTGCAATTCAACCAGACCTATGGTTCTACAATTTTACGTTTACCCAACTTTCACCCACCTGAAGGCTTCTGGTAGTACAACTTCTGCTCCTGCTTGATCTTATCTCCCACCTGCCAGGTCGCTCATCTAGGGGCAATGGAATCTGTTCAGAAAAGCTGGTGGTGGAGCAACAAACATGAGGCTTCGAATGAGCGAAAACTTGCTGGGTCCAAGCCATTGGGTCCCTCAAAATTGCATGGTCGAGTACAAACAATGTCAAAAACAATGTCAAAATCCTGCACCACCAAAAGGATGCTTGAAACCCGATAAATAATGGGATAAACCACCTATCAACTGGTGCAGGATTTCTTCGATCCACAGTAGCATGACAAATTGAAGTAGTAAAGCCAACCAATTTGAGTACTAGGAATCGACCAAGGAAAGTCAAATTGATTTACATGAATACCCCAAAAGTGGCAAACATTTACCCTCTGGTAAACTAACGTAAGTATGGAACATCACCATTTTAAATGCGTAAATCAACCATACATGGCCATTTTCAATAGCAAGCTGTAACAAATTACCAGATATTCGCTATCATAAATCAGCTATAAATCCCAAACCCACATTTTCCTATGGTTTCCTATGGTTTCCAACATAGCTACAGTCATTACCAGAGGCTAAAACCTCCCATGAAACCCACATTTCCTGGTGATTTTGTCCCACCCTGGTCTTGTTGATGTAGAGGATATGATCATCCTCCAATCGCAAGACCTCCTGGAGGATGACTCAGAAGTTTTCGGTTACGCCGGAAACATGGTGGATTTAAGGGTATGACCCATAGAAATTCCTGCATATATATATATATCATATATGATATATATATATATATCATATATGATATATATATATATGATGTATATATATAATAATAAATATGTATATATATAATATGTCAATCATTAGACATTATAATTATAAGGATCAAAGACTGGTGATCCCACCAAATCCATGATAACAAACGTGTCGAGTTGGGGTAGGAGGTGTGGTGACTACGTTGCTGTGAACCCGCCTGGGATTTCTGAGGCACGTATCATCTGCAACATCGAAAAGGACGACTTTTCTATACATGTGAAGTTCCTAAAGCTGCAAGAATTACGAGCAATCTCTGCAAAATCGCTTTTAGGATTGGGGTCTTCACCCATCTTCTGTACAGCTTTCCCAGCTTACAGGAGGAACTCAAACTTATATGCTTCACTGATCACTGGAACGGAACCGTGAACCTCAAGCGATCTCGATATGGCGAGCGCGATGTAAAACGCTGGTCTCATCTTGATCACTTCATGGGGCATCAATGAGAAAATGAGACCATGACCCCATGGCCCAAGCTTCACTATGTCTATTGGTCGGCAGAGGTGAGCCTCCAATGATCCAACCCATCTCTTTGGATACCCTGCGCAAGCCCCAGAAATGGAATGATTGATAGGGGTCCCAAAATAGACACGTGATGCCCAACTACTTTGATGGTGATTTTCTTTCCATCTTTTTCAAGGGACCACTCTACTGCCAAAAACATCTCCGGTCTTTTTACCCTCAACCTGAGGTGATACAGCTACACTGGACACCCCCGCCTTGACGCTCGCGAAGTAGCGAAGGTAGGCACCATGGTCGGGAAACAGGACAAACAGCTGCGCTCTGCCCGGGTAACTCCTCAGCAATGGAGGAACTGCGGACAGTAGCAGCATTGGGGGTGGAACAAACATATGCATTGGTACTAGCTGTCCGATTTAGACATCACCCATTTATAAAAAGAGGGGAACATCTTCAAAATCCATTCGAAGGATAGGTTTGAAACACACCGAAAGAGGATTGGTTGGTGGTTTCAACCCCTCTGAAAAATATTAGTCACTGGGAAGGATTATCCCATGTATTATGGAAAATAAAAGATGTTTGAAACCACCCTGGCAATACACAATCGCAGCATTGGCGGTTTCCGCCAAAAAAGAAAGCGTTATGGGTAAACTGAATCCTTTGGAGACCAAAAAAAGCTATGAATCGTTCAGATCCTTTGTGGAGATACCCTCTGGTTATGACTAACATAGCCATGGTACAGATGGCCCATTTATAGATGGTTTACGATTCTTAAAAATGAGGATTTTCCATGGCTATGTTAAATAACCAGAGGGTATATGCATTTGCTATGAAGATCGCCAACAAACCTAAGAAACTAAGCAGTAACAAATGTGTCTGTGAAAGAAGGGTCGATTTCCGACCGCCTTTATTTTTAGCCAGGGTCAAAGTGATGGATGCTTAAAAAACCACTGGGGTACTCCTGGAATCCAAGGGATTTTTCCATCATTTTCCCCATCAACGGGAAACACAGTTGGGGTATACCCAGTATCCTGTCATGGCAGGAGCGGAGAGAAGGCCTGTTCGATATTTGGGCACAAGAAAAGGCCTGCCTGGCCACAAAAAAATGAGATCTTCAGCCACCAGCCTGGAAGGTGGAGACTACTGTAGCTGGGAGGTTTATCAGTGGACTGATCATAACCAGTGAAGGTCGACAAGGGTTTTCTAGACCCCCAAAATCCCAAACACATGTCTGATGGTTTACCTTGAAATCATAGGACTTTCTTCGAACATAGGGGTTGATTCTGTACCCTAAAAATCCTATTGGTTGATCATCTTCTCCATATAGACTTGCCATATCTTGGATCCCCTGAGCTTTCCGACTTTTGATCTCCAAACTTCGACAAGAAGAACCTGCCGTTGCCGGGCGGCCCTGAGAACCGGTTCTTTGCTGTTTGAAATGCTGGGATTTACCCCTTGGGGCATGAGAAAAATCTGCATCAAATCGAGGAATAGCTAGGGATTATGAACCCAAATTATGGTTAAATCCCGATAAATCGTTAAGAAAAACTATTGTAAGGTGGCCACCAGTTATGTTCGTTGATTTATACAATGTTCTATACAGCCCAGTGACTAGTTCGTTATAGTTCCTAAAAACCCAACAGTTCACCAAGTTATGTTCACCAACTTAGCTAACCAAATGTCATTAAATCCGTCAAACATATCTCATTAAATATCAATAAAACTCATTACCTTAGGGTACACTAACATAGATGTTGGAAAACCAATGGATTCCCATTCGGAGAATGCTCTACAAATGCTGGGTTTTCCACATCGATGCTAGTTTGCGAGAACATCCCACTAAATCTCATTAAATCGCATTCAAAATCTCATGGAACATCCCATGAAACCTCATATAGAACCCATGAACAAATAGATCAAATCCCCACAATCCATCATAATTCCCATTAACTATAGATATAACATGATATAACCATTACCCTCCAGTAAATTAACATAGACCCTGGCAAATAGGGGTTGGAAGATGAGTTTCAACCAAAAATTGGTGACTTTCAGGGTCTATGCAAATTTACCAGAGGGTAACTATTTAATTTACTATAACTGGTTAGTGGTTTCAACCCCTTCTGAAAAATATTAGCCAGTTGGATGATGACATTCCCAATATATGGAAAAATAAAATTCATGTTCCAAACCACCAACCAAATTATATGCTATTATCCCATATATACCCTCTGGTAAACTAACATAACCATGGAAAATCGCCATTTATAATAGGTAAATCAACTATTATTAGCTACTATAACCAGAATAAATTACCATTCTTCATCATCTTCCAATTTTTAACCCTGAAGCAATCACCATAAATGGGGGTTACTCCACTCATCTACAGTATTGGCTATGATTAGTTGGTAAACTAACATAATTATGGAACATCACCATTTATAATAGGTAAATCAACTATTATTAGCTACTATAAATAGCAACCAGAGGGTAAACTCATCTTCCAATTTTTAACCCTGAACAAATGACCATAAACGAACATGTTAACTCCACTCATCTATTAGCTACTATAAATATAAAATGTTCCAAACCACCAACCAGATATGGTCTATAGGTTATATATCTATAGTTAATG
>Ga0126342_10004057_pt1 | contig 24694 bp, 21 predicted proteins | sample Cyp1metagenome_FD_92528 | JGI IMG/M metagenome (GOLD analysis project Ga0126342, IMG submission 92528) | Coral microbial communities from Lord Howe Island, Old Settlement Bay, Australia - Cyphastrea 1 metagenome | ecosystem: Host-associated > Invertebrates > Cnidaria > Coral ...
AACATCATATAATATAATATGATATAATAACATATTTAATATACTATAATATATATGTAAAACATCATTTAATGTAATATATAAATAATAATATATAATAATGTATTATATAATAATGTATTATATATAATATATACATAATATAATATAATATAATATATATATATATATAATATTATATTATATAATATTATATATACAATATATATATAATGTATATATAATATATACATATATAATATAATATATATATACACATTTCCATAACTACACTATATAGATATTTACACAATATATACACAATATATATATATATACATGCAAGTAATTGTGTTGTATTCTTATGTTTTTTTTACATGTATACATTTAAATGCACATATATCAATACATATGACATATGCGCAGAATGTATACATCAGACCTGCCGCCACCAGAGGTCACGGACACTCGAGATAGCTCCATGACCACGCAGGCTGGATTTCTTGATTTGTCACACAAAAAAGAAAATATCCCCAGAATCCAATGGCTTACTTAGCATCCCAAGGGTTCCCTATGGAAATTGTGATGGCAATTTATGATTTTCTTCCCATCTCTGGGCAACTCCGTATCAAAATGCCATTGTACAAGACCGTTGTATACCGTCGTGAATGTGTCCAAAACAGTTCGTCACATCCATGAATCGATGATGTGAGTCCCCTGCTGCGGCACAGACAGAGACTTGGACCATGGAAGATGGCTGGGAAAGGGTTCATCCGCCATGTTTGGATCTCTGGGCGGAAAATGGTGTTCATTTGGTCGTTTCTGGCCGGGTAGTTCTCGTGTGCCAGATCTACAATCTCAACCCGAACTCAGAGGACGGATGCAGTGGTCCTGCATTCTGGACCTCCAAGGAAGAGTTGGTTGTTGCCCTTTAAAAAATCGCGGTTGATTTTCAAAGATTTGCCCCACCCATCAAGATGAAAGGTTTTCTGGAACAGACCAAGTGCTGGTGTCCCACACTGTTTGCATGATTCGAGCAGTTTTTTTCAAACTTCCTGAGCGAGTTGAGGATTTTAAAACAAGCCAGGTTCACATTGACATGATCTATTCATTTTTTACAGGGAAAACCTTGCATGAATGAAAAAACCGACATACTTAGATCATATGGGGTCTAGGAATTCCAGCACAACACCTGACTCGGATCCAGTACTGGCTATCTTGGCATCACACGCACCGGGAGAGGTCTGAGCGTGAGCTCCCAGTAGTGGAACCGTTGCGGTCTATTGTCAGTTTGGGCAACCAACTCCAATGAAACAAGGTTTTAACCATCAAACATTGGGATTTAAAACAATGGAGTATATTTCATGGAATGATAGGGGATGTATAATGGGAGATGGTGAGCACTAGGAGCGTTTGCGCATTGAAAATCATTGAAATATGGTAAAATCATTGGGGTATAATGGGGATATTTAATGACATAACTATTAATGACACAACTATCTAATGACACATACCTAACCAACAATACGAGACGTGCTCCCCAGGGGACAACGTCCACCCGACAGCCGTCAGTTTTTGACATGTTTTAACAGCATGGTAGCAGAAATGTGCTGACATTCTGAGTAGAAAAGATAGCCCTAGCCCTATGGATGTGAACCGTCCGGGTCCCATAGCTGGGGTATACACCCAAATACTTTAATAGAGAATATGACCATCAACCATTGGATTTCGGGGTATCATTTTCAGACCAAGCAATACCCAACTTCAAATGGATATGACTATCAATCATTCGATTTGGGGGTACCCCATTTTTCACATATTTTTCACACCAAGCAATACCGATCCCAACTGAAAATGGACTGGGGCGAGGTCGGCCTGTCTCCACTTTGGACTCATGCTGGAGGTCCATCCCATCAGTGACTTACCGAGGACGGAGAAATTTCAGCGCACGTCATGGCTTGACATTTTGAGACCTACAGATTTTGGATTGATTTTGAGGGAACTTTTGCAGGAAACCCCTATATTTGATTAGGAAAACCCTGGTTTTGGGGTACGATCTTCCCTTCAATCCAGTGATTTATGTCATTTTGAGGCTTCATATTGGCATCCAATCTTGGGGTCTCCACTTCTGATCTTTTTCTTCTCACACATTGAATTGGACACCTGGGGTTGGAACACCACCAGGTTCTTGTGACTTGTCAAGCCCGTTGGTACCGTCTGCTATTGACCCCAACTGGATCCCAGTCTCCCAGGCTCCCAGGCCATGGCCCTACCAAGTGCTAGAAGATAACATAGGGCTTGTACAGTTGATGCTACAGTACAGTACCTATCCATACCTATCCTAACCTACAGATCCTACATGTGCAGTATAGGCAGTATAGGGATGGTTCCACAGTTTTACCACCGATATACTGTTCCACTCTATGTATTTATGATGGAGGTTTCTAAAAATGGGAAATCCCCAAGTCACAAAATCGGGCTCAATACTAAAATGCTCTAATGACCTAAATGATTTGGAGGTACCCCTCCCATTTTAGGAAACATCCATATTTACGATATAGGGATGGTTACATCGTTATACTGCCGATATATATATATATTATATAATATATAACATATCACATATTACATATTATATATTATATATTATATTTTATATTTATCTACAGTATATTTTAATATAATGATGCCAACATTTTTTGTTCATGCTATACATGAGTCGCGGCCATGACACTGGCCAGGATGATGGCTTGCCCCGGGAGCACCATGAATCCGGAGGAGCCATGGATTTCCCATGAAAATTCATGGGAAATTCCTGGGAAAATGGGAAAATCATGGGAAATTCCTGGGAAAATGGGAAAATCATGGGAAATTCCTGGGAAAAGATAGGGACATCGTGGAAGTGATGCAGCTTTATGAATGGGAAACTGCCCGAACTAAGCCGCGCATCTATATGGAACATCATCGAACAGCTGCGGGGTTGTCATGGATTGTCCAGCCTGCGCCATGTTTGATTGAGGATCAAATGACCAATGACATGCCATCATATAAACGACAAACATGCGAAGAATGGGCATGTAGCTGGCAAAATTTCGTGAACATGGGGACATTATTGATGGTAAACACCACGGTTTACATACCTCATTTTGTTTCATAGCCAACTGATGGTTCTTGATTGGTGGATGCTGGTGGACCAAATTTGTGACATATTGTAGCCAGCAGTAGGACTGGTGTGGTGGATCACTAGGATGACTTACTTGGTGTTTCACTCAGAATTGGGCAACTGGTTCAACAGCGGCCGGGGTCACATCTCCGTTGTAAGCCGGGAAACCAATATACATATTTACATATATATATATACACATACACATACTATACAGGAAGGCCACCCCCGTATAAGTTGGGATCTAACTCGATGAACTGGGATTGATGGTGGATATAGCTATGATATGCTATGATGGGGTTACAGACCAACTTACAACTTCCTGTAGAGTGAGAAATCACAATATATGAATCAAAGTTCTTTAACCTTGTGCTGCCCTCCAGGCCCTCCAGGCCCTCCAGGCATTGGAAAATCCACCATTTGTAGATGATTTTCCCATTAGATCTCCATTTATATAGGATTTTCATGGATTTTCCAGCTTGCCATGCTTACCAGAGGGCATATAAAGTGGGAGGATGCTCCTGTTGTATCCACTTCGCGAGGACATGTTTCCGCCCTCGCTGGATGCAACTTCGACTGAAGCCTTCAAGCACAAGCCTTAACTGTTGTCTCCAAGAAGGGAACCATGTGGTAATCAAGCATGGCTAGCTGGTAAATCCACCAAAATGCAGGGTTCAATTGGAAAATCATCTATAAGTCCTGTAGATTGGGAATTGTCCAGCAAGCCATCCTTGATTACCAGAGGATATCTCCTAAAAATCATGGTTCTGGAGATTAATTGTGATTCCGTTTACAGGTTGTTATTATGAATACCTTGTTCCCCAACAGCGTAAGCTAATGGGGTCTTCAGCCCAGAATAGCTCTGGTGTGCACTGGTGCAGGCGCCGGGTCAGGTTCAACGAGGTTCCGCAGAGGGTCCCGAAGGTTCCGGCGAAGGGCTTTAGTGCAGAGCCAGGTCACGTTCAACAGGGGGTCTGGAGAAGGTTCCGGATAAGGTTCACGGAGAAGGTCTGGGAGGGTTCCGGAGAAGAATGGGGATATGATGGAGTATGATGGCATATGGGTCAATTCTGAAGATTGACTTTGGAGGAAAACTCAAATGTTTTGGCATGTTTTGGCTGGTAAATCCATGCTTTCCTTTAGAATACATTCGACTAAACATGCAAAAAAAAACAAACATCTGGCGGATATTGTTCTCAAGCCACCGTCTTGTTGAAAGCCTGCCATTTTTTCCAGCCCCATTTAAGTTCTCCACTCCCAATTTACGACCCCTTTGATGTCATTTCTGGGGGTTTAATTAGGCCTTGAACCATCCTTTTTTGGGGCACACTTCTCGGACAGTCACGCTGTCTCTGGGCCAGACCCCCGCTCTGTGGCAAGGCCAATATGAGTGATGTTCACTCAATACAATAGGTAGCATGGAGTGTCAACTTCCATGGCAGCCACATCTAAAGAAGGGAAAGAACAAACTTTTAAAAATAAGCTTCGGTGGTATCCCCAACAGCCGCAACGTTTTATTTTTACAAATCTTTCCGAAGCGTGCTGCGAAGCCAAGCGCTGGAAACACCTCAGCTGGGTTTCCATGAGTTAAATGGCCGCAAATCCTGTTGAACCTGACCTGGCTCACCGGAACCTTCTCCGGAACCCTGTTGAACCTGACTGGCTCTGCACCAAAGCCTCCCAGACCTGGTTGGTAAAAATCCCATTTTTTTTTTCGATATTTTTGAATATGAATAGACAAACCTCTGCAAATCAGATGCAACCTACACCAGCGTAGCCACTTGGCCTGTTTAACATGTTCCGATCTGCAGTGAATTGATGATTCTCGTTGGTCCCGCATCATTCGTCCGAAAAAAAAACTTGTCTCCTCTTTTGGGTGTATCTGAAAATGGAGGACATACGCCCAGTGTGTGAATCTTCACAGTCATAGGGAAGATGACAACCAACCAGTAGAATCCTCATGCAGCATTGGAACAGCTGAGGTATAGCAAGCCTTTAGCCTCGCTGGTGCAAGCACAGCTAGGCCACTGCCGAGCTGTGCTTTGAACTCATTGATACTCAGATACTCATTGGTTGAAAGGGCAATTTATGTCAATTTTATAGGACACCTCGGACACCCCGCATGAAGGGGTTCTTACATCATATTCATAATATGTATAATAGAATATGCAATATACATATATATATACATACACATAATTTCTCGAACGTTTCCCTCGAAGCAATTCAGGGATTCGCGTCGCTTCAAAGATCTTCAACAAGTTTGTCAAATCCAACGACATCAGTTTTGGCATGTTTTGGCTGCAGGATTTCTGACCAAGACCCGCATCTCCTTATCCAGACCTGCATGGGTTGGAATTGAGGTGCGCTGAAGCTGGGGGATGATTCAGCCATGATCCGTGGCAAAATCACATTTGAAGCGAGTCGCGTAAAACATATTGAAGATATATGAAGCGATCCCGAGTCGAACGGCTATCCATGTGTTTACCATTGTAATTGTAACCTGGGTCAACTATAGGCCTATTGATGAGAATCCGGACCTTGTACAGATTCTGGAACCGTTGCCTGTGTTTACTATTTGCAAACATGGTTTTGATCGACCAGCTGCAAGGTGGGCTTCAACTACTTCATCTCGCATGCCGAGATGGATGTGGTCCCTGCCCAGGACAGTGCACGGAGGTGTCGCATCGAGAAAAGCTGTGGATTTAGAGGAACCCTGTTGGAATAGATTAAACTTCTCCAAACTAAAGTTTACCTAAGGATTACTGAATCAGCTGTTGACACAATTTGGGAGACTGAGGGGTTAAGGCATCCCCAAGTTTCTGATAGGATCACAGAAAGGAGAGTTTTGGAGTCATTTCTTTGCCTCATGAGATGAAGACACAAAGGACGTTTAAAATCAGGACCCTTTTTGTCGTGCCATAGCTGGTTTTGTCTTGGATGTTTGGATGATGGAGGAACTTTGGTTGATACAAGCATGCACCTGTTTCTTGGGCACCGATGGATAAAACTGCGAGTCATTCCACCAATCTCCCCCAACACTCTCAAAACGACCACATGTCAGATCATGTTAACCCCCCATACTTTATTGAAGATGTGAAAGTTAAAACATGTCAGATTCCTGGTTCAAACTCCATAAATCATGTTGACCCCAGTTAACCCCCCATAAGCCAGGACCCTCAGACGTCCCATCCCTTGGTGCTCAGCGTCATGGAGCGGGGTGGGCTCCATGTTTGCCGGGATGATCGGATGATAATCAGCAATATGAGTAATATGACTAGCATGTGATTAATTTGAGTGATATGATAAATATGATGATTCATATGTTTATTTATATTGTTTATTTATATGTTTATTACTATGTTTCACATATTTTCACATGATGGATATGATGAATATGAATGATTATGACGATGATGATGACGATGAGGATGATGATGATGATGATGATGATGATGATGGTGGTGGTGATGACGACGACGACGATGATGCTGATGCTCATGGTGATGGTCACCACCACCACCACCACCATCACCACCATCATCATCATCATCATCATCATCCTCATCATCATCATCATCATCATCATCCTCATCCTCATCATCATCATCATCATCATCATCATCATCCCTCCAATTGACTAGAGATGATTATCAACATTTACGAATTATGCGTCGCAGGTTCCATTCAGGCAGCGGCATCCAATAACCACACCACCAGCGGCTGCATATGAACGCAAATACACAGACATATCAGCCGGCCAAAACGTGTCATCCAAGCTGCAAGCGAATCTACAGAGACGCCCCATATGTCAAGTCAATCGAAGGAGCCGGCGAATGGTCGCGAGAACATGATGAATGCCAAGCTGATTGCAGGCCAAGACCCTGGCTCTCGCCCTTTTTTCTGTAGGGACGCCAGAATTCCACAAGTTTTCTGTTGCGAAACCAACTGTTTCAGGAATGGTTCAGGCTGTATCTCCTATATGATCCTATTAGATCTATTAGCACCTTTTGAAGGACACCAATTGATGCATGTAACGGGATGGAACTTCGTAGCACCCGATGTTTTTGGGTTCCAGGCTGGAGATATCTGGAGATGTCGTATTTCCTTGTGGTGAATGGTGCGTCAAAAAGCCTAAGGCCGAAAGTAACCACCAAAAGGATAGACAGATATATGATCCTATACTGAAATAATGATGATACATCACTTTTTTTGTTTAATCTCTTTGGGGTACAGCGTATGGATATGGGTTGAAGTCAACCTCTCTGAGCCGGGTCAGCGGCCTCTAGCATGACCAATCGCCTGTAGGTGCTGTGCTACCGCCGGGGGACTATCTCATTCGAGCCCAGCATCCCATTGTTCCGCCAGATGCGGCAGGAAGAAGTCCCAATTTATGGCAATTTCAGTGGGAACACATGGGAAAACTGATGATAAGATTGATAAGTGGGTAGTGGCCCAGGCAAAGCACCCTTTCAACAGTCAAGGTTTTCTGCGCTTTTTGGTGCAAGTCTCTCTGGCAACAACCTGAAAACTTGCTGGGCTTTCTCAACAAGAAGGCCATCCCAACCCCTCCGACGGTGCCGGAGATTTTACTCAGGTGGCCGACGATCATTACAAGGATCAGATCAAGACCAGCCGTGCGCCGGGCTCCCAAAGACGTGGGAAGACATGCACCCCTGCCGATGCACCCCTGCCAAGGTGCTTCCCATTCTCCTTCGATGTCAACATCGTTTACAGCGGTAGCCGCCCCAAGGTGCTTTCCGCTGGAAACCTCAGATGCCTACTGGTGGTGGTGGAAGTGACATTTGGATTCAAACACCGACAAAACACCAAAAGATGCCTAAATGATGCAGAATTGCCATGTTAACCATGAGATTAGGGTACTATCTTCAGACAACCAAATTAAAACTAAACGAGGTCGTTCTGTAGGTTCTTAAATCGCTTGAATGCGGGGTTGGGTAAGCTCCTCGAAAAAATGGAAGGCCGGCCAGGCCAACGATTTGCGCCCATGAATCAATGGTCCCGTTACGGGCCATGGCACCAAGGTCAATCCTTTGGCTTCAGTTCCTTTGGTGCGTGGTGTCGACGTCGCCCCTTGGAGTCAACTTGGTCAAAGAATCATTTGAAACTGACTACCCAAAGCTCCGTTTCCCACTTTTTTGCTGCATTTTTGTCCGAAAGGCGACCAACTCTAATGTATTCAATGTATTCTAATGTTTTTTCTTGGGTTCCTCAGGCTCCATTTTGAACCTGACAGAGATCCCAGAGGATTATTTGAGATGTAGCACTGAGGCAAGGGACCACCATTCATGGTCATTTTGAGTAGGAGGCTGTCCCATTGTTTGATATTTTCTTTTAGTTGGCTTAATCCCAAATTTGCGTTGAAGACGGTAAATCCCAATCTTTTCATATCTGTTTTGGGTGTTTAAATCCCGCTTTGTTGTTGGGTCAATCCGCCATAAATTGACCCATTTTGATCCATATTGACCCAGATACCCATTGGATCATTGGCTTGTCATGCTGATCCGAATTCTCCTCTCAGGTGCTAACCTTGCGCTTTTCCGAGTCGCCTAAGGGAAGCATAGAGGCTGAGAGCACTGAGAGCACTGAGAGCAGTGCCCCAACTGTTGGGAGTTTTGGATCCGCAGGACGTGGTGAGTCAGATCTCCTTCGCCGGATCTGTGGCAACCACGGGGGGATCTGTGGAGCACTTCCAGAGCCAGGGATGCTCAGCGGGCGTCAACGAGGAGTTGATTTGAGTGGTTGTAGAATGAGGTAGACATAGCTAGACTTTGTTGAATGGGGTGGATGTTGATGGATGTTGATGGATGTTGAGGGCTTAGTTTTTTTGTTGCCATGAAGATATGAGAACTGATATCGAAGGCCCTCTGAAGGTACGTACTATATCGTACTATGACCTCCTACTGTAAAAGCTGAGCAGCGTGTCTGCAAATACCAGTAGTTTGTGGTATGCCGCCAATTGCTATGTTTTTTGAAGATGATTATAAACGATCGAATTTGGGACCATATTTCTAGACAAACCTATAATAGCTGCTGTGTTGGATGTGGTCAACGAGTGTTTGAAGTGTTGACAAGCAGGATGGAACAGCAAACGTGTGCTTCAACCTTAACCCATTGGCCCACCAATGTCTATTTCATGGTTTTCAAGAAGATGAACATCTCCGGAAAGTAAACGTTCTATCATGTTCTATCAGATCAGCACGTCATGAATTGGGGGTCGGTTTCGACAGTTTAGTGTGGATGGAATGGTTCCAACATGTTCAAACATGGTAAATATCGCATGGCCGCAATATCAGTCCCAGCAAGAAAATACAACATGTTGGGTCGTGTGTCGTGTGTCCTTCACTTTTGCTCCCAACCATCGCTCAATCCAATAGTTGGCCATGTGACATTTTCCGCCCCATCGGGGGTGCTCAGGTCGCTTTGCGAGTGCTAGTCGTACCAAGACCATTGTGCAAGCTTCGGTCCCAACCTCAGTGCCGCAAGATGCAGATATAACTGATCTCTGTAAAGCAGTGAAACCTGAAGCCAAGATGGTAACGCATCATGGATCTTGATGGATGTTGACATATGTTGATTAGGTCATAGAAACATCCTAACCATCAAGATCCATCAAGATCATCCTAACCATCCTAACCAGGTCATGAAACCATCGGATGACCATCGGACCATCCGAAGCAACCTGCTTGGAGGTCTCCGAAGGGCAGAAGCTTTGGGTCCTGGCCTGGAGTTCCCAGGCGCGCGATCCGGAGATCCAAGGAGATCCATGGAGATCCAATGGTCGGGGACGAAGGATGGTTAGGATATGGTTGTTAGGATATGCTTAGGATAACTGTTAGGATATGGTTGGGCCACAGTTGGTTGTTCTGAATTCTTGAACTTTGTGAAGTTTGTGAAGTAGAATCTTTTCGAGGGTAGAATCATGTAGAATCTCAAAAAGTGCAAACGTTCCCAAGACTTCGAATGCCAGGTGCTGGCAGACAAGTCCTTGACCAGTGCTCAGTTGGAGATCGGACCGATCAGGTCCACCCCGTCCCGAGCGCGTGCCTTGGGCTAGGGCCTATTGGATCATGGACCACGTGTGAGTCATTCATGTCATGTCTTGGATGGGTAGAGAAGCGAGATGAAAGAGACCGCACAGGTTGTAGGTATTTGTATAATTATACCACACTATATTTATATGTTGGGGATCCATGTTTTTGGACGCTTCATAATTTTGATATGTTATCAGATGATCAGGTTTAAAAACGATTATTTAAGTACATCGTTGGTTTCTTTCCTAGTCCAAATGCTGAGACATGGTTTCAGGCTGGTCACATTTCATCCGTGTATTGGGTCCCTTGAACTCCCATAGAAATAGCGAAAAACTGCGCAGTTTTCATCGCCGTCATCTCGCCGTGCCGACATTGCAGGTCTAAGAGGACATACAGGGTGTTACCCACACAAACATCAACAACAACAACAACAACGACAACAACAACAACAACAGGTGCTTGAAACGATTCCATTAGGGTCGAATGTGAGCCCAGAAGACTGCATCGAAAGCTCCTCAAATGTCTTAAAACGATCCACTTGACATATCTTGATATTTTTCATCTCAGATTCTTTGAGCACGCTGCTCTCGTAGCCGAGCCGATTCTCCGATCAACCTTTGTGGTTTGGCACTGAATTGGTAGGGACCCGAGGGGCTTTTTGTTTCCTGCTTGATCGAAACACCCCTGTTCCATCCTGTTCCTGGATCTCTTGATGCCAGTGAAAAATTCAGTAGGTGAAGATCTTAAGAACTTCCCATTTTCTTCCAATACCAACGCAACACCTTTCATTTTGAGATCCGTAGACCCTTTGTTCATGTGAACAGTTCAACATCCATCATTGGATTGGTTTAAGGGAAAATTGAAGCCGGAACCCCCCTACATACACCTCATATATTATCATAATTTATCATGTGTATACGTACGGTAACGACATTTAAATATGTGGAGGGCGGGCCAAACCGCGATGCCCCGGAGGTAGTATGAAATACCAGTTCGTATATTTAAATGTAGTTGCGGTATGTTTAAATGAATTGGATTCCGTATGTTTAAATGGCTGGGCGGGCCAAGGAAAACCTTCCCGGAGGTAGTCTAAAATACCTGTTCGTATATTACAAAAATCCGTATATTTAAATGTCGTTACCGTATATATATATATATATTTAATAAAACCATGGTTTCCTGTAGATGTTCCATGATTGTCCCTGAAACTAATCCATTGAATCCAGAAATCGATGTTGAGGTGATGACGACGCCACCTGCCCTGGATGAAGTTTCATGGGTAGCTGGGCAAGACATGATGAAAGCCATTGGAGTTGGGACCATCCAGGGCATCCAGGCCATCCAGGTTCCATATGTGTTGAGGGCATCATCCCTTCTTGACACCGAAGAAGAAGAATGCAATGAACATCATCAATATTGAAAAAAATGCCTCAACAGATCCATATATCCTTGTCATTCTTTGGCATGGAAGCCATCAAGTGGAAGACAAAGATGGAAAGCCCAGAACGAAGTTTGCTTCATCCGACACCGGAGATATCCGCCCAGGCATCGTATTTGGCGTTGAAATGGCTGGATCCCCTGGCCGGGGCCCCGGGGCGCCTGAGCATCCGACCTTCGGCCCCTTGCCATCGCCACCGTTGAAGTTCTGAGGTGAACCGTGGCTATGAACGACAAGTGAATCTGCAAGACAGCCCACCCTTGGGGGACCAGGAAGATACGGCCAGAAATACGTGTCCTGGCAGTGCAACCTTGGAATGTGGGTGGCACTCGACCTGAGTGAAGTCCACCTTCCCCGGAAATTAATGGACATTGCATATCGAAGCGACCTCGCAACCATGACACAAGAGGGTGAGGGGCACCATGCCATTTCGGGTTTGTGAAATGCCACAGGCCAAGAACAACCAGTGGTATTGAGTTCATGCAATATCATGACTTCCCAGATGGATACAGTACTTGTTTGCGCGCGCGTTCAATACTAGATGACTTCATCCTTTAAAAGGTCACCCCCTAGATGTCAAAGAAGTGCACAGAGAAGAACCATTCAAGATCATGCAAGCACCCATGCGTTTTCCACAGTTTGTGTGCTACAAACGGCACACCTTATTCTGAATAATTCTAAATATTTATAATTTCATCTAAATTCTATCTTTGTATAGTTACTAGACTTGGACAACAGGTCTTCATAGCTAAGAATAGTTCAGAAGGGTGTTAATGGCCCTGTCCGCAGACAGCGCAGACACGACACGACTAGAATTCTCCGTTTCGAATTCTAAGGCGTCGATATGTGCATTTGTTGGAAGAGGAAGAGCGCTCTGGAAAGTCACTCAGCCTTCACGATGGGTCGCATGGGTGACAGCTGAGCTTAAGATTCATCAAGGGCATGTTCTGTTTTTTTTGCATCGAAAGATGTGTTTCTGGATTCTGTTATGTATCCCCATAGAATCCCATTGACCATCCCTATTGATCCCTATTGTTGATGGTTAGTTACCACCATTTTTGCCAACCCCGGGTAACCAATCCGCGTATGTTTCAAGGCGCAATCCGCTGATCACGGCGATTTTCTGGGCATTCTGGCCACAGTTGCTGCTACTGCCGCGTGGCAGATCTGGCAGGGCAATCCTGATCAGTTGAACGGGAATTTCAAGGAGAAGGGATATTACATGATATTACTATCTGGATTATAATGGATATAATCCCATATAACAAGCTTGGCTAAAAAACCAAGAACTGCCCGGTAATGTTTGTTGCAGATGATTTCCTTTGACTAGGGGGAATCTTCTAAATGGACATAGATTCAGATCATCAGATGTACCTCTGCGCAGCATTCTGTCCGTTGGACAAGCTGGGCGGCTCCATAGCCATGTTGTACTGAGGCAAATCATGAAGATCAGTCAGTACTTGCTGGGTGAAGGGACTCAGAGATGCTGCGCAAAGCGTTGGTTTTTGAGTTTACTTCGGCAGAGTGCTTGAAGCGAACCACATTGTTTACAAGATTACAAGGTTTGTGTCATGACTTAGTCATGACTTTGAACATCTTTTTTTTCTTCGCACCGGATACTGTATTATTTCAGCATGGTTGAACCTTGGTAGCCGCTAGGCAAGGATTGGCTACAGGTTTTTGGGCCACAGATGAGGATGATCTTTACCATCTGATTCCAGAAAAGTCTCCTAGCTGGTTCAGGGCTTCAAAATATGGTCCATTTACTGTATCAGTTCTTTTCCATCCCAACTCGGATGATCCATGATCCTCCATGTCTTCTGTTCCATCGTTCATATTTCCAGAAAAGAACGATATAGAATGATCATCCCAATTTGATGGTAAAACATGGTGAAACATGGTCAGTTTTTCAACATCATCCCCCTTTGGTAAACCATCAACAACTGCATTCCCTGAGAGCCGAGGCCTGCTTTCACCCTTTATTCTGCAGCGTGTGCTCATCTTCCAAGAGGTGTCGCCGCACCGAAAGTTTTCCGGGCCAGATGGGATGCCATCAGCCAGGCATCATGGGGCATAGCCTAGCTATTTTTTGATATTTTTTGTGGGGGTATAAGCGACGTTCATCAACCAGAATATATATACATATATATATACATATATACATATATATATATACATATATATATATACATATATATATATATATATTGTATATTACAGTATAGATATGGGTGTTTGTCTAAGAATGTTGTTAAAACCCCCAACGGTTCATGGTTGCCATATGTGTTTGAAGCCACAGTTTTGCCCTATTTGTATCTATTTGTTGGCCGTGAATCGGTGAACTTCACGCGGATTTAAGTTTTAAAACAGGCTACTCCCAAATTTGATGGTGCTTCAAGTCTTATTAAAAAAAAAAAATATGGCAGTAATTCCTCACACACACACATGTACACAATATCAGATTATATCATATTTTTTTTAGTGGGGTTGGATTTGTTATATTATATCTATGAGATTCATTATATCAATGTATATCAATGATCCAGAATATACACAGATACATCTACCATTCATGTTTGGAGAGTCAGGCCCAAGCAGACAAAAACGTGCTGTCTTCAAGTGCGGCCTGGCAAAATCGTCGGATGACTGGATTTTTTCCATCGCTAAAATCATTGGAACTGACTAACTGGTATTAACTGGTGCGTTTTTCCATCAGCTTTGATTAGAGGAGAATTGATGTGAGATTTTTTTCTTTGGCATGTAAATTGCTTTGAAAGTATGAAGCGTGTATTGAATGTATTTGTTTGGGTAGACCGAGATGATATTTACATGTTGTGTTTTAATTATTCACTACGAGCATCACATGGATTCTGCCACGGGCCGCGTGGCTTCCGAGGCTGCGCAACATGGTTTCACTGCAGTAGGTGCATTAATTTGTCCGAAGCCTAGCAGTGGTCATGCAACAATCGTGACGTCCAAGTGGCACGTGTTCCTTAAAACCGCTCGGTTTCTTGATTTTTGTTGCGTGGATAGATCATTATAGATCATAAATCATCATAAATCATCATCGTTGATGGGGATTTTTGTGGAAGCTTCTGAGCGACCCTGACCAAGGTCTCGGAATCTTCAATCTGCTCCTTGGCGCAAGTTGCGGTTGGGTTGGGAGCACTCGTTCGGATAGGGAACAGATGCCAAATGATCGCATCTATGTAGATTTCTAGCATTTTCTGTATTTTGTTCTGGATTTTCCAGAGGTGCACTACTTGAAGAAGAGAATGTCACACAGAGGAATTGTTTTTGGGTATGATGTGAGATGGCATGAGGAAGCCGATGGCCCAGCATGATCACCTGCCAATCAGCCTACATCAAGACACAGTGTAGGGACATCCTGCAGAAATGTAATCAAACACATCCCACTTGCTCACAAGTAACATCCGATAGGTCCGATAGGTGGCATGGTTTGACATTATTTGTGTTGTTTCCATTTAGCTCTTCCGAAAGCGTTAACGTCAATGGCTCACAGTTGTCCTTTGGTCCCTTGTCCAGGTTCTACAATACCCACGTCGATCTCTGGAAGGTGTGCTGAAGCGAAACGGTTTCGCCACTGATCTTTGTCATCTTGAGATGCTGCAAGATGATCAAATAGGCAATCATTAGAAGCCGTCCTGGGAAGATCATCCATTTAATACATTTTAATACTTAAATTCGTTAGGAGATGGAAATAGCTATAGTATGCTATAGTTACCATATATAACCACAGCCATTGTGGGGTTGTTCCATTTGGAAAGGCTGTTTCGAATCCCAGGATCAGATGAAAACATTGGCCGATCCCCCATTTCTGGCTGGGCGAGGCTCGGCTGACCATTCGCATCGAGAGTTCCTTGAAGGGAGCGTTGCTCTACAGAGGAGATCCTTGGTGAAATGGGGGTTGGTTGAGTTGGTTGGGCTTCATTGCATGGAGAGATTTGTAGGACATATCCACATATTTGGCTGGACACAAAATGGATGGTTGCTCTTCTATAATCATATAGAATATATAGACATATAGATTCATCCAAGCAGTAGATTTTGCCAAGTGCTATGTAGATTTTCCCCCCTTTTCGTGGCCTTAAACCTGCCGTTTTCGTGGCCTTTTTTTCCTGAGGTCCAGGGTCTCACTCAAACGCCTGGAGACATCAGCGAGGAGGTGGGAACTCCATATATTGGGAATGTCATCATCCCAACTGACTTTCACTCCATGATTTTTCAGAGGGGTAGGTATACCACCAACCAACCAGATATGGTTCTTAGTTATGATATATCATATATATATATGATACACAGTTGATGGAACTCAATCTCCTCATGGTCCACTGGCAATTCTTCTGAAAACACTTTTTCGATCGATCGTAGGATTCGGATCAGTTGGTTGGGTTTGAACCAGTTTCAGGAGGTAAAAAAAAAAACATGGTGGAATGGATTCGCTGGTTGGATAAAAGCTGCGGATCTCAAGACAATTCAATGGATGAATTTAGGGTCAAATCGAGGTAAAATACCATTGGTTTCACCCTTAACCTTGTGGGTTTCCGGTCTATTTTCCCATCATCCACGTTTGGGAATCGAGCAGATGGTTGGGCATGCTGTGCTATGCTGTGCTGATTCTGATACTGGAGAAAGTGTCGCAGGGAACCACGCATGGCGAGAGTGCTATCTACAACGTGATTTCCTTCGATGTTGGCCGATGCCCTAGTCGTGACACTCGCCTCTGCTGGGACTTTCTGGCAGTTGGATTATTTTGAGACATGGATTGAACTTGGAAGGACAACGACTGGAACGAAGAAGGTTAGAACATCCATTTATAATACTTTATACGCCATTTCATTGGATTTCCCATAATTCCCAATATTTGACTCGGAATGAAAAAGGCATTTGAACATTCAATGAGTGCTCCTCAAAGAACATGGCATACCTTGGATCCCAACACCAGCCTCCATAGCATCCCCAGAGCGCAGAGGTGACAGTGTCAATATGGTTTGGGTCCTTCTCGATGTCGGGGCCCTGCAGCGGAAGTCTCCCAAGCTGAGCATATCCAAGTTTTGATCAAAACATGCGTCACAATACTTACAAGGACCAAGAACTCATATAGTTTTTCATCCAAGAAGTCCAAAACTCAGCATGACTCAGCGAATACTCGGTGCTTGAACTGAGATTTGGAGCCTGCCTATCCAGTTGGTGGCGGCCTTCACTGCCCTCTTTTCTCAAGTGGCCAGCAGACCCAGCGGAGACCGGAGACATGGACGTCTCACATGGAAGAGTGAGAATTTGATGCATGGATTGTCCAAAAATCAGAGGCTACCCCAAACCATAAGTGTTTCATACTGAAAATTGATGAACATTGGCTTATCAATTGGAGTGAATTTGTGAATGTTGGGTGCTCGGCTATTTTGGACACCAGTACTGTTTAACGACTCCATGAAGCCGCGCACTTGAACTTAGTGTTGGCTCAAGCGCTGAACGTTAGGAGACAGCGCAGGAAGATATGCCGGAGGACGACAAAAGCAATGCCGGCGTCGGGTTGATTTATCCACCACCCGATATCCGTGGTGTCATTGACAAGACAGCTCAGTTCGTGGCCAAATGTGGAGAGGGGTTCGAGCAACGTGTGTTGAGAGAACAGAATCACACCAAGTTCGCCTTCTTGTTGCCCAACAATCCCTACAGGCCATACTATGAGCACAAAGTGAGAGAGTTCAAGACCGGTGTGGTAGAGGAAACGAAGCCAGAAGTGCCCCAGGCCATCATAGATCAAAAGGCCAAAGAGGATGAGAAAAAGAAGAAGAAGGAGCAGTTGAAAGCTCTGACCATGGGAGAAAAGAAGAAGAAGTTGGTGAAGCCTCCACCCCCAGATCAGTATGTGGTGAATCACCCCTACATTGCGCCCATGGACACAGACATCATCAAGCTCACAGCACAGTTTGTAGCGCGCAATGGGCAGAAGTTCCTGATTGGTTTGACCCAGCGTGAAAGTCGAAATCCTCAGTTTGACTTTCTGAAGCCAACCCATGCGCTCTTTGGATACTTCACCTCTCTAGTGGATGCCTACACCAAGTGTCTCATGCCCAACAAGGACGAGGTCGAGAAGCTCAAGAAGTGCATCAGCAACTACCAGGAGGTGATGGACAAGGCCATGGCTCGCTTCCAATGGGATGAACAAGAGGAGGCCAACAGGGTTTCCCGGGAGGAGGAGATGAAGGAGGAGAAGGAACAGATGGCACAGATTGATTGGCATGACTTTGTGATCGTGGAGACCATTGAGTTCACTGCAGAAGATGACACTCTTCAGTTGGCAGCACCCATTGATCCTGCCACCCATGCTCCAAAGGGAGCACCTGCGCCTTTGGAGCAAGCAGGCACCATGTTTGCAGAGGCCAAGATTGAAAAGCCCAAGGGCGTGGAGGAAGAAGTTCGAGAGTCCGAGTCCATAGCAGTGGATTTGGAGAAGGAAGAGCGTGAAAAGCGAGAGCGCGAGCTCGCCGAACAGCGAGAGCGTGAGGAGAGGGAGAGGGAAGAACGTGAAAAAGAAGAGAGGGAGAGGCAGGAAAGAGAAGCTGAAGAGATGGTGGAGGAAGAGCCTTTGGACATGGAGCCAGAGATTCCTTTGCCCATGCAGGAACCAGAGATGAAGGTCCGAAAGGACTATGTGAGACAGAAGAAGGGCAGCGCGCAACGATTGATGCAGCGATGTCCCATCACCGGTCAGCTGATTGCTGCGGAAGAAATGTCCAACCACTTGAAGGTGTTGCTTTTGGATCCTAAGTGGAAGCATCAGAAGGATGCATTGGTGGAGCGAGCCAGGAAAGAATCTGCCTTTGCAGATGATGTCGAGGCAAACTTGGCCAGTTTTGTGGCTAAGAGGCCTGATTTGTTCGGCACAGTTGAGGAGGAGATTCGAGAGGCCGCTGAGGCCGGTGCGGAGGCAGCTGCACGAGATGCAGGTGCAGATGCCGGTCCGGCCCACACAATGGTGCCGCCCACCGCCTACGATCCACAGCCGAAGAAGGCTGCCCTGCCTGGCACCGGTGGTGCAGGGGCTGCAGCCCTGCAGGGTCCTGGCATGCAGGCCCTGCCTGCGGGACAGCAAGGTCCCATTGCTGGTGTGTCCACCATCAACGCCAGGCTGCCCCAAGCCTCCTTGGCCAATCAGGGTGCCAGTGCCAGCGGCGTGAAGCCTCCAGGCATGGTGGCAGGCACTGGGCCTATGGCTTTGGCGGATGACGACGATGACGATGATGAGCCCGCTGCCAAGAAGCCGAGATTGGATGATGGCAGCCTGTTGGCGGAGGAAACTTGGGTGAACAAATACCCAACTCCGATTGCCATCATCGTTCAGGTGGGCCTTGGTGCTGATGCTCTTGCCGCCGGCATCGAACCTGCCATGCCGATGGAAGTGTCGGTGCGACAGAAGGTCCAGGAGCTCAAGAGCAAGCTGCAACCCAAGGTGGCGGCTGCTGGAGTCAATGTGGCAAACATGAAGTTGAAGGTTCAGAACACAGGTGGCGGTGCTCCAAAACAGCTGGATTTTTGCTCAAGACTCCTCTAGAAAGAACATAATTCAGAATTCAGAACGGATATCACATGGTATGAACCCATTACATCCCATTACAACATTTTCCATTTGGATGGATTTTCAGCCTTTCAATATTTCATGGTATTGAATTACGGATTATATAATATATATTATATTATTATATAATATCATATACTATACACATTATATGTAGTATTTGAATGCGCACTATTTACAACTTGATCCGTGGCACACAGCCAGGTTACATCCTGAAGAATGCGCATTCCTTGGCCTTCTACAACATTGGTCCTGGCTGCATCATCGAGCTCTCCCGAAAGACACGTGGTGGAAAATAGCACGTGAAGATATGAGACGAGAGTGGCACAGGCACAACTCGAAGCGCGAAAAGTGGACAGATCGGTTCTTTGCGCCAGTTGAGTATGGGTCAAACATGATTGGACCCAAATGGATAGTTCAATACGAACTTAATTGTGGATACCTAGATTTTGACCCATATCCAGTTGATTTGTTGTTTGCTTGCTTGCACCACCCCACCATAGACTGGCCACCGTTCAACCACCCTTGACATTCAGCCTAGACGTGTGCATTCTATGCGCGCAGCTTTTGGTGCTCATGAGATCTGGGGTTGATGCTGCGCAGGTGGCATTCACGTCAAGTGCCAGAAAAAACATGTCGCAGATGTCTTCCCTGCAGAAATGTGTATCACCAAAGCATGATCTCAAGAAGTACCACCACATTGTCAAGCGTGTAGTGAAAAAGATTTGAAGACAACCCCAGAGAATCCACCAAGAAAATGTTAAAAGCCAAATCATCCCTTGAGGTAATTTGACACAGCCCTTGCGGTGCCATGTGAATTGTGATGGATGAGAAGTTGCCGCCACAACCAGAGCCAGCGGCCCGGCTGCAGCCAGGAAACCATGGCGCGGCTGGCTGGGAAGTCCCCCCGAACTGAATGGAAGTTTCGTTCGCTGGGAAGATCACCGAACTAAATGGGGAATTTTCCAGCAAGCCATGTTTGATTATAGTGGATGGTGCATCTGCACGAAAATGTTTGGAGAAGAATCTTTTGCATAAATGATCATAAATGATCATAAATGCTTCTTGCTGATCATACCTTGCCTGTTGGCTGGTCAAGAAGGTCTCGTGACACGTAGCGGGTGCATCTCCCCACGCCTCGGACCTTTCCTTCTTGACTGTTCGGAGTAGGGTTTGAACCGCCGGAGCCGTCGCCACAATCTACATTTTCGTTAACCAAAGCGGATAGGCGTTTGAGCAATATGGTTTCTTTTATATATATATATATAACGAGTCATAACGCCATATTTTTTGGGTTAAATTGTCCATTTTAGTTTCTGGACAATTCGGTATACTCCAAATCCCAGAATTGGTGAGAACAAAATGTTCCGGGACTTCCCATTTAGGTCCCAGATCTTGGGAAATCTGGTCGATTTTCCCGAGTTCATCCAACTCAGGTGGCTCAACTGGATCTTCTTTGTATCTTCGGTGGTATGGGTTGCTGGTACTTTGCCAAGGAGCAGTTGGGCGAGGCCTTATGACATCCGCAAAAAAAGAACGGGGATTTCAATTTCATCAACCCACATGGTGTCTAAACCGACCAGAACCCAGAATATGGGGACATCTGAAAGAAGATGTGGGATATGTCTTTGGATAGTTCACAAGACCCCAATTCTATGGGATTACGATTTTGCTGAAATGAACCAACGATAATGGGTGTGTTTGAACATGTGGTCCCCAAAATGGCGATGTTGTTTCCATGATGGCTGGATCCATTGGAATCGGGGGTACTCCAGTGACAAAACCATATCTGGTTGGTGGTTTGGAACAGTTCTTTATTTTTCCATATGTTGGGAATAATAACCCCAACTGACGAACTCATATTTTTCAGAGGGGTTGAAACCACCAACCAGATATTTCATGGGATGATTTTGGTGTTCAAAGGCTGGATTTAAACAGCCTCCTGCACTGGGTGTCCAGTGGATTTCACGGGTCGCCGAAGATAAACAGATCAACAGGGGAGCCTCTGACTTCATGGCTACTTTGGATGCTAAAGCTCCTCATTTCTGCTAGAGCAAGCTGGAGTTGGTGAACTCCCGCTCCTGGTGCAAATGATTTTTTTTCACTGCAGTTTTTCCTGAATCACATCCCATCTTCAAAATGTCTTATATAAACCCAGATTCTGAGTTGCTCTACCCGGAAATCAAACATGGCTGGAAAATCTCCATCGATGTTCATTGATTTTCCCATCGATGCCCATGGCTTCGGGGAATTTCCCTCCAAACCTCCATGAAAAAATCTCTGAGTTCGCATCGATTTTCCCATCTCCCATGATTTTCCCCATGATTTTGGGGATTTCCCAGCCCTCCTCTCCAGTCCTGGGCCTTGAAGATCCTGCCGCGGAGAGCCTGGGCCGTGCAGCTCTGTGGTGCCGCGCTGATGGCAGGAAGCGTGTCCTTGAGGACGGAGATGACAATTCCAAGGTATCTCCAAAGGGTTCGAATATGATCGATTATGTATCTATATACAATTAATTATATACATATATATATGTACTGTATATAATATAATTATATATATATAGTATATATATATAATACATATATATATATATAAAATACATATATATATATATATGACATACATGCATAATTATACTTAGATTAATTGATCTGGTCTAAATACATTCAATTGGAAAATCCATGATTTCTTAGCATTTCAAGGGTGCCCTCGACTTCCTATGGCCTGTACCATGTGAGATATCACAGACATCAGAACTGCCGACAGGACGTCCTCCATGGAACGTTTCCGTGTGCACCGCACGCCTTTGACACACCAGCAGCCGTCCCAAGTGCTAGTGACGGATGGACCGATCCTTGCTTGGAGGTCCTTTATAAGGTTGGCCGCAGTCAGAAATTGGCCTTTCTGGCCCCAATGAACTACCCTTTGGTAATTTTAAATAGCTATTGAAAATGGCCACTTATAGTTGATTTACCCATTAAACATTGTGATTTTCCATAGTTATGTTAGTTTACCAGAGGATACCAGAGGATATAATGTGAGTAAAACAATAATAAACCATCCCCCAAATCACAATTTTTATAGGTGGTATGTTTACCATTCCCAAATGGCTGGTTTATGGCATACTTATAATTGCCACAATTAACCAAGACATTGGAGTTATAAAGTTGTAAAACTAACACAAACTAATTTTTCTATGGATGATCCACCTTGTACTAATAATGATCAACCAGGATGAATAAATATTTGGGTTTGACATTGGCTATCTAAAGATTGGGATTTAATCATATTTAATCAGCAACCAGGGTATTATTAATATTCAATGAACCAGGGTTTAAATAGTTTATGATTCCCTTCTCCCAAAAATGAATACCATGTAAATCCTAGTTTAGTCTTGGATCTGTTCATTTTGTGCCTCCATATTGGGGGTATGAAATATATTGGGGGGATCGGATTAATTCAGGGTTGATATGAAAACCATCTAGAAATTGGAAGTTAACCAACAAACACAGGGGTATGACCAGAAATGGTGAATAAGGTGGAGATATGTTGCACGATAACCAATCAGGATCACTGCATAAGGTAAACTCAAAAAATTATGGGAAACCACTTTTTTATACATTTTTTGCCAATGAAACTGGCTGGGTGTTTTCGAGCATCCCAGGCTGGAAAGCCTGGAGACCCCAACCATGGTTTTCCCGAAAAAAATGGTACAGCTGATTGATCCCGATAGTCGATGGTGGATGTGCTGATGGATCTTTCCCAAACGCCAAACGTGGAGGCAGAAACACGGTTAAATGGATGGAAATGGCTCGAGCCGATCCTCCAATGGTCACTACAAGAGACATAACACGTGACCAAGTTTCCAATTCTTCGCTGGTCCAAGGTTTGAATGGTCGAGAAATCCCATGTACCTGAGTATGTTGGGCAACATAGGCTGGCACGTGGAATGGTGACAGGAACTGGGTTGGGCAAAGAATGTAAGACCCCACCAGGATGTTCACGATTTTCTGGTCCGAACGGAAAAGCCAACTTGAAGACCCACCCGAAAATGATCAAAAATTAGGGACACAGAACAAGTATACCGTATACTATCCAGATTTGCCTTTTTCTTCACTCTTCACTTATCATCAGGACCACCGTGGACCACCGTGGATCACCATGATATAATATATATTATATATATATATATAATATATATATATTACTATTCGGCAGTCTGTTCACATTCTTCATTCTTCATGAGTTCCTTTGGACTACTGGTGAAGCTTGAGAAGCGTCTCCCGCCAGGTTCGGTGGGCCTGATGGCCAACACCTGGTGGTGCCTTGCAGCCATGCTGCCCTTCGCGGCGTATCTGAACTTCTGCATCGTTCCGGCGGAAGAAATCTATCTGCGGGCGAGATTTGGTTCGAGCTACCTGGATGTTGAAGAACTGGATGCAACTTTGAACTTTGGAGTAGGTAATTATTTATACATATATATATATAATGTGTGTGTGTGGTTAAGCAGTGAATCACCTGAATGGATGCAATCTCAAACAGAATGTCATATAGATGATAGATGTGATTTTGAAGTATTTTGACGTAGTCATCATCTCATCGGTTGATGACTTTCTCAACACGGTGCAGTTTTGTGTTTGCCGCAGCTGGACTCAACGCAGGCTATGAGGGCTACATGCAGCGGACTCCACGATGGTTGGTGTAAAAAGATCGATGGTGGGATTTTTTTTGCCGCAAGGGTCTGGGTCTGTCGCAGTGGGAATCAACAGTTTTTTGGATATCACAATTTTGACCTCCCACAAAGATCCTGATGATCCTGGAAGTTGGGTAAATGTGGCTTAAATGGTGAGCTTGCAGAAATTGCACAGGGTTTTTCCGTTTTTCCAAGCATGTTTCCAAGCCTGGGATGAAATGGATTGAAATGCTAATGGATCAGGACCATCAGCGATACCCTCTGGTAATTTAACATAGCTATGGAAAATCACCATTTTTAATGGGAAAATCCACTATTTCTATGGCCATGTTCAATAGCTATGTTAGTCATTACCAGAGGGTAATCTGTTTTCTCACCCAGGCTCCCCAAGCCCAGGATCCCCTACTGGTCACCCTGAGGCCTGGTCAGTGATCCCGGGCTTGGTGACCATCTTGCTCTGCAAGAGCTTCAACCTCATCATGTTGGACCTCAGTTGACGGGATGAATCCATCACTGGGATGGCAGATGATGGCAATTGGTCAATGTTTCCCCTGGGATTTCCGAAAGGCCCGAATTTTTTTTGGGGGGGTCCTGTATTTTTCAAGGCTCTTCCTTGAATCAATTCTGGGGATGTATGGGGAAAAAATGGTAAAACAGGGATGCTAGGACAAGACAGGTTGGAGGTCAGGTGGGAGGCTGTTATGTTTTTGTTCAATGTTGTAAATCTAAATGTTTGACTGTTTCTTTTTGATTATCTTGCTAA
>Ga0126342_10004058_pt1 | contig 24693 bp, 15 predicted proteins | sample Cyp1metagenome_FD_92528 | JGI IMG/M metagenome (GOLD analysis project Ga0126342, IMG submission 92528) | Coral microbial communities from Lord Howe Island, Old Settlement Bay, Australia - Cyphastrea 1 metagenome | ecosystem: Host-associated > Invertebrates > Cnidaria > Coral ...
CTTACTAAGGCAAGTAAGAACCAAACATTCGACAAAACTTTTGCGCTGTGAAATTCTCTAGCTAGCTTTGTCGAGTGTTTTGTTCTTACTAAGGCAAGTAAGAACCAAACATTCGACAAAACTGCTTAGTTCCTATCCACCTCTGGCTGCCCTCGATTTGAAGTTCCATCCAATGAAAGACGGTGACTGCAACGAACTCCGAACGATTTTGCCTTGCAATTTCCGAACGAAGCCGTTGCCCACACCAACGGCGAGAGAATTTGACGGTGGACAGCAGCACCGGGACTAACTGGAGTTGGATCCCATGGAGCAAGGATTTTTTTTTCCATGGTAGCTGCGGTGGCATCCGGTTGTTGAACAAAAATGTTGGACTGGTACTGGTTGGTGGTTTGGAACCATGGAATTTTGACTGACTTTCCATATATTGGGAATGTCATCATCCCAACTGACGAACATATTTTTCAGAGGGATAGGCTCAACCACCAACCAGGTTATGCTGACAACAAATGTCCGAAACTTCTGATCAGACACTGAGAAATGCGTCTGGAAGTGACGCTTTCACCTCGTCCATTCTCAGTGAATCCAGCTCCCAACCGGAGAAGTTACGACATCGACACCATGAGCGAGAAAGAGAATGCACAGCTTGAGCCTGACCCTATTGGCACGCGAGCTACAGCTCCATAGTTTGCGGAACATGAAACAATTGAAACATGATTCATACCTGGAACCCCACCAGAAATATGTGGTAGGTTTCCCAGTTCCAACCATTTGTCCGATTATTTCTGGTTGGAGCTGCTGCAAAGCTTTCTGCTAAGACGGCATTCGTGCTGCTTTAGATGGAAAAAGGGTCAGTATCCCGTGTCTTGATCTGTGGGGGATTTTGAATACTTATGACTTCCAAATGGCTGTTGGATGTCATGTTGATGTCTAAATGGATTAATTAGTCGATTATACCGTTATACCTTTAACACATCCACATCCTTTCACTACCCTTGCAAAAAAATCATTGGGAACTCTGTTGTGTGATCTATTCATGGATGTGCATATAATATATATTTGTCGTATTTATATAAGCCATTTCTATATGGAATATCTGATATCCCCAATCAATATTATCCCCATGATATGAAATACCCCGAAATTGAATCACATTGACCCCCAAACATGAATAGATCTGATACTTGTCCAGTGTATTTCATATTGGGGCGCAGGGATGATCTAATTTATCTGTTTATTATATGGGGTGGGTATCAACACCTTTTACTAGTAGTATAATTTTTGAGTGAGATGAACATCAATTTACCAGCTATTTTGGGGTTCACTACCAGGGCTAAGAGACCCATAGCCAGTCATGGAGGTTTCCTAAGTCATGGGGGTACCCCCGGTTATCATCCAACATTAGACCATTTTACTATTGAAGCCTGTGGTTTTGGGGGTATCCCATTTTACAAAACTTCCATATATTTATTTCTATTGCATTCTTTTCGTGATACCTGCCAGTCCTGGGATGAAGTGGGAAGGTGGCACGTGGCAAGACGGTCATGATCGCCGGACATGGTGCCTTTGGTGTGGAAAACGTTGGAAGCCCAGTGGTGATGTGCTTGCACCCGCCCAGCATGGCTGGATGGGAAATCCCATCAAACATTTTCCAGCAACCCATGTTTGGTTACGAGAGGATAGACCTGTTATGACCTGTTCGGTGGCACTGGTTGATACGCACACACGTGTAGAGCAAGTAGCAAACCAGATCCAGGCCTTGAAGTAACCACTTTTTTTAAGGTGAAATGGATTTCAATGGAAGGTCCCGAGGTCAAAGTTACAGGTCATAAAAGTTAAAGTAAGTGGGTCCTGCACCAATGTTCATACGAATATACCCATCATTGCAGGAAAACCCCGTAGTTCATCGCTGAGATACTCACCTGGGAGTGCAGTTTCCCCATGATTTAAGATAAGATTTTGAGATCTTTTACTGATGTTTTACTGCACTCCCAAAGGCACTTTGACAGCTTTGCCTGTGATTCATGCCAGTTTCCTTGAAGTACCCCACACTTGTTAAAAACCTTGGAAACACAAAGAAAAAAACAAAACAAAAAACAGGAAAAACAAAAGCAATTTCTAGACTCTTTGGAAGGGGGGGTCCCAGCCAAGACTCTCTGAAAAGAGGCAAAAACCTTGGAAAAACAAAAAAATACAAAAAACAATATGTCTAGACTCTTTGGAAGGGGGGGGTCCCAGCCAAGACTCTATGATTTGTTTTTTATGTTTTTTTTGTTTTCCAAGTTCTTTTTTGGTTTTGGTCACTTTCAGCCATTTGCACCTTTTTGTACACTGGCCGTTCGGTGTCTTCATGTGTTCAAGCTTGCAGGAACCAATCGTTTAACCACTGCAGCTATGAACATACTGGGTCTGAGGATCAAGACTGTGTGTTCCAATTTTGAAATTTTTGGCAATGTCCTAGATAATAAGCTTAGTTTTATGCTATACTTTTTGAAAACATGTTGCATACTTTGGTAGCACACTTTGATGAAGTAATACGACCATCTTCTCAAGCATCATTGCATCATCGATGGAATCTGCTGTAGACTCATGTTACACTTTCTTGGAGGGATGCTACACAGATTTGCCAAGAAACTATTCACTTTTAAAGGTAGATATACATATATACATACACACACATATAATCATATATATATACACATACAGTGTGTGACACAGATTTTGCACAGTTTGCAATAATATGACATTTTTTTGACTGCACTCTTTGCATAGGCATGTAGCACTTGTCTACATTGCCATAATTATATTTGAATAAGTTTGCATTAGGATTTATGATCTATATTTACAATGTGTTTTGCATTGTTTGAAGCCATATTCTACTTTGTTTACAAAGATATGATATGCTGCACTCTTTGGAAATGCATTACTTGCAGAAGTTGGCGCAATACTTGCTTTGCAACAAACAACGCGTATTTTTAAACAGGCTTTTGCATCATCAATGGAATCTACAGTAGGATCTTGCTACACTTCCTTACAATAATGCTGCACACTTTGCAAACAAGAATCTGCACTTTCAAAGGTAAAACACATGTTTCAATGAATGTGTCAGTAAGGTGGCACTCTTTCCAAAACCATGCTGCAGTAATTCAAGAATAGATTCAATCTTTCAAAACAGCATGCTACATTTTCCTACATGAATGCTATGATTTCTGACAGCATTCAGTACATACATAGGAGGGTTCTCCTTGAAATTGGGAAGTAATGCTACACATCTTTCAAAGAATGCAACAATGTTTGCAAAAGGTTGTGGCATACATGGAGGAATGGTGTTCTTTATGCAAAGTCATTTTACAAGTGATCTTTGCATGTTTGGTTACCGTTATTATTTATAGAGAACATATTGCATAAATTGGTGCCTGTTTTAAATGCGCATTTTTTAAATGCTACTTACTTTCAAACAATGCCACACTTTTTGGAAAGGGTTTTCACATTGAGGAATGGTATTCTTTAGGCAATATCATTTTACAAGTGCAGTTTGCAAATTTATTTTTCATTCATTTTTTACAGAGAACATATTGCATAAGTTGGTCCCTGCTTAGAATGCACATGCCCAAAAAGATTATTGCATATGTTGAGGGAAACTCCTGTAGAGATGTAGAGTCTATACATTCTTAAAGCGATGCTGCACTCTTTGGAAAGGCATTTGCACTTGTTTGTTTTGCTGTTTTTATGTATTAGTCATGTTTGTTTTGGCTGAAACTATGTATCTATGTAGGACATTGGGAGAGCTGTTGAGAATGCACAGTGGTTTCTTTTGTTACAGAAGCAACATGAAGCAACAATGTTTGGTTTTGGAAAGAACCGGGTTTGGTATCAAAACTTATGAAACACCGCACTCCCACAGCCTGCCACTCTCTTTCTCCAGACTCGCTGAGATACGCACCTGCTGTGAATTTTCAACGAAGAAGATCTATTTAGTTTGCAGAAGGACAGGGACAGCAATGTCGCGTACTGGGTCAACTTCGGGTGTGCTTGACCAGTCCCCCACTGAGCAAACAACCGGTCCATACCTGGGATGAAAAAACGAGAGCATCGACTGGCAGAAGAGTTGAGACAGGTGATTGTTTCAAGCCCCTGTGTAAAAAAAAGATGCATGAGGGTACATGGGCTTGTCTAAAAATGGGGCCATGGGCAGACCCCAAAATTAGAATTTTCATGGAAATGGCAATCGACCACAAAAAATAAAAAAAATCAAACAAAATGCCCCCCAATTATAACTTGATTTACAACCCTCTCTGAAATCAACCCCAAGAGACCTACTCATGGGGCACCAGCTCAATCACTGCTTGCACTAGGAAAAACTTGGCGTGTCCACGAGTTTGTTCCTGGCCCTTCAGCTCAGTCTTTGAAGTGTTGCTGAAAGATGGAGGTCTGATAAATCAACATAAATCCAACATAAAACATGGTGATATTTCCTAGGTGAACCTTAAGTACATCTTGACATCTAATGTTGAGTCAAAGTGATGGATTGTTATGGCGATGTTTATGGATGTCTCTTGTACCCAGTTACAGATGTTGCATTTGCCGCAGGGGGCAGATGCCAGTGTGGGCAAAGGGCGGGGTGCTGATAAAGTGCGGTGCCGAGGCTTGCGAATCAGTCCAATCCGCCTATTTCAGGCCGAAAGACTGCGGTTCAGATGATGATGATGATGATGATGATGACGACTATGATGGTTATTATTATTCCACTTCTGTTAGTTGCCATGGTGACTGGTGGATCATTTCTGTACAGATTGAACGGATGGTCAGAACCTCATGCTAGGCATTAGTTCGGTACCAATTGAAGAATGTGTTCTGGAAATTTACAGATGTTTACTGTACATATATCAGGATTGTTCCAACCTATTGTAGGTAAATGATAGCCACTTTCGGGGGGAGAACAGTGGTTATTTTACCTCATTTACCGCAACTTTTGCCTGAAACGTATCATTCGTTTGGCCAGGAGCTCTTTTTATGGAAAGCATGGTGCCGGCTTATCAGTCCTTCTGGCACGATCGAAATTTGCTGGGTGGTTTCAATTTGTGGGTTTTCCATTTGGGACAATGATCAATATTGAAACATTTTTTGGGGGATGTGTTAAAACCACCATCGGGCTATGACTCGCAGACTGAGGGCGTGAGTATTGTGGCAGTGCAAACAGCAGCAGTTTTTCGCTGACATGAGAATGGTCCTTCACAAGGTTTGCGAGAGCAGAACCAATCAGATAGTTCTTCGTCAAGTCCTAAGACAGCGAATTACATTGGCATATTGGCAAGGTGAATTTCTCGAGGTGCCATCCATGGTTTGTACTCTTGTGCTGGGGTCAGGGTAAGGATGAAACAAAGCCACGGCGAGTGACTCATGACAGGTTGATTGGCTTCGATCCCTGGTGGGAGCCCAAGCTGTGTGGGGTGGTGAAACATCAAGCGGCGCTGTCCGGGTTGACCTTGATTTGGTTGGTAATGGTTGGTGGCTTTATGTTGTGGCAGTCTAGCATAGCTACAGCAGCTGTGCAATATGGATAAACGTGGCCCATGTGTAGATATGATTACTTATTCAACATGCAGTTCTCACGGTTTTCCCATGTTTTCCATGGCTAGGTTCGATTGCCAGAGGGTGAAAAGTTGGTGCTCCAGTGGTTTGACAATCTTTGACATCCTGGAATCCCCACCGTCCATGACTGCCAGCTCCAGGGAATACCACTCGGTGATGGCCAATGCACAAAGAACCTCAGCGCACATCAACCAGAAGGTTTCTTGGCGAACATGTGTCCCAGGTGGATGTTGGTCGATAAACCAAAAGAAGAACTCGTTCGTAACTACCATATACCCCAACCGTTACACGAATTTGATGAGTTGGTTGAGAACATAATTATCTAACCACTATACTATCTAACTATGAATCCATTATTGTGTGGTAACACACTAAGTACAATAAGTTGGTATATTGGTTATACTAAATATGGATATACTATATATGGTTATACAAATTATAGTATAGTTATCTAAGTTATCTATATTATAATTAGATATCTACTATCTAGTCATCTAGCTATACCAATTATCATCAATTACCCTCTGGTAAACTAACATAACTATGGAAAGATCCACCATTTTTAATGGGAAAACTCACTATTTCTATGGCAATTTTCAATAGCTATTTTGACATAACCAGAGGGTATCTCATTGTAATGGCATGGTTTTTTTTGGACGTGGTCCAAGTGAAGGCTTCAAGATTTAGGTAGCCAGAATGGTGTTTTTTTTGTGTGTTTTTTTCCCTAGCTAAACATCAAATTTGAGTCTCAAGCTGTAAGCCAAGTGGGTGCAGGGTAGCCGTCGAGTTGATTTTGGTTTCACAATGTAAGTGGGGACAGATATACTACCCAGCAACAAACATGTTTTTTTGTTATGTATTTTAGAATAGCAATGTGTAAACAAATGACAAGCTGTGTGAGAAAAAAAACATAAAATACCCTCTGGTAAACTAACATAGCTATGGAACATGGCCCATTTATAGATGGTTTACCTATTAAAACTGGTGATTTTCTATAGATATGTTAAATTACCAGAGGATAATGTGTGCGGACATGTTTTAGATGATGTTTAAAGACATGGCCAGGACTGGTTTTGGTGATAGCTGACCTAATCCCAGGCCACAGGTTGGTCTACAAGAAGGCAGCCCTGGATAAGTTGGCTTCCCATCTAGGGCAATTAAGGTTCATGGATGTTTATGGTGATATCTCTATATCTGTGGATATCAGTTAGGTGGGTTTTTCAAGCAACTCATACAGAAAAACGATTGTAGCCCACTGCTCTTGTTTGAATCATTTTGAATCTATTTCTAAGGCCTTGTGACAAGTGAATTGTGAGCCACCAAATGTGGGTGAGATTCGTTTCGGAACTTGGATGCGCATCCCAGTCAGTAAGTGGTTTTCACAACGTTAGGAGAACCAATCATATATCATAGATCACAATATATTTCACCATGAAAATCTACAGGATGATTTTTGCCACTTACCCTCTGGTAAACTAACATAACTATGGAAAATCACCATTTTTAATGGGAAAACTCACTATAAATGGCCATGTTCAATAGCTATGTTAAATTACCAGAGGGTAGTTGAGATGCAAACTTTGCACCACCTTTGAATCCTTTGCGCCGATTTCTGAGTCCCGCTTTGGGATTGGCGATGTTTATTTCCTGGCGTTGAGCATGGGGAAGTGCGAAGTCGTTGTGGATGATGTGACGCGGTCCGCGTTATGGACTGGGTGGGATCCGATGGGTGGGTTGAACAGAGAAGTTCCGAACCAAATTTTGATCAGAATTGGAGGAACGCAATCATTTCATGTTTAAACACATATATATATATATACTAAGTGCCTGTAATCGGGAAAACTTTTGGATACTGTGAGTATTTTGAGAGAAACTGCTTGGCTAGTAGAAATTCTAACATGTTGTAAGATATTCAAGACGATGGATGCGTAGTTGAAGTCTTTCAAAGGCAAGTTTAGATGTTGCTGATGCCGCCATATGTTCACAGCTTGTGGCCAGAATATGCTAGAATTGAAGTGAATTGTGCTGACACGCCCAAGTTTGTAGACCTTTAATTGCCTTTGAGCTACTACCCAATTAAAATATTTCTTTCGGATCCTTTTGGAATCTTTTGGTTCTATTCTGGACTGGACAGTTTTTTGTCGCAAGTGATGTAGTTACATAATGTTATGTAGCCAATTGGATCCATACACGTGCAGTCGCTAAGGTTATACCCTGCCATACTCTCTCACTGATCCGTTGTACATGGGTCAGCCTTGCTAGGATGATGGCTTTTGGGTTGATTGTTTTACCATCTTCAGGGTAAACACATCGACTAACCAGCCAATACTTTTCCACGCTTGATGCTTCAACTCCCGTTCTTCCATGCTGTGGGAAAACAAAACAAGTTCAACATGTGCGTTATTCAAATAAAGTCTATGTTTTTGTCAGTTAGCTAATTATGATTTATTATTATTCTTATCATTATTATTATCATTATATGATACATATATATATATATTTCCTAGGGCTTGCCATTTCGAAGAGGTTGCCATATCAATCCTCTATATTTGGAGGTTGCCTAAAACAAAATAGGGCATTTCATCCGGGCTACCCCTAGTGATCATCCGCTTGATGTTCAGAATGTCTTTGAAACCCTCCAGCTGTTGGGGTTTCCCCGTGGCTTCCATTCCAAGGTGAAGCGATTGTCGCCAGGGAAGGTTCACCTGGAGTCCGGTCGAGACCTGAAGGTCGTTCGATGCCGCGAGGGCTTCCTATGTGTGAAAAGATAGGGGAATATATCACCAAAAAATAATATTGTTTATTATATGTTCAATATATATATATATATATATTATATTATATATATATATATATCTGGGTAAATGATAGTGACTTATAGTTATAGTGACCTCACTGGAATTATGGTTAGGCTTGGATGAATTAGCCCAATATTAGTCGAGGTTTTCAGGTGAGTGAATATTGCAATTTACCCACATCAATGGGATATCATCATGCGTTCACATGGTATGTATAGCAATTATATTCATTAACATATCATAACATATCAGAATTCAGCAAAATGGGATATCAACATCTCCACCAATGCTTTGATCCAAGTTTGAAAAGCTACGTCAGAAGTGGTACAAACTTGGAGTTAGTTGCAACTGTTTTCATGATTTACATGAGGATTTAGCACCTACATCGCTAAATAAACCATTAAATCACTTTAGCTAAATGCCCAATAGCTATTTTAAATTAATGGTTGAACGTGAAAAAACATGGTTAATCAATGAACACTTTAGCGATTAATTGATGGTTCATCAACTAGAAAAACATGTGAATTGCCTAAATAGTTGAAGCAACATGGTGATTCATCGCAACTCGGCAACACCTTGGACTGGGGAACCATGGCCGCGGGCAGTGGCTCATGGAAATAACAACATGGCAGTGTGTCAAAACCATTGGAAACCCCTGTAGTTCACATCAAAATAGCTGGGTTAAAATGGATGTGAATAACCCACTAAATAGCTGGTATTTTCATAGGTATTGATCCATAGCCACATGTGTTTAATTGATTTCAACTGATTAATGGAATACCAGGCAAAGAAAACCATGCTATCCAGTTACTGTACTGACATTGGCATTGAATCGTCCCAATGAATCCAAGAATCGTCATACGGGATCTCTTGGGACGTAGACGCAGCTGTTTCCAAAAGTTCTCATGTTTTCATTATATCAGTGGTATCCATATATAAGATAAACCTCCTGATGGCAATGTTGATGTTTTTTTTTTTTAATAAGTTGATCTCTCAGCCTATCGAAGTATGGTTAGATCAACTTATATCATATATCTCCATAACATATGACATATAATTCCTTTATATATATATGTATATATATATATTTATACCTATATATATATATATAACTATATATATATCACGTTATATCACCATAAACCCTAGTTAATCTAGTCATACACCAGCCGAGCCAACAAAGTCCACATCACTTGGTCGGTTGCATCACCAGTCGAAGTATGGTTTAACCGCAGGTCGACACCATCCTGAAGGTCTTTGGCTTCACAGGTCTCTATGAGGTGCGCATAGGGCGTGTTAGCTCAGAATTTTCGGGATTTCTTTGATCATCTTTGATCTAGAGTAGTGCTCTACAGTAATAGTACGGTAGTAGTTTAGTGCGATCAACTCCCGGTTTTGCCTCCCTGGAAGAGTTCGACGCGATCATCAGCACCAGCACCATCATCATCATCATCATCATCACCATCATCATCTAATAGCGCAATATATAGTCTGGGTAAATTACAACAACCCCACGTCGCGACCTCACCATAGATGATGGTCCGTCATGGGAAACTATCCCGATACTGGCTGACCTTTTCAGGTTAGTGAATTATAATCTACCCAGAATAGTACATTAATCGTGGTTAGTAGTGGTTATAGTTTTGATCTATAGATAGAGTTTTTATTTTTCCCAACCATTATGGCTACAATAGTACAATAATTGTGCAACGTTATAGTGATGTTTATATATTTGTTAGTAGTACTGTACGTTGAATAGTATTTCCCGTTATGGGTAGGAAGGTTATAGTTGATCTGTATATACTTGTGAACATATTCCAAACATATCACTTATGTGCTGTTACAGTTGACAGCATGTATTGCCAGAGTGTAGATGATATATCACCGTTATTCATTCTGTATTTGTGTAACGTGTACTGTACAGATGTATATGTATGTACTGTACACAATCCTATATACATAATTATGTGTCTTGACGTTGCTCCTTTGATGCTCGTTCTGTCGAACAAAACACATACTGGTTGGTGGTGTTACCCTAAGTAAATATGTGTTTCATCATCACAGTCGGTCGCCATTGTACCCTTGTTACGACCTTTGCTTGACACCCGGGTAGAGAACATTCCCACTTGATCCATGCCAAGTTCCACAATGATTATTGCAGATATTCCAGTATTAGCATATGTTTCTCTAACTATTGCAATGTTGTGTATTGTGAAACCGTTCGTTTTGTACTCTCCCTGTTGTTAGTCGTTTCCTAGTCCTGGTTTCATGTCCAGTTGACATTTCATACTAAATACCAGTATGGTTAGACCTTCCAGTGGACACATTGTAGATGTTGCCTGGTCATATCCCAATTGGCTGGGCGGAAACAAAACCACCACCAGGAGGAAAAAACACATGTTGTATCATTGTGCCATTGGCTATCAGATTGCCTCTGATAGGTTTTATTTGCCATAACTAGATAACATGTTACAAAGCCATGTTTACGTGTTACTCGATAAACATTGTGTCACTTTCTAGGCTGATTATGTCCACTATTCGCTGGTAATCTTCCTGTCCGTGGATAGTACCGCAGAAAAAAAGATAAACAAAAAAGAAACATTTACTATTTCACTATTGTGTCTGCTTGGTTTTTATTTCCCACTACAAAGAGGTTGTTGTCCAGCCACGTTTGCTTACCAGAGGGCAGTGTTGGATATCATTATGGGAAATGGGATTGCGTGAAGATTTGGTACCCCAACATCTCATGTTTAATAATATAGGTTTTTTTTTCAGTGCTTAGTGGTCATTTTGGGGTATGCGTCCAGTTTGATACAAGCCCAACATCAGATTGTCGATTGTGCAAGTTGCAAATCCCACTACACAGTGAAGTATTCGGATTTACTTTTTTTTACCCTTGCCTTAACCTTCCTATACCCTATACCCTACGATATATATGGTGGTTTCCTGAAATAGGGGTACCCCCAAATCATCCATTTTAGATTGGGATTTTCCATGAAATAAACCAACCATTTTTGGATACCCCCATGACTATGGAAACCCCCATATATTATATATATATGTTGGTTAAATCATATTACATACCTACCTTTGGTGGCAAAATCCCCAGTATCACCGGTATCCAGGTGGATCGGCTGCTGAAGATCAAGACCATGCACGGCTGGTGGGTCCAAGAACTCAGTTGGTTGGTGGTCCTGAAACGATCAAACCAGCATAGATCTGGGTAAATTATAACGACCTCACTGCGACCTCACTAGAATCATAGTTAGTAAGGGGAATCATCCCAATATGGCCTTAATTCAGGATAGTGAAATATTATAATTTACCCAGATCAGTATATGATATGGGATTTACGGCTGGGATTCATATAACTGTAAGCATCAATGATGTGGAGACGTAACCAACAAGAATGGGAGGATTTCTCAGCGGGATTCAGAAACACAAATACTTGGTGGCTCATCCCACGGCTCGTAAGTGGGTTATAACCCCAGTTATAAATGGGATACGTATAATCCACTTATAACTGGGGTTATAACCCACTTACTAAGTGGGATGAACCACCAAGTACAGTGTCTGGACAAATTAGAACAACTTGTAGTTTCGTAAGTATCCCAGCACAAACAATGAATCCTTACAGCAAAAGTGGGAATATCACCAGATACACATGCGATAAATTGAGATGGTATGAATTACCCTCCGGTAATCAAACATGGCAATGGAACATCTACCACTTATCCTTGATTTTCCCATTAAGCTCTCCACTTTTAGTCTGTGGATTTTCAATTGCTATGTTTGATTATTGGGTTTGGATGTGTTTCTTTGTTTATTGTTTTCAACACTATATAGATTGTTCTTAGAAGGTGTCCAAGTCAACTATCTACAGTGCTATGCAGGTCTGCATCTTTGCATCTTTGCCTGCAAGATGCACACCTGCATGGTCCCCATGGTTTTCATAGTTGGTTTACCAGCCATTTGATTTACCCTCTGGTAAACTAACATAGCTATTGAAAATGACCATTTATAGTGGATTTACCCATTAAAAATTGTGATTTTCCATAGCTATGTTAAATTACCAGAGGGTAAGCGTCAAACAATGTCGCATACAGATGATCCTTGGGCACAATCGGACGGTAGGTGTTGAAGGTGCTTCTGCTACTCAGCTATTTCCAGAGGGCCAGTATTCCTGGGAACCGCGTAATCAACTGGAAGCACCATGGCTCGTGGTTGTTTCTGTTTTCGTCAAAAGAATCACAGGCCGGTGATTCAGGTACCGATGAGAAGGACGGACGATTAAAATTTGATGAAAGGCTTGAACAAAAAGACACATGCCTCTTTGCAGGGTATCCAAGATTAACTATATAAACAAAATATATGGGTATTGCTGAAAGGCTGCGCCTCGCAATTATTTTTCTAGTTTTGCCATAAACTAAATAACATTTTTTGGATGATTTTGCCCCCCTTGTGACTTAGGAAACCCCATGTGACAACGGTGGTGCACTTTTCCCAGTGGTGCCTTGAGGCTGAGGGTGACAACCGTCGCCACATTGCCAGCGAAAATCCTGGGGTGCGCCCGGCCTGGGATCTGAGAAGATGCGTATCTAAAGAAAACATTCAAGCTATTTAGGATAAGGTACAAGGTGGTATCCCCTAGTTATAAGTTGGTTTATAAGTTGGTGGTTTCAAACATTGTTTATTTTCCATTTCATATCTGGGATGTCATCCTTCCCATTGACTTTCATATTTTTCAAGATGGTTAAAACCATCAACCAGATAAGGTCGGGATATCAAAGTCCCTGTTTTCATTTGTTGGGTCGAATCCAAATGCCAGTTTTGGAGGTGGACAAAAGACTGCAGCATTTCAGGGGCACGGGCACGTTTGATCAAATTTCACCAGAATTCCAGGTGATGTTAAACAAAGTGATATTTTTTTTTGCAGGACTAAATGTGGTTTTGTCGGAAAATATGATATCCCAAGGTCCAAGGATTGATTTTTTTTCCGGGTTGATCATCATATATCATAAATTTTCAACATGAACATTGGTGGAATCTCCCCTTGCCATCTTTAGGCCCTTTTTTGCGTATGGGGATGGGGATCAGTTTGTCATTTGTTTGATGTGGGATGGTTTGTCAGGTTTACCACACTAAATAAGTTTGAAATTGTTTTTTACCTGTGCAGCCACCATTTTGTCATTGATTGTCAACGCTTTCTGAGAGCCAACAGGTGTTTTCATATCCCAAATGCTCACCATGGTGCTGGAATATGCACACCAACATAGAAACCCAAACAATTCATCACCCAGTCATCTAGGTAAATATACCAGCACCATGGTTCGCATATGTCATATGGGTATGTTATTCATTTGTTCCCACTTTTTCATGAAAATATCATGTTCCCCTCATTGTTTATATCATTTCCTTGGTGTTTCCCCACTGTTTCGGATGATGATCTACCGCCCTGGCCGCCTCCTCCATTTGCGCATGATTTGTTTTTGGAATTATGGCATTATAATTTGCCAGAGAATATCATGAATCATGTGTATATGTTTCTTTTTTTTGTGTGTGTAAATGACCTATAGATACTTATAGATTTTCGACATAATGTATGTACACATATAATATATATATATGTATACATACACATATGTAGCATTGCAAAACTATATTTGGCTTTGTCGCAAGATAGGGGTTAGTTGGTATCGATACTAAATATAATGATGTTGCGTTCTTTTTACTATGCAACATGTTTTTCTCTATGGATGTTTTCGCGTCAGGTCTATGCCGGGAACTTTGCAAGCACGAGCCTGTCGCCAGGCAAGGAGCGTGCAAAAAAGTTACCATTTTTAACAAGGCCTTAGAATGGCATCAGACATGTATATACGGTACATATGTACGCATGGATTCTTGTTTGCAGCTATACTCTCATTTTTTTTTGATATGTGTGTGTTGTTTCTGTTATTATGTTGTGGTTGTCATTTTTGCGAATGGAATTCGATGGGTAACGACCATGTATACCACTAGGGTGGATCAAGCAATCACCAATGATGACCAGGTGTGGTGAGGGTGGTTGAGAAACATAGGGTTGTAACAAATGTTGCGGGTGATAAGGTTGCAAAATAAATGGTAATCAGATGCTGATTCATGTTTTCTATCTCTTATATCTTATTATCTCTGCCAATGTTCGATGATGTGGATGTGCCTTTGCGTGAATAGGAATACCCGCAAGATTGACCGGAGTGGTCTATCATTCTCCGCAAACCATAGTGTTCGAGGTTCCTGTGGGATTTTCTGGATGATAGCAGTTTGTATTTCAAGTTCCCACTTCTGTTTGTGATTTGTTTTTGTGTCATCGACATTGGATTCCACCATTGGACCTTGGTATCCTTAACCAACACCAGTGACGGCCGTTTAGTTAGCAAGGCCGCCCTTGCTCCCATTGGTGAGTGAGCGTGTGTGTATATCTCAAAGTCGAATGGCCTTCAACTACCAAGTTGTTTGACAAGATCAAGTTTGTCATCATAAATGTTGGTTGGTTGAAGCCCATGATTTGGACCCCCATTGGGTTTTGATGAGATTGTTCATGGCTTTTGATGAGATTTGATGAGATATACTACGATATACTTAAATCCACATTTTTTCAGATGTTGTCTCTTCTAAGCCCAAAAGAGGAACCTGCTTTCTTATCTTTCTTGGTACTGGTAGGTGCTTACAGCTGGTCGCAGACAGCGGGGGGCCAGGAGGGAAGGGGCGGGTATAACATGGTATAACCTCAAATTCGGTCACGGGCAAGATGGTAAACAAAAGTCAACTAACTATGAAATTCACAAGCTAAATACAATATAGTTGACTTTTGTTTACCATCAGTTGGACAATATGAACAATATGGATTGATATGTCAATATTGTAAACATTCATATGATTTGTCAAAATGGTAGACTTACGGTTAGTTGAAGCCAAAGTGATCCAAAGTCCGAAACCATTCAACTTGGAATTCAAGTTCAATCTTCGCTGAAATTGATTCTGCTTGTATGCGGTACCAGGATGTAGTCAGCCCAGCTACGTGCAACGACGCTCAAGAAGTGTTGCTATAGAAACCAGACTCAGACAAGATGGGTTTCACTAAGTGTTTTTTGACTTTCTACATGTGTATTAATATATATATATATATGATAATTATATAAACACAATATCATATTTATATATGTGAGACAGAGAAGTTCCATGTAAAATATGTGTGCCTACGTTTTAGTGACTTAGGGGGGTAATTGCAATGGATGATTTGGTACAGAAAAAACACCAAAAGCAGCAGCGTAAGTGTTTGTCAATCTCCTGTCAGCCAAACATCTAGCCTTGTCCCCAAATCTCCTTAATCATTTTCATAATATGTTCCATGAATATTATGACTGGTTGGTGGTTTGGAACATGAATTTTATTTTTCCATATATTGGGAATGTCATCATCCCAACTGACGAGCATATTTTTCAGAGGGATTGAAAGCACCAACCAGATTATATTCACCATTTTGGCACATAGGCTACGGCTATTCTCATTTGAATGGCCATAGTAATTGACGCAAGTCCCCCATTATTCAGACACAGCCGTCAGTAGTGATTGTGAATGTAGCCGAAACATCCCCTATTATAATTCCCGATTTTCCCCTAATTTATTCCCTAAAATCCACATTTCTGAGGCGACTCACATGATGTGGCACCCCAAAGACTGGTCGGGCACCCAATGATCCCCGCTGCCGAACAGGAAGTGCCGTAACTTCACCCGGGGACATATCATATGTATATGATAAGCATATATAAGCGATGCATATATTATACATATATTTCATATACATAGCATATGTATTCAAACCATTATCTGTCATTTCTGGCTTGATTTTTACATCACGAACTCAGGATGTCGAGGCTCCGTGGGATTTTCTTTATGCCAGATATATCATCCAGTACAAGCGCTTTTTAATAAACAACCCAGTTGAATGTGGGATACTTCCCGCAGTTACGGCTGGTTTTTCATTGGAAATTCATGATTCACCACTTACTGGCTGCACATCCAAGTAGTTGCGAACGATCCTCTCCCAAGCTATTCTTGGAATTTGCATGTCTATTTAGAGAAATATTATTGGCAAATTAGAATCAGCAGAACCACCAAATAATTTTGACAATTCGTGTAGTTGGTACCCTCTGGTAATTTAACATAGCTATTGAACATGGCCATTGCTAGTTGATTTACCCTTTAAAAATTGTGATTTTCCATAGTTTTTTGTATGTTTACCAGAGGGTAGTTGTTGGTGGTTCGAATTGGTCAACAACTCACCTCGCCCAGGCTGCGCTTGATGCAGAGTTCGCAGCTGCCGCAGAACGTGGCCGACGACAGCATCTCCAGGCACTGCGTGACTGCGCGACTGGTGGTTGACGAATGGACATGATACGTTTGTACCCCCCCATGGATGATATCTCCATGTCTTATTTGATCTCTGAACATACCAAAGAAATCCAGAGATCTTCAAAGAAACCACCATTCTTAGATTTACCCTCTGATAAACTGACATAAGTATGGAAATCATATTTTCTTTTTATAATATATAGGTACAGTAAATGATCTATAAATGAGCTTTTTTCAATATTTAATAGGTAAATCAACTTGGATTATGATCAACCTACAAAAAGCTATGGAAAATCACCATGCTATTTATGGGTAACTACCCCTGTTGGATTATGGTAAAGTAACATAGCGAACTAGAAAATCACCATGCTATTAATAGGTAAATCAACTATAAATGGGTTCTTACCTCTAGTAAACATTCAAAAAAACTATGGAACATCACCATTTGAAATATTTTTAAATGGGTAACTACCATGATTTAATGCTGATATAATGGAATTCAGTGGTGATTTAATAGACTTGAATGGGGATTTAATGGAGATATACCCGGCCTGGTAAACTAACATAGCGAACTGGAAAAATCACCATGCTATTAATAGGAAAATCAACTATTTCTATGGGCCATTTTGATCACCCTTGATTCTGCCATGGGAAGCAAGCAGTGAGCGTACGGACGCGACCCAGAATTGTTTCAATAGCTATGTTGATTTACAGAATTTAGTTAATGTCATCAGCTGTTGTTATTAATCCACACTTGAATATAGTTAATGTATGTTAATGTTACTATTGTTTTTGGCATCAGTCATTGCATTTCTATGGACTGAAACGCCTTGTTTTTCAAGACTTGTAGGATCACCAGTGTCCTCGTAAACTAGGCAGTGGAAGGGGAGTATTGTTGGGGTATGTTCAAATGACACACAGATAGATCAAACCTGTGTAATAGAGATACAGTGAGACACACATACACACATGTATGTACCTGTGTGTGCTAGTGCAAGATGGGTACGGAGGGTACGTGTGGAACAATAAAGGTCCGATCATGGGACTTAACTGCAAGTCTCTTGTGTTGTCAAAGTAGACATCTGAAGTGCACAATTGCGAAACAAAATTGCTCAAAGAATCCTTGCTCCTGGTCATCAGTATTTCCCATGGTTTCCATGGCAAAGTTTGAGTACAATAAATGTTCAACTCATAAACCGGACAATTGCAGCACCAATTTTGAATCTTCCGTCATGAGTTTCTCTGAACATTTCAGCACACCCAAATCCGGAAGCATGTTGATCATGTTGAACTATAGATGTCCATAAACTACTCTATCTGGTTGGTGGTTTGGAACATGAATTTTATTTTCCCCAATAGTTGGGATGGTGATCCAATCTGACGAACTCCATCATTTTTCAGTGGGGTGGGTATACCACCAACCAGCTATACATGTTATGTTTTTTTTGCCCAAACATGGTTTCCGGTATGTAAAAATGCGGATTCTACCAGTCACCCAAAACGAGTTTGTGTTACCAGTCACCCTGGTCGTGTTAGGTGAGCCCTCAACAAAAACCCGCTGGTTTTTTTCGGGGAATCATCTGACTTGGGATGTTGGATCCTAACATTGATGCCTCAAAAGTCAGAGCAGGTTCACTCTATCCAGTGGTGAATGGAGGGAGCTAAGGAGCTATGATGAGCTATGGGTATTCAGAAATACCCTATTAAATAGGGAGCGAGCTATGGAGCTACCAAGAGTTTCCTAACCACATACTAGCAATGGACATCAAAGATGTGGTATAATTTCAGATTACATGTTGGCCTCGCAGGCCTGCATATGTCTTGGATGCCAAGACCGGGCTGAAACACAGCTGAAAGCAGAGGGAATTGTTGTGACGATGGGAAGACCTTTGGAGGGGACTCAAAACGAAGACGTTTTTTTTTGGTTCCAAGTATCCTCGGTTAATCAAACACGGTAATGGGACGTGTTCATAAGACCCAGTGGTTTTATGTTTGAAAATTATCTATAAATTATAACACCAGGTAACGATGGGGTTGACTACTATGTAGTTAACATCACCATAAAACTCTGATGATCAACATAGATATACTATGATCTACCCAAGAAACGGGAGGATGATCCCCATTGACAAGCGTCTTTGTCTCAGAGAACCTGATATAACTTAAGTTGATTCAACATTGGAATGGAGATTCTCTACATCACAGATGGTTGTTTAGGGGATACCTACAAGGTGGTACCCCCCAGTGATGGAACGTTGGTTTATAATCCCCATAGTAACTATAGTAACTATAGTAATATAACCCCCATTCATCAACCCTAGTGAAATTGGACTTATTTGCACCAAGTTCGCGATTTAGCTCACTGGGGCACCACCTTGTAGCCATGTATCGCCAGTGATAGGATGAAGCCCAAAAGTGCGCAGGCTACATGATAATAAATATATTAAACTATAATCATGTGTATCCCTTACAGGAATTCAATTGGCTGATTCTGTTTATTAGGGTTTATGAATATTATTAATAATGTTTATCCCGAATTTGTGTGTTTCTCCGAGGTTTCAGACACCAACTTTCTAGGCATTCAGGTTGATCACCGAGTCTAGAAATGGGATGATGTAGGTCATGACACTATTTTTTATGGTTGGTTGATAATAAGCAGCTTCGTTTATGGCATTGGGTTTACATGGGTTTACGATATGATTGGATGGCATCACATGCGCAATCAAAACAAGTTCAAGCGCAGTTCCAGGGTGTTGGCATCGTTGTTTTGACCCTGGCATGGTGTTTGAGTACCAATGTGAAATGACTTGAACATTCGAGTTTTCATCCTATCAAATAGGCTTCAGTCTTGATGTGTGATCAAGATAACGCCACGTACTAGTATTAAATTATTGTTGTCTTATATTATGTAGTAGACCATTCTCCCAGTCTCCATAGAAGTCCCATCTATGAAAAGTATTTTTCAAAATCAACAACCAGATCTTGACCTGTATCCATGGTATCTACTATAGCTAGGGATAGCTAGGGCATTAATGGTTTACCTCAAACCAACCACCAGAAACCGAAACCGAGGACCATGCAGTTCACCATCCCCTCCATTTGCCCCAGCCTGGGCAAGGAATCTCAGCGGAGGGTTACCATGGGATGGGATGACTTTCGTTCCAAGTCTGTAGACGATACCCTCCGGTAATGACTAACAGTTTGCTATTGAAAATGGCCCATAGAAATAGTGGATTTACCCATTGAAAATGGTGGATCTTTCCATAGTTATGTTAGTTTACCAGAGGTGAACCCCATTTTTGCTGTTGTTTTTCCTTTGTGAAAACAAGCAACCACTCTTTTATTATGTTGTTCTTCGCTTATGATGTCATGGATAGTGCAAAAAGTGTAAAATCGTACACTTGCTCCAGTCTGTCATGCGGAACCTTTGCTCGGACTCAATTTTATTTCATGTCAAGAAACATGCAGCAACAACTTTGTTCATTCTTTTGAGCATTTTTCAACACATCTCAACATATCTCAACTGGTTTTCGGAGCTGCTCCAAGTGTCTCTCAGGTGAATTGCAAATGAACAATGGCAATGTCAAGTCTCTTGGTGATGAAATCCGCGCAATCGCAATGAGTGTGGCAACTGGCGATCTGCAAAGTTTGTTCGCCGGCTGACATACAAAAGGTTGAAAAGACATATACCGGTATTAATGTGTATCTACATTCCACATAGATAAGTCGAAGTGTGAAAAAAAAACAATTCATGGACCTAAGCCTTTTGAAATGCGCAACAACTTCCAATGCCAAATAAGATGTCCTAGGATATGGCAGATGGAATGCCACAATAGAGGTCATGATAGAATATCAGATAAAATGTCCGACTCTATGTCAATGTCAGTTGGTGGGATCGAAGGAAGTAATTCCATTTTGGGGATAAAAGAATTGTATCGTTTGCCCGGAGAACTGGATAACTTGTCAGCAAGTTGATGCATCGTTGACCTTCGCCATAGGCAGCAACGCTCGACTCAGGCGGCAAAAGCAGCTGCTGTGCCATCCGTTGCGAAAGTTCTTGGAGGACGGATTTCGCGGACTTCCCACGGCGCGCAGAAGTCTGCGGGTGTTGTAAACATGAAATGACACATGTTTGCTTTGTATAATTATATATAGTTATATATATATACATATATATATATATATATATTATACACACATATATGGACATATACATGTTGTCCATTTGTTTTTTGTTTAATATCTATAATATATGCATATATATATATATAACTTACAGATACGTAAAGGTGAATAAGATGAATAAATATTTCCCGGACTTGGTTAAAATTGGTGTTTCAAGCCTGAAAAATTGCCTGCTGCAGGAGTGTGCAAGCGAGTGGGATGAGTGCCCGGGCATAGTCTTGGGGGGATATTGGACTATGGAACTGGGACGGAGTAGACCAACAGCAATGGCGATCTGCACATAGATTAACCATTTCACACAAACAAATACACCCCATTCTTGGTGTGTATATATATATGTATGTGTGTGACTATATATATAATTATGTATTACGTATCATTGTACATATATATATATATATAGGTTTTGCTTCACATCACGAGGGCTAAGATATTAAAACTGTCATTGAACGCAGCATCTAGCCATCATGGCCATCACGCTCCAGCGGAGGTATGGCAAGGCCTGGAAAGCGGAAGATCCCAGTTTGAAGGATCCGCCGCCATATCCCTACACTCAAAAGATGGCGACTTGGGCGGAACATGTTGGAACTGGAGGTGAGGTGCGCTAGTCATACTGGTGTGGGATGATGATGGTGATGCTGATGGTGATGCTGGTGATGATGGTGATGATGGTGATGGTGATGATGATGATGATGATGATGACGATGACGATGATACCAAGTGACCATAGATGATTTAGATCTGCAAACCTAAAGACTGTTTTAGTTGAGGATAAACAGAAGAATTACGAACTGCTTTATGTCAGCAATTTCCAACAACCTGGAATAGATATGTCAGTCAAATTACCGAAAAAACACTAGCAGATGGTTTATGTTTAGATTTGTTCAATACGATATTATGTTTGATTGTTGTTTTCTTGCAGCGGAGAGTACCTCAAGTGAACCTGGCCCAGGTGACACAGTCAGGGACCCATACACGATAATGCAGCCAAAATGACTAGCATAAATTGAATTGCACTACCCTCTGGTAATTTAACATAACTATGGAAAATCACCATTTTAATGGGAAAACTCACTATTAATGGCCATTTTCAATAGCTATGTTAAATTACCAGAGGGTATCCTTACCATCCAGTGCTGGAGGAACAATTTTTCACAGTACTGGTTACTGTAACAGCAAGTCTTTGACCCCTCTCTCGGCACAATGTGAGTTCTAACATATCTTGATACATACCAAGTGCATGTCATTTTTGTAATGTTTTTTTAGATTATATATATATACACATATCTGGGTAAATTATAACGACCTCACTGCGACCTCACTGGAATCATGGTTAGTAAGGGGAATCATCCCCAAATGGCCTTAATTCAGGCTAGTGAAATATTATAATTTACCAAGATTATATTATATATATATCAGATTACATATATTTACAGCATGATTCAGCATATGTATGATTCGATGTCAAGGATAGTTTTTGTTGTTTGGACCGTAAAAGTAACACCGCAAACATGTAACAATACCAGTCACATCCAGTCACTGTTTTTTTTTTTATGTTTTCTGTGTGTGGTTGCTCATATCAATACGTGTATTTATAAACACACAAATCACATAACTATATACAATAACGTATTATATTACATAATGTGTATATATATAATATGTGTATGTAATATATATATATATATATTAGATACACTCATATATATATAAATAAAGAGTGTGTGTACTTCTCCTATATCCGCAACATGACGTCCCCCAAGGTGGAAGACTACCTTCGTCGATCCGAGCAATGAGCCGCGTGGAAAATCAATCCGGGCCGACGTGTTGGATTGAGACATCAACGGGGAGTTGAACGATTTTTCAGCCATTTCAGCAATTTCAACATGTTATCATTGATCATTTCGATATATTTTGATTCACTGTCTCAGCAATTCAAACTTGCAATTTCACATTGAACATCATTTACACGATCTAAATGTTTCTGTGTCTATATGGACAGACCTTTCTTGTGTAGTTCTGATGGTTTATTTGTTGCCACACATGCGGATGAATCTATGTGCTCTATGTATAACTAGGCAGAAATGTTATGTTTGTAGAGCACCTGAGAGTAACCATGCCATGCGGCCACCATTTTAGGATGGTTGCCTGGGTAATCTAGTTGAAATGGAATATGCTCTCAAGATCTGTTTGAGAAGGGCAGTGGAGGCATCATTGTAATCAGGTCATCTAGATCTTGACAAACCGATACCCTCTGGTAATTTAACATATCTATTGAACATGGCCATAGAAATAGCGGATTTACCTATTAAACATGGTGATTTTCTTTCGTTTTTTGTATGTTTACCAGAGGGTAACTGCGGTTAAAACACAATTCTTCCAGACACGACGAGTAGCGCATGGTTGGCCATGGACGAGTAGCGTACCGGAACCAGCTGCGATCATTGAATGATTGAAACAAATCTTGAAACACAATTTCTGAAACCCAACAAAGATATACAACAATCATAGTCTGGTTGGTGGTTTAGAACATGTTTTATTTCTCCCAATAGTTGGGATGATGATCCAATCTGACGAACTCATATATTTTTCAGAGGGGTAGGTCAACCACCAAGCAGATATTTGAAAAACCATCATGAAAACCATATTTCATAACCATTAACATTAACCATTATTAACAGTATATTAACCATATGTCAACCATTATTAATAGTATATTAACCAATATTAATAGTATATTAATAGTTCCATTAACCATATGTCAACCACCAAGCAGTTCTATTGATTTCTGCCACGGCGCCACGACCCGCCAAAAATGCCAGGCCATTGATCAAGACCCTGACGGAGGAGTTGAAACCTGCGGACTTTGCTGGTCAGGCATGGAGAAAATGGGTGCGAAAATGGCAGGAAAACCAGAATGATCCAAAAAAAAAGGGTCATGTTGAATGTTAATTGTCGCGCCATCCAACAATTCGTTATCCCAAAATTGGTCATTTTGAATGATGATGTTAAATTATGTTGAATGAGTCACCATCCAACATTTGTCATGTTTCACTGGAATCATCCAAACTAATTTTCGATGGGGCCATCCAGAATGATGCTGACGGCGACGAGATGCCTCGAGAAAGGGGGCCTCGTGACTTGCTACAGATTCCACTTAGTAAAGGCGGTAAAGGTGTTGTATGTTTGCTGGTTGAGTTATGTTGCCAAATTTCCAGGAGGGATGTGTATCTAATTGTATCTAAATATAGTGGCTATTTATATATTTATTATATATATATATATATATATTAATGTATATACACAAGGTGGTGCCCCATCAGCTTAGATGGGTTCCTAAATCAACTCATAGGGGAACGGAAAATCACTGTGGATGTATCAGAGTTGTACAGAAATTGATATCCAGCAGTGTTTTTTGCGCTATATTAGGCTATTATATGTTGTTGAATATAATTGTGCCATGTTTATTTGCTTTTTCAAACATTGTTCTTCTTGTTGGGTTTTTCCCCACCTGCCAGGTGAGGGTTGTTAGATTTTATCTAAGTTGCCTTCTCCTCCTCCTGCCTGCCTCCTCCTCTCCTCCTCTCCTCCTCCTGTCGTCGTCCTCCTCTCGTTGTCCTCCTCCTCTCGTTGTCCTCCTCGTCTCGTTGTCCTCCTCGTCTCGTTGTCCTCCTCGTCCTCCTGCTCAACTGCGACTCGCGATCCACAGTGTTCGCTGCCGGACCTCAAC
>Ga0126342_10004059_pt1 | contig 24691 bp, 25 predicted proteins | sample Cyp1metagenome_FD_92528 | JGI IMG/M metagenome (GOLD analysis project Ga0126342, IMG submission 92528) | Coral microbial communities from Lord Howe Island, Old Settlement Bay, Australia - Cyphastrea 1 metagenome | ecosystem: Host-associated > Invertebrates > Cnidaria > Coral ...
CTTCTGACTCTTTCTCTTCTGATCTTCTCTCTTCTAATCTTTCTCTTCTCTCTGCCTCTTCCCTGCTCTGCTTTTCATCTCTCCATATTGTCGGAAGTTTGACTTCTAAACTTCCTTCGAATAGCTACTAGAGGAGATCCTGGGTTTCTACATGTTTCTATCATCAAAGGTCATATTATGGTTTCCCTGGGGAATTCCTGGGGAATTCCTGGGGAATGCTTCTCGCTTCAGCATCATCATCCAATTCAGGTCCTATGCACCTTAAGGACATGGCCGCCATGGGTAAAACCAACAGTTATTAGATCAGTTATGGATCAATTGTCGACCATTCGGAAATGCAGCCACAGCAAGTATGCAGAATACACATAACCCATCAACATCCTCATTGTGTTCCGCGAAAAAACAAAACCGAAGCAATTCTTCCGGTGAAAACCTCGGTGAATCGCCAGATTCATCACAATCACCAGCCATCACCAGCCACAAATATGTATGGGGATGGGTCAAAACCTTGTACCCCTAGTGAACCCCAAAATAGCTGGTAAATGGATGTTCATCCCACTAAAAATGGTATTAATAGGTATTGATCCATACCCATATCACAGTTTTATCGCAGTTTCCCAATTTTCCCATCTCCCAACAAGGGCACAGAACTTCACGATCGCAGCGATACATCTCAGAGGCACTGGTGTCTACGTAGGTGTTCGACCACCTGGCGCTGGAAAATGATGATTTTGTGACGAGACTGACGAGTAAAATGATGTAAAATGATGGACCACTGTTGAAAAATGATGATTTCATGGCCTACAGGTCAATCATGATCTTGTGAAAATGAGTCCTAGATTGGGACAAATAAGCTAGGTTACAGTTTCCAGCATGTTTTTCATACATGGTTTGGGAATGTTTGGGACATGGATGATGTAAGAATTGGGACATTAAAAAGTGGTTTCACACTTGGGCTAAAGAGCTAAATCTGAAATGGCGGCTAAATTCATCCGCAAATGGATATGGGATATGACTTAAAATTGGTGGATAAACTTTATCTGATTCAGGTGGAGAAATCATCACAAAATCAGGTGAAAATATGTGAAAATAGTGAATTGCAACACAAGAAATGTCTCCAATCTATGAGAAACTGGGTTCACAAGAACGGATATACAGAAAATATACTGAAGTAATGATTCATGTCTGAATGTACATTTAAACATACGGCCTTCTGAATGTGCGAACTTGTATCTGCTACTACCTCCATGAAGGTTTGCCGGGACCACCCAACAATTAAATACACGGGCGATTCTGCTCTCTACACAGGCCTTCTAGATATATGGACAGAACTGATACAGCGCAAGTACTGTATAAGAAAGTACTGAGAATTTGAGGGGCTCGGCTTCAATCCCAACTTGGGAATCTTGGGGATGCCTCAAATCCCTACCTTAAGAATCTCAAGGACCCTGACGGGTGAACACTGATCATCCATGATCATCCTAGTACTTGGGGAGGCACATCATCATAGAGTCGTGCTCCAAAATCGTTCTGTGATGAAACGTGGCAATTATGACAATGGGAAGGAAATACATGGAAATACGGACATAATATGTGGAAATATGTGGAAATACATGGAATTACAGCTTTGCTTCACTGGAAACTTAGACCTGATCTGGGATCTTTCATTGCCAAGGTGGACACCCGGCTGGCGCTTCGACTTGTTGATCCATTCGCCACGACGGCAATCGCTTGCAAATTGTATGCTCTGGTCTGGTTCAAGGTGCACATTGGACTAGGATTGGACTAGGATTGGATTAGGATTGGACTAGGTTGTTTGAAGAATGTACAGGAAACGGTCAAACATGGTCAAACAGTATCCGAAAAACTGGGTGTCTCCATGTGTCTCCTGTGTTTTGTTTGCCTGAAATCAACTCAGGCAGACATCAGAAGACTTTGCATGACCTCAGACATATTTCGTTGAGAATAGGTACCCCATGGTACCCCCAAAATCCCATGGTTTGAACCCTTTGAACCCGAATTTTTCCAGCCCATTTGGGTTTCCAGGAACCGTACCAGTCCAGAGGCGAGCCGGAGACCCGATCTCTCAAAGATGGCTCCGCTTCGTGCAAGCCCCCAGGGGCAATTCGGCTGTTCATTTCTGTGGAGTCCTTTCACTGTCACGATGCAGATTGTTTTGTCATTTTTGAAGGTGAGGAAATTCATGACTTTTTGATAGTTTTTGCTGTTTTTCTTACTGGGTATGCGAGAACCGCGCTCTGGCAAACGTTAGGTTCCCTACAAACTAGATCCTGATATTGTCAGCGCCTTTCTGGATGGTAATATCGGTTTTCCCACTTGATTCATTGCAGACTGCAGTCTGGGGGGATACTTGAGGCTATGAAAACTCTTCTAACAACGTAGAATACATATTGATATTCTGGCCACCACTCTACTAGTAACGGCTTTCCACGTTTTCCTTACTCTGCAGCTTTTCGCTTGGGGAATCATCCAGCGTCCCTCTCCGTCCCTGTTCTGGCATGTGCCCCAAACTCCAACTATTCATAGCTCACTTTTCATCAGTGACAGGACAGTTCTTCCAAACCAAACATTGAGTCCAACATGCGGAATTGCGGAATTCATATGGCTTTGTCTGGCAATAGGATTTGATGCTCATGGTTTTCAGTATGAAAATTACCATTTCAGGGGCATACCATGGCATACCATGGTATACCATGGTATACCATGGTATACCCTATAGTATACTCACATTTTTCAGACATCAGAACTTCCCATGGCATCAGCTGAAAGGAACCCTTTCATCGTGGACTCGTGCCACCAAGTCGGGTCGCATTTGCGGCATTTTGTACATCCCAGCGACACGACTTGCTATATCAATGGCCAAAAAATCGAAGATTGTCCTCATCGGCATCCACTCATTCAAGCTTGGTTTCTCAGTTCTTTGGGTTCATTGTTTTAGTGATTTGACCATGTCTTACGAATCCCTTATTGGGCAAAATGACGTAAAATTATGTGTTTCTTTATGTTTCTGTATAGTATTTGATCAGTTTAGTTGATCTCCGTTCTCATCATATTTTATAATCAGTTTTACAATAATCCCCATTAATAGTATACTTGTCAACCAACCGGGGTTTTGAACATTGCTCATAGCTATAGAAAATCACCGATTTACCTGCTAACCATGGTGATTTTTTGTAGCAAACTGTAACAAATTATCAGAGGGTAAATCCCACCACATATTCCCATTAAATTTCCCATTCAATTTCCCATTATATTCGCATTGAATCAATATATTAGTCATAGAATTGGATGATGGGAAAATTTTAACCGGAAAGCCCTATATTTGATGGTAAAAACCCATGGTTTCCTGTAGATTTTCCCTTAAACCAATCCAGTGAATTAGTTGATCTCCAATCCAACTGGCCATGGCTCGATAAAACTTCGCCCCATCGCTTGCCACCATGGCATTGTCGGCGTGTTGTCGCGGGCACGCGAAGCATGCGAACGGTGCATATGTCAGGCAGCTTAATGCATGGATTAATTTCAGCACATTATGGGGATATAATATAATATAATCTAATATAATATAATATAATATAATATATAATATATAATATATAATATATAATATAATATAATATAATATAATAATATAATATAATAATATAATATAATATAATAATATAATATAATATAATATAATATAGTATAATATAATATAATATAATATATAGGTATATAGGTATATAGTTATAAGTTAAGATTATGGAGGGAATATAACTGATATAATCGATATTATATATATAATTAATATATATATATAATATATAATATATGTATTATATGTATATAAATGGATATAAATGGTGGAAACCTGTTTCATTGGATTGCTTTTTTTTCCGTGAAAGTCCAAAGAACGCCCGTGGTTTTCCTGCTAAAAATGAATTGTCAGGATCGCCGGTGGATCGCCTCACTTCTCAGTCATGGAGGCCACAGCCGTCCATTCGGCCAGCTCCTGCAAAAGGTCATGTTGAAACACTTGGAGATAGGGAAAGATAGGGAAAGATATGGAAAAATGTTTTGGAAAATCAAAGTGACCTACTGTGGATTGTAAGCCTTCCATACAATACTAGGTCAGGATCGCCGGTGGCAATGAACACCAGTGTCTTGCGTCTAGAAGACAAAGAGTCCTATTGAGGTACTGTAGAATCTGTAGAATCAATGACTGCGTAGCGTACATCAAATTATCAACTTTGCTTTTGGTGATTTCGATTGAATCATCACTTCTTCAATCGAGTTGTGTTCACCATCTGTGACAATGGTCCCTTCGCAGGCCCCCAGCCTTGCCTCACGAGGCGTCTGGGGCGCAAAGTTATTTGCCGCAAACAATACAATTCCACAGGATTGCTGGAGCTATTCGCTAAAATGACATTGCGCACATAAAGGGCTCCCAGGATAGGTAAGTTGGGTTATAATAACTAGAGGCTGACTGGGAATTATGCTGGATATTTATATAATCATATATATATAATGAGATTAGACCAACTTATAACTGAGTGGCCCATTCCTGCAATTTTATCCGTCCACTCTTGGCAGATCGCAGGTTACCCTGGGTCCTGCAAGAACGCGGGGTCTGAACCTTCCGCCACCTGCGATGGTCGCTTCCAGGCCAGTAATTGATCACTGTTTCAGTAGGGGTTTATTTGATTTTATTTGTCTATCTTTGGATTCTGTTTGCGGGTTGCAAAAATCATGTGGTAAAGCCAATGCCGTAAACCATTCCCTCATTGAAGCAGTTTTACTCCTGGGCTACTCCAAAACAAAGTTTATGTGTTACCATCTGGTTATTTAACATAGCCATGGAAAATGACCCATTTATAGATGGTTTACCTATTAAACATGGTGATTTTCCATGGCTATGTTAAATAACCAGAGGGTATATTGGTTTATGGCCTTTATCGTTTTGGATTTACTCTCGCAGTGATGATGAAGTGCCTCCAAAATAATGAAAACAAAAAAACGCGGCGACAAGCCACAAACCTCCAACATCCTCCAACTCTGTGACCCATGAAGACTGCCATGCCTACAGTGAGGTTACCCTCTGGTAATTTAACATAGCTATTGAAAATGGCCATTTATAGTGGATTGTCCCATTGAAAATGGTGATTTTCAATAGCTATGTTAGTTTACCAGAGGTTATTTGCTTCTGTAATTAGCTCGTCCGACCCAGCACACCCAGCACCCCGTCGTGCGCACCTTGGCCGCAAGACTTGCAGATCGCCTCAACCGGCGTTTCGAGCTATGCTGAGGATAGTGGGTGGCTTTTCATCGCGGTTTCCTGCAATTTTTCCCTTTAACGAATGCTGTGAAATATTTGTTTGGGTCAACATCATCAACCTAAGAAAGATATAGAAAAAAAGATGACTTGACTGAACATGATCAATCTTGTAGGTCCACTCAAACCTACTCTGGAGCCATAGCCCTACAATACTGGGAAATTGTAGTTCCCAAAGCCCAAAACTGAAATCAGCCATTTTGAAAGATGTACCAAGACGACTTCAAAAGGTTGTGCATTTGGTGCCCAGGCTTCAGTAGACGTTGAGCTGCAACATCTTCTGGCCGCTCCTGTCGTTACCAGCTGTGGACGTGTGTATGTTTTCTCGGTCTATATCGATACCTGTGGTCACTGCAAAACACGAAATGGTCACTACAAAAGAAAAAACGAAAAAGTCCTTCTGGAATCCCATCCCCCAAGTTATGGGCGAAGAAAAGAAGCTACGCACCGACTGACAATCTTCCTTACCTCCAAGTGGATGAGCGATGGCCAATCGGGAGTAGATCCATCTGTGGACAATCCCAAATATCATGGTGAGCATGGTGAGTTGGTTCTCTATCCCACTATAATCTTCCCAGGTTATCTCCACTTTGATTGAATCCCATTTTGATGGCAGTGGGCACCAGGTTCAGACTGTCCTCCAGCAGCTGGCTTGCCAAATGCGTGGCCTGCTCTCGGTGGCTTCCATAAGAAGCCATCCACATGACGAATTGCAAAATGTACTGTAGTGTATCATCTAAAGAAAATGATGATGATGATGATGATGATGATGACGATGACGGAGGTGACTCTAACATCTATCGCATAAATCATCCAAATGTTGATTCACATGTTATGTTCCCAAAATGCATGGACCAGCAAATCCAACAATATCCAACCCGCCTGCGGTTTTGCAATCAAAGGTAAACATGACCGGAGGCTTCAGGATATGCACAGGAACACAACTGCCGATGTTTGGTGTACACCTCAAAGTCTGCGTCAAACTTTCACAGGTTTGTTTGGGCAAATCACCTGCCATGTCTGTTGTACATTGCTTGCTGCATAACTCTTCCTTTGGGCATCATATTCTCTAGCTATTCTATGCTATTCTTGTACAACTTTCTACATCAGCACTATATAAATACACGAAAATCATCATATCTCACGACATATCATGATTTGGGGGAATCTCGAGGTGCTGCCCGGCGCACCTCTGAGAAGTTCTGCTTGGAATAGGCGGTCCAAGCTTCTTCATAGAGGAGCGCCTCGCAAGTAGCTTCGGTCGAGCCAGGATCGAAACTGTGCCAGACATGGGAAGCAGCATCCACTCATGAAAGAATCAAAGACGTTCAAAGTATGAAAGCTTCGAAGTTGGATGAAGTTGTGAAACCTTGAAAAATGTAGGTCAAATCAACCAACCAAAAACACATTTCCTACACGCCAGGCCTGGGTAATGCGGTTTGGAGCCACAGGTTCCCAGCACATCAATTCCGGTGTGCTTCCGATCTTATGCCTACAGCGTAGAGTCGTAGAGAAAGGAAGGATGGTCCTACCTCCGGTCATCAAATGTGGCAATGGAAAGTCCCCTATTAATGAAGGTTTTGGTGACAAAATCATCTATAAATGGATGGTTTTCCGTTGCCATGTTTGATTACCAAAGGGCAATCCTTGGGAGCGTGTATTGCATCGCACTTGTTTGCACAATTACAAGTGCACAAAAAATGGTGGATCCACAAATAAAATCCGTTTGTTGGGGTGTGGCTGTTAATACCCACACAATGGTAAAAGTTGGGTCAATGGGATATGGTTTATTGCTGGGCTATATTTGCATATGGTATGGATGAATGGTATCGGTATAGTAGAAATGTCATATCATAATACATCATTCATGAGTAAAGGCCATGGTCCTCCAATTACAGTACCCTCCGGTAAACGTTTACATAGCGAACTGGAAAATCACCATCTTTAATAGGTAAAGCAACTATAAATATCTATAAATGTGCCATTTTCAATAGCAAGCTGTTAGTCATTACCAGAGGGTAAAGTCTTCCAACATCTTCTAACCGGCACTTCCAACCTACCCACCTGAGCTTTCTCGGAGAAACACAGGGGCTCGTTAACAGGGTCGGCCTGGAGCTGGGACATGTTTTGGAGGAAGCAAGCTGGGTCAATGCCAGCATACATCCATGTAGAGTATATGTACATGTACATGTGTATATATATATATACACATACACACTAGATTACTAGATTTTATGGGCCATGGTCATCAAAAATTGAAAAAAAATGCTTACGGTCTTACGTAACGCACCATCAGAATCCAAAGCCAATGGGTATTAATATATACCCTCTAGCTGGAAAATCCATTTGCAAAGATCGATGATTTCCCCCCATTAGAACCTCCATTTGCAAAGGCTTTCCCAGCCAGCCATGTCTGATGATACCATAGGGTACATCATCATTGAATTCCATTCTTATTTCCATCATTACCATCACAATCATCATTGTCATCCCAGTATATCCCTATGATTATCTCATAATATCCCCATTCAATCCGTTGAATGCCATTAAATCCATTGAACCCCATTATATCCTCATTAAAAATTCCCATTCTATCTTATGTACCCATTAAATCAACAGGGGGCTCAACAGGGGCCCCTCGCCCATCGGCCTTTCCGGCAGGATGGGCTGCTTGGTATTGATTGGCAGCGCATCATCCTGCGCTCGCGCATCGAAGCAAAGCATTTTTTGGCATTGAAAGGTATGTAATGGGGAAAAAATGAGATTATAATGGTGATATAATGGGGATTATAATGGTGATATAATGGTGATATAATGGTGATGGTGTCATCAAACATGGGATAATATGGGATAATATGGGATATTAATGGTGATATCATGGGGATTTAATGGTATGTAATGGGGATAGAATGGGATTAGATGGGAAAATAAAGGAGATAACTCACCAAGAATCAAACATGGCTGGTAGTGGGGTTTCCCCCCTTCACGATTTATGGGAAAATTATCGAACTAAAATATGGGGATTTTCCAGGTAACCATGTTATGCTATGCTATGAGTGCCACCCCCGGGGGGAAATCTTCGGAAACTAAATATATAATATAGCTGACTTGAAATTGCACCTGTGGAGAGCAACAACTTTCTTCAATGTTAAAGAATACGCCCGATTAATACCATTTCGAAGAGCAATGTAGCGTTGTGTCAGTGATGTCTTAATGGAATGATTCTTTAATAGAAAATCTACAGAACAGGAGTGTTCTTATCCCAATATAAATAATATAAGGTATTGGTATTCCAGTGAGATTATCCTGAGATCCTCTTGCAGTGATTTTTCCTATGGGTCAAAACCTAGCTGGCTATAAAACGCCCAAAATCTCGCTGCTAGCTGATGCTCTACCCCGTACCAACCCATGGTCACTCATCACCAAATCCCCTTGACATCATTGCCCTGCCCATTTTTGGTGGCGATATGTCTTATTGTTGTTTCAGTATGTTTCAGTATTGCTTGAATTCATCTTAACATTGCTGCTTGAATCCTCCTTTTTTGGTTAATCAGGCAAATATCCACCTGTTTCCTTAGTTTCCTTGGCTAAAACATGTTGATCAAATCCATCAAAATCCCTTGAAATCCATCAAACTGCCTTTGATTTCCCTTGAAATTCCCCATTTTCTTTGGTGAAATCCCCCCCATGTTTGGTGGTGAAAATAATTTAAAAAAAAACACGCCTCGCCACGTAAGTCACGGCCGATGACCTGGCACAGAGATTCACAGGATATGAACTGAGAACATATTATATCATATATCTATATATAGATATTATATATATATATATATATAGATATATAGATATTAATGTGATATATAAACAGATCAATAAAGTGATAAAAATTAATGAATAAGTAAATGAATATATGTATGTATTATCTGTCATATATACATAATAGAACTTTTGTATATGTATACATACGTATGTATAATGTATATGTTTTTCATATAGATAATTAGTGATATTACATTTCATGCATACCCAGATGTGTGTATGAGCTTTTCAGGTCGCCCACGCCTCATAAATCACAGTAGGTTCCTTCTTGCCCTTGACCTGGTCAAAGGAGAAGAATCCATGGTGAATCTTTCAGCTAAGGGGGAAGTTCTTATGAAATTCTTCATGGAACCCACTCGATGATCTACCGTGAAGGATTTTGCCACTAAGAATGAAAACCATCCAAAAAGAGACACGTCAGCCGCTGATAGCAGCATGTTCAGCTAAGGGTGCTGATGCTGGATTCTGCAACACTGCAGTGTTTTTTGCTGCAAACAATGAGTATTTCAACGTTTAAAACCACCGCACCATGGGATTTCAACCAAAAATTCAGGTCAGGCCATTCCCAGGCCAAGAGCCATTGATCAGCAATGACATTACCCTCTGGTAATTTAACATAGCTATGGAAAATCACAATTTTTAATGGGAAAATCCACTATAAATGGTGATTTTCCATAGCTATGTTAAATTAGCAGAGGGTAACCAGCCATTTGGGAACGAGATGGAACGAGCCAATTGTCAGCATGACTCTGAGGTCATTTTATAGGGCCCAGACTTGAACCAGATCCAACTTGCGACAAACAAAGCCATCTTCCTGCGACCGGCGACGGTGGTTTAAAAAAAGGGCGACCTGAAAAAAATGGCAAATCTTGGTGGCTTTGTGATTTGGAAAGATCTTCAAAATCCTAAATGGTAGATGAAGTTGATCCACAGCCACAGGTTGTCGTTCACAATTTGGATACCTCCAAAAACGGACAGGAAGATTATTGGCAGGAATGGAAAAACGGAAGCCAAGCGTCAAAATGAAAAGAACAATTCGGTACACAAACATTGGCAAGACTTGATGTTGATGATGATGATGATGATGGTGATGATGATGATGAAAGTAAGTTCATGAAAATATACATTGGAGAAGTTGCGATTACTCACATCTGAGTTGATTTGGATTTGAGGCTTGAATCATGTTACCAAAAAAACACAATGTATAGATATACCTGGAGCTTCAATTGATACCTAAATTGTGGGTACAATAATTTTTGGGTAACAAGTTCCAGAAAAAGTTCAAACTCAAAAAGAACGCTCGAAGCAAGGTCTCAACCATTGTGATCCCGTTAAAAGTGACCCTGTTGTTGTCTTTTGCGCTCTTTTGTGGATATGTGCTCTCGTTTTGTGGATACGTGCGATCGAATTTGCACTAAAAAAACGCTCGAATTTCCTGCGTTTGATTCTCCAGCCTGCATATGTCAAAAAAGTGCTCGAATCTGATTTTTCTGCTCGGATTTAGAACTTTGGCAAATCCGAAAAAATGTGTCAAACAGGGGGAAGCATAAATTCAAGTAACAATCAAAAGTCCAGGTACATATACACATCACATCAATATATATATATAATTATATATATACATATAATTATATATATATAATTATATATATATAATTAATATATATATAATTAATATATATATAATATATATATATATATGTATAATTGTATATAATCATATGTATATATGCATTCAATGGCACATATTACATATGAATAATGTGTATGTAATTATTATCGACCAACGATTCTTGGTCAAGCCACTGCTGGCAATCGATCCCTGGTGGCTTGCGAGCAAAGCACTCCAACCTCGCAGAATGCTGGGTCCCAGCTGTAGTTTTACACGGGAAAACCCGGCAGGGTTTACATGGAAAAAATATGAGTTTCACATAGTTTCACTCATGGAAAGTCGGAAACCATCTACAGTGGATTCTCCATATCTATGTGAGTTTATGAGGATGGTGTTGAGGATGGTTGGCGATGGTGGCCATCAACCAATGAGTAAAATTGACCAATCTCCATCTGATTTAAGACTCACTCAGTGGCAACGCTGACTAGCCACCATCCAATGTCTTGTAAATGGAGTTGGACATTGGTTACACTGGATGGAACATATATATATATATAATATATATAACATGTTTACATTGTATAGGCTTTGGTGTAAACAAACTATATACACTCATGTAATTACCTCCGAATGAATGTGCAAAATAGCGTGGGGCAACCCCTCCTCTATTCATCAAGCGGATGTCAGATTCCCTATGGCCAAAAATTCCCCGTTTTATAGGGAGTACATCCCCGTTCTTACTGAATTCCACTATGTATTATAGCAGGCCCCTAAAAAAACAAAAGTAAAATCCTACCAAATAATGGTGATAAACTTCTAAACTACATTTCTATGTTTTTTTTGCGGGTACTGCAAATCATCTTCAATCCCAATGTTTCCCCTTTTTTGTTTCCATTAACATATATATATATATACATATACATATTAGATATCCCATTACATATGTTATATGTGTACATATTTGTTTCCCACTAATTATACATATATATATATCCCAATGTGTCTGTTCCATTTTCAAGTCCCAATTTTCCCATTTTTCTTGCAAAAAACAAAAATACACTTCGCCGAGCGAGCCATCACTGGTGCCCAGGTGCTCCATAGGTCTTACAGAGGCCCTCCAAACGGCTCGCCTCAGCAGGTGTCTGAAAGTCAGGGTTTCATCTATAAACACTGGAAACGATGATGAGATGTAATGGGATGTACATATATATACACATATTATGTATGTAGATCTAGTTGCATGTGTGTATATACATGTATATGTATATGTATATGTGTATATGTATATGTATATGTGTATGTGTATGTGTATGTATGTATATGTATGCATACGTATATCATATATATATATATATATCGTGTATACATATATCGTGTATACATATATGTATAGCATTACAGAATCAACATTCAGATGATCTTGGTGTTTCTGAAAGTGAGCAAAAAAAGCCTCGGCCCTTGGTGGCCATTTTATGGGACAATGAGCATAGAAACCCAGGGTCGATGGATGATGGGCCTCCTGAAATCCATGGATTTTTCATGGTTATTTTACAATCATATTACGTATATAATCCAGAAAAAATCATAAATAACACACTGATCCAGTGAAACTAAAAGCCATCGAACTCAAATATCTGAAAAATCCACAAAATCTAAGATATATCAGTACACATCAGTACAGTGTAGTAGATATCACTACAATGGTCTTTTCCGCAATCCAGAAACGCACAAAGCTCGTGACGAAAATTTCACATCACTGAGGCATACTGAGGCCACGGGCCAGATTGACCGGATCGCCCATGCAGCCGAACTTCATCTTCCCCGACAAACAGCCGATGTTTCCGGTGAGCACTTCCTTGCCCGTCCCCATGGCGCCATGGAAAGGGGGTAGTTCACCATGGTTCACCATGGTTCACCCTGGTTCAGCTGACAGAAGTCAGCCCCTACTATGGCCATCAGGACACTTTTGAAACTATCCCCTGTACTGAACAAACGAACTAGACCTCTGGATTTTGCAGATTTCGCACAACGCAAACAATCTCTATCCATCTTTATTCATCGTTATCCATCCATTCCTTTGAGCAGAATGTTGGGGGCATCATCTTCTTTTGCCGCATATCTTTATAGCATCGCATCCTACCCCTTGTGTGTCCAACCCACATTGCCGGTAGCCACCAGGATCCAAAGCAGGTTTGGTCTTGGCCCCAATCATCTTCACTATCCAATGGCATCGTGGTTGCGTGGATAACCCAATGTACAGTCCCATGTATATATTTATATGTATAGCACAATCACATACATATACTAGTAGTTACAAGTAAACAGTAAGTGTGTGTGTAGATATAATAATTATATACAATTATATAAATTATATATATATATATATTATATATATATATATTATATATATATTATATATATTATATATATTATATATTATATATATATATATATATATTATATATATTATATATATATATATATTATATATATACAATCATATACACTCATCATTCATTGATGTTCTTCACGTTTCTTCTCACCCCACCGAGGCACCCCGGTGTGAATGCCGATGCGAATGGCCAGAGGTGGCAGGCCCAGCTTCTGGAACTCTTCGTTCAGCGGCCCCAAGGCCTGAGGATAGACCGGGACCAGTGACCCCAGTGGGACCAGTGACCCCCAAAAAAAACTTGGGTGGACGTTCACCAATCAAAAATTCATGGATTTCATATGTTTTGATCTGACTTAACATTGATTATACATTGAAGAATATTTAGCCGAACTGAGTCAAGGAAGATGTGGATTTTATCATGATTTAACTTGATTTGATCAAGAAAACTAAAGGGGTTACCAAATATAGGATTGGTACCTGACATTCATACCTGAAAATGCGTGGGAAACCGTCAAGAATTGATGTTTCATCGGTTGATGTTTCATCCGTTCATCGATCATTCCAATTGGTGGAATCCCTCATTTTCAGGGCGAAAAATGACACAAATCGGAAATTACCATCTGGTTATGACTAACATAGCCATGGAAAATCACCATTTTTAATAGGTAAACCATCTATTTCTATGGGCCATCTATACCATGGCTATGTTAGTCATAACCAGAGGGTAACCCAAAAGAAAATCGACCAATAGCCGACAGCCCAAAAGGGTACCTGCTGCTGCGACAGCGCTGCCGCGCACGCTTTTGCAGGGTGGCTGAACACGTCCTCAGCAGCTGACAGCGATGGCAGGTGGTTTCAAGCCGTCCCAAAAAAGACCCAACAAAAAGTTCATAATAATGTATGTATAGATATATATATATGTATGTATATATATATAATGATCAATGGTGGTCCTCATCTCAGGGATGGAAACAAATTGAAACGATCGAACTTTCGAATCACCTTGAGATTTCAAGATCCCCAGATTTCACTGGGCGCCAGACGTCAGGCGTGTTCCAAAAGGCCAAAATGCCGTCGCCCAAGATCTCCCCCACCACGCCCTCAAAGGACCTTGGCTGAGGGGATGGACTTCCCTTCAATTGGTAGCTGTATGTGTTGTATGTATTGTATAGGCACCTTTCATCACTGCATCTCACTGAAAGAAACCCTACAGAATCAACAACCAATAGTGATTATAGAGGTTTCAAGCTCCACCCACGAACAAGGTCCCAATTTCTGCCAATCCCTTTCCAGCTGGCCATTTGGGATCAATCACCCTTGACCATTTCTTCACTGGAAATCATCCTCACTTTGGGATCAATAATCCTATTCCTTGCTGGCAATTCGAATAGGGAAAATTATGGAAAATTGATGATTGACCATGTGATTTTGGTACCAGATTTTCAGACAAAACCCAAAATACGCTGAGTCAACTCAAAGACCCACCCGCCTACACTCTGGAAGTGTTCGTTATATTTCGTGATGGGGATCTCAGTTTCTCACATTACTTGGAAACGCATGTTATATGTATAGGTATACCATCTGGTTATTTAACATAGCCATGGAAAATCACCATTTGTTAAAGGTAAACCATCTATAAATGGGCCATTTTCCATGGCTATGTTAAATAACCAGAGGGTATATATATATATACATACATGTCGGATGATTTTCTCCCAGAAAACGTCAACTCCATGGCCTTTCCCATTCTTTCGAAGACATCTTTCAGACCTCCCGGGCGAGGCCCGGCGAGGCCCGGGCTCAATGATGCGCGTCATGACCGAGAGATACACCGTGAGCAAAAGGATGAGGTCGTCCTGCTTCAACTCCTCTGAGATCGAGGTGAAGTCCTGGCGTGAAACCCTTAGGGTTTTTAGCGACTGGAAGGGTGTTGGAATCATCAAAGTAGATGCTCCAGTAATAGTGGTGTCTTTATATATATATATTTATATATATATATATACATATGATGGGTCATATACACAAAATTCAATATATCAATATATCATATTGATATCTCTGTACATATTGATATCTATACATGTACATTAATATAGATATATATATATATATATATGCACAAAATGATTGAAACCAGCTACCAGTAGCAGTTGATGTTCATGGATGTTCGTGGATGATCATGGATGGGGGGCAGGATCATGCACTTAGTGGTCTCACCCCTTACCACATCAATTGTTTCCGACACAACTACCTCAGAGGCACTCAAAAACTGCGCCGCCAGGCTCAAGCGGTGTTTGTGTTTGTATATATTTGCGGATACAATGTGCATGTATATCATATATATATATAATTGAATATTATATATATATATATATGTGTATTATATATTATATTTGAGTATGATTGTTTGGAGTCTCGGGCTGTTGTATAGATCCTAAGTTTGAACCACCCAAGTTTCAGACGCCCAGCCAGTAACAGCTCTTGACAAAAACCGGTGCCGGGCCGACCCGGACATCGGAGAACATGATCGAAACCTCAGCATGACATGGGCATTTAGGCCAGGTACCAATTGCAGAATATCAGTCGATACCCCATTCATATAAATATCACATCTTTGGACGATCATCCTTGTTTCAGAGAAAGGAGTCCGGATCTTCTTCCCGGATTGCTTTGCTAAAGGCTTTGAACAGTGTCAACTGCTTCCAATCTACATACCAATGGACCTGCAAGTTGGTAACATTTTGCATGAAACGATACACTTTGAGGGTTGAAATAAGTCTTGAGTCATTCTAACTGGATCATAACTGTCCCCAATGAACAAGGCATTGATGTATAAGCACCTATAAATTACTTTGACCGTTTTTTTGACCCATACCCATGACCCCAAATCCCACTGTTCAACATCACTTCCTCCATTTCAAATTGTTTTCCAAAACCCCGGATCTAAGGCAAACACATTCTTTCGCAGCACATTCAGGCCTCAGGTCGAGTTTAGTACAAGAGGGTATAGACGGAAACAACAGATATTTTAGAACTAGATGTTCATATATCCTATCCAATTTTACATTGCTGTTTTCCAGTGCAATAGAAATGTCATCAACATCAACAGTCAATTTCAACATCAAAGGTCCAATTTTGGTGGGGAATTTTCATATATTTTTACATGTCCTATCTTTTTCCTGGGTTGGTAGTCATCCATTCCCGTCTTTTTTCTGGTTTTTTTCATGTGCTATTTGGTCATCAAAGGTCTATTATGTCTATGTTCATTTGATTTTAGATCACAAATGTTCACTATGGTAATTCCAAATGTTTCTATTTTATCTCATATATATGAACATTTGGAATTCCCATAAAATATATAAAATAGAAACATGTGGGATCTAAAATCATATTTGTCTATTATGGGAATTCCAAATCTTCAGATCCCAAATGGCTATGGATCAATACCTATTAATACCATTTTTAGTGGGATGAACATCCATAAATCCCAGCTATTTTGATGTGAACTACAGGGGTACAAGGTTTTGACACACTGCCAAATGGCTTCTCCACAGCGAGATCTGAGATCCACTGGGCTTCCCGGGCGCGAGGCTTTAGGGTCCCCGCTGATGAGGCGTCGCACCACCGAGTCGGGCACGAAGCGCGCGAAGACCTGGGGGATTCCCGGAAGGTTGGGGGATTTCAGCGATGTCACCGATGTCACCCACAAAAATAGCTGCAATCTCAGTAAGAAACAGGTTTTCGCTCAGATTTTTGGGGATTTCATCATAAAACATGGTGCTTTGACCACCAAAATTTGGATTTGACCAAGAAAATTGACAAAAAATAGGAGATCGATTGGGAGATCTGCAATAAATATTGAGATTTAACCAACAAGAATAGTGAATTAACAAGAATATTGGGAGACTACATAATAATTTAAGCCATGAACTTTAAACAGTGAAAATAGTCGGGTAATAAACACTGCCATATACTACTTAACTAACAGGGCTGACTATGGGTAGATCATCCCCTTCCATCACATTCCTTGAATTCCCAGTTGAACAGTTGAGCAAAATCGAGTGGATTCCCAAGTTTCATGGCATTTCATGGCCATGATATCCATGGAAAATCCGAAAAATCTCCCTAGGCCAAGTCGGGTTTCTGCCCTCCCCGCCCTTTTCGCACCTCAATGGAATGAGATAAACGGCAAAAACCGTGCGACCTCAGTGGGAACTCGTCCCCTTCTGGGTTGAATTCATAACCAATTCATTAATCAACTATTAATAGTCAATCAATTCCACAATTAATCAATATCTAGGAAATAGATGGACACTCTATGGGTCATCTATACCCAGGACTCAACCATTCACATGACCTGTGCTTAGTTGGGGTTTGTAGGAGTTGGATTTAAAAAGTAATTAAGGCCCATTGGGTGCATGAGCATATTGGAATCTTGAAGCAAACAAGATGGTGACACGCATGATGGGTCAAGTGCTAAGTAGGGGGATGGGAAAAACTGGAGGAATTGTGCTAAAATTGCTAAAAGCAACAGCATGACATCATCATCCGGCTTCCAACTGTCCATTTTGACCTGGTTTCATAGGGAGATTTCGACATCTTTGGGACCAGGGGCTTCCATCCGCACCACCGCGGCTCCCAACAGTTCGTTAATCTCCAGGATGCGTCCCGCTTGCCCGTCCTGCATCTGCCGGTACCTGAGAGAATGTTCACTGGAGGACGTATTGGCGTTATAATATGTTATTAGTAAGGCTGATTGTTATCAACTAGCATTATTGACAATTACTGTTGTTATTGTTAAGACAATTGTTATCATGTATTATCATTATATACCAATACCATACCATTAATAAGTATTGTATTTTTTTTTAAAAAAAAAACTATGTTTACTATCATGAATCATATACAATATTATATACCATGATATAGATATATTATAGATATACTAATACCCACGACGTATCCCACTGCCCCACTTTTCTCTCTCTGCCAAGGTGGGTCACTCCACCGAATCATGGGCGAAGTCCAGTTCCGTGAGCCTTGTGACACGGTCTGACACGGTGCAAGCAGATGGGTTCTTAAAATGGAGGATTTCCCCATCATGATCATCATGGTAATAGTGGATTAATGTGGATTAATGTTGATTGATAGTGGTTAATACAGTTAATACAGTGGATGGTTGCGAAATCCGAATCACCAGTTCATAGATGGTAAACATCCAGGGACATCCCATTATTTTAAGTTTGGGTTTCAACCATCCGTTTGGTGGTGCAGGATTTCTTAACCATCCACAGTAGGATTCACCATGATCTAGTTAACCAATAACCCCAATAAACCCATGGGGCTTCGAATCATAGTTTTCATCATAGTTCAACATACTGTAGGATTCACCATAGGCTTAATACTAAGACATGGTTTAACTATGTGGAAAACTGATGACAAAAGGATGAATTGTGATGAAAAAAGGAGGTAGCCCATGGTACCCTATTTGAGAAAAAAAAGAAATGGAAACATCCAATTTTGGGACTTTGTTATTCGTTTGAACCATAGCCATATCTCGGGTTACAATCCCAGTCCCAGGAAACCCACGGCAGTCATGAAGCTGGTCCAACGTGCCGTTCCCAGGTTCCCTCTTGGGATCCGCAAGGATTGTGGTGGACTTGGACTTGTTGGGTGGTCGTTGGATGTTGGCACTTCACCCAAAACTGACATTAATAGTGGTTAATAGTGGTTAATAGTGGTTAATAGTGGTTAATAATGGTTAATAATGGTTAATAATGGTTGATAGTGGTTAATGTTGGACATTCCAAAGTCTGACTGGCCATTTGCTGTCCAGCCTGCGCATCAGCAAACTCAATCTGCTCAAGGGCCGCAGGACCAAGACGCTTGTAACTCAGTGGGCATGGATCATTTTTGCCACCATCGGCAGTGGATTGAGAACCACACTGTCACATTTTTTGGGGAGGATAAAAACTGTTTTGAAGAAAGTGATGTGTTTTGTTGAGAGTCTGCATCCTGCCTCCTCAGTGTCTTGATTCAAGAGTGGAGATCTTGCAACTACTTCCCAGAGGGTGCGCCTTAAAATAAAAGATAGCTACTGTAAACAACAAACGTGAGTGCCTTAAGCCGCATTAAGCCGTAAGTATCGGAGTGAAGTTGCAATTTCCCTCTTGTCACCGCACCCATGTTGATGCAATAATTCACAAGACTCTTGGTACACAAAATTCCTGATTGAAACAATTGAACTCATACTTGTACACCAAGATTCCATGTTGAATTAGCCATAGATCCTTTCTTACAGCGTGTCTATCTTGACTAGTACGGTATCATCCATGCATATCCCTGAGATTGAACACAGGTACCACCAGAAGCATCCCCCTGGGCTCCCGACCCAGTCCCATGACCAACACCATAGCCTTGGGTTGAATCTGCAACGTCCAGAGCCGCTGAATCAGACCCGAAGATAATTGACAGTTTATATCTTGATTTTGCCCGGACAATGGAGAATTCTCGGTAATTTGCCGTGAAATGTGTTTGAAACATTGGGCTTCCCGGCCGCTTCTTTGAGGTTGGTTGTATTCAGTATGTGTCATAGGTTGTTATCGCGTTTATATGTTTTTTTACTCATGTGTTATCAAATTTTATCATGGTTCACCATGTTGCACGCGCTTGCAAAGCATTGCAGCATGCTCTTAACAGTCTGGTTTTCTCATAAAATGATGGACCCAGATAAAAATATGTTCATCTGGGCGCCGTGCAGCAGCCAGAATGCCCAGGAAACCACATTCGATGAGAGTGTCCCTGGCTAGCTAAACCACTCGGGACAAAGATTGCGGGCACATGCTGTTTTTTTTTTGCTGGTGGACAGACATGGACATTGAGTAATTAAGAGAGAACAATGTCTTTGAAAAAACAAAAATAGATGGGGTTCCACTGGGGTTCTTCCTCTAATAGCTTGTTTTTTCACCAATTTGTTGGTGAACACCCCATAGAATCTACGGATCACCAATAGATAGGGGTTCTTCCTCTCTTTCGTTCAGCATCATTTCCTCAAGGGGATGAGCCGTCACAAGACTCATTGAAAAATCAACCTCAGAGGTGACCCGTTACTGGTGGTTAATCATCTCATATCATGTTGATAATTTCAGTACCCTCTGGTTATGACTAACATAGCCATGAAAGCCATGAAAGCCGCCTGGCCCATAGAAATAGATGATTTTTCCAGCGACATCAACCTCCATGAAAATTTCAGGGTTTTTCCATGGTTGTTGGGTGGTTAAGATTCGCCCCACTGGCTCCAGCAAAGGGCCTCTGCTTCTGGTGAGCCTCCATTTGTTCACGCTTCACCTAGGGCGGCGGCCATGACACTGGTTCCGGTGCAAGTCCGCTGGTCAAAATTTGTTGGTTTGATCAGTTCTATCAGTTTGATTTCGCTCCGGGAGTTGCAACCACACATCTATCATTCGCTGGGAGCCTTGGACCTGGCGCGGTTTTTTTCCGCGCGGCTTCTGGGGATTCCACCTGCATTTCCACCGCCATAGCCTCCCAGGTGTGACACCAATGCGGCGCAAGCCCCATCCCAACTGGGCTGGGGCAAATGATCACGTTTGAGGGGAGCCTGGTATCAAGATTTTGATGTTTATGGCAGATGCCAGACTGTCAGACTTGTAGACTCACCAAGGCGGCCTGAAACTCTTATAAGAAACAGTAAGAAATGGGATGACATGGGGCTCTAAACTCAAGTCAAACTCTGCGGAGAGGACTCCGGCCTCATCAACGTAAAATTTGCTGAAGGCCTCAAAAGGTTGGGATAGTCCGCACTAACAACAAGCCTCCCAAGAATCCACCATACTTATCCGACCAATGACATCAACCGGTCTCGAACATCTTGTTCAACTCCGACTGTCTTCCTGAAAAAAATGAAATCAACCACCAACCAACATTCATCTGCTACTGGCAACGAAAAACACGTTGTCTGCATTCGTCCGCTTCATCTTTGGGTGTCCAACTGCAGCCGGTAAAGAAGCCACTACAAGCCTCAGAGATGCATCACGTAATTACGAAATCAGTTCTGAATCTCCTCGCGTTTCCCAAACTTTGCCATGTGAAACCACGAAATTCATCAATGTGTTGTGGCTCTATTCCACAATGTTACTGTTATACAATCATACAATGTTATATCATATTATATCCAATGATATATTCCTTTTCCAATCCTTTTCCAGGATCTCCGACAGAAAAAAAAAACTCATACCCTCTGGTAATTTGTTACATAGCTATTGAAAATGGCCATAGAAATACATAGTGGATTTTCCCAGCTATAAAATGGTGGATCTTTCCATAGTTTTTTGTATGTTTACCAGAGGGTAAAACATCCAAAAACATGACAGCGAAATCTGCAGACTGGCGTCCACTGCAAAGAATCATCCAAGAAGATCGTATGGGTTGTGGCCTGACCGCAGATATGGCCCCGGTGGCCCATATGAGGCCCAGGCTAGCCCAAATCTCATGGTTCATCATGGTTAATCATGTTTTTTTCACGGTTAATCACATATGTTCCACAAGAAAAATCATGGCATATTCTGATCTCCCTTACACATACATCCTGAGGATGTAATGGTCAGGTCCCGGGCCTGGAAACAGTTCTCTTCCCAATCCTTGTCTTCCGGAGTTCCCTGGGTGTCAACCAGTGGATGACATTCCTTCCATCTTCCCTGGCCGGAATCTGAGAAAAGGTGCCGTGTCAATCGTGTGTGTGTGCGTATCTGATATGGCAGTGTGTCAAAACCAATAGCACGCCTGTAGTTCACATCAAAATAGCTGGGATTTATGGATGTTCATCCCCCTAAAAATGGTATTAATAGGTATTGATCCATACCCATATGGTAGCAGAAACTAATTCAACGCAAGATCCCCTGTCATTCCTGTCGCAACATCAGGTGGAATGCTGCTCGTGAATCTCAGTAGATTCAGTAGTGCCTCTTGCGCATCTCTCAAGGAAAAGTGAAAGGACTGGTCTTTCCCTCTCCTGGCCGCAAGGGTTGAGCATTGCCGGGGGCAAAGAGGAGGTTCACTGGATAATCAAAATGAAACATGTGGGAAATACGCCGGCAGCGGCGTATTTCCCAAGTACAAAGGGTGAGATCCCTCTCGGACCTTGATGATCCCTGTTTCTATGCAAAAAAACTGTCATGGGGATCCCAGGAAAAATCACTCAAGCCAAGTGTCTGGATTCGACTTGAGTAACCTTAATTCAGCCATAAAATATATGGCAGGTAGAACCCAATCCTTTAAACCTCCAAGAGAGATGAAATCCAATTAATCGAAATGATTCAATAATACTGCCATCTCCATCCAACCAAAACTAACCTTGCTATGAGATAGCACCATATCCAATAATCATCAATAATCCATAGTCACTTAGCCAAAAAAAATAACCGAAACTAGAGGGCAATTATTACAATCTCCAGCACCAGATGTTCCTCGTCAGCTCTCTGGCATTCCAGGCTCCAAAGCGTTGGAGCACCGCCTCAAAGGGGTTTTTCTGTAGGGCACTGGATAAAAAATATGAGTTGACGATTACTGGTTGATTTCGGCATTTTGGGATATGGAAATGTGTAACAAAACGATGTTTTGAAAGAAAATAATTAATTTTGCACTGGATCCACAAATTTTGGCCATCTTTTAGTCGAGTAGACATCCCAAAATGGTGTCATTACTTTTGAATCCCATTGGATGCAGTGGATACAGAAGTTGATGGAAGACTGCTGAGGTGGTGATCGACCTGTGCCATTGCGAGAAAGGGGGATGGCTTCAGTTTGGAGTTCGTTTTTTGGGCTGCCGATATTTTCTCCAACCTAGATGCACCAGCAACCCACCAGATTCATAGCGCACCATGGACAAATTCTCACAAGGTTTTCTGATGTTTTGTGCGTTTCCCGCTACACAAGTCATCGGAGGTTTACCTGTGTGGGAGCCCCATTCTTTTTACGTTTTGAAGTGCAAACCGATCTCTCTCTCTCTCTCCACAGTCCTATGCACTTTTTGTCCACAATTTTCCCCAATCAAGGCCCGTAACCGCGGAAACAAACACCCTACTTCGGCGGCCCGAGAGTGTTTTCACCCGTGAATTCACACGCTTCCAAACTCTTACATTTCCTAGCTGCTTGATGATGGTTTTGACGTGATGATGTGGTTGACATGATGGTGGGAATGCTAACCATGAGCATTGTGCGTTAGTCGGACGTTTTCTAGCTAAATGTCCTTCAAATAGTAATATTCCATAAATGATCAATATTATTAACTTATAATTCAAAATAATATAATTTAGTAATGAACAAGTCCCTCTTTGGAAGTAAATTTCCTTATAAGAATATCATGAGATTATATAATACCAATGAATGTTATCATTCAACATTCTACAGTATATGTTAGAAATATGACTGATTATAATACATGTTGGTAATCATTATCATATCCCTTATGCAATGACTATCTTAAATTTCCATTTTCCCTGGTTAAGTCACCATATTTGCTGCTTAAATCACAATTTTCCTATGGGTAATAAATAAATCATAGATAATCATCTACAGATAATCTAAACATAGATAAGAAACATTTATAGAGAATCATATTATACAATATTATACAAATAAATCTATATTATCTAAGAAGGAACCATCTATATAAGCATCTATAATATGTCTACACAAATGTTACATCTATAGATAAACCATGAAAATTATCATAAGTAAGTCTATAGATAACTAAACATCTATAGATAATCATATTAAAATTATTAATCATATTATACAAATAAGTCGTAATAAGTCCATGTTAATCATCTACCCTCTGGTAAACATACAAAAAGCTATTGAAAATGGTGATTTATAGATATTCATAGTGGATTTTCCCATGAAAAATGGTGGATCTTTCCATAGTTACGTTCGTTTACCAGAGGGTATAGATTCGTATAGATTGACTATTCATACTATTCATAAATCAATCCATCCAAAATCTTAGGTTCGCCTTGGCGGTGGCCGCCACGATCTTGCTGGGCGAGTCCGAGGCCTAGGCCAGCAATTGATGGGGATATCATGGGATATCTACACATAGCTGTATACATATTTACATATCATATATATATATATATATACATATGTGTGTATTTATTTATTTGTATTTATATACTTAACCAACTTGATACAACTTGATATATGTGTATACATATATATATATACGTATATATTTATTTATGCCATAGGGTTGTTATATGATATTCAACCAGCAACAAGAATGGCGGTATTTTACAGGATATAAACAACCATTTTGAGGGGATATGACGGGATGACCATCAACAATGGGGATGTGTCCTGGGAAAATGATGGATAAGTGGATATAATGTGATATATTTCATCAACTTATACCAACTTGATGTATCATCTGCGTTTCTCTGTTTCATCAACTTATACCAACTTGATGTATCATCTGCGTTTCTCTGTTTCATCAACTTATACCAACTTGATGTATCATC
>Ga0126342_10004060_pt1 | contig 24688 bp, 25 predicted proteins | sample Cyp1metagenome_FD_92528 | JGI IMG/M metagenome (GOLD analysis project Ga0126342, IMG submission 92528) | Coral microbial communities from Lord Howe Island, Old Settlement Bay, Australia - Cyphastrea 1 metagenome | ecosystem: Host-associated > Invertebrates > Cnidaria > Coral ...
TATCTATATATCTATCATACATACATACATACATACATACATACATACATACATACATACATACATACATACATACATACATACATACATACATACATACATACACACATACATACACACATACATACATACATACATACATACATACATACATAACATACATACATACATACATACATACATGCATGCATGCATACATGCGTACATACATGCGTACATACATGCGTACATACATACGTACATACATACGTACATACATACATACATACATACATACATACATACATACATACACACATATATATATATATATATACATACATATTTTTATATATATATATATACATATTACAATATAACTATAACGGCTAAGTTTTTTCAACAGTTTTGGCCTGCAACGAGGTGGAAAGCATTTCATTGAGCCGCTTGGAAATATGAAGGTGTTTGGGTGTTGTATGGTGTTGTGTTTTGTGAGTCGGCCAGTCAAATTGAACACTGACGTTGTTGACGTCCCAAATCTTCTGATGCCTGAAGCTCCAACAAAGAGAGGCTTTGGACACCAAGAGGTCTAGAACGGCCTAGATGTGTCTGAGGATCTCAAGAGTGAGAAAACTTAGGGGACACTCGAGCGCGTTTTGGCAAGTAGATTTGTGAGAGCAATCTAGCCAAGATGTCGTTGGCAGGATTGATATCAGATTTAGCCAAAGATGGCCAAAGATGTCTAGACATAAAACATTTTCACACACAGATACACACAGACGCCGGACTGATGGACGGACAAACACACATACACATAGAAGCATAGACGACGGAGTAGGTCCGTACATAGCTTTCATCGGGTGGGAATATCAAACCAGAAAGATTGCTCTTGGCAAAAAGAACTTGATGTCCAGTGTCCTTGAAGGCACCAGTCTCTCAAAGTGTTGCGGCTGAAGCAACATGACTCTAACAACACCGGTCCCACTCAATTTACCACATCTTTGCCAAGAAGCCGCAAACACAGTTCTTAAAATGCCCGCAATACCTGTATCCATCCCTTGGTTCTTCCTTGTTCTTCTTTTTCTCTACTTGTCATGAGCGTGCAATAGCGTGCATGTTTTGCCGTGACCAAAAGAAAGCAGAGCAACAGCCGCAATCTGCTTGAATTCAACAAGGATCCTGCTGACCCTAGACATTTTAGTCCAAGAGCGGAATTTCAGGTGAGTCAGGTGAGTTCGGTGTTTCTAAATGCGGGTGACTGCACTGAGCTAGACGGGTAGACATGGGTAGACCGGGTCGATCATTTCGAGGTCGTTCATTGTTCGATGTTATGGTGTTCTTGAAGCTCGGAGTGATGCTCGAGATCGATGGCACACTGCACAGCGGCACTTTGTGAAGGCGCTCAAGCACCTAGGCTGCAAAAGCATCGTGTCTTGCAAACATCAAGTAGGTTGAAGAGCTGTCAGACAATGGTTGCTGTTTGCAAAAGAATTGTTTCCGTTGGCGCTCTTGAGAGTTTGTCAAAGGAAATGAGCCGCGAGGGGGGGAAACTTTTTTCCGAACAGAGTCCGCAGGATAGTGTTTTTGGGATACGTAAGCTCGCGTTCTGCCCTGGCTGACGGCCGCACAAGGTTGCATGCTGAACACAGGCAGATGTCCAAACATATGCAAACATATTTTTAAAGGAAAACCACCCGTAGTACTAGCTGCGTCGGTCACACTTGCTTTGTTTGGCCGTAGCTTGACCGGAAACTCATCAGGGGCGATTCCTCATTTAGGGTATTATTGATTTGATATTATCACATTTAGGCCGCATTGAAGTTCAGTTAAGGGTGAAAGTGGATTCCAGTGGTTGTCCAGAGGCACTTGGAGTCCAATGCGAATGCACTTTATCTTCTTGGGATGGCAGCGCTGGAGTTGGGCAAACCTGGTGAGGCAGTGAACCTGTTGAACAAGAGCTTGCTGCCAAGCTGACAAAAAAATCATTCCAAAATCATAAAGTTGCAGAGCCCACCAAGCGGTTCCAATTTAATAGCCCTGAAAGCATTGTTCCAATTCCCGAGGTTTCTGGATCCAGACTTCAAAGCTCCTTATGTGAACCTTGGGGTTGCTTATCTTAGACTGAAATTGTTTGAAGAAGCGATCTACATCTCGGAAGCATGCCTGGAGCGACACCCATCATCGCCTCAATGCCAGTAACATGGCTTAAATATGCTTAAATTAATTACATGCCACAGACGCCACAGATGCCACATGCCTCAGACTTAGGTCACAGCAGTCTTCAAATATGGCCTCAAACATCAGCCAAATCTTGGAACCTTCCTCCTAGGTATCACATTGGCATTGCCTCATGCCAGCTGGCCTTGCTCATTGAAGCGCGAAGTAGAGGTGGTGCTGTTCTCCCTGCATCGGAGCGGGAGCTTTACGAGACCTGGCTCAACATTTCCTCCCACCAAGCATCACCCATCGATTTAGACATGGCTTAGCTGATGCCATGCGGGGCAATGAAGACAATTCAACCATGTCCCCATTGGCTTGTGAAAGCTTCGAATCAAAGACGTTCGATATTTTCACATGTTTGAATCAAAGATGTCTTCACAGCTTCACATGTTCGCAGATGTTTTCAGCCCAGGATGAGTTGCTGAAACGCACAGCAAGCTCGATGGCTGAAGCTCGACAGAGCGAAGAAGGGATGAAGCGAAAGCCTGCCCCAGGCAGCTGTCGTTTACCCGCAGCTTGGTCTCAGCTGAGTTTTGGCCTTTCTCAACCCAGCGGATCTAGCACAATGCAAAAGCTACTGTAGCGAATGGCCAAGAAGCCAGGGATAGGTGTCAGGTTTTGTTCAGCAAGATTGGCTTTAGTAGGAGACATTTATTCAATTTATTCTCTTCCAAGAATGGGGTTCGATCCTGTACTTGCAAAGGTTCTCGAAGTCACATTTATGGAGATTCTCACTGTTGAGCTCAGTGATGATGAATATGAAGATAAGCATGCAACCATGCCTGGCCGAGTGAGCTCTTGTGATTTCCTAAGCAACCTGAAAGACTCACAAGCTACGTGTGAACCTAAGGAAGCTCCTTGGCTGGAGACAGACCAGCAGATGCTAGAGGCAATGGCTGTGAATGGCTTGAGGCCTCGTCAGCAAGGTTATGCTCAGGACTGGCCTGGAGTAGCACAGTTGAAAAGCAGGCTGAACATGGATGAACATTGATGCACGTTGATGAACATGGAGTCTCTGATCCAGGGGCGACAATCGCTTGGCATCCGTTTGGCAGGATCCAGTCAATACGCTTCGTGAAATACGCTTGTCTCCGACAGCTGGGTGGAAAGTCTTCGGCTGGCGAACATGAAAAAAGGATAAAAAAGGTCGCGTTTCAACGGACCGGACAGTGACTGGACAGTGAACCGGACTACCGAATTCTGCCCCAGCTAATGGACGGTGCTCTTGCTCTCACGGATTTCTGTTGCTCTGTTTCCTTAGGGGCGATTCTTATAATTAAGACATATTAAGAATATTAAGAGTGAGTAAGGAGAAACAAAGAGATGCTTAAGCACGTAAGCTAGAAACAAAGATGATCTTCAGGGATGTGCTTTGAGCTTTCGCCCTGTAAGGAGCCCTCAGACTCAGACATACTCTGGTTTACTCTCAACCTTTTTCCCACATTTACGGTAAACATTGAACGAACAGCCGACAAACATTGACAAACCAATCGAAACTGGATACTTCAGAGACCTTATCCATTCTTGGACTCCACATCAGATACTCTTCCACAGATCCATGGGCAGCAAACAAGATATCAAGCATAAAGAACTTGGTGACTTTGAAGATAGCCATGCTGGAGATCATCACATGTCGGTGCATCTCGAAGATTGGGACCAACCTTTCCGCGACACGGTGCAAATGGTGGATTCAAACAGATAGCATGTGTTGTGTAAGGTGCATGTCTTTCACACGGGTATGGGCGCGCAGTTTCTTGTACACACGGCATATAGCACTGTGAATCGCTGTTCGTTTCACAAGTCAGCCTGTCAGCATGGTATGGTTTATGTCGTCTCGATATCTTTCGGGTTGTGCTATGAGATGCTGTCAGATGCACTGTCGTTTCGGCGCGTGACGGCTGCGTTGCACTGAATCAAGGCAACGAAACAGCGGAAATGCTGTTTCTACAAAAGTTAGGAACAAAGGAAGACAGGGTTGAACCGAGGAGTTTAGATAGTCGGAATGAAAGAGAAACTGCGTACCAGTAGCTCCCAACATACAGCAACGGCCGTGTGACCTGTCAATTTTCCTCTCAAGCCACAGAGCACTTCGAAGGAACAGCGTTAACCCAAGTAGCGTATGGCCTTTGGCAATGGGCTGTGTGTGCCATTGCTTGAGGCTCGGTTGATATTCCTCGTTTCCAGCAGGGTTACCAGGGTTAGGGACGTTAGGGACGTTAGGGACGATTCAGCGATCTTGGCAGGAGCAGCTGTCACGGATTTTATGCTCTGCTGCGCAATGGCCTTTGGGACGATCCAGCTGAAGCGGTTACAGGTGCTGTGTACGATGATTTTGTGAAAGCTGTTGGGAGTCACGACCTGCCACCTGCAACTGCAATCTACCTGACGTGGCGGTATTGCTATTTGAAATGCTTCGTTCTGATTGGAATTGTGTGGGCGACTGCGTCATTTGACTCGTGGGTGCCAGACAGAGCAGCGCTGGACAGCTTTGCGGCAAGTCTTCCACAAGAAATTCAACCAAACCGCTACGAAACGTTTGTTGTCATTATGTCGTGGTGGAATCCATGCTTGATGTACATATGGAGTAGCTCTTTCCTGATTGTCTTGGCAGCAATTTTTTTCGCTGCCCCATCCAGAGTTTGCAAACGTTCTAATCGCCATGTCTCGCGCTACCTGGTCTGGGTGGCCTGGTTGTGGAATTTCTTTCTTCCATTTGCTGTGCTCTTGGCGCTCACTTTTCGGCACACCATTGACCACCGTGGTTTGAAGGAGGCTGGGGCTGATCATCCACACAGGCCGCATGCAAACCACCATGAATTTTAGCAGATCGCAAGCTGAGATGCTTATGTACAGTTCAAAGTGGGGTTTTGCAGATTCTCTGTCTCCTTGTCCTCAGATGCTGTCACACCTGTCGTACCGTACTTCCTTTGAGCAAAAGGCTAGATTCTGACTTCACTATGGGTTCATTAAACCCTTCTTTGCACATATGCGAGGCAATGTGTTTAGTCCCAATTCTTGCGCGGAGGACTTGTGCGTCGTGGCAGTCTCTCGCAGTATGAGCTCTCCCGGATTGGATCTCAACTCTGCAGTGAACAAATTAGAGCAGCAGCAGCTCTTCTCGCAAAGGATTAGCACATTGTTGGATGACCAGGACTTGGGACAGCGGTGATGACGTAGGCTTTCCAAGTACAAATAGTAAAATCAGTGTGTTTCTGTGCTGGACTAGACATTTTCTCATCCTTTAACGAATGTCGGAATTCGTTAAGGACTCAAGGCCTATAGTTTTTCGCTTTCTCTTCACGAGTTTTGATTTAGAGACCATGCTTGACAGCCAGGATCAAAGCAAAGTCACGGCGAGCTCTGCTCGGCTCTGGTGTCAGCAGCATCCCGACGACTGGCAGGTCATTTTTTGCCAAGAAGCATCACAGCCGCAAGAATAGACCGAGTCCCAAAGCTTCCCAAAGCTCATTGCCCATCCAGCCCGTCCCCTGGTGCAAAACTATTCTCCCAGTCTCCCAGTAGGATGCTTAGTCCATTTCGATGTAATCTCCAAGTCTCCTTGTCAGCCTTTCAGCGGTCGCATTTCATTTTGTCCTGGAAGAGTGGTGTGGCCAAAGGGTGGCTAGAACAAACTGGGTCTGATTGGTGAACTGATACACAAGGTAGTTGACTGCGTTTTGACTGTGGACCAGCGATGCCGGCAAGAAGTTTGTCCGTCAGCACCAACGGAGGAGATCAGGATGTTACTTCCAAAATTGTTCCAATCTCACTCAGCAAGCCTCCTTACTCCTGCTTTGCACTTGACATTAGATTTGCACATTGCAAGTGACGTTCCATTTTGCATTTGTAATCATGTTGATATTTTCAGCTTTGAAGTGAAGCTTGGCGCACCAAACCCCTGTCTCCCTTAGTACTGACAGTTGATAAATCAGTAGCAATCTTTTTGCAGAGGATCTTTTAGCAATTTGCTTCTGAGAGGATTTGATTTTGTAAGCCGGTCTGTTGCCACATCAGCTTCAAGGCCTGGCAACATGAATCTTCAGGGCCTTTTCGGGTGAGACAAGGGACATGCAGAGTTGAGTCGCATTGGTTTTGAGTCATGTGATCTGAATACCATGTGCCACAATGCCATATCCATATATATATATAAATATATACACATACACATATATATATATACATATATATATATAGTAGAATATGATATAAGATTATAAGACTGTCATTGAAAGACACATAAAGACACCTTGTGTCCAAAGATATCCTATTCATCAAACAGTTGCCATGGCTCCTGGCAATGGCCGCATCGTCCTGGCCCCTGGTGCACCACAACACATCTTGGACCTGTGCCGTGCTTCTGCACTTCAAAGTCCCAAGGTCAAGGTGATGCAAACATGTCGCAACAAGAGCGATGCAAAGGATGCAAAGGATGCAAAGGATGGAAAGGATGGAAGGGATGCAGTGAGCCGTGCGCATCAGCTGAGCCAAACAAAACCACTGCGACGGCCTCACACCGAGCGACGACGCATGCGGCACAGCAGTAGCAGGGAAAGCGTGGGCACACTCTTCTCCGGCGAACGGGTGGGTGGCCATCTCATGCGTGGCTCAGCAGTGATCTTCCGACGACCTCGACGCTCCAGAATGCCTCCGCACCAGCGACCTATCTTCCTAGTCAGTGACAACGGCACCGACGCGAGAGATAGCCTGGATATTCATGATCCCAAGAGGTTTTCAAGTGTGGAGAGGACATTTGCATTGAGGGGCATCCGGCACCTGAACCCTTTGCTCCCAACAGCAACAGGCTCAAGGCCTTGTTCTGTGGCAAGTGCCAGCAGTTGCTCCAGTCCGATCCCGGTAGATACAGCCATTGCCGCTTTTCGACCTGTGAGCCAAGGTTTTGCCTAGGCTGAAAATCAGCGTTGCTCACTGTACAACAAAGTACAAGTCAAGTCCTTGAGAACAACTTCAAGGGAGTTTCACTCAAGATCCCTTTCCCTCATGCTTTGCGCTGAATTTTGTCATGTAATTTGCTTCGACCCAACCAGCCCTATCTATCTACAGCTTTGGAGGGAAAGGCTGCGTTGCCGACAAGCCTTTGGTAAAGCCTGATGCTACTAGGCATGCAGGCTCGAGACAGGCTTAAGCGGTGCCTCATTGTACAACCCCCCAAAAGGGGGTGTCAGAGGCGAATTTGGCCAACTTGCCAGACAAATTTGTTTTCTTTGACACTGGCAGGTGGTAAAAACAAATACCCTTTTCCATTCTATTTTCATTCCCCTCTTGGTGTTCGTATCGGCAAGTTTTTCAGGATGCAGCTTTGTTTGATTGTGACAGTTCATTGCGCCTTTTTAAGCCACTTTTATTTGTTGTTTGGCTTGCCGGTCCCATTGTCCAAGTTCAACTGGTTGTTTCAGGACCCAAATGTGACAAATATATGAAAATCATTGAAAATGTGTGCTGCCCTCTATGTCTTTTGCCCTGTCCCATTTCCATTCGGTCAGCGGTCAGCCCAGAAGACATGAATTGTATCGAATTATCCTACTGCTATCTATTGCTTGTGATCGTTGCCGCTGTCATTGGCGTTACTATAGTAGTCTTGGCTAGGTTGTTGTCGTCGCGGTGCTGGTTGTGGTGATGGTGGTGATTCGTCAGCGTCGCAGTGATCGGGGGAAACAGTGATGTTGATAGAGATTAATAATGATTAATACTGTAATGATTAATAATTATTGATTGATTGGAATGTTTGGGGATGATCCGTAAAAGGTACAGAGAGAGGGACAGATGTTTTAAGTACGGTGCGATTGAGTCAGGCTTTTTTTTCCTCATGGGAGGAGCTCCAAGAGTGTAATCAACGGTGCTTGGAATATGCGCAGCAGAGCGGCGGCAGCAGTGGTCAGCAGTTCATGGAGTCTCTCTCAGAGTGCAACTTGGAGTCAGACGTTGAGACCTGCATGAGTCTCTCTCAACATCTCTTTTAAATAATACCGTGTTTCTTATCTCAGTCTTGCCCATCCTTTTCGCCTCAAAATGTGTAGATTCTGGAAACAGTTTGTCCTACGACTGCAGGGCTGAGATTTGGTACCATATGCGACATGGGGCCATTCAGCAAACTCAAACGGAGCCATTCTGCTAAGCAAGGGTCTGTGCGGAGTCTTCCTTTGGGCAGCTTCATGCTCTATTCTCCGCTTGCCTCATGGAGGTAAAAGATGTGACTGTATGTTTATGCTGCATTCAGTTTTTTTTGTAATAAATAAATAAGTTAAAAAATAAACACACACACACACATATATATATATAGTCAACTCCACTCACGTTTCATGTACATTTTATGAGTGATGACACCCTCACCTGGCCACTAAGGGAACTGACGTACAGATGTGAATGCACGTGCCATATCGGGGCAAATGCCCCTCGCACGTAGGGCCCTTGAGACCGCTGATGGCACGGGGCGTTCTGACGCTTTACTTGGAAGGTGAGAAGTGAAAAGAGAGACTGATTGCCTTTACTCTGGTTAGCAATGATCGGGACTCTGTGATAATAAGGTTTGCCTTAGATCGGATGACTGTGATTTGCATCAGTGTTTGCAACTTCGTGTGTGCAACACGGACCAACTCACTGTGTGGCACCTGTCTGCCATCGCTGCTGAGTTGAGATGGTAGCGGAGCCGGTAAGATACCAGCACCTGCGGCAGTCACTACTTCCTGCCTGAGACTGTCGCTTTTGCTGAGATCTACGGCATGAGTGGAACCTGAGTGGAAACGGCGATGGGGGAAATAGACAGCCCAAGGGCACTCCGCCCGCTATGCCTGCTGGACCACCTGCTCCAAAGGCTAGTGCTTCGGGATCAGCTGGAGGTGGAACTGTGAATGGTGCTGAGACCGATAGGTTTCAGGGTGGACTGGACTCTGGATTGGCCAAGGCTGCCCCGAGTGCAACTGGATTGAGCCAAAAGATTTACCAGTCACAGAGAAGAAGGTTAGACTTGTTTGTGGCCAATGTTTCCGAAGGGGCAAAGATGTGGCCATCGAGGGAGCCTACTTGGTTTTGTCACGGCTGCAGGATGTCGCATGAGACGCTGCTCAGAGCATTGTCTATGGCCCTTTAAAGCCTCTGAGGGAGAGAGACGCTGGATTTGTCGTTTCAGCATGAAGAAGAGGTGGAACTCCCTGAGCGATGCCAGGAGTTCTTCGAAGCCTTCAGCCGTGAGAAGAACGGAGCTGGAAGCTTTCCTGGTGAGGCATCAGACGTAGCTGCGGAAGCTGAAGGAGCTGAAGGTGGTGGAACCACCATTGTCGGCTCACGCAGCGGAGTGCCGCGGTGGACTCACCGACAGGTGAAAGCCATGTGTGGGGGTGAGCTCAATGTGGAGAAGGTCGCCAAGGCCTTGACAAGGATTTTCGGAGGAGATTCAACACTCAATGCCAAAGATGCAACCTTCAGACAGACAGTGACGATATGCACTTCTTGGACTATGACCCTGACGAGTCCGGGTTTGCTGAAGAGCTCTACTATGGTGATGACTGGCAATGGGATGATGAGGAATGGTATGATGAAACTCAGTTCGACACCTTTGAAGAGAGGTTCCAGAGGAGCTGGACCAAGCATCTCAAGATGTCGAAGATGCCAATGTGAACTACCTGGACAGCCGACAGAAGATGAGAGAACTTGCGCTGGCAAGAGGCTTCTACCCTGTTGTCGCGCTCGCTCGGCATGGGCAACAGCAAGGGTGGTGGCAAAAGCAGTGGCAAGGGTTTTAACAAAGGATTGAGAGGAAACGGAAAACGAAAGAGCTCTGCCGAGGGGAAGTCAAAAAGGCTTCACCCCACCTGGTGCTAGACGATATGTCTACGGTCGCCGTGGTAAAGGCGATGCTACGAGCTCTAATTCTTCAACTTCGTTGCCAAAGTCCACAGCCAGTGGAAGTACCCAGCAACATGGTCCTCGTTTCAAACGATATCGCCGGCCGGCGAGTGGCATCAAAGAAGTCCCTGGTGAGGTAACAATGATTGAGGACATCGGCCGCCCAATGTCGATGTTCCCCTGGATTTTCGTAACATGGACAATGTCCTCATGACTGGTGGTGCCGCGCCTACATGGGCCATACTGGATAGTGGTGCAACCAAAACTGTGTGTGGTGAAGCAGCATGGGATAAGTTTTCCAACTACTTGGTGATGAGAGACCTCATGGACAAGGTCGACTTCACCAAGACGCCAAAGATTTTCGCTTTGGTGATGGTGTGAGCGTCCGGTCACAGACGGTCGCCAAAGTCTCTGTCTGCGTTGGAAAGAAGTGGAGAACCCTGCTGATTCATGTGCTGCTTGGCCACACTCCTTTGTTGCTGGCGAGGCCCGGCTTGGAGCTTGGACCGTGGTTGTCAACTATTGCACAAAGGTCGTCACTCTGGAAGGAGAAACTGTTCAGCCATCCTTTTCAAAGAATGGTCACTGCTCTTCATCGAGCCCCAGTGGAAGAAGATGAGCTCACGGTAGGTGACTATGTCTATGTCTATGTCTACTACTGGAAACCGCAGGCCAACAAGCTAGACCCTTTCAGATGGAGAGGTCCGTGCGTCGTGGCGGTTGAACCAACTCCAAACCACATGATCTACCGGGTCGCGCATGGGAGTTCTTTGGTTCGTGGAACTTGCCAGAAGTTGCGCTATGAGCCCATCTCTGAGAACTACGAGCGACAATCAAGCCTGAGCACTTGGAGGCCTTCAAGAAACCAATTCAACAACGACTGATGGATGTGCTTCGTCCTGTCCGAGATGAACCACCTGGCGCAAATGAGGGTGACGCGCCCACGGATGGAGGTGATAATGGACCTGATTTCCCACCTTCGGGGGGTATGGTTTCCGCTGACGCTTCATCAACAGCTGCAGAGGCCCCACCAAAACGAGCAAAGAAATCGGCTTCAACTTCCACTACTGCAACACCAACTGAGGAGCTCATCGCCTTTGTTTGGGGCGATCCACCTACTCTCCCCACATCTGCGACCGAGACAGCTGGTGAGATGCCAGGCAATGATGGGGAGCTTTCTGAAGAACAGCTGAAGCCCAAGAGACAACTTCAGGTCACACGCCCTGAAGCGCTGGACAGTCGGCATGAGATCGATCGAAGGTCGCCTGAGAAGACCGATGTCAGAGAGAGGAGGCACTTTAAAAGTGCACTGAGGTTAGCTGAAAAAGCCTCAGACGACAGAGCTCGTTGACTTGACGGGTTACCACCTAGGTCAAGACGTCAAGCTGAGGCCAAGCAACCGAAAGCTGAAGAGATCAACTTCCTGGAAGTCACCGAGGAAAACGTCCTAATGGCCGTCACTGAGAGCAAGCTGAGCCCTGAGGAGAAGAAAAGGTTTCTTGCTGCCAAACGACAAACGACAGGCATTGGAGCCTTGGTGTGAAAATGACGCTTGGAGACCCATGAAGAGGGCAGAAGCCCCTCTTGGTACAATTGTGCCAATGCGCTTCTTTCTTAGATACAGAAAGAAAGAGCCAAATGCCCGTGTGATCGTCCAAGGATTTAAACGCCGTGATGTGGTGGATACCAGGCCCAACTGAGAGCCCAACTTTGTCAAGGTTGGCCAAATACCTGCTTGTCGTCTACGCTTGCATCAAGCGATGGCGCCTGGGAACAATGGATGTCAAGTCCGCCTTCCTTCAGAGTGACTACATCCACAAAGAGGTTGAGATCTATGGAGAGCCTTCGGCCGACCTGAGACGGCTGCTTGCTGAGATGATCGGTCTCAAAGTGTCTGCCTGCTTTTGGAGATGTCCGTGCACCTCGCCAATGGAATGACACCTCAGATTGAGCCCCTGACCACTAGAGTCGATCTGTGGAAACATGCGTTGGATGGATATTTATACATCAGCGCTCGAGAAGCAACGCAGGCTGATGACTCCTGTGAGGTTTTTGAGTACGAGGGAAAAAACATGGTGGTCGATGGACTACTTGAACTTCATGTCGATGACATACTTGCTTGCGGTGAAGGAGTCTATTCCAAGGATGATGTCAAGGAACCAGTGGGAGCACCCACGTGCTTCTCTGAGCGACCTTTCATCTTGCTCAAAAGGTTCAAGTTTGGCAGTGTGGATTATGGGGACAACCAGACCTTTTGCGGTTGCCAAGTCCAACAAACCATGGGCTGTTCTGCTGTCAGTTCCGACTTGCAGCGATACCTTCGCCGACTCAAACCCTTGTCGGTGGAGAAGTCCAGACGCCGAAACCCTGATGAGAAAGTGACGCCAAAAGAGCAAAGTCAGCTTCGAGGCCTGTCGGGAGGACTAGCCAGGCCTGCAAACCAGACACAACCACACCTTTCGGCGTCAGTGTCGATAGCACAAGCTGGTTCTGCAAATACAAAAGTTTCCGACTTGCTGGAAGCGAACTTTGCAAAGATGGCAGCCGACATCCCACTGAAGCAGCGCTCACATTGACACCTTCGAGATATCCACATTGGTCTCTACACTGATGCGTCCTGGGCATCACCTCCTGATGGAAGCTCGCAGGGCGGATGGATAATCTTCATGGGTTCTGAGGAGGAGTTCAACTGCAACAAACCCTTTCCGCTCACCATCGTGGATTGGAGTTCCAAGAGGCTGACACGCATGTGTCGAAGGTCTTTTCCAGCTGAAGCTCAAACCCTAGCTATGGCTGTGGACGCACTTGAGTGGGTCAAACAGTCTTTGCGCTGATGATCTGATGATCTGGCCAAACCAGAGGCCGGACAACGAAGAGATGATGAGATGGCTCGGACTTTCACCTTGCACCATAGATGCATGCAAGAGCCTTGCTCGATGCCAGCATTTCGAAAGCTCCGGGAATGGAGCTTGCCGAGAAGAGGACTGCAATCGAGGTGAAAATCTCTGTGGAGCGCATGGAGGTAGCTGGAGGGTCTTGCTTTGATGCAACTCACACCAACAACTTGCAGATGGAGTCACGAAAGCATCGGCCCGGCAGAAATTGGCTGATGAGCTGAGGAGACGTGTCGACTGTCTCAAGTATGACGCAAGCTACACTGCAAGCAAGAAGTCAGCAAAGCTGAGAAGGAAGAGGAACTCGACCGTGCTGCTGAGGAGGTTGAGAGACAGAGAAGGTTCCAAGAAGGGATCTACAAGGTGGAGGACTTGGAAGAAGAAGAGAAGGATGCCTGCAACATTTGTCAGCTGGATGGATGCACCCTGCCTGCTGAAAAAGGACGGAAGTTCTGGAGCAAGAGACACTTTCATGCTGCGCAACACAAGCAGAGGAGGAAGAGCACTGAGAACGCTGCTGGAGTTCTCTGGTGCCTGACCCTGGCTGCTCAAGCCGTGGCGTCGGATGCCCTTTTTGGAGATGATCGACATGCCCTATGTTCATTGACTTTGACTTTGGCTGGTTCATCATCAAGTCAATTCTCTATGTCTTCGCGATTGCCTGCTTGACGCTCTGGTCCTATGCAATGGGGATCCAAGAAGGTCGTCTTCGCTGAACTGGCTTCCGTGAGGGAGGTCAAACGTGGACTGAGAGAGCTAGATGAAGTTGGCCGGCGGTAGATCTCACCCAGTTTTTTTCGTTTTGGCCCTGTGTCAACTCCACTCACGTTTCATGTGCATGGCATGAGTGATGACACTTTCACCTGGCCACTAAGGGAACTGAGGGAACCGAGGTACAGATGTGAATGCACGTGCCATATCGGCGCAATGCCCCTCGCAGGTAGGGCCCTTGAGACCGCTGATGGCACGTGGCGTTCTGACATGTTCTGACGCTCTACTTGGAAGGTTAGAAGTGAAAAGACAGAGAGCCCAATACCTGCCCGCAACTGATTGGAGAGAGACTGATTGCCTTTACTCTGGTTAGCAAAGATCGGGACTCTGTAATAAGGTTTGCCTTAGATCGGACGATTGTGATTTGCATCAGTGTTTGCAACTTCGTGTGTGCATCACGGACCAACTCACTGTGTGGCACCTGTCTGCCATCGCTCCTGAGTTGAGAGAGAGATATATATAAATATACATACATACATTGGCAAATGCACATAAACACCAATGCACATGCACACAAATGCACATGCACACAAATGCACACACACACACGCATAACACACACACACATAGCACAGAGAGAGAGAGAGAGATATATGTATACATATGGAGAGAGAGAGATATATATATAGATAGATAGATAGATAGACAGATAGATAGATAGATCGATAGACAGAAAATTAGATGGATAGAGCGATAGATAGATAGATAGATAGATAGATAGATATAGATAGATAGATAGATAGATAGATGGCTAGACAGGTAGATAGATAGATAGGTAGGTAGGTAGGTAGGTAGGTAGATAGATGGATGGATAGATAGATAGATAGATAGATATAGATACACTACACATAAACAACCAATAAGAAAAAATGATTAAGCAAATTAAGCACATAGGTAAATAGATAAGTTAATGCATCAGTGAATAAATAAGTAAATAAGCATGTGTATATATATATGTTATACATTTGATGGAACTTACACGCGCACACATAATATCATCACACACACACCAATACATGTATACACATAGAATGGGTACATATAGCTATGTGCACGCACACACTGATGCGGATTGCTATTGTTTGCGGCCTTGAGGCAAGACGACAGGGTCAGGCAGCTTGAAGTTGCAGGCGCCAGTCATTAGCCTGTCTCCAGAGGAAGCTTCGTGCGGGGATGCCACCAAGCAGCTGGAGGCATTGTGACAATGCAAGGTTTGGAAGATGTTGTGCAGGAGGATAGCATGATTGGACTAAAACCAAAGCAGATTCCAAGGGATGAATGTTGCTGGTAGGCAATGCAGAGGGGCTTTCTGCAGCAGCAGCTTAACATGAAGGACAGTGAGTGTGCGAGCACCAGCGGAAGCTTTGCACTTTGTGTTGGTTTCCTTGGAGTTCCGGGCTGGGTTCTGAGGTCTCAGCTGAGTAACCGTTTCTACTAGTTTTTTGGCCTATGAATTGTAGAATGGTTTCCTTTCCTTTCACTTATTTGTTTGAACTTGCTTCCTAGTTTTTACTTTCTTTGCGCAGGATCAATGCACATATGCGTCAATGGCAGTTGATAAGGTGCAGCCTGCAGGGTTGTGGGTTCCATGAAGTTCGGTAAGGGTCAGATGTTTCCACACTAGGCGATCATATTTTTACAATATTTGGACCACAATGCTCACTGTTCCCCCCCAGAACGTGCGGTGCAGGTGGAGTATGTGGCGGGATTTCTGGTGGGCGTAGAAGCAGGAAAACTGCTGTTGCCGAGTGCCCTATCGATCTTGGGTGGTTTGGCAGAGTCCATCTTCAACATAAAGGTGGGGCACTTGTGGCACTTGCTTCTTAGAACTAAATTGTTTGGCGAGCAAACCCTTGCCTCGTGAAAAGCTAGATGTTCCAACCATACCTGTCTTATCCTGTCATATCTTGTCATAATAAACACTGTACCGATATTTCCTTCACAATTTGCCTTCCAATTGCCGTCGCCACATTGTCAGGTCCTTTTTCCTGGACACAAAGAATTTCCCTTTCTGCTTCTTCTCACTTCGTTTGAGGCACTGCCAATCTACATGGCAATGCTGGCCGCCCCCCGGCTCCTGTGATAAGAAGTTGATGAAAGACAGTGACTATTCTAGCAAATGTTTCTTCAAATTATTTAGCTTGATGCAAATTCAATTTTTGGCCCTAAAGGAGCCAGCTTGTGGATCTTCAGTGGGTGGTTTTGACTTTCTGTGCAGCATTCCTTGTGCTGAGGTAGCTCAGCAGATTGTTGGAGACAGCACCTTGCTGGCCACACGTCTTAAAGTGGATGCATCGGATGCATCGGATGTGTATGTGGAAAGTTTGTGTCCTCCGTAAGAATGGACGGAACGGAGTTCGTTTTCACGGTTTCCCTCAGCAACTCTGAAACCTGGCACTCGGGCATTGACTTGTCACAAGACATCAAAGCCATGCAAAGTGACACTTCCATGGTGCGGTACTTCACGGGTGGGGATGACCCAAGTGACAGCACTGAAAGCGCACTCGCTTATAGCGAACTCACTGCGCCCGATCCAAAATCTCGCGTTTAGTTGGGGGAACTTCCCGGGGAAAGTCGCCCCAGCATGCGTTTATTTGCTGTGGAGCAGTTGCGTAAGATAGAAAATTATGCTTTAGCAGTAAATATGGCTTCATTGAGCTTGTGTACACTGGTGAACTTGTTTTTTTGTCATGCCTGGTCTGGCTCATTCATGTGACCGTCGAGCAAATCCAGTCACGTGTTTACATGTCGCCCTGCCGGCGGGGTGCCTTTCTAGAGTAGTTGCATCGATTCATCTAATTACAGTAGATGCTGGCCTGCTGCTAGGCTGTTGTCGGGCCTATGCTGGGCTGCTGCTAGGCTGTCTTGGGCAGCGTAAAAGCTGCTGCCGAGCTGCTGCCAGACTGCTTCTAGATTCCTGCTAGAGACTTGCCGCCAGGCTGGTGGTAAACTGGGGTTTCCAAAGCTATTTTCTGACCTCGTTAGGGCCTCGTTTTGGCCTCGTTCGGAACCCGTGATTTAAGACCCACCTGATTGCCCAGTTCAAATGTATGGGTTGGCTGAGGCAGAACCAGCTGGGGAATTTGATGCTTTGTTTGAAGAAGAGCACAGTTTGGCCACAGAAAGTGGTTGCAGAAACAGATGTAAATCAGAACCCGGTAGATTTGTTTCCAAAACATACATGAATCATGCATTCACACGTGTTTTGAACCAAAAGAAGACATTTCTTAGATGCACTTGCTATACTTTGAACATTTGAATTAGATGCGTTTTGTAACGAAAGAAATCTTTTACCCAAACATACATGAATCATGCGTATACATGGTGTTTTGATATCGAAATAGATCGTTTTGTTAGTAATCCTCCATAGTTTGAAACCATTGGGGCGGTTTGCGTTCTCATGATGTTTTGTACATTTGGGATGATCTTTTTTTGTACGTTTTCATTTTCGTGCTGCGTTTACAATGGGCGAAAAAATTGGGGTGACTTTTCCTAGCAGTTGGGGGGCGTAGTTCCATGATGTTCCATGCGAGAATGACAGTTGACTGCAACGTTGCGGGACCTTCGCCGGCACTGTGTACCAAATCTTAATTGAACCGAATTGAAGCGTACACGGGCATTTCCACTGGAAACCATTCAGCTCAAAAACATGCACTACCCAAGCAAAAACTTGATTGCAATTCTTCTAGAAACCAAACTGAGCCTCTGCAACTTGCAACCATGATGAGATCTGCGCAGGACGCGCTTGTGGCAAATTAAGAAGGGGTGCTTGCCAAGTGCTTTGAGATTTGTTTACCAGATCGTTTTGGTATGACTGCCTCAAGATTTCACTTACCCCAAAACAATAGTGATTTAGAAGGCTCTTCCAAAAAAATCTGGGACACGAGTTCATTGAAATTAGAAAAAGTAGACGGGTTTGTGTGCTTGACCTGAGTTTGGCCTCACGTACACGGATACTGCTTCAAGATCCATTCAGTCTGTGAAATTGGTCCTTATATAATTGAGGCAGGCGCATGTGCGAGTCACGCCTTAAATCAGAATTGATTATTCTTGTGCACATGTGACAGCTGGAATGGTTCCTTCACGTTCTGATGGTGCAGGTGACATGTCTTGCGTTCATTGCCTATGTCGGTCTTCCAGCTTTGACGGGCTGTTTGACTCGAAATTTGCGTACTGGACCTGAACATCGGTGGCAGTTCTACCGCAAGGTGGCTTTAAAGACAAGGGACATTGTGCTGGACTGTACCAACGCGTAGCAACATTTTCTTCCTAAGAGAATCGGGCCGACATGATTCACTTGATGTCGCTTTCTGGTCCTATGCCAGACGATTTGCTTGACTCAAGATGCAGCAAACCCTCACACCCAGAGCACATTTTGCCATTCAGATTGTGAGATCCGTGAGTCATTCTCAGTGCACAAGCTTTTGGCAGCCTCTTTCCACAGCCGCAAGGTCTGGCTGGAGTACGGTTTGAGAGCTGCTCTGGGTCTGGCAATGTTTCTTTCATTTAGCCAGTATATGAGGCGCATGGTCGGTTGAAGATGTTTGAAGTGAGTGAAAGAACGAAACGGAGAGGAACTATTTGCTGAGATTTTCCTGCAAGTGGCGTCAAAAGATAAGACGAAACGGCCTTGGAGGGAATTTTTGCTTCATGAAATATGAACAACAACTGCCAATCAACTGCCTTCATTGCCAGGAACTTGGTTGGCGATCGGATTGTTCCGCTTTCCCCATTCAGAATGATGCGACTTGGCCGCAGCCCAGACCCCATGGCAAGCTGGACAGCTTGAGGATTCCAATGCAGAAGTCATTTTCTTTGGTTTTGAGTTTTGAACAAATCCAATTCCTGAGCCAAATCTGAGAGGTAAAAGGGCTGGTTCAAAGATAAGAGCTTGAAAACCAAGAATTGGGATGCTATTGAACTACTACACGCGCAAGACTTTGACAGCCGTGGCTGCCACGGATGCTGCCTTAAGTGCATTCTTGCAGTGTGAGCTGTGGCGCCAAGCCTTTGCAGAAGCTGATCATGCTGCCAACAAGGACGGCTTTGAATCAATTGGATTGCTGCTAAGGGGGGCAGTGGCATGTGCAAGGTGCGCATGTCTCAAACAACTTGCAAGACCGCCACCCAAGAACTCCCAAATTTGCATAAGTTAGCTTCAATTGCTTCATGTGTCTGCTGAGTCTACTTACTTGACCAGTGCGAGAGAACGCTTCAGACTTCCCTGAGGAGAGAATCTTATCGCTTGGACCAGTCTTGTTGAGGAATGGCAGCGGCAACCAGGGTGCACAACTTAAACCTACCGAGACTCTCACAGGGAGTGGTCCTGAAGCCAATGCTATTGGCAGAGGGTCCAACGTGGAGGAAGACCAGAAGGATCAGAACAAGAAAGCGGAGAAGGTGGAGCTGGGGCAGTGCGAGGCACTGGAGTGCCAGGATAACGACAAGGATCAGAAGGAGGTGGCTGTTAGCCATCCGCATCACATCTTTGAGCGAGACGGTCAAGCGCCGGACGAGCAGAAAGTGACAGTAAAATTGTCATCTTAGTCTCCCTTGGCAAAGTACCCTCCAAACAGTTTGATCGTCGGATTGTTCAAATCCTCTTGAGGCGTGTTGGCATTTTCAGCACCTGGTGTTTTATTGTTGCTCAGTTCATCTATATAATCATCTCCCAGTTGGTTGGCTGTGTTCTTCCGCTGTTCTTCCTTCTATTGTGCCCGAATTGTGGGAGTCTGTGGCTGTTGTGCCTTAGCTTCACGGGCTTTTTCTCTTCTTTCCCTTCTGCCCGCAAATGGATTTGAGCGGTCGTCGTATTTGGATCCGTATACTTGCGCCTATAGCCCTATAGCGATCATAGGAAGGTGAACAATTGCACTGACTCAACCTTGGGGCAGTCAGGATCCTGTGAGTGATTTGTGTGTTCCAGCTGCATTTTCTCTAGAAAACACTGGACAGCGGCAGAGTGTTTGTGTGTGCGCGTGTGTGTCTTTGTGTTCTGACAGCATATTCCCACTTCTCCTAATCAGGGCAAGTATCAGCCTCGTCTTCAACGGCTATGCGGTTTTTCATTCTCGTTCGTACCACGGCACAGTGAGCCTTTTTGCCACAAAAGCGAAGCGTTAGAATGCAATCGTCTGGTCTGAAAGTTTTTTACTGGGACTGCGATGAAGCTGTTTGGAGCTGAAGTGCGTAATTTGGGTGTTTTTTCTGGAGCTCGAGAGCACTGTGACCAAGTCGCATGAACTCTTCTCCCCGTTGCCCATGGAATCCTTCATGTCCAAAGAAGACAAATGAGCCAAATCCAAGAAGCCTTGGAAAAAAATGAGAGTTTCATGAAAAGCACATGAACATCTGGAAAGTCATTGGCACGTCACTCGCATGGTATAGAAGTACTTTCCGTTTGGGTTGGTAGGCGTTTTGCTGTTTGGATGGACCCGACGTTTGGCTCTGAGACCTTTCTGCGTGGGGTACGACAGAGTTGCGGCAGTGGATCCACTGAGGCTGAGATGTAGAAGGGAAGACATGAAATGGGATGTGAACAGGATGAAATGGGCAGATTGGGCAGTCAAAATCTCTTGGTTCTCTTGGATCTCTTCTATTCTCCATGGTCTATCATGGTCTACCCATTTGTTGACATGCCTCTTGAAGTGCTTTCATGATTGAGGTGCTGATCAAGACCCATATTTTCCAACAAACATGTGTTACAAAGGTGTCAAGCAGGATGGTTCTAGCATATCTCTTGACGCTCATGACTGGACATGCCTTGAGGTAGGACAAGGGTAGGACTTCCTCCAAGCAGCGCACCTCTTCGCTGTTGATCTTGCATTTTCCCATAGTGGTATATATTTTACCATATTTTTTCCTTCCAACTTCCAACTTAGCCAATTTGCTCTGAAGATCTCCCTGGTGCAGGTGCCATGCCGGATGCCCTGGCAATGCTGGCTCTTGCCAAAGTGTCTCCTGTGTGGAACTCTACAATGCCTTGTGCAACGCAACTTCTCAAGACAGACATCTTGTGCAAACAATCACACAGGCTCTTCCACTTTTTCTAATTACTTCATTTACTTCATTTACTTCCGCTACACAGATAGCACTCGGAAAAAGGCCATGGCAGTAAGGCGTAGAAGAGTACGATTCCTTGAAGTTCCTTGGAACGAATTTTCATGAATTTTCCTCATGTTGGGCTTGGGGATGTCTGTCATGAATGCTTTGGCTGAGATGGGTCCTGTGGCAGCTGACGCCATCAGCAAAGCCGTCGTGACTTGGTCCTTGACTATGTGCAATGCCCGGGATTCGTCGTGGCAGGTTCTTCGTTTTTCACTTGTGACATCTTGTGACCAATCCAAGGATGAACAATTCCACATCTACTCGGAGCCGCCTGTGCTTGTGATGTCGTTTTAATTCCTTTTGTACTGACGTTGACCTTTGATTGATTTGGACTTCTGCGTGGCGGGTGATCTCCCAATGTTTCGAAAACGCAGGACCAGCAGGATGCCCTCCTAAGGAATGCCAAAGTGGAAGACTCAGGTATTGTACTCTGATCAGTAACTCCAAGGAAATTTTCGGTGGTTCAATTTGTGGTGTTTGTTTGCCTTGGGCAACGCCAACCGTTTGGTTGACTTTGTTTTGAGAACCGGTTGTACTCCCGTTCAACCGGTCTCTATGTAGGGTGATGCTCGATAGGATCTGCAACATTGTGGTCTGGCAACTGCAACTTTGTGCCCTTGACTTTTGATTCTTTGCATCTCTGCATCAGCTTGCAATGTCTAATAAATTGAAGCAATGACCTCGAAACCCAGTTTTATGTGCAGCTGCGCTGAGGATGCCATCATTTCAGCAAGATCAGCTATCCTACAGGCTGAAGCAGCAGATGCTTCCGCGGGTCAGCCTTTGCATGGAGAAGCGCCAGCTTTCGTTCGAACCTCAAAGAGCAAGATGGTCAGTTGACCGCCATCCAAGGCATGTTTTACATGACGCTTCTCGAAATCTGACAAGGCCGCAACATGACACACCTCGGATAGGCTGCGCTCTGCTTAGGCACCAGAAGTGGTGCACTCTTCCGCTCGAGTCCAAAAGGGGTTGGCTTGTGAGGCAAGTTTTCATACCAGCGTTGTACCGTGCCGTTTTCACGGACTCTTGCTCTAGGGCCTCTACGGGTTCGCTGGAAGCTACTGAGCCGGGTACGAATCCAAATCGTTTCCTGAGGTTGGTGAGGACTTCTGGTCAGCGTGGACTGCCTGGATGGATTTTACTAACAGGTGCGCTGCGCACCTTGGTTGTTGTTAGCACTTATGCAGTACACCTCATTTGCTTGGTGCCATGAGTACCGTGTCTTCTAGCAAGAGGTACTTCAACTGCTTCAAAGAAAGGCGTGCAGCATCCAGATAAAACCTGGAAGGCAGCGCTTGGGAGTTGTTGTGCCGGTACCTTTTGCAGAGCCTTCAAGCATGCGAACAAATCACAAAAGCTAGCGTTAGCTGGCTAGAATATGCTAGAATTTCTTCTTGCTTTAACAAGGCAGGGACATGTCATTTATCACACGACTCCTTCCCACCCTCCCAATCCCTTCCCACACAGCTCGATTCAACAAATCCACAATATCAACATGAAAGATGACGGCAGCACCCATTATGACATCCTACACAGCATCCACCTCATTTATCCCATATGTCATATTCTCCACTTCTTTCTCAATGCGATCTCTCTCTCTCTCTCTCTCTCTCGCTCGTTTCCGACGACCTCAACAACCTCAACCTGCAAGGATCGCGTGTATCCCCCCAGGCCTCAAGTGCACAACACAAGCCGACTTGCAAAGCTCAAACCGGAAGCGCACCGAATTCTCATCCCACCTGCTGAGTCAGAAATGGAATGGTTCCCAAGGTGCGGTGCTCAGCCGCTGAAAGGCCAAAAAGAGCTCAGAGCGAAAATCCTGAAATTGTGGATTTGGGGATTATGGAATGGGGAGCGCCTAGTTGCTGAAAGCAACCTACATGACATGTGTATATATATAGTATATAATATGTATACTGTATAGTGTATAATATATATATATACACGTATATATTACCAAAATAAGTATTTATTACTAAGACAAGTAATGATAGTAACACTGTTCTAACAGCAATATAGGAATAACAAAACAGCAAAGACGAACCACATATTAACGACGATTGGTACGGAATTATAACATTAATATGAATATGAAAAAACATAACAATAATGAGATGATGATGATGATGATGATGATGATGATGATGATGATGATTTGCGTATATATATATACATAAATTATATATACATATGTAGAGATATGACAAGGGGTGTATGTCATTAAAGCCGGATACTATGCAGTTTCTTGTGCATTTTTCCAACTTTTGGTGTGGCTCTGCAGCACTGGAATTCCTTGATTGTAGAATTTGAGTTCTGCAAAGGACCTGCAAATGCAGCGAAGCGTAGTAACAACCGCGGCAACCACACAACCCCATAGGAGGTGAGGTGAGGTGAGGTGTTATGTACTTGTGGCTCATGCTCAGAAGGTTGGCTGTTCCTACGCAAGCAGCCACATGCGCATGACAAGGGCAGCTTAGTACAGTCTGAGTAGCGTACTGCGGGAACCTGCATATTTGTGCCTCACAATGGGCCGGACCCTCAGACAGAGGGTCACGTTTTGACACTAAAACTTTGCATGTCCAGCTCTGTGACACGACCAAAGGCCAGTCTGTGCAGAAGGTTCCTGCCAGGCTGGAGAGTGACTTGCAGGGGGTTTGAGCGCGACCCAAGTTCCTGTTGTGGGGGGTTGATGCCAACGCATGGATTGAACATACCTTGGTGAGCACAATCAGGGAGATGTGGCTGAAGTTGGACCAGGACTGCTATGGCAGACATTGGCAATCCAGGTGTTCTTGCTGAGGCCCATAACAGGCTGGCTTGAGGCGAAGAGCGGTGACGTGTCTCGCTGGTATATTGCAGGACCAGAGTGGCGTGCTGGATCGAAAGGAGGCCGATACGCTCCTGCGGGGGGCTCGTTGTGATGGGCTTGTATGTCGTTGTATGGTCACGTTGGTTCCCTGTCAGAAGCCAATTATGAGGCTGATCGTTTTTCAATCAAAAGGCAAACCTCGCAGTATTTTCTGATGAGCTTGTGGTCTTTTAGTCTGCCTTGGGACCGAGGCGTTTAATTTGGAAGACTTACAAGGTGTGGCGTGACCTAATGACTCCGCACCTAGCTTGGGCTTAACGTCCTTTGTGATGGTTGGGTAGGTGCAAAAGCCATTGTCCGCGGAAGTGGTGACTAATATCTTGGCCGAGTTGGATGTAAACAAGGACTGCCCTTAGCATGGGAGTGCTGGCACCTCCTTCATGTTGGTCCATCATGTTCAGACCCTCAGGATGGAAAGATTGTCCAGAAAGAATTCGAGGACGTTGTTCCTCGATGTTCCAAGGTTTTGTTCCTACCTACCCCCATGATGCATGTTACCAGGAGCTGTATGATGGGCTGTGGGAAGAGATGGTGCAAGTTTATGTCAGGACCTTGCACCCACAGCCACAAGAGTCTAGTGAGTCTAGTGCAGTTCCTGTGACACGTTTGTGGGAAAATTGGATGGAACCGGTGCTCACATGTTCTGTTTGATTTCCGGCTTTAAGGCAAGCCCAAAGGCAGGCTCGCAGGCAGAGAAAGTGGGAGCGTTGTGCCAGATCGAATATGCTCAGAACATTTTACAACCGTTGCCAGGGCCACTCTTATAATCACAGAACAGACCTCTTTCTAGAGAGCTTGTGCTCAGGCAGCTGGAACAAGCGTGGCGCTTGGCCGGCAACAGCTATGAACAAGTATATCAGTATATATACTCTCTAGGGAACAAACGTATCCACTTTTTTTGTGGAAAATATTTTTTTTTGGATACGTTAGCTGCTGTGAACATAGGCTATGATAAATGCCCTATACTTGAGACATGTTAGTTGAA
>Ga0126342_10004061_pt1 | contig 24686 bp, 18 predicted proteins | sample Cyp1metagenome_FD_92528 | JGI IMG/M metagenome (GOLD analysis project Ga0126342, IMG submission 92528) | Coral microbial communities from Lord Howe Island, Old Settlement Bay, Australia - Cyphastrea 1 metagenome | ecosystem: Host-associated > Invertebrates > Cnidaria > Coral ...
GCTATCCACTCTTGCAACATGGTTTCATGGTTATATACCTATAATATCCTATAATACAGGCACCTACGGGGAGATGTTCTGCTTCTACCCTTCTGGATGTATGACAAATTTAAGGATCCTTCCCCTTTTCTGTTGGTCAGCCTCCCTGTTTTTGCTGGCTCTGATTTGAGGTGCTTGAGCAAAAAAATTTTCGGTGCTTAGATACTTGGAGATCTATTGTCGGCGATTATATAATCGTGTATGGTTGTCGATTGAACAATAGTTTCTGTTGGTTGAATACCTTGCTTTGTTGCTTGAAAGCCCCCCCTGTTGTTAGTTGAACACCCAGGGTTGGTAGTTGGAAACCAATAACAGTTTCTATACGCCATTATATCCTATGATATCCCACATCTGCACTATTGCTAGTTAAATCCCTTTTATCTATGAAATCCCACGCTTCTCCGCAGGCTGAACGGCAACGGGAGGAGGAGTTGAGACTTGCAGCCATCGAAGAGGCCTAGCCCAGCCATGACCCATTGAGTTCAATGAGTTGCCATGATTGGCCGATAAAAAGTGCTGATTTTACCAAGGCTCCGATGAATATCCGGAGGGTACCGCCATATTTTGGATGACTCGGATGACGAATGTTTCTTTTTCTTTCATGTGGGACAGATTTGTGAATAAACAATAATAAACATATGAGTGACAAACATGGGATACCGATGAATACTAAACATGGCTAGTCAGCTAGTCCATTTGTTGTGCAAACGGAGATGTTTATTCGGTTGATACAGTTTATACAGTTTATACACTACAATTTGTAGGGGATTTATCACCGCGGATGTAGTTTTGGTCCCCATCAAGCCGAGATGACCGCAAGTTGCCTTGGCAGGCGGAGCGCTTGCGAAGGGAGGAGGTGGAATCTGTGTTCCCGGAATCGGTTGGAACATTTGCATGGTTTGAACCATGGTTTTTACCATCAAATATGCGGGGTCCAGTAGATATTCCCTCAATTAAACCAATGCATTGAAGTGTGAATCGATTGGTCCCTTGCTTTTTTTGAATTGATCTGAGCCAGGAAGAACGAGAAGCTGCCAAAGAGGCTGCAAAGAAAGCCAAAGAAGAGGCAGAGCAAGCTGCAGATTTGCAAAAAGATAAACCAAATCTCGTTGGAGTTTGTAGGCAGAACGCCAGCGCTTGGAATTCCTGAAGCAGCAAGCTATTGAGGAGGTTGGCAGGGTGTTTCTTTTTGGGTTAGGTAGCCATGAGCCAACTTTCGTACCATGCTATTTTTTTGCAATTTATGGACAGACCACCTGGATGGCAAAGTGTCACTACTGTTGACTTGCGAATTCCGGCATCATAAACTTTGTATGACCAAGTTGAGGGGCGATTCCCAGGCCGAACGCGCAGTTCGAGAAGAGGTGGGCTGAATAAACTGATGTGCATTTGGATCCCTTATATGATTTATATGATATGTGAAAACCGTGAACGGCTGCGACACATTGATGTGGGCATCGTCTTTTGCTGCGAGTTTTCCATGGCTTTCTAAGGAAGCACGCATCAAGAGAGAAGAAGCAGAAAGAAAAGGGAAAATCGTGATCTCAGTGTTCCTGCCTCATTGCCCAATGGTTGAAACATTGAGAAGATAAAACAGAAATAATTAAAACATATAAATTATTCTGTAAATATCCCTTGTTTTCTGGGTTAAAACTAGCCCAAGAGCACCGAATGGCTTGGGATCCCATCTATAATGCTGCCGATGCGCCCTAAGGACGGTTTTGAACGACGAGACCGAAGAGCTCATGGCAAAGGCTGGTGAGTTGGAAGCAAAGTCCTACTTTGTTTTGGGAACACCAAGCTGTTGCAGCAGTCTAAACGGAATTTTAATCAGTCCTGATAGGTGTTTAGAGTTTGAGCCCTCAACAGTTCCATAAACAGTTCCATAATGTTCCATAGATTCTCATCGCACAGAAATCCTTTTGCTTAGCTCACTTAGCTCAACCTTGGCAGGCATCCCTTCGGCTCGGCTGCAAGGTGCAAGAGCTTGGGCAGGTGGGATCCGTCGAGATGGGGGCAAATTTCAAAGAAACATCACCAAAAATCACAAAAATGTTAAGTGATGAATACGCACTATACATTATTGATCATTATTGTATACATTGACAATACACAGAGAATACGAAGAACATGACCAGCTTTGAGTTGTTTTTGTTGCGGATCCAATGACGACCTGGTGAAACCCCACTTCGCAGGCCTGTGTCCGAGAGGCGAGGCTCTCCGTTGCCCCTGCGATCTTCTCCGAGCCGAAGCCGGAGCCGAAGATGGTCCGTGGCAAAATGGCAGCTCGGCAGATCCAAAAAGGCGAGTGGCCATGATCCCCGAGTGCAACGAATGGAACGACTGGGAATGACTGGGAAGTGATGTTGATCCTAGTTGTAGTAATATTTATAGTAATATCTAGTAATATCTATAGTAATATGTCGCAATATGTCGTAATGTAGGAATATGTAGTAATGTGGTAAAGCCAGCTGTTTAACAGGTTTTTGAGGCAGCTGCAGTTTTGGATGACAAATACCCAGCGACTTGCTATGGACCAATGGACCAATGGACCCTGTGACTTGATCTGACGAGCAGGAGACTTCCTGCACATCATTCGTGGCAAAGCATAATATGATTATTGAATATTATTGATTATGTGTTGTATATGTATAAATTGTAGTGCATGCTGCCTTGCCACACAACAACTTGTCTTCTGAACCCCTTCCTATTTGCACAGACTTTGCTGTTTCCACAGTATAAACATGCTTTGAGTGGCAGCGCCCAATTTGTTGAAGGGCATACTCTACTTGAAGAGAGAGTGTCACTGGCAAAGATGGTCGGAGATGGTACAGAGTCCACAATTTGTATTGCGGCTGTTGACGCCATCGTCTTCTCATCCCTTTGGCATCGGTCTTTGCTCTGATTCTCTTGCTGTGCTGCAGAGTATCTTTTCATGATTCCACTCTAGATTCAAAACAAGGCGCCTGAGCATCACATTCTATTGCAGTAAATCTTATCGTGCTCGTAGCCGCCTAGCCGACCACATTTGGAGCCTGGCCTTTTTCGCCGATCCTTTTGAGCCAAGGAACTGCGAGAGCGCTTTCCGTATCTCGGCATCTTACGGGCATCTGCAGGGGTCATTTTTGGTGGATGATTTGGATGTGACTCACCGAGGTTACCACCTGATGATACTCTCTTAGAAGCTGGTGTGGAGGTCGGCCAACTGGGCCAACTGGGCCAACTGGGCCAACTGTTGCAATGCCCCGAAAGGATCTCAGCATCGCGAAATGTGATGTGATGGCATGTGCTTCCTGCCTCGTTAGCTGTGCCAGAACAACGCCGTGCTGCGAGCAAAGATCAGCTCAGCGGTTATCACAGCCTCCAAGGTACGGTTGAACGATTTTGAACGTGGCTTTGAAAAGATGTGAGAGCACCAATTTAGTACTTGTACCCTCCGGTAGTCAAACGGGGTGAAAGGGTGAAAGGAAGGGAATCACTTGGGTTTTCCCTTGGGATTTCCCTGGCAGGATTGCACCGCCCGCATTTGGAATGCTGAGCGCGTTTCCCAGCCGACCTTCCCAGATGGCAGAAGTTTGTTGAAGCTCAGAATGGTAAGGACCGGCAGCTGCCAGCTGGTGCTGGAGGGCCACAACGCAGCAGTTTGCACGGAACTCACAAGGAGAAGTCTGAGAAAATCTGTGATTTTTTTTTGTTAAATATCCTCTCGTAATGACGAGTTCAGTTTGCAAACTGGAAACTCAACCCTTTTAAGAGGGATTTATTATCAACAAAATGAATCAACATGGGGCCATCTATAGCATAGCAAACTGTTGGTCATTGCCAAGTTGGGTATTCAATAACTACACACGTTGATGATCAATGATTCATCATAATGAGTCTGTGGTACCACACACGTCCCTACTTAAACTTCAGAAGGCCCGAAGTTCCAAGGTTCAGCTTGCATATCTCCAGACTGCAGATATGTGTTCAACTTAGCTCAACCACACTTCCATCCAGGAAACGCCATATGCAGCATCAAAATAACGAAATAATTATGACAAATGATGTTTCGAAAGATTTCGAATGATTTTCGGACTTTCGTTTTTCTTGAATGATCTTCCACCTGAAAAACCATGGAAGCTTGGGTGACAGGTGGCGACGTCCTCCGAGGACAGCTCTGCCAGGCAGGAGAATTCTACCACCCGCTTTGCGATTGATTGAAACTCACCATTTTTCATAGGTAAAACATCTATTAAACATCTATATTCCATGCAGCTATGTCGGATTAACGGCGGCGAAGTTTCAAGGTGACTATAGGGATGGGTCACAACTCTAATCGTGTCCACGAAGGGACAGTTGTTGCTGCTGAACCCCGGCGGGTTTGGGGGTCCCCATTTTTTTGACGCGTACGTGGACAGTGGCCACCTTTGACTTTGAGGCTGTGGTATGTGGACAGCGGTCGATGTGCTCGAGTATTGCGAGGGGCTTATTTTGCTACCAAAACCAAGCTTTTTCTGGTGATACGCACATGCTCAGCTGGTGGTTTTGCTCAGGCAAGACCACAAAGAAGCTGTTTATTCTGCATCCTTTTCGCCCGACAGCAAACAGGTTCGCGGCCATTCGCACCTGCTCGTATCAAATTGTTCGCCATCATTTGATGGCCATAGATTGCGATTCATGGGGATATCAGCATTTTTTGGACCAAAGCCAAATGATGCAGGAACCTCATATGTAGCATGAGACGATTTTCCGCCAGGTGGTCACAGCTTCAGAGGATGGCACAGCAAAGATTTGGGTCGTCAAGTCGGGTCCTCAGGTCCCAAACTGCTCAGTTCATCTCAGTTCAGACAAGGACTTCTGGAAATATTCAAATTCGGGATGTCCTCAAAAACGGAACCCCCTATGTTTCCTGTCAAAACAAGATGAAACAAGATCATTTGAATGATTGAAATGGATAATGATCCACCATTTTGAAGACGCAGCCAATTTGGGCCTTCTGGGAGCAAGAGAAAGCTTTGCAGTCCCTGTCTTGTGCTTAGGACTGGCCTGTGCAAGCTGACGTTGAAGGGGATGGAAACTCAGGAAATTGTTCCAACCAGTTTTCTCCTGGTTTCAACCCCAGAAAATTGGTCCACGCGGAATTTTTGCGGCTCAAGCTGGCCGAGGCATAATTTCGCAGTCCTTTGGGCAGCCTTTGCACCAGATGGTCACTTGGCAATTTGTGTCTCGAACACAGAAGATTCATGAATATTCCAAAAAAATCAGGCTCCCTTTCCAACCCATGTTTCATCATCTTTTTATCGTGTTTTTTCCTATGTTTTTCTGATCACAACTGAGGTCGCAGCGTCACCACCACCAGCAGCGATGGCACCTTGAAGATTTGGAATGCTCGGATGCCACAGATGCCACCGAATACATGGAATGTGATGAACCATGATTAACCCATAAATGATTAACCACAGACCCCAAGTTTGATTTTTGTTTAAATGAAATTGGGATAAATATGGATAAATTGGGTATGCTCCAAAATCTCCAAACTGACTGGGATGTCAATGAAATGACCTCCAGTAATGCTTGGAGCTGTATTCATGGGACTATGGCTTGGGATCCCACAGTGGCCGACTGGAGCCTAGGCCAAGACCGGAGTCTGCGTTTGGACCTTGGGGACCGACCTTGGACCACGACAGCTGTGATCCTTCACCGACTGGCTGTGACCCGAGTCGACTGTGACGACTGAGGATCGGACTTTGCTGGGGCAGAAGCCAGTTTATTTAGCCTCTTTTGCAACCGACGGAAGCACCTTTGTCACAGCCAGCGTGCTCCTTAGCGCCAAAATGCGCCAAAGACGTGGTGGAATATATAATAAAACTCCCTCTGGCGCCGCAGATGGTCGTCAAAATCTCATGTGCCTAGATGATCTTAGATGTGCTTGTGCCCTGGGAAGGTGGCGATGACACTGCTAAGATCTGTGACTTAGTGTCGGGGGCTCAGAGAATGGTGGACAGCCGGGCGGCACTTGAAGATGCAGTGGTGGAAAGGACATGAAAACCGCAGTGCCAAAGATGTTGATGTGTTTCTACCATGTGAACCAGTGCTGGTATATATTATTACATAAATATATATATATATATATGTATATATTCTCTTTGAGTGATGTGTTTTCCTATGGCTATGGGATGTCTTTGAGAAACACATATAGTTGGCTATAGGATCTATAGGGTAGGGGTCAAAACCACCCTTCTGCTCACCCCGAAATAGCTAGGATTGGGTATTCATACCCCCAACTACTTTGGCAAGAGGTTTTAACCCATAGCCAGTCGCCCAAAGTGTATGTTTGCTGCTTGATCTCAAACATTCAGACTGTTTGTGCTGTTTGTGCCAGCAGGACTGGTGAATCGAAGATTGTGCTGTCTGGGCACGAATCGCTTGTCGCGCTCTGAGTTGGAGCACCATGATCACAGGATTTGCCCAGGAATGGCAGATACCAACATGGTGGAATAGTGGTGATATGTGGTGATATTTGATTGGAAATAATAGAATATTATTGGAATATTATTGGTATATTGGAGGAATATTGGTGAATTACCCTCCGGAAATCGAACATGGCTAGCTGGGAAATCAGCCTTTTTAGTGGGCATCAATGGAAAATCCATCGAACTAAATGGTGGATTTTCATGATTTTCCAATGCTATGCTTGATTGCTAGAGGCTATTTTGATTGGGAAATGATGATCAACGATAGATTTTGTCTTGGGGTCCCCTATTTCTGGGCGCATCCATTTGCTTAACTGGAGAGGTCCAGTTCTTCTGTTTCGAGAGTGTGCCCCCTCCAATCATCAAATGTTGCAATTCAAATCCATTGATATTCTCACTTCAAAGCTGATTTTCCTGTCAGAAAGTGGGAATTTCCAAGCAACATGGGTATATCTCCAAATTGCTTACCCCACATTCCTGAGGGTCACAATTTTTCTGACAAGGGCTGTATGGTGGGGCCCCTCCACCATTTTGAGACAAACCTATGCTAGTGGGAAAAGCGTACGTGGAATGCATGACCATCATGACCTTGCCCGTATACATGCATACGGTATCCATTTATAATGTCAACCCCGGAACCCTGAGCTGAACCCTGAGCTGCTTAATTGGGAGGGTAGCGTTTTGGTATCAGATTTTTAAGATTATCACTATTTGCGGGTTACTCCCATACTCAATAAACCAGGGTGAAAAAAATCCATGGTTGACGGCGATTTTCTCCTTCAACGTGGGGATTCCCTCAACGCGAGATTCAATGAGCTAGGTTCTCGGTGCCTCTTATGCGCCCTCGTGCCCACAAGCAGAGCAGCAAGCAGAGCAGCAGAAAGATGAAAATGGCTAAGCCATGCGAGCCAAACTCAGCTGTTTGTTTTGCAAAATATCTAAAATATTCAAACATCAATATAATTCAATGATGCATTGAACTGTTCGAATCTATGACAATGTCTTTTGATTTTGCACTTTACTGCCACTGAGGTCTTTTCCATGCTACATTTGTAGGTTTACGTTTCACAAGAATTCAGTGGGGAAATTTGTGATTTTGTAATTTCAGAATTCGCCGTGCTTCTCGGGTTTGGTCTCGAGAAGGTTCTTCTCAATGGGCTCCCACAGTGGACTCCAAAGACAACTCCAAAGAATAGTAGACGGTTGAATGCCTTTGAATGTCTTGAATTGCAGGTCATGTTTCACTGCAAAGACAAGCAAAATTTTTCGAGTGAGTCGGTGTGAAGTAGATGAAACCTCTTTTCGTGCACTTTGCAGATGTTTCTTACATCTTGTTACATCTTATCGTCAGATTTCATCAAGAAACTCTGTCGCCTTGGGCTCAGCAGTTCGCACCCTGCAGCCATCCAACGATCAGTCCTGGACAGTGCCTCGGCGACCGGATCGGACCTGGCTCGGGTCCGGGAATGAAAAGCCGGCCGTGCAAAAAAAATGGATGGTGTAGTTTTGTTATTTTGGTTACCCTTTGGTAATTTGTCACATAGCTATTGAAAATGGCCCAAAATACAGTTGATTTAGCTATTGAACATGGTGATTTTCCATAGTTATGTCAACGTTTACCAGAGGGTATGTCCTAAACACGGATGACCTGACCCATCTCCCTACCGAGGTCGCGATGACGACTCGCTGCTCAGCGGAGATCGGTCAAGTCCTGGGGGTAGGGTTTTTGTACCCCCACATGGCTATGAAATAAAAAGGGAACATGATGAAACAATGAGAAATCCATTGGAATTGGGGACCCCCCTACTTTCAGACTAACCGTTACTAACCCATTTGTTTTTACGACGTGTCCGACATGGAAGTTTTCAGAGCCTCCAAACTAGAATTGTGTTCTGTTGCAAACTGAGGACAAGAGACACCCAGTGGTTTCAAGCCTCTCTCTGTTTTGGAAACACTGCGATGGAGCTGGTGCGATGTATCCCCATTTCTGTTGGTCGACATTTTGGTGGGATCAATGCACACTGCTAGTGGCATCAGCCGACGTCCCCCAGCTTTGATCGTTTTGCTCCCCTGTTTGTGGACATTCGCATTTTGGAATGTTTTTGGTAGTTGAGGTCCCCCATTTTGCTGGCCAACTCCTTTTGTTTGTGGATTTATCCGCCAGCTTTTGCTGACAATCTAGGCATCGTTCTCAATTGAATCCTCATTGGGCGCTAGTTTTCCAAATGTTTGATCATGTTTGATCATTTTTGTTGCTTCAAACTCTTGGGATGATTAAGCCACCCATTCCCCATTTTCCAGACATGAAGTTTTAATAGTATTTTAATAGTATAAAAGCTCCCCCAAATTTGTGCTCGATTAGTACCTCATTTATCCTCAGCTCTGGTTAAGTGCACAACTTCGACAGAAAATCGTCAGCAAACCGTTCGATTCAATCCCCATTCCGGCGAAATTCAGCAAAATGTCGCAACACATCACCCCATTTTGTTGATTAGCCTCTGGTAATTTTATATAGTAGTTTAATATAGTTTGCCATGGACAATCACAATTCTCAATAGGCAAGTCATCGAACTAAATGGGCCATCTATACCATAGCAGCTATAGCAGTGGTAGACATCATCACCAAAGTGGGAACATCACTAAATTTTGCTGGTTCAATCCATCTTAGGGGATTTCCTAAAACGGAAAAAAAGAACATGAAAAAACCATGGTTGTTTCTAAAATGCTCAAAGGACTTGGATGATTCGGGATGCCCCTAATTTAGGAATCCCCCCTATGTTGGCGAAATTTCCCACATATGTTGGCCGTGGAGCAGCAGTGGAACAGAGGTGCTCTGCGCAGCAGCCGCCTCTCAGCGGTCTTTGCTCTGCTTGCCGCATTTTGGGCGGTGCAGGACTGCTTTTGGAGAACGGGTGGTTCAATGAATTTCATGGTGTTTCCAAGAGCAATGGCCATGGCTATAGATATAATTTGATATATATATAATATATATATATAAAGGGATCTAATGGGATCTAGTAATAATGGGGATACATATTAGACATAACATGACATAAGTATCCTCGGCAAAAACGTGCTACAGATCAACGCCAAAATGCTGGGAATGGAGCGGGGGAGCCTTTGAGGAGCTACAAAGACAGGCCAAGCCAACCTACTCTGTTTGGGCCCAACAAAAAAAACCCACAACCTACATAAAGACCATCAAAAACTTATATCCATACTTATATTACCATACTTATGTATGTACGTTACATGTACGTATGTGTGTATACTGTACATAATTCCCCCTATGGTTGGTTGATGTACCCCGTTTACAATCCTACCAAAATGCTATCGATCTGCATTGTTCAAAACATGTTGATTCTATAGATTTCCTAAAGCCCATTAAAAATAGAATATCCCAATGCTATCCTCATTACCCTCCGGTCATTTAACATAGCTATGAGACAATATCCCAGCAACAAGTTTGTTGATTTACCTATGAATTCCGGTGATTTTCCAGTTCGCAAACTGTTAGTTCACCAGAGGGTGCTTAAAAGATGAATGACATTTAATAGACATATCAACAATCTCTTAATTCATGAAGGATTCACATATTCTCAGTAGCATAAACAGTTAAATTCGTAGGTTATATCTCCGTGATATTCCATTATATCCCTATATACCACCATGTTTGATGGTTAGATCCCAATTGCTGTGATGTAATATAATACCCCACATACGCCACTCCTCAGGCCTTTGTGGCACCACAGCCTCCACGCACCGGTCTGGCGGAAACCACCAGATCCATCGGTAGCAACGTGAAGCCGGCCGTGGAGCGCGGAACACCCGGCGGGAAACGGGAAACGTGGCGCAGGAGACGTCGGAGAGTGGCGGAAGTGAGAAACACACATTTTTCAATGGCGAAACCTACGATTTTCTCGGATCAATCGTATAACTCCGAGTTTTCTGTTGATGAAATCATCATTTTATAGACTGTCCGGATGAACTGAATTATGTTTCTTTATGTTCCTTCATGTTTCCTTATGTTCCTTTTCGTTCCTTTCCCCCAAACACACGCAAAACTATAGGTGGACTTTGTTCGAATGGGTTGGAATTGGGTACGTAAAATATATCAAAACATATTATATATCTAAAGGTATAAGCAAGTCAAACATCTAAGAAAGCCCAAAGCAACAAATCCAAAGTTGCCAAAATCAGTGGTTCAAATGTGTTCAATTTTCGGGGTCCAAGGCCGCAGGTCGAGCAGGGCGACAGCATTGGCGCCACTGTGGTGTAAAACTCAGTGTGGCATCTTTGGTATGGTCGTGGTTCCCTTTCAGATTTGATCATACTGGGAGTCATTGGGAGTCTAATGCCTGAGATTTTTCCAATTTCAGAGTCACTTTTTCAGGATGGAAATGGCATTGGTAGCGGAAATGAGGTTGGTGTTTGGGCTATTGCTGGCATTTCTGCGATGGCCCGAACCAGACTGCGGGCTGAGGCGGGGTGGGATGATGTGTTGACAGATGACAACCATAGTTAAACCGTCTAGCCATAGGTTAAACGCAGACTATGAAGGATGTTGAAAGATGTTGAGTTTGAGTTTCTTCACCATAGTCCCCATAGTCTGTATTTTCCGAAGATTATCCAAAGTAATGCACATCTTCGGTTGCAGAAGTGGTCGCTTGAAACGACCATCCAAGACCAAGCTCTTGGCGAGGCAAAAGACACTGAGCCAGAGAAGGAGCAGAAGAAGCCCTTCAACGTTTGGGACCGGCGCTGACGTTTCAATGTCTTGGTCATTTTTGGCGATCTCCCGGGTCCGTTTCTCTGTTGTGACCCTCCCAAAAATTGGTTGGACGTTTCAAGTAAGGTACACCCAATGCAAATCATCCCATTCTGATGAACCTTTGGGGGCGTTTGTCACGGTTTGTCTTGTTGGTTTTTACATCATCCCATTCTGATGGGGTGTTTGCCGGGTATTGTTTTGTCCACTTGGGGATGGTTTCCCCAAGGTCTTAACCAAACAGCAGGAACCTGACACCTACGGCAACATCTCTATGGATGATGTCAAGAAGTATGGCGCTGTCACCACCTGAGCAGATTCTCACTGTCTGGGTTTGAAAATATGATAAAATCTGATGGTTAATCGGTTCATCATCATTTTTCCCTATTTGGAATGCCATAAACTGGGAAGTATTCCATAGTATTCCCCCATTTTCAGACCTACCTGTCATGAGTCATGCATTGGACCATCATTTTGCCTGGTACAATACTTCCAGCCTCATGGAAAAAAGGGGGATGCTACGGCGATCAGAGGCCGGCACTTTGTCCTACGTCATCACCGAGTTGCTCTTCTGGGCAATTGCCTTCCCCACTGAGTGCTGATCTTGGGGATTTCGGGGCTGCGGCCGGCGCGTGACGATCAATTTCATGATTAACTAACTTAAAAGGGGAGGGATTCAGTTCGGAACAGGTCTCTCTACTTATTCTTGTTGCTTGGGAACTCTCCCAACCGGGTGATATGTGATAACTATCCCGCAGTCTGATAACTCAGAGGCTCAGTGTCTCGAGTGCTGAATTCCCGCATTTTCTGCCGCATCTGCCAGATTTTCTCAGGTGCATTGTCTACCTGAACACTGCTGGCCACTGGCCCGACTTCAGCAAGCCCGAGGAGCTCTGAGGGATTTAATCCCTGGAATGGTGTCTAAGGGTATCTAATTCTTGACTGCAAATGATGATTGACTACACATCATGACCAATTACTTAGTACCGCATCCTTGTCAGTGTTGCTGGCTGGTTAAGTCCCCCATTGTTGTTGAACTCCCCACTGTTGCTCAATATCCCAACTAGATCCCCAACCAACCAACCAATCAATAAATCAACCAACCAATCAACCAACCAATCAATCAATCAATCAATCAACCAATCAACCAACCAACCAACCAACCAATCAATCAATCAATCAATCAATCAATACCCGTTTCACATCCACACTCGTACCCTGATTTGGATGTCTGTTTTTTTGTTTTTTTCTCTCCAAAATTGCCATTGCTTTTCTCCTTGATGAGGAGAGCGCGGCCGTCTTCGGCCTGGTCTTTGCCGCCTCCAACATTGCCTGGGCCCAAAAATCGCGAGGCCTCGAGGTGGGGAGAATTTTCATGGAACCCGGGAATAAGGATCGGTTTATATGGGGTAATATGGGGATAGTATGCGATAATGGGATCATAATTTTGATGTCATTTGAGATATTGAACATATCTTATATTATATCGATATAGTGATATATATATAGTATTATAGTTGCAATTGTATATTCTGATGGTGTAAATGAATGGATTTTGGGGATACCAAGTTTGCCATCGCCTCCTCTGAGGCTCGGCTGTTGCTCCCACTGCGATTTGGTGCTGCTTTGGCCATGGCACCTTGGGTGTGGGCCAGAGATGTCGACAGCACTCGACAGCTGATTAGCAGCATGCAGCATACATACAATACAGTTTTGAAAGGTGTGGAAGTAGGGAAAACGCCGGCCAAGGTGGATGAGAACATTATGCAGAAATTCTTTAAGAAGGAGGAGGCACAAAAACTTAGGATCTGCTTAGTAGATTCAGGCTCGTCTGAAGATAGGGCACGCCAAAAAGCTTTAGGGTTAATATGGGTTAATCATCATTTTCCATATTGTTGAATTGCCACAAATTGGGGGACCATGCTACATTTCCGGACACATCCATTTCCATTTATGCATTCATTGATTAAACCATCTATTTTTTATTCTTTAAATCGCAATTCGTTTGTTCAACAAATTGGGAATTCTCGAATATTCTGAATGGTTCGAGCACAATTTCTAGCCAGGCCACGGAGGGCGCGTGAGCGAAGCGCTACATTTGTGAATGGGCCTGAGATGAGCTTTTCCACTTGACAATATGAATACAGAATACAGCCATTTTAGAAAGAAACGTTTTTATCAAATGTGCAAAAGAAAAATATCAACATTATGTCACATTCGGTTTTTCTGCAACAGATATTCACGTATATACTTTATATACTGTAATAGATACATACATGTACATACATATATTTTTCTATCTTTCTAATTGTACGCACCTATGCAGATAGATTTCAACCAATAAAGGCGCCTGCGCCAAGGCTCTGGGCATGCTGTGGCAAGGCCCACAGCGGTCGGAATCTCAGGGGTTCGATGTCGCGATGTCTTTGGGGGCTCGTGGCAGCTGGAGGATTATCTCAGTGAGTTCTTAAAGATGATAATCCTGTGGATAATGCAAGCTTAATTATTATATTAATATTATGAATTCTCATGATTAATATTCTCAATTCTCAATAATCATACAAGCAATATATGATTGCCTCTTTATATTCTCAGAAAAAAATAGTGATAATATGTGATCATCATACAAGCAATGGTAAAGATGCTATCAGCTGGTTAGTACTTACCGTTTTTAGAATTTATAGTGGGTTATATAATCAACAATGACAAACTGTAGCCGCCCATTTGGAACCATTGAACAACTGGTTAGGAACGATAGTTTATTGCCCACTACAGATGGGATAACCACAGGAATAGGTACGACTACTGCCGATGACTATCAACCATTTACAAACTGGCCAGGGATCCTCCAAGTGGAAACTCAGGTTGAGGCCAGTTTTCCATCACCCGCGACCTGAAGAAATTGGGAACAGTGTCGTGACTCTTGGGATTCTATGGATGTGAATAATGTCAAGGATTGAGTGTGAAGTAGTATATAATAAACTTCATCTTTTTGTTTCATGTGTTGTGTTGGTCAATTTCAATTTCCAGGTGATATTGGCTGTAGCCCAGATTTTCGTCAGCGGAACCAGCAGACTTATCACTCTCTTGATAATTCTGAAGTTCCGGTTTCGCCTGGCCCACTAGTCAGCTAAGCTGGACTGGGAACAGGAACTTGTGAGCATTTGAACAGTGAACACAGTGCTGGCGGTTGGCGCGGCAAAGAGTGTTCGTATATTTATCTATATCTCTCTATATATATTTATCTATATCTCTCTCTCTCTATATATATATATGGTATATCTATGAGAATCAAAAATCTATGATTGGTGACATGCTGGATACATCCCGGATACACCACAAGACAGGTCGGGCATTTTGGCTCTAATGGACGCCAACGCGCACGCGCTGTACAAACCGAGAAACACCAGGAAAGTCTTGGCAAAAGCTGCCCGTGCATGGGTGGATCGTTGAGCTCATACAGAACTTTGCGTGTCTTCACAATCTTGAGCACATGTTTATATCCTGAAGTCATTCCGCATCTACATATCACCTTATCTCAAGCTTGAAGACTTTGGGACATGGATAGAAGCTGCTGAATCTGGTTTCGCCGCATACAAAACTGCCACAGTTGTGCGGCAGAGACAGCATTGGGCACAGCATCTTAGCATCAGGCAAGTGCAAGATACCCAACTGAATTTGCATTGTAACAATTGCAGTAAAACTATGTAAAGCTGGAGGGAAAACGACTAGGACGCTTCAGAAGCACCACACAGTGCCAGCGCATTGCAACTGTTTCCGTACTTCGACCTTGGCTGCCGAGAAGCGGCTGCTTGATGGTTGTGAGAACAGCCAAGTCAGTGCTCGGGCTGGCTCAATGAATGAAGACGAGGCACTGGGACGATTGAATTTTAGTAATGTTTGGAGTACATGCTTCAATTCATGCCCCATTTCCAATGAATCTGAATGATTTGAAATGATTTGAATTCAACAGCCTTCGGACTTCGTGAAGGTTGAGTCGCGACCAGAGTTGGATCAGCAAGCTGGACCCTGTGGTGACACTTCTTTCCAGCTCTTTCCAGTTCGACGCTTCGACGCTTCTCGGAGCGTGCCGTGGATCTCTGCCACTAAGGCCCTGGATCTCTCCAGCGGCCGTTTCAGCGAGAGCAGCCCCGAGAGATTTCGGCACCTAAAGGTGCCTGAAATTTTGAGGATGGCGCTGGATGGTTATGGCCCAGTTATGGCATGTCTATGGCCATTTTCATGGGGACACATCATATGAAAATGGCAATGAACCATGACACATCATTGGATGTTGTGTGTTTGACTTGTTTTTTTGCATTAACTGTGGTGGTTTCAGATATTTTGCTCATATTTTTCATCATTTTTCTGTTAATTTTTGCATTTTTTCCTTCCGATCCATCGTGGGTCAACCGGTCAACCTGCCCAGGTTCTGCTGCTGTCAGGAGCGCCTCTGGCAACGGAGGATCTGACCAAGGTGAGGGAAAGGTCGTTCTGAATCTTCCAGCAATCGGAAATTCTTGGATAACCCTGGGATACCCTCTGGTAATTTAACATAGCTATTGAAAATGGTGATTTATAGTAAATTTTCCCATTAAAAATGGTGATTCTCCATAGTTATCTTAGTTTACCAGAGGGTAACCCAGGCAATGGGAAATAGCTGCAATAACCCTTATAACTCCACATCTCAAACACCTATGGTCATTGGAAATAAACCCAGGAGATGGGGTTCTTTGGATTCTTTCATTAACATGTTTCCTAGCCAGCCATGTTTCCTTCTGTGTGATGACATCCCCACTCACAGGACCTGCGGGTTATGGGCATCCCCCTAGAAATCTTGCTATTCATGTTGAATCTGTTGATTTCGTGATCTAAATGGGGCGTTCTTAGAATGATGCCCGGCGATGCGTATTGGTCCCGTCACCAAATGATTCCTCGTGGCAGAGTGCAGTTGAGTTTGTTCAGCAGTTTTTAAAAAATCAACACTTTACAATATATTTACCATATCAAATGACCGCTCTGCACTTTGAGGGGTATATCCCATTTTCGCAAACGCATATGTTACACCATGTTACACCCCTATTCTTCTTGTTTCGTATTTCGTATCCCCAGTTTTCTTTTTATAAATTGCCATGCTTGATTTATATGTGATGCGCTTGGAAAAACGCCTGAAGGTGCTGATGTGGGCTCCATCTCTGTGGAAACTGGACGCCAGCTATTGCAGCGATAACCTGAGCACACTTCATTTTTTCAAAAAAAAGTTACTGGACCTGTTGCCCTATGGGATCTATGGGTGTGGCGTCGTCTTAAACTCTGCTCAAGAGTTGAAACACATCTCATTGAGGGTATGGCTCGACTCCCAGATCCGTTTTCTCGTTTGTTTTTCCTGCTGATAGAAGCTGCCCTGTACCGCCAGTTTTGTAGGCTCTTCAATCCAATTCGACTACATCCAACTTACGGCTGAAGTTGCCATATCTTCCCTTGGCTTTTTTGGAAAGCAAAACTCAGGAAAGCCTATGGATTCCAATATGGATTCCATTGGATCCCCCATTGGATTCCCGGAACTTGGTGTCTCCTCTCATCTTCCACTGCCAGTCCTCGATTTTCAGGTCTGGCTGCCTTGCCCGAACTTGAGCTATGGCAAAGGTCTGGCACCCTTTAGTCCCTGGATGGGTTGGATATTTTTGGTTCCCTAAACCATCTAAACCGCTGAGGACATGTTGGGTAAATTACTGTAGCTATTTGTAGCTCATCTTGACCCAATTTTCAGATGGTTCAACACTTGGTGCAGCCTTTTTTTCCGGGGACATTAACAAAACTGCAGGATGTCGAACATCAAGAGCCTGCTACTGCACAAGAACCTCCTGGCCAAGTGGCAAGATGTGGAGTGTGCAGCTTCCCCTGGAAATCTGGAATGGCTGACATTGTATGGGAATCCCATCACCAGCCAACCTGAATACCAGGCGGGAATGGCTCTGAAATTTCTGCTTATTTGTGGTAGGGATGGAGGGTCCCCTGCTGGTTGGTGGCACCCAGAGAGGTTGATCCAGTTAATATCCCTGTAAAATCTCCTTGAAATTTGGCTGTAGATTAAAATGATTAAAACATATTAAAACCAACTTTACATCTTGAACTCTATCCAGTCTGTCATGTTTCATGGCTCTTCTATGCAGTTATGCCGTTATTCCAAATATCCCGTGATACACAGTTGTATTATCGCAGTGCCCAAATGGCAGCCTTTGTCATCCCCTTTGGATGGTATCCCAGTTATCCCATCTGTTTGTCTGAAAGTTTTAGCAAACCACCAAATCCAGTGGTTCATCATCCACCATTTTCATCCATTTTCCCTAGTTACATGGTGGATATACGAACCATTTCTGGCTGAAACATGTTGAAACCCTTCAGACCCGGCTACAGACACACGTCCTCAGCGTCGCCACCACTCTGATCGCTTTGGATCTTCGCGTCCTGACGGATGAGGAGCATTTGGCCGTAACGGAGACCGGGGCGGAACGGAGGCGGGCGGGGACTGGGGAAGACCCATGGGCCCTTGCTTGCGCGAAAAAGGAAGTTAGTGTCATTGAGTTCTGTTTAGGTTCTACTTTTTGGATGAAACCTTCCACGTTCAAAGTCAGTTGATCGAGGCCTGCTGGAAATGCCACTGGAAGCTTCCGGCGCTTCGCAGCCAACAGCGAGGACGGAGCCTTCGAAAGGATAACACGAAGCATCTGATCTTTCTCTTGATCCAAGGATTTGGTGAAGATGTTATTGATGATTACCCTCTGGTTATGTCAAAATAGCTATTGAACATGGCCCAGTCGAAATAGTGGGATTTTCCCATTCATAGCATGGTGGATCTTTCCAGTTCGTTATGTAAACGTTTACCAGAGGGTATTGATGTTTTTCTCCACTGATTTCATGGTTTTGCATAAAATAAGCGTTGACTTTTTGCAAGATTTTTGCAGCTTGGCATCGAGGCCAGTGCCTTTCTCTTTCGAGAGAAACCACCAGAGAGTTTTCTGCCTCCCCAAGAGCTCTTGCGAGAGGCCCAAAGATAACCGAAAGCCATGAGGGACTTTTCAGGGGGATCACTGACAGTCCTTTCATGAAATTTGAAGTATAAGCTTTGCATTTTCAAAGGAAAAAAGGGGGATGCAACTGGGATACAGATATATGATATACATATATATATATATATAATAGCTTTGCTGCAACATATGGCTTTGTCACTCTGACAAGGGGCCCAGGGGACCCCTCGAAATCCCAGGGTTAATCATAATTTTCCCGGGTTAATCATCATTTTCCCATTTCAAACAAATTCCCATCAAATACCCATTCACATCCTAGCTGGACTATCATCTGAGAAATCTTTGGAAAACTTCGAACATCCCATGATCTAAGACTTCATTTTCCTTGGCGCAGGCTGCGGACGAGTCTTGGCGCCCAGTCTTTGTGTTTGCGGTGTTTAACACACTGCCGTTTTGATGGTGGAAAACGGGTTAACTAATGATAATTAATGGCAATTATATTTTTTCGAATCCCATTTATTGTGGGATTACACTCCTATTTGTGACATTTAGGGAGAATCACCATGGCAGATTCAATTCACCAGTAACTATCCAGTTTAACGCTGTCTTCCTATGAAGTTCAATTTTGAAATGAGGCTTCGACAACTCTATGGGAAATCCGCTCAATGCAGTGCCTTAGCAGCATTTTGAGTCGCCAGGGGTCAGGGGAAAGTTGTCCGATGTCATCCGTCGCCTTGCAGCATCAGTTGCTCTCGGATTTGGATGTGAGGTGCTGCCTTTGCAATTCAGGGTGGCTGGAGGGTGCGGAACCCCACTTGAACCATGGGCACTAGTGGTAGACATGGAAATATCGTACGTGATGTGGCACGCCTTTCCATGCTTCACGTGCTTGCCTCATACTGGACTCATTTTCATTTCACCATTGGGAAATCACCATAAATCACCCCTGTCCTCAAACATTTGGAAGCACTGCTCTTTCAGGTGTACAAGGCACGCTCATTAAAGGTTCCAATCTCAGGGATACTTGAGATGGGAAGGCCAAGCCTGGCTTGCCATTGAAGAGGTGTTTTGTTTTTCACCAAAAGTCGAGAACAGTCATTTGGGTAGATTATAGACCACTGAGTAAAATGTGTAGCCCATTTTCAAACAGCCATAAAAGCCACATTTTCAACGATTCAAAGATTCAAAGGCAGCCTGATTGACACCTGAAACCAAGTTCAGTCTCAGCGAGACGCAAAGGATCAGCGCCATCAGGCGGGGATGGGAAATGCGTTGAAATCGGGACCGAAATCGGGACCGGCTGGATGGGGATGGTTCCATCCAGCAGCTTTTGGGTGTTCACATTCTTCACCAAAATACCAGGTTTTCGAGCCCCCAGAAAGAAGATGTCAGATAATTCCAAAATGGGGTGCGATTTTTTTTTGGAAGCTAGAACGACTTCAAATCTAGTCTGGAAAGCAAGAAATACAAAGAGAAGAAACCTTGGGAACCTATGAGCGATACGGTAAATTTTTGGAAACATATGGAAATATGATGAACATTGATGAAATATGGCCTTGCAACATTTCTGCACTTGGGAACTTTGGGTCGCTGTGATGTGGTCCCAGGCTGCAGAAATGTGCGCGGAAGTTCCTGTGGAAACGGGCAATGCAGACGTTGTGGCCTTAGCTTAGTTGCTTCGTTGGAAAGATCGATGTCTAAAATAAATTTGGAGCTTCAACACATCAAAACCTCAATGGCCCAGCGAAACAACTTGGCCCGACATCTTGTTATACCTCCAGGTATGTCGAGAAGTTCCTTGCAGAAGAAGAAGGTCTGGATTTGCTGCTGAGTGCACAGGACTGCATGATTTCGTTGCGCAGAAGAGCGGATAGCAAAATCTGTGGTGAATTGCAGAATGTGATGCCTGATCACAGATTCAGATTTGAAAGTGAGCATATGTTTTCGTGAATCTTCGGTCATATACTTTTCCTAAGAATAACAATATATAATATATCTAATTATCCGACTTGGGGTTATAGTTAAACATGGTATGTGCAGCATGGCTTTGGGTTTACCACACTAATACCTATCTGAGTGTCTCACTTGAAACATTGAATGGTTGCAGAACGCCAAACCAGGAGATGCTGACTCTGCGGGCTTCTAAACTCATTGAGCCTGACCCTTACAACATACCAATATTCCTCGTAGAGACTATGTATTGTTATCTTTAGATTGCAGTATCAAGGATTTGGATGGATTTGTGGTAAGATACACTGATCTTTGAGTCTTTGACATTTTGACATCCAGAATCTGTAGTGCCACGTGCCACGTGCCACGTGCCACGTGCCACGTGCCTAAAAAACGCCGACCTTTCGCGAGCGTGGCGCTGTGGCGCTGTGGCGTTGTAAGGTTGTCCGTTCGGCGATGGGTCCGGCGTCGCAAGAATCGCCGCACCGTGCGGGAGGTGCAGTGCTGGGAGATGCCACGGGAGTGGCGACCGAGCTGGGGAGCTCTTCAAATCTTGCAATCTTTCCTTAAAATTATGATAAAAAACATGTGCTATTTGATCTATTTGTCCAGTGGTGATTTTTGAGCCCCCAAAAACACCATGTTCCACCATTTGTGTGTGTTTTGCTGATACTCAAGCCTGGTGAGTGCCAAAAGGCAGCGACGATCATTGCCCGAAATGTCAAGGGACACTTGGCCCTGGGCTAAGAGATGTCGCAAACAGCCATGATGTGCCGTCCGACGTGCTGCAGTATTCGTCAGAGAAGCACCGGGTTTCAAAATAGACAAGTCCATCCAATGGAAGGGGAGGTTTGAGATAAATTGAGATTTTTGATGTTTGCTGTTACCATCTGTTACACCATGAAGCATCAGTGTTTGGTGTGGTACATGTGGTATCAGTGGTATGGTGTATGGTGTGGAAAATTTTGCCATTCTGCTGAGACTCGGTGCAAGCTCTTGCGAAAGTTTCTAAAGCTGGACACGTCGGCTGCCCGGTTGCTGCGACCGACAGCTGAGTTTTTCAAGGCTTTTTCAAGGCTTGTTGCATCTTGTTGCTCTAATTTTCCTTTATTTTGCTTTGAAGATCTTTGAAGCCAGGTACCGGCGAATTTACTTCCCTGCATCCTGCACTTGGGAAGTGGGAGTCCTAGAGTTCAGCCCACTTGGGAAGGGCTGAGCTTTCAAGCGGTCGCGTGGCTTGAGGCAATTGTGCTGCTGAACGTTGCGCGGGCCGCGTGGGAGTCTCAGTAGTGACTTGGACGGCTTGGCTCTCTTCTTTTGGTTGCCCTCTGGTTATTTAATATAGCTGTGGAAAACAGGCCATTGATAGATGATTCATGATGATTTATGATGATTTACTGATTTACCTTATGAAAATATATGAAAATGGGGTATGGGTCAAAGTCCTGGAGTACTCCATGACTTGGGGAGGTGTGATTTGTCGCCGCTGCCACGGGAGCATCAGTTTGAGGCGACAGCACTTTGAGATTTTCGTCCGTTTCGGGGTTTGTCTGAAAACATGATAAATATGGTATTTTCAAACAAACCCATCATCATCCATCATCATTTTCCCATTACATTAAAATTGCAGTTCTGGTGGCCATAAGTCAATTTTTTTTGACAAACCCAGATCTTCCCAGACAGTTTCAGACACGAAGACCTGAAGAAAAACGGATGGTTCCACAACTGATGTTCAGATGTCAGGCTGCAGATGTGATGGCTATCAGGGTGGGGGGCCTCACTCCCATTTTTTCATCCAAAGATGTGAAACAAAAATGGCACATTGACCACTCTGGATATGGGGATGGGTCAAAACCCTGGTACCTAGTGAACCCCAAAATAGCTGGTAAATGGATGTTCATCCCCCTAAAAATGGTATTAATAGGTATTGATCCATACCCAGATCAGTATCTTCCAATGATTCCGGCTGAGATGGTCGACTCCAGCGAGATGCCCCGAAGCAAATCGGAGGTCTCGAGACTGCTGGCCTTCAGGTGAGAACTGGGAGCCAACAAAAAACGGCAGAGGTTCCAGTTTGGAAGGCATGGGAACATGGATGAAAATGGTGACACACACACATAATATATGAATATATAGAATCACATGTCCATACATATAATAGAAATATGTTTTTTTTTTTGAAAGAGCCACTTGACTCCCTTTCCTCCCGTCGTGATCAAGTTGCACTTTCGAAAGTGGCCAGGAACTTCAGCTTGCTGAGGTCAGAGACTTGGCAGACAGGATCGAATTCGCTGTTTGATATTCATATGCCATATTAATTCCATCATTTTCCATCATTTTAATCATATGTTTTTAAAAAAATCAAGGTTGAGTCATTTTTTAAATCAATTCTCAATCACTTTCATCTTAAATTTCATCAAGTTATAGCAAGTTTCAGTCGTAGTTTCATCCCTTTTCCCTTCTTTTCCCTTGAAAGGCCCTGCCACAGTCGTCGCTACCCCAGCCACTTGTGGGACGGTCCATTTCACCGACTGGTTCCTGGTGGAACTCCTCAACGCTTCTTGGAGGTGGGACCAACAGAGATCAGAACCTACAGGTATAAGGATGTCTAAGGTATATACTATATATTTATTTATTTATTTATATATATATATGTATGTATACTATATATAATTTGATTGCGATGTATAATAAAACTTTATACCATTTATTAATAACTAAATATATACATACTATATATATATATACATACACATACACATCAAGATCTGGAATACGTTCATTTTTTAGTTTGAAACTCCAATGTGTTTCTTTCTGGCTGAGAACAGTGTTTGTTTCTCCAGCTACACTTGTGGCACACGAGCGACTCAAAGTCAGGCCTACGGCCGTGTGCGACGCCGGGCAGCCAATGTCGACAACATTTGCCGGAAGGAGTGGCCATGGCGGCTGCCACCCTGGGGTGTGTTGTGCCTACTCGAAAGAGATGGACAAGATGGTGATATATATATATATATTGATATATGCTCTATATGTAGAATCATGGGATACTATGTGGCATATAATTTGGATATCCCATGATTCTAAATATGGTTATACAATGGAATAATAATGGTATAATCATGATATCCCTTATAATTATCATAAATCATGGTATATAATACAGAATCATGGGATATTAATGTAGCCAATCAATGGGTGGATTTTGCATCACCTCCCAAAAAGATGATGTGGCCTCGCCGCGAGGTGTTTTTGGCTTCCTGTGCCTGCGGTCCGCATCCGATCGTGCGGGATGCACCCTACGAGGAAGGCAGGGTTTTCGAAGGACGGCCCATGATCCCATGAAAGTTGGACACGAAAAGCCACGATTTGTGTCAGGTCCTTTCGTTGTGCGGGAGACCAAAGCGCCCTGAGCTTGACATTGCCTGGCCAACTTTGGCATCATTTTCATAAAGCTTTTGCTTTTTGAGGTACCAACTTGGATATGATTAGAGGTTGAATGTGTAGTGAAACACACCAATTCACTTTTACCTCCAACTTGGTAAACCCAATCAATAATCACGCCGTCCCATAATTGAGGTTTACGAAAGTGGGTATACGCCCAAAGTTCTGGATGATGTTGATGACTCTGGCATTGGGTTTACATACCACATCAGATTTCAGTTGACTGGCTCAGGCCCGACTTTCGAGAGCTTTACACCTTCGGTAGATTGCTGGGTGAAGGGGTGCGATGCCCAGTTACCACTGAGCAGTTTTCCAGGGTCAAATCTGATCACAAGCGTTACGCAAACCCGGTTTGAGTTCCGCAGCCTGAATGTACCTGACTAGAAAGAAGCCAAATATTTGATGTGCATTCTCTAAAGAAATATCATCAAACCTGGCTCTGCGGAAAATCACCATAGATGTCCCATGAATGAATGCCCACTTAAAAAGGGGATTTTCCAGCTAGCCATGTTTGATTACTGGAGGGTAGATGTTCCAAAGCAGAGGATTTTGGCATCGTCTACACTTGCGATGTCAAGCTGGGTGGCTCTGCTTGGGATGAGGAGAAATTCGGTCGATTTTGGGCGCCTCAATAGAGATCATTTTGATGCTTTCCAGGGATCATTTAGGAATCATTTCCAGCCCCAAGAAAGTCAAGTCAAATCCTGAAACAGCGGCGAATTCTCCATCATTTCAGCTACTTTGCTCGTCGCAGACTATCTTCACTGGCAGGAGTTGACCCGGGAAGCTGAGGCAAGACAGCGAGCCGAGGAGTGATTTTGCCACTTGAGCATTTAGAACAGTTGGGATCCATCAATATGTGAGATATGTATTAGATATGTATATTATAATCATATGTATATATATATACGTATATATATATACATATATATACATATATATATACATATATATATATATACATATATATATATATACATATATATATATGTATATATATATACA
>Ga0126342_10004062_pt1 | contig 24685 bp, 33 predicted proteins | sample Cyp1metagenome_FD_92528 | JGI IMG/M metagenome (GOLD analysis project Ga0126342, IMG submission 92528) | Coral microbial communities from Lord Howe Island, Old Settlement Bay, Australia - Cyphastrea 1 metagenome | ecosystem: Host-associated > Invertebrates > Cnidaria > Coral ...
ATATATAATTTATATTTGAAGGCTAATAATATGTCGTTTTTTTTCCAGTTGGGCGTTTCGAAACGTAAGCTGGGCTTTGCAGCGAACTAACTGGCGACTTTCTCACAATGGTCAAGCTAGTACTTGTCCACCAGTGCGCTTGTAACGAAGGTGTTGTTTTTTTTTGAGCTTAGGACACTCAACATCCTGCAAGTGAGAAAATCGAAATCTATCACTGGCACATCCAGCGCAATTCAGCCCTCCCGCTCAATCTACATGTGCAGTTGCGCACATGCAGGTAGTTACATTGTCCTTCTACCCATAGTTTCACAGACTCTGGACAGGCATAGGTGCAAGATGGTGCAAGGATGTGCTAGCTAATCAAAGATCAAATATTTCAACATGCCAAGTTCCTGCCAGGTGTTTCAAAGGTGTTTCAAAGGTGTTTCACCATGTTTCACCATACCTGCCAGCAACATGCTATCTCTAGGCCACATGACGCCACATTAGCTCACTGACATTCAGGACATGTCGACTTCGGATCCCAATCAGGTGAAGATGCTGGACCTTGGTGATGATTGAATCCACAAAATGCAAAGACATGTCTTTGGAACAAAACATCTTGTTGGAATCATTGGATTCATATTGATTTAGTGGATCCAATTTTGAAGATGTCTTCACAACCTTTCTAGGCAGAATCTGCAACTTCTCAGTCTCCGAAGAAACATCTTCTAACTTCCATTGCCGTAAACAATGTCAAAAAGGAACATCGTGAGGCCAGGACTGTAAGGATGCCAGCTTCGTGTCCTACGCCAAATCAAGAGCTATCAAGAGCTACTCTTATCAGATTTATGTCACCTCATGTCACCTCCAACGAAAATATCGTGACATGGGGGCAAAGCTGAATATGTTCGCCTGGAGCAAATCCATTGTCACTTGCACCTACACAAAATCAAACTCATTCGGAGGGAATTATATTTAGAGGTTTCCTGAAATGGGGTTACCCCCTTGCATGGTAACCCTTGCATCATCCATTTATAGATAGGTGTTCACTTGTAAACAACTTTTGTAAACAACTTTTGTACTGTAACATAGAAAATAAATGGTTCTAAACCATCCAACATTTTATAAATGGTTTTTTATCCCATCCATTTTGAGGCACCATTTTAGGACCCCCCCTTAACATGATCCCATTCGGCATCGCCAAGCCTTGGCCCTGCGCAGCAAATCCTCACGTTGAGCCGCGCTCACGCCTGACACGGAAACTCGTTGATTTTTGCTGATCATCTTCAGTTGGATCGAAAAAAATACAGCATAATATATTCTATATATATTTCTATATCATAGAATTTAACATCCAATTTGTCAAATGTTGGAAGATTATATCATACAATTTAACATCCAATTTGTCAAATGTTGGAAGATTTATGAAGATTTCTGCGCCCCACTGCTGTAATCCAAAACACACCTGAGAAATCCTGGGAACACGAGTTGGTGCAATCTGCAACCTGACAGCTAGACACGGTAGTCGTGACATTCCAAGGTACTCTGAATCATTTCCTCTCCTGCAACACTCAATTCAACTAGCAGCCCTGGTCGCTGAATTTAAGTAGCTGAGGATTCTTTGTCCCGCAAGCCACAAGAATGTATATGCGCAGAGATTCAAGAAACCAACGTGTCCAGCAACAAATTCAACAAATCATGGGTTGACTAGTGAGGTGGATACTACATGTCATATCCAACAGCTCTTGGCCCAACTCATGGCAATTTCTATTGCTGGGCATCGTCACTTGCCGAGCAAACCTCTTGCAATCGGGCCAGTTTTTTCGACCCGAGAAACATATAATGCAAACTCAGGGCTCCCAGAAGCACATGGATCAGCAGAAAAATGGTCTCAATCATATACCTGGACACATCCACAATGGGAAAGTTGCCATAATCCACCTTCACCACAGCAGTTAAGGTGTTTTGTCCACCCAGCAAGGCCAGAAAAGTGAATCTCAGCAGAGTGTATTTGTCCAAAAGAGTTAGGTAACTGATCTTTGGCAGCTCTTGAGCCATCATATATGGGTTTGTCTGAAAATAGGGTACATTCCCAATTATAGCCATTTAATAGAGGATAATGATCATTAACCATTGGGTTTAGGGGTATACTATTTTCAGACACACCTATATTTGAAGGCCACCGAGGTACCAAGGTCACACTGAGGCGATCCGCCAGATTTTCAGTTCATGCGCACCAGGCCAATGTTCCACATGACATGCTGCCCTTCTCTGTCCAATGAAGTACATTTTATGGAAGATTTATGAAGTAGAGGATGGAAAGGATATCTTTTCTTATCAACTCCGCCTTGCATCAATGGGCCAGAAAGATCGAAGTCCGTCATCACCGTGAATTGGTTCCGCAGGATTGGCACCTGTGTAGCGATCTTCAGCAAAGTGACCTCTGAAGAAGGTCGATTACAACTCACAGTGATTGTTAAAGCCTGGACGTCGAAGGGAAAGTGCTCCAGCTCAAAGCCTTCCCTGAAGGTCCCTCGGCAATCTGACCAAAGGCCCAAAGGCCCTTTTCGCCAGGGACAAGCACTGAGTTCAACGTCGCTGATTTCAACCGGTGACGCAGTTCATGACAGGTTCAAAAGTTTGCGCCACGGACAATGAGAAGACGTTTACATACCTTCACATAGATGTAGACTTGTCGGTGAGGTGTGGAACTCTTCTGATCCGTGGGAGCGTCTATGTCATGAACGTTGACTTTCACAAAGGGTTCGGGCTCTTCATCTGTGGGGACCAATCTGCTGTGGTGAGCTCCATCATTTTCCATTGCGAAAACGGTAGGGAATCGATTCCATAAAACATGAAAGTTGCAACCCTTTGAAAAACAGCTGTTGATGCCGTTTCAATATGACATACATGCCTCCTGAAGGACACTATACATCTCAAAGATCCTCAACGTTCAATGCAGTATGTCAATTCCCCAATCTAAGGACAAACCGACGACCTCATGGGTCATTCACTCATTCACCCATATGATATATTCCTTCATGAACCTTTGCGGCGTCATTGAACACCTTAAGCTGCTACCGAACCTGCGATGATTCTGATACCGAACCCAGGCTCAGATCGCTTGGCACCTTAAGCTGCAAAAAATGTGGCACCTGAACCACTGAAAAAACAATAAAAAACATGCATCTCACAATCATCTCATGGCATTCGGTATTCATAATATCAATCGAGGCCTCACTCCCCGCCTGAGTGCTTGATGGGCGAATGTGGAGCCTTCAGCCTCTGCCTTCGCAAAATTGCAAACGCCACAGGTCTCGCAAAAACAAGATTCTCTTTCATGCATCATGAGATCCTACCAGCTCCTAGCGGATCCTACCATACGTGACCAACTCTTGGTCATTTTTTTCCTGATCTGGAAGGATGACGTCCACTGCACCATGCCAAGTGACTGACTGCGAGCTGATTCAAGTGCCTGGGCCATGGTTGCAAAACCATGGAGAATCTGATACGGAAAACATGATGACTCGCGCGCAAACATTTACAGACCATCCAAAATCAATCAAAATCATCTAAACATCGCGTTTTGGCACCAACTTAGCTCCTTGAGGTGGTTGCAAGGTTTAAAAATTAACAGCGTCAATTCATAGTCAACTAAGATATGGATGGCGCACGATGATACTAGTTTCGGTCCTGAGAACCCCACCTCCCTCCTGGATGATGCGTCGCACGTAGAGTCCAGGCCGATGTTTTCTTTCACCTGGGAAATCGCAGTTTGGAACAGATTATCGAAGTTTTCCGGACATTTGAAAGAATATGACATTATATAATATTGTGTATATGTAAATACAAATATAAATAAATAAATATATATATATAAATGTAAATGTAAATGCAATTATACAGGAAATATATATGTATATATTCATGAATAAAGAATCTCTTTCGCGAAATTTTCGCGAACTCCATGTTTATCTTTCGCGGGGCCCATGTTGGCCAACAACACCTCTTATGAAGATTCGTTCACCGCCTGCCAAATTACGCCAGAGAATCACGGATCACTTCTTGATAGCCTTTTAAACATGCAGCTAGCATCACAGAATCCCTTCTCAGGGCAGATTGTTGCTGACTAGTTTTTTTTTGCAAGGTCTACTGGCCCACCCCCTTCAACATGCACTTTGACTTTCGCTCGCTCTTTCGCGGAACTTTCGCGAAAATATCCCTATTCACAGACCCCTGCCATCAGCAGGGGGTGCATTGAAGGAAAAGCGAACACCAGGGGCCTTGGTGTTTGGCTCTCGCAAAGCATGACTTTTGGAAACTTGGCTGCTGGGTTTGGAGTTTGTTTCTTGAGACTTCAAAAAGCATCATTAGGCAGTGACAGCGTCAGGTGCACGGATGTGCTTCAGGACCATGGCGTTTGGCTGTCGCGAAGCCTCGCCTTTGGAAGCTCGGCTGCTACCTATGAAATCCTATGAAGGGTGTGATTGTCCACAAGCACCACCACACAGGGAACTGAACCAGAACCAAACCAAAATTCTCTAGTGTCCTTCTCCTGCTTGACCCCGGGCGGCAGTGGGCGGCAGCCCTTTACATAATGATTATAATATCCAACTTCCGCGAAACTTTCGCGAAAAAAATGTTATTCTCGCGAACTCGTTTCCAACATAACATGCACGGCTTTCGCAATTAAAACTTCTTACAAGGACCTTTAGATCGATCACTATATATATATAATCATCTATATATATAATCATATACATATAATCATATATATATAATCTATAACTATACATATATATTGTCGCCTTTCAGCTTGGAACATGACATGAAAGAACAATCCCAGAATATCCCAAACTTCTTCCATCAAAATCATTCAGAAAATTACTCTCATGATAACTTCTGAGGTTATCTCATGGTATCTGGGATGATGTATGAAATCATATCATCATTATCCGCCGACCCCTGCCGACGCAAGGGGGAGCCCGCCAGGGAAGACGAGTTTCCGGAATCTACTGGCGCAGCCGCAGCCGCGGCCGCCGCAGCAGCAGCAGCATCATAAAACATTGTAAATACCGTGATTTTTGCTACCAGAGGCAAAACAACATGATAAATACCGTGGTTTTGGGCTTCCGAGGTGGAAAAATCCATTGGTATTTACAATGTTTTTTGCCCCGAGAGTGTCAAAAACACACCCTATTTGACGAATTTTAGGGGTCCACAAAGATGCGAAAATTAAGCTGTGTTACAAGAACAACAACAACAAGAAGAAGAAAAGTAAAAACAACAACAGCACCAACAACACCAACAACACCACCAGCAGCAACAACAAGAACAAGAACAAGAACAAGAACAAGAACAACAACAACAAGAAGAAGCACAATAATGCGACAAAAAGATGTGGTAAAATGGTTACAAGCTGCGGTATGACAAGAACATCACACTGTGCTCTGCACCTGCGCGCACGCGCAGAGCACATGAACAACACCAACGCTCACACTACTATACATAACACTCATGGCAGGTGTGCGAAGCTCTACAGTTAATCGTTTATGGTCATGTATTATCATCTATTTAATTTTATTATTGATGTTTGCCACATGTTTGGATTGCCATATTGCCTCTATCGTCTGCCAGGTGCGGCCTGCGTAGAGCCCAGGCATTCTTGCTTCCGCTGCAAATGGTGAACGTCTCCTTTAAAATCCTGTGGGGGAAGTGGAAAGTGGCTACGTCTTTCAGCGCCAATTGGGGGAGGCCAGGGATCAAATCGCCACTTTAGTGGGGAACATTAAAAAGTTATAAAAACATATTAATTATGGGGAAATGATGGAAAATTATGATTTACTACTGAATTTGGAGTGTACCAGTGTACCATGGTGTACTCACTCCGATTTTCAGACCCAGAGTCTGGCTCCTACTTTCAATCCGAAAACACCCACGGCCAGCGCGAAGACCCCAGCTCCTTGCGAAAGTCCTTCTCTCGCCGACGACCTGGCATTGAAAGGCCCACCCATGTGATTCACGTGATTGTAATGGGATTCTACTCCACTTCTTGCAAGTTGAGTAATGGGAAAAAATGCCAAGGCAAGAGATGCTGAATTTTCGATGGGTGTCGTGCTGTTCCGCGGCTCGGCGGCTCGGCGACAGGCCGGGAGGACGGGAGACCTCCGCACCGATGCCAAAGCCATCCTTGCTATCCCAGAATCCACGCTCTGCGTCCATCGCCTAGGGATCAACTACCACGGTGACAAGTCGATGGAACGCTAACAATCATGAATCATGAATCAAAAGATGATGAGATGATGATGATGTCAATGGAAAGGGATGGTGGAAGATGAACTATGATGACTTTTCACCATTTCCAGATTTCTGGCTGCATACATAGCCTTTTGACCCCCTGCTTTTCTTCGAGAAAAAATGTCTTCCTTCGCAGCCCCAGCCCGGGCCTGCTGCAGTTCTGGCACCTTTGCGGCCACAGGGAGAGCAGCCAGGGTCGAGGACATCTCAGCCTCCTTCCGATTTCGAGGTGAATCTGCTTGAGAGATCCTGTCGCCAGTTGTGACGGTGACGACACAGGGGAGGAAACCCAAAGCCAAAACTCCAACACATCGTGGGAAAAAATTGGGAAATATATTCACTCCAAGTGTGCAGCAAAGCATTGCAACCTTTAAAATCCTTCTGCATCAAGATCCGTTGCCACGCCTTCCGGGATCCTTTCGAGCAGATTCGATCTCGTTTCGAAAGTCCAGGAACGAACACTTCGTAGTACCCAACAAATCCTGGAGGTCATCGGATGCGGTTCAACATCGGCATGCATAGTGTCAAAAATCAACACTATCTGTAGCATATCCACATATATACTGTATATAATATATATATATTCAACACGTTGAGTTACATTATATATCATATACATATACCCACGATCAAATGATCAACTGAACTAATATTAAGAATCTATCTGGCACAAGTTTCAATAGATTGGTTCAAGGGAAATTTTGCAGGAAAATCCAATATTTGAATATATTTCATGGGAAACCCCGTGGTTTTCTGTTGATCTTCCCTTGAACCAAACCAATGAAAGCTTTTGATGGAAAACCTCATCACCTCGTCCCAGCAGCTCCTGTCGTTCCGTGATGGGCTGCGCACGTCGGCCCATCTCCGTCCCAAAGAGCTCCGAAAAATTTCGCATGTCCGGGCCACTTGTCCTGATCTACATCAGAAACCCTAAAGCTTCTCAAAAATATCGTGACCCCAAAAACACTACCCACCGTTTTGGTGTTTCCATGAAACACACGTCTGCGTTTTGGAAAGTCTCTCAACTTGTACGTTTGTTTTCTATGAATCCCTCATAATCTGATTACCAGTATGGACTGCTATGGACCTACGAAATTCTCCCTGCTGGCCTGACCGAGTCGCCCAATGGCGGTGGCGCCTGGGGCGACCAAAATTTCATCCATTTTGTGATGATTTATGATGGAAATAAATATGCTTGGCAGGCTTAGCACATGTAAAATATAATGCAGTTAATACAAAACATACCTTTAAACAATTGATCAAAGGACCGGATAACACCACATGTCAACTTCTTCCCATAGTGCCAAACAGATGTGGAAGTGGGATGGGAAAGGCAAGAACAACAAAGGAGATGGTGGAGGACCGGTTGTGTGCAACAGTCGTATGCGAAAGTGAGGTGTGTGAAAGTGTTGTATGTGAAAGAGCTGTGTGGGACAATTTGTGTGTGACAGAGCTGTTTGTGGAAGAGTTGCGTGTGAAAGAGTTGTGTGTGTGAGAGAGTTGTGTGTGACAAAGGTGTGTGTGTATGTGTGATAGAGTTGTGTGTGAAAGAGTTGCGTGGGAAAGCGTTGTATGTGAAAGAGTTGTGTGAAAGAGTTGCGCGGGAAAGATTTGTGCGTGTGTGTGACAGAGTTGTTTGTGGAAGAGTTGTGTGTGAAGGAGCTGTGTGTGACAGAGTTGCGTGTGAAAGAGTTGAGTGTGACAAAGTTGTGTGTGGAAGGGTTATGTATGAGTGCAAGCGGTGTACGTGTATGTGACAATGTTGCGTGTGATAGAGTTTGGTGTGACAAAGTTGTGTGAGCGGAAAAACAAGAACCCCACACAATGATGATCAATGATGTGGGGAAAAAACCTTTTGCACGGCTCCAGTGTCGCTTCCAATTTGTCCGTTTTTTCCCACCCTGAATTCAGGTGGGGCTCCCACCTTCACCTCCACGTCAGCTTGTGGCATGGTGTTCTTCCCCGAAGCCGCTAGGTTGGCTTGGACCCTGGCAAGGGTTGGTTGACGTCACAAATCATGGCTTCAACTCGATAGGGAAACGGTTTGGCCTGGCATGCCTGCTGGTTTGGTTTGTTCGTACGGATTTTAGACTACCTTTTACATCTTCGGTTGAACCTGTTGGGTTTTTATTTGAGTGTCCCTTGGAAAAATATGGGGATGGTGGAATTTGAGGAGGCAAACGTTGTATTTGGAGTTGAACTATTGAACGTTTGAAGGGGCCCCAAGGGGCGCACCTGTCGCTGGCAAAGGCTTTTTGGTTCTCCGGCCTTGATTGATGGTGCTCAGAGGTTCCCACCAACATGTCCAGAAATTGGGTACTTCATTGGCGTTGCTTTGGTGGAAAATGATCAATTAACCAATTTATTTTTGGGGTACTCTGTTTTCGGACAAACCCATTTACAGAAATTTACAGTAAATGATACCTTTCAATGTATACAAGTATGTTGAATCATGTGTAATTAGCAATCATGATCAGATGATCAATGCTAATTACTGGATATCAACTTCCTCAACTGCCACCCAGCTGCGCTTTAGTGGACGCGTGCCGTTCGTGAAGCGATGAATCGATGGTCAAGTAGTCGGTCTGTGGGGATGTTCCACTTCCAACTGTGCTGATGCCAAGGTGCAGCCATTTTGGAACGTCATATAAATCATGTCCTATTAAATATTATTATGACTATATTAATCATATTAATCCTATCATATAATATCATATTAACACAATAATCAAATTAAATAACATCATATATCGTATCGTTGGTAGCTCACCAGATTTTAAAGCCTTTGGGCCAGTAAGACAGGCTGCAAGAAGTCGCCATCCTACAACCAGAATCCAGTTCGTGCTCATCTGACAACAGCCGTAGAGATGGCCCTCATTTGCGGATGTCAAAAAGTGTGTACCTTATGTTATAGTCATTGATTAATATACTTCAAAATAGGGAACATGACTTTCTCAGCCAAATTAGGGAGTATCACAATTTTTCAATCAGGGCTTCAAACTTCTATTTAATTTCGATTTCATTGATAAATCATGATATAAAATTCATGTCAAATCCCCACATTTCAAACCAAGTTCTTTGTCGCTGGCTCCGAAGCCCCCGGGCAACACCTCCGCAATCAAATCTGACCGATCTGCTGAGGCTTTGGTAAGGCGATCCTGGCCAACTTGGTGCACCGAGTTGGGAAAATCTGCAGGGAAACCGGGGAACCGACTAACATGCTTTAACCACCGACTAAGGGGGTTGAACGGTTGATCCAGAGTAATCTGTTACTCTGTTGCTGTTACCCAAAGAGTGCGTGGCAACCCCCAAATTGACAACTTTGCCAAAATGGATAATGCTCTGATCTGTTAGAGGCCAATCTGAGCTTTTCAGTTGAGCAAGCGGAGCAGGTGCTTCTTGGGTTCAACACTTCATCGCTGCTATGTCTCAAATGCTGCGCTTAAAGCTTCATACTCAAGTGACTTGAAGTTGTTGCAGGCTTTGAAACCATGTTGACCAGTTTCATCTTTCTGTTCGCTTCGAACAGAATGTGGATGATATCCTGCCTGATCACAGTTGTGAATCAAAATTTATCATCAAACAAGTCGCACGGGCTTGGGGATGCGCATAAATCAATCCGAACAATTTCCTCTCAAAATTCAATCCACTTCCCAACTCAGCATTTTTTCTTTTCCATTCAGCTGGTGTCTGGTCGTTGTTGCAATTTGGCTCTGGCTTTCAACACCAGTTCCTCCACCGACTTCGCCACCTCATGCACTTGCACAGCCACCTCAGCGACATCGTCGCCGTCCCCCAGGAAGTCTCGCAAACGCTGCAGCTTGCTGTGATGCGATGCAGAAACGCCGGCGGTCAAAGTTTCCAGAGCACCTAGCTCCACATGGGGTAGAGTGGGTAGAAGGATCATGATCCACTCATAAACGTGGGCAATTGTTTATAAATATATAACATGTGGGGCTTTTCCTACAATGAGGGGCTCCAAGACGACATGCAAGTTCATGTACATTCTTTATACAGAAAGCAGCGGCGATAAGGTGCAATCGCCCAAGTGTTAAAAGCACCCAAAGATGGGGCTTGGGGACACATATGAATCACATCCCATGTATCATACCGAATTGCTTAGTTGCAATCATCCCACATGGGTTTGTCCTATGTCCGGTCCACCAGAGATAAACATGGATAAAGCAAATGTCCAAACAGTCACAATGACAAACAGCATCAAACAGCTATAAACTGAGGTGTTTGCCTCCTTTTGCACAAATCGATATGGAACACCCTGGAACACTGGGGAAGCTGGCTCGCGTTGGCCGATGACGGCCAACGTTGTGTTCAAACCGTCGGATGGCGGTTGTGCAACACAATTTACAGCTCCTTGGCTCCCCATTGCTTCAATATTCAATAGGTAACTAATAAGGTACCCCTGGTTCCGAACTGCTCCCTCAGTTTACCACCAAATAGTCATCATCAAAATGCCACCATGTGAGAATCACCTCTCCAGTTGAGCAGCTGATGTAGTTAGACAGGAAGTGATCCGTCACCATGCTGGAGGACAGCTCTATGCTTCGGAAGTTGCTATCCAAGGCTTTGATGATTCCATAGCCACCAGGGCACCTGCTTTTGGAATGCTGCTTGAGTGTTGTAACTTGAATCTTCTAGGGATATCTAGGAATCTATTATGATATATTCTCATCCACTTCAGAAGGTGTGAACATGTGTAAATCATTGTAAGTCCGAGTGCCAGCCCACTCAAAATCCGTTTAATTTAGCCACTTGCTGTGCTTGTCTTGAAAGTATCAATTTCCCCAACCTGTAGAGATGCACAATGAAGCCAGGGATGCTCAAGGGATGGGCTTCTTGCCGAGGTTTTTCCAACTTCTTCACCTCTTCCACAAGTTGCCCAGCTTGCTCCTTCCAAATGGACTCCAGCTGCTCTTCCAAGGTCTTCCTGAAGGCGTTATCACCCAGCTCCAGGAACCACGCCTGCTGCGGATCTGCTCGCATCTTTCCCACCAAACCCGTGGCCCTTGGCAACCAGTTGTATGACACCAAACTTTTGTACAGCTCCAGCAGTGACAAGATGGACATCCTTGGGATGCAATCATCGTCATGTACCACGCTGGTGATATAACTGGCCGCTTCCGCCGCTTGGTTGGGGTCCACCGTGGCGGGGGGTGCGTAGCACACGCAGCGCGCAGTTCTCAAAGCACCGGGGCCAGCACGCAGCTGCACACAGCAGGCGGCTGCCACGGCGGCACCTAAGGAATGACCCACCAAAACCACTTCGTAGCCATTCTCCTCACCGCAGTTTGAAATAGCAAAGGCGACACTTGAATTCACTTTGACCACAACGGAGCACATAGGTTTCAAGTTGGTTCGGAAAATATGTATGGTATAGGCTATAGAAGTGTGTGAAGCATCCCCAAACCCACACAACATAGTGTCTGATGGTGTCCCTCCTCCAAATACTTCAGTGATTCTCCGTACTCTTCGCCAAGCCACGCAGAGGCCCGGGCAGCTCCCCGATGTGCAAAACCCACTTGAAACGGAGAACTATCGCACAGGCAATCTGTCAGGCAATCAGCAATCGTATGCGTTCCAGCGACTCCCAGTAAGACCTGCATCGTGGGGTCTGGTGAATTTTTGTAGCACACCGCTACATCGCTCCACATGTTATTACGAGTAACTTTCAGAAAAACCATGGAACCTGAAAATGGCCAAATCCCATAATACCAAACATCACCTCCCAACCTTACATTTTCCAAACCATTCCAAACCTCACATCTCCTTTCAGATAATGTCAAGACACGGCACTCACCCGTTGTCCTTGATTTGGAGTCACTGCGGTCAATTGCATCATCGGTGCACATGCTGACATGTGAGGTGTTACAGCTCATGCTATTATTTGACCCCACCTCTAAAGTCTGGTGTTTTCACTACTTTAGTCTTTACCGCAGCATGTCACTACTTTATTCTGCTGTTAGATCGGCACCTCAGAGCTCATGTCAGCTCATCGGGTTTCTCTTTTCGGTGCCACTGTGCTATATCTAAGCTTCTCTCACACCGCAGCGCCCGAAGCATCACCACCCGCGACTCGGCCTTGGTCTTCACCACGCCCTGGCCCATCGCGGTCATCATCGCTATAGTCCCATGACCTGCCATCTCAATTTTCTCCAGGCTGGGACGCGTGGTCGTCATCGTCATCATCATCATCATCTTCCCTTTCTTCTTCTTCTCCTTCACCATCATCATCATCATCGTCATCATCAAAGATCGAATCACCAGCATCGGTTTCTGCATTCTCGAAGTACTCACCTTCGCTATCGTGATTGACCCATGCTCGAACTTGTTCTGCTGCTTCTGCCCATCGTTCAGGTTTACCGAAACATGACCAAACGGATTTGAAGATGTCGTAGAATAAGACGTAGATGTTTTTGACGCTTCATATGGTTTTCCATCAAAGGAATCGATCTGGAAAGATTTCAGCACTTGATCACGAGCAAATTCTCTGGGCCAATTCCTTGTCCAAGTAGATCCCATCGATAGTCATGTAGTGCCAAAGGTTCTCGAGGAACGGGCATGATGTGGAAAAAGTTGGCCACAGGAACGCTGCTCAAAAGGTAGTTGGAGTCTTTGACAACTCCCAAACTTCGAGGCTCCATAGACGATGAGGGACCAGCACCACTGTTCTCAATCGCCTCGGCCATGTCCAACGCAGTGTCCATTGCGATGCGCCCTGCAACCTGTTTTGCACGTGGTTTGGGCATTGTCCTTGCCTGGGGCTCATTGTTGTTGGAACCCCTAGATCTTGATCTCGATGTATCCAAACCAGCTGCATCGTCTTCTTGATAGTCACTTCCAGCATCGTAGGCATAGCCACAATGGATGTTGGTCCATTCCTCCACATCGCCCACCTCTTCCATCGTGGACTGCAAATGACGCTTCTGAAAGAGTCTCATCTCCATCACCATTGGTTTGCTCTTCTTCTGCATCTTCCTCAAGAAAGTCTCCTCCACAAAGATCGCAGCAAAGTGGGTCATCATCTCTCTCAAGGTGTGCTGCCTCTCGCACCGTTTTCAAAACTTCCTTGTACTTCGCAAGCTCTTCCATCTTTGATGTCAACTTCAGGAAAAGTCGCACCACCAGCATCAAAAGGGAAAAGATCACCCCCATCGCAAATTTCCAACTCCATGACATTGTTCTGAAGTCATGGTCTCCAACATCGCAACCTTGTAGGTTACTCGCCATGATCATGTTGACCAACTTCACCAGTTGCTTCTTTCTGCCATGAAATGCTTCATCACCATCAGCTTCAAACATGTCGCTCTGAAGTACAATGCGCTTCATCAGGAATTCACGACGTTCTTTGGATAAAGTTTTGGTGTTGAGCTGGTCCAAGACGAGAGAAGAATGCCTGGGCACTGGTAGAATCCAAACGAAGCCGCATTAAAAATATTGAAGTCTGTGATCGCGAATGGCTGTGCTCACTTTGCATGAAGCCCAACCGCTGTCACTAAACAACTCCAGCATGTACGGCTTTGCATCACGCCGCTCCTCCACCATACCATCGCTGCATAGTTGTTTGATGCATGTCCACCTTTGGATACTGAAGTCTCATGTCCTTGGTGTGCACCAAGTAGCTTGTCAACTTCTTGACAGCTCCCATTGCAGTCATGGTGGGCTTGGCCATGTAGGTCGCCAGAACTCGAACTGAATGTTGTATGTCACAACGTCACATAGATGCAAATCCCCAAGGCAGACCGGGAAAGTTTGGCATCCTCTGCATTGAGGTACTGATCTTCTGCAGTTGCTTCAGGATCATAGATCTGCAAACATCCATGATGTGGAGCAGTACGACCACGTCGGTCATACACCTTGAGCAATTCAGCCAGTTTGGGAATGTACCTTGAACTCGGGGAAACATCAATGCCGTTCTCGTTGAACTGCAGCTCTCTCTTCAAATAGAAGATACTGCCATCATCACCTGGTTGAAGAAGTCCTTCAATTTTCAATCGCAGTTCCTTGGGCAATTCCTTATAGAGGTTGTTGATGAATTTCTTGGAATCCACAATCAGCAAATCATCAATGTGTGCTGAAATGAAAGCCATCTGCTTCTTGTGCCTGAAAATGGTTCCTTGGAAGCTCTCAAAGCTGTGCCTCTCACAGATCTCGGTGAAGAACTTGTTCCATTCCGAAGCTGCCACACGTTGCCCTGGCAAACATCGTTTCAACACCCAAAATCTTTTGCCATTTCCAACTTCACCAGAATGTAGCGCCCAAAGAGGAACTTCGATGAGAACAAGAGGAGTCTGAGGGACTTGAAGAAAAGCATCTCCAACATCAACTGATGCGATGGAAAGGCCATGCAAAAGGCTCATCACAATCAGCATCTTGACCACTGCTAGCGGTGTAGTTGGACTGAAAGTTTCATAGTTGCTGGCGTCACCATCACGAATTTCTCTAGCCGCCAGCCTTGCTCGACGCTTCCACTGATTCTCACGGAACCTCCAGTCTCTCGCCAATCTGGTGTCCAACTTCATGCACTCTTCCACCACCAGCTCTTCTCCCATGTCCATCCATGTCCTCAATGACATCAAGGCCCCTCAGGCGCTCCAACTCTGCATGCACAGCTTCTTGATCCAGCCACGCCAACTCATCTTCAGTCACAGTTGGGAGCACCTTCGTCGAAAAATCCTCTGCGCTTCTTCTCATCTTCTGAAATCTCAACCTTCTCACCTGCAAACTCTGGTTGACATGGGATTCACATAGCTCCCAATCCCAAGGTTCTTCAGCCAAACCACACTCCAGCTTGTCCTTGTCATAAGGTCTGCGCACATGTCTGGAGGTTGAAGAGGTTGCAGGACTGCATGAAATTTCATCTGCATATACAGGACTGTAGAGCGTAGTTCTGGGCTGCTTGGGATTCGGCTCAGAAATTGCAGTTTCTGGGTCAAACTTCACAAACTTGGCAGGGACATCGTCACCTTCTTGTTGTGCTCGTTTTGTCGCCTCTGCTTCTGCCACTCTCCGCTTCATTGGACACTGGCTGACGCCCAGCCTTCCTTTGATGCCTCAACCTCATCCGCAACGTCATCCACATCCTCCATGTGGTTCTCCTTGGCATACTTCAAAGCCGCTTTCTCATTTTTGTCATACTCTGGCTCAAAGCCACCAACTGGTACATGCAAGAGGGTAAAGGGCTTTCAGGTGGTTTTGCCAGCTTCATGTCATCTCAGTGTGCACACCATGACGCATGTTCCGTGGTCCAGCTGTCAGCGCCATGGCAAGTTCAGCATCCCAATGCTCAGCCACTTTTCTGATGGCTCGACTTCACATGACCTCATTCTCTGAGATAGCCACCGCATCCATATCGGCTCCATCTTTTGTCAGCCAAATTCCTCTGCGCCACTGTGTCGAATACTTGGCTTGAAGAGGATCAAGAGCAAACATTTCCTCACCAAAAGCGTAGATACGCCCTTTGTAGGGCCGACCTCGAAGGCTCATGAAGGCTGTTGTTCCCGTCGATGAGGAAGTATGATATCTGTTCAGCAGCCAAGCACCATGGATAACTGCCCAAGCTCTGAGTGGGTGTTCTGCTCGAAACTTCACTTTCCTTTTGTCTTCCAGATGTGTCATCAGACACTTCCCTTGAGCTCGAGCTGTTTGACTGCTCACCTGGTGAGCGTGTAGCTTTTTGATGATTGGACCTGCTTTTGGATTGAAGTCGCAAACACATGCACAACTTTTCGAATGGGATGTGTGTCACCTTGTGCAACTTTCTCTCCCTCAAAGTTGGCTTTACAGGGGCATCTTGAACCTGCTGTTGAAACTCCTAGGAACCTTCCAGCTGTGCGCAAAACTTCATCTGAGCTGTATGGTGTCACCTGTACATCGTTCACAACAATGGCATCAGCTGCAGCATCTTCTCGAAGTGCTGGGGCAATTTCTTGATGTTCAGGGATATAACGGCCCATGGTTTCACCACGTCCTTCATCCAAAAGAAGATTGATCTGATCTCCAAACCTTCCACAAGCAAATCATCGTCCTGTTGACCACGATAAGGAGATTCAGGTTCATAGGGCTCCGCAAATGCAAAGCCACCAGCATCCAACAAATGACCAAAGTTCGCCAAAGCCCAGAAACGATCGTGAGCACGATGACATCCTCGCCTTGCGCATAGCTCTCAAGATCTGGTATGGGTCCAAAAGGATCATCAAGTTTCAAGTGCTTGCGGCTCACTTCAGCAACATACCAGCCATGATCTTCTTCAGCTGTTGACCTTCTCTGCGCCAACGTAGTTCTGAAGCCAAAGGTTGCCAGCCCATGTTGGTCTGGGATCCACAAAGTGCGTGCTGACACATCGCATGACGGGATCGTCAGCAACTTGCGATTGGTTGGCCCTGCGAAACCTATCTTCCAGCTCCACAATCGCTCTGACATAGGCATGAGGTGAAAGCATCTCCTCATCTTCAATCTGCTCCACACGACAACTGTTGCCTTCATTGCCAAGCTGTTGCGCTGGTAAAACACAGGAACACATAGTTCACAAGTGGGCTTTCAAGGTATGGTCCTGAACCATCGTCCATCTGTTTCACGCACCATCCATTTCGATACAACTGACCCAAGGAAAGAATGCATCTCTTCACGTCTGCAATGAGGAATGCATGCTCAAGCTCACCATCGCCATCTTGTACAATCAAAGAAACTGTTCTGTAGCCAGTTACTGTAACTTTGAGATGCGATCCCTGGCAATCACGCAGTTGAACTTCTTGTCGAACTGCATCATTTCCACATTGGCCATAGGGCAACGGCAACAATGAGGCATGTGAACCGCGGTCAAGGATCACCGCATCTTTGTCAATCTCATCACCAGCAGTAACCATCCTGACTGAGGCTTCTGAAGAACTTGTGAGCATCGGCACACCCACCGGGATCGTGAAGGTTCTGCGAACAGTTGAAGCTGTAGTAGAGGAAGGCTAGCTTGATTAAAGGGATTTTTGAACTTGTGTTGACCTCCTTGTCCAGCAGCATGTTGAGCAGGGACTTGTGGTTGTTGCACATGATCACCTTGAACAACTTGTTGCACTATGTGGTTGGGGCATTCACGAGACCAATGCCCGTACTCAAAGCAAATTCTACACTGCTGGGAATCAACTTTACCTTTGTTCTTCCCCTTTTTGCCATAGTCTTTGCCTTTGGTTTTGGATTTTCCTTTGGATTTTCTTTGCCTTTACCTTTGTTTCCACGGCCTTTGCCTCTTCCGCGTCCTCAACCAAAAGCGCTCGAACCAACACTGCCGTAGTTCCACCAGCTCTTGCCCTCGTCTTTGGACTTGTTCTTGCTATTGCCCTTGCCTTTGTTGTCGATGCGATCAACTTCCCTTGGTTGTGGACCTTGATCTGAAGATGAAGTTCCTCGCAGTGACTTCAAAACAGACTCTTGAGTCCAGGCACGACGCGCCTTGTCATAGCTCATCATGGTCTCCTTGAGCGGGGCATACGTTGTGTGCTCGTTGATGGTCAGCTGCAAGTGCTCCCTCAGCTTCTGTCCACTGCATTTCACAAGCGTTGCAATCTTCAGATCAGGGGGGATAGGTCGATGAAGAAGCTTCCTCAAACTGTTGAACCAACTGCTCGTAGGAGAGGATCTGCTCCATGATGGTCTTGCTGCCACTGAACTGCGGGTATTTGCTGAGGGTTTGTGCAAGAGCCAGACTACATCGCCTCGAAGAAAGTTCTTATTCTTGAACTAGGGCACGCCAAAGTTTGAAACCATCCTTGGATGTGGCCATGCGCTTGACGAGGCTCAGGCAACGGCCCTTTAGGTATGATTCCAAAGTGGCAAAAAGCTTCACACTCAATTCACGCTCGCCTTCGGTATAGGTTGGGATTTCATCTGCAGGGGCCCAAATTGTCCAGCTGGTCAAAGCAACTTTGGAAACGAGGGTCACCAAAACTCAACCAACTGCAAAAATTGAACTACGTCAGGATTCTTCAGGATCCTGGTTGCAGCCTGTAAACCACCATCACCAGCTGAATGTGCACTGCCACTGGAGGTTGCCTGACTTGACATCAGACCAATGGCTCTTTCTGCTGCTGAAGCCGCATTTGTTGCCGCGGTCGCCAACATTGACATCACATCTGCTGCAAAAACGCATGTTCATCTGGAGCTGCACCTTCCATTCCACTGCAGCAAGGCACCCAGCAGATGAAAAGGAATGCTTTCAGTTGCATTTTGAACTGCACCCTTTTCTCACGCGGCCGATGTTTCTCCAACCTCGTTAGGCTCTTAGTCCAAGTTGGAGTTCTCGGCGATGACAAAGGTTCAATCCATCTCCACAGGTCGCAGGCCCAAGTGGCTCAAGGTCAGCAATCCAAACATAATTGCCAACCATCCACGTTGTTTCCACTGACATGAGTTCAAGAAAATGCCTCGTGTCACTCTTCAGGGTGGTCTTGATTGCCGCGTACATGTCACTGATGTCCAAATTCTCCACGAAAATGAAGGTCTGCTCGATCAACTTGTCCATCCTCCACTCTCGCATTCTCCTCATTCATGTAGTAGGGATTGTTCACAAATGCCAACCCATCATAGTACATGCACTGCTTGTCAAAGCACGTCGTCTGCCAAACAACTGTAAACTCAGTTGTCGAGCACCACATACCTGCTTGGGAGTATGCCAGCTTTTCACATCCATAAGCTGTGCCATCACAGGGACTTCAACCCTGCAACATTCTGTCAGCTCGAATGCACTGATTGCCAGCTCACCATCACCAACGCTGATTGCCTCTGCATTGATTGCTAAGCTGCTAAGCCATCTCGGCTTCCATCACCACGGACTTGAACCTGGTGTCGAATTTCATCACACCACACCATGTTGGGTCCATCTACCCAAGCATCAACATTGGCAGTCCAACTCCCTGCAAAACAATCTGCTCCTGCGACACTCGAACTGATGCCACCAGAGCCTACACGCATCTGCTTTGAAGTGGGGATACTCGGCTGGAAGCAATGGCTGAGGTTCATATCCATGTAGTGCTCCACCATCTCGCCACACGACAGCTGCCGCCAAAACGCATACATCAGCGCCATCGTCACCGCAGCTGCCGCCATTCTACAACGTGTCTTTGACAGCATCCTCGCCCTGGTATTGGGCTCCGCTGCCATGTCAAGACACGGCACTCACCCTTTGTCCTTGATTTGGAGCCACTGCGGTCGAATGCATCATCTGTGCACATGCTGACATGTGAGGTGTTACAATTCATGCTATTATTTGACAGATAATGATGGTTCCCATCTCAAATACCAGCAAAACCCACAAATTCCAAGATTCCTAAAATAAATTTGCCATGGTTTCCCCACTCGTTTTCCCTAGTTTTCCCCTGCTTCACAGGCCCAGGCCTTTTTACCTTGCATCGCCAAGAAATGCGCCGGCCTCTGGGGCTTGGCCTCGCAGCTGCCGGTGACGAAGCGCCACTGGAGCGCTGCCAGCTGCTGTCGCAGGGACTCCTGTCGCCAAATTGGTGGATCAGGTTATTATAAAAAATGCTACATATATTATATATAATATTATTTTTTATTTTTATATGTACATGTATATATATATATATAAATGTACAAATACTATAAAATAAGTATTAATGTATGATTTGTTTAAATATAATACCGGTAGTAGGCGGTGGCGGAAGTTTCAAAAATAGTAAACCTATAGGAGAGCTTGGTTGTTGTAAATCACGGATTGCAGACCGAACCCATTGATGGACCGAAAGGTGGTTGGAGTGCCGGGCTATCTATTTATCTATCTGTCTACCTGTCTATTTGTCTGTCTATCTATCTATCTGTCTTTCTATCTGCCTGTCTTTCTATCTATCTGTCTTTCTAGCTATCTGTCTTTCTAGCTATCTGTCTATCTATCTGTCTTTCTATCTATCTATCTATTTATCTGTCTATCTATCTATCTATCTGTCTGTCTATCTGTCTATCTGTCTGTTTGTCTATCTATCTGTCTCTGTGTCTATCTATCAATCTGTCTATCTGTCTATCTTTCTATCTGTCTAGCTGCAAGCTTGAAGACGAAGCTAGCCTGCGAGACTTCCTCAAGTTTTGAAGTTGACAACATCGAAAACGCAGAAAATCTGCGAGATTTCCTCAAAGTTTGAACGTGACAACGTCAACAACGAAGGAATTCTGCGAGACTTCTTCAATTTTTGAAGTTGATAACATCAAAACTGAAGCAATTCTGCAAGACTTCCTTTAAAAATGGAAAGTTGAGTGCAGAGCTGACGGCCTCGTAGCAATGCGTTTTGCAATTTTTTCCATTCCATCTGTCTAAAGTACTGCGCCTGCCACGAAAATGTGAGGCCAGGTCATACCAAGTGCTGCACCTGATCTAAAATTCAAAAACAATGCCCTTTTCGGCACCCAAATTTGATGGCAACAACGATGGCAATCTCGAGGGCAAAAGCAATGGCAGTGGCAATCTGCGCCGACGGGGGCAAAGGTAATGGCAACATTGGTGGCAAAAAAACACTGGCAAATGCGTGGGTGGGGAAAAAGCACGGGCGGCAAATTCAATGGCGAAATTTCAGCTGCGGGCAAAAGCCCTTGGCAACACACGTGGCAACGAAAGGGCCAACTTGCATTGCGGGCAAAAGCACTGGCAACACAGGTGGCAAAGCTATGGCAAAAAGTGTGGCAAGGGCTAAAGACTGGACGCGAAAGTGGGAAATCACTAGGACCTAGTAGGAAAAGCAAACCGAGAAGGCACATTGCAGCCGTTGGCTTGCACAAGCGACTTCTGAATTGTGCCATATACAAAGCAAGAGACCATTTTCAATGGTGTGACATGATCAAACTTCGTGCTTAGAAATTGGTGTGCTTACAGTTCACTTGGTCAGCAATTGCGTTTCGGTTGTGTTTTGGTCTAATGGTTTTCCGTGTCTCAGCCACGCTGGAATATTGTGCCATGCTGGTGGGGCACAGAAAAAAAGTGTTGAGCAAATTTTTGCGCAGCAGCTGCCCACCTGCCCGTCAGGAAATAAAGCCGATTTTTGCAAAAATAAGCATTATTTTTGACAAAATGGGCATTATTTTTTGATGGGCAATGATGGCAACCAGAAGGGCTCAAGCTGCTTCAGCGCCACCAGCAAGGGGATGGTTGAAAACAATATGCCCGCCTATCATATTTGCCTGGCTTCGTGTTTTATTCATAGGGGTTGGTGGGTGTTGCCTCCGTTGAAGGTGCAATAGAGCTGACATGATTTTTGTCAGCATCTCTCTCTCTCTCTCTACTTAGTTGATGTTGCCCCAAAATCTGCCAGCGCTTTTGCCATCAACTTACCATCCCATTTGAACCGGAAAAGTCTCTCACACCCTTTCCCCTTTCTGTCAACATGTGCCATGTACACTTAACGCCTCTTTTGTCACCGAAGGTGTTTGCAACCTTGTCTGCCCAAAAAGTTGCCGTCAAATTTTGACACCTCTGCTGCCGCCAAAATGCGATTGCTAAACTTCCGGCTCAATTTTTGCCATGCAAAGTTGCCACTCCTTTGCCACCAAAATACGGCTGCCTCCATTTTTACCATCACATTCTGCCATGATTCTTGCCACCAACTCTTTATTGCCACTGAAACTGCCACCCGCGTTGCCATGTCCAACTGCCACCGCCACCGAACTTGCCACCTTAAACCGCCAGCAACCTCTGGCATAAGATGGTATGAGAGCAAACCTTTTAAACCTTAGATAAGCTGCACCTGTCACGCAAAATCACCTTAGCAAGCCTGAAGATCTGATGCTCCAAAATGCAACCCCTCTCAGGAAATCAGCGCCCTGATTTTTCACACACTTTGATGAACATGTGTCTTGCACTGCGCCTGCCATGCGACATGCATCTTTCCAGATCCTCTTCAAATGTCCCACGCCTGCCATTGTTTTTGGAAATGCTACAAAACCCTCACGATTTGCTCACTTTTGACACGGTGCACAAACCCTTGCGCCTGCCACGCGAAACGGCATCTCAACGCTCAAAAGTGGTCTGAGCATGTGGTGCTTTTAACATGTTGACTTGGAAACGTGCTTCGGGCCACAACGGCGCGCACTTCTTAACATCTCAACTTCCAAAAGTGATCCGAGAATAAGGATCCCGGTTTGAATTTCACCTATGGGGTCGAGACCCTCATTTTGTAGGCATTGCAAAAAGTTCCTAACCTCAGCCATTAAAAAATGATGGTTCTCAACCCCCAGAGGGTTACGCACCACTACAAAATGAAGATTTGTTTTTATCATCAAGTTACTTGAAGGGGACACTCCACCGCTACCATTACAAATTCCTTTGCTACAAAATGACTTTCGATTTTTAAAGGTCTCTCAACTACTGAAACATTGAAAACTTATAAAATGCAATTCCCAAGCTGTGGCTACAAAATGCATGGCCCAACCCGGAAATGCCCTTGATACGGGGCACAAGGCCTCCCATTCTGTAGTTGAAATTCGAACGGGGATGAATAAGGTGTTTTGTACATTTTGACTTCGAATTCGTGCTTCGCGCCACAATAGCGTGCAATTTTTCATCTCTCCTGTCCTCAGATGGCTCCGCACCCGCCGCTTTAGCCCTCCGGAGCCAGCACATTGGAAAACACAGTGTTTCGCGACTTTTCTACCCTTTCGCGCACTTGCATTTTTTTTCTTCTGACTCTTTCTCTTCTCTGATCTTCTTCCTTCTCACTTTCTCTTCTCTGACTCTTCCCACCTCTGCTTTACCATCTGTCCATATTGTCGGAAGTTTGACTTCTAGACTTCCTTTGATAATACAAAACTGTAGAAAAATAAATACTGCCAGTAGTACCGCGCAAGTCGGCGGCGGAAGTTTCAAATATAGGACACTATAGGAGAGGTGAGTTGTTGTGATGCATGGATGGCAGCGCGAAACCACTGATGGACCGAAAGGTGGTTGGAGTTGTGCTTTTTGGAGTGGTTGCAATGGCCACCTCAACCACAACTGCTGGATGTAGTGTGGCGTGGTGTAGCGCAATGTCATTGTAATTGCAGTTGCAGTTGTATTGTAGTGTAGGTGTTGTAGCTGTATTTGATGTTGTTGTAGTTGTAGTTGCAATGTCGTAGTTGTCGCTGTAGTAGGTGTCGTAGCTGTTGTACGTAGTTGTAGTTGTAGTGTAGTGGTGGTGTAGTGTGGTGAAGTGGAGTGGAGTGCAGTGTAGTGGGGTTGTAGTTGTAATTGTGGCTGTAGCTGTACTGTACTTGTAGCTATAGCTGTGGTTGATGTTGTTGTTGTAGTTGCAATGTTGTAGTTGTAGCTGTAGCTGTAGTGGTTGTCATAGTTGTTGTAGCTGTAGAAGTAGTTGTAGTAGTTGTACTTGCCATAGTCGTAGTCGTAGTATTGAAGTTGTAGTGTAGTGTCATGTATTGTAGTGTAATGATGGTGTAGTGTGGTGAAGTGGACTGTAGCGTAATGTAATTGTAGTTGTAATTCAAGTTGTAGTTGTACTTGAAGTTGTAGCTGTAGAAACAGTAGTAGTAGTAGTAGTAGTAGTAGTAGTAGTAGTAGCAGTAGTAGTAATAGTAGTGGCAGTGGTTGTTGTTGTGGTACTAGTAGTAGTAGTAGTAGTAGTAGTAGTAGTAGTAGTAGTAGCAGTAGCAGTAGTAGTAGTAACAGTAGTAGCAGTAGTAGCAGTATACAGTAGCAGGAGCAGTAGCAGCAGCAGTAGCAGCAGAAGCAGCAGAAGCAGCAGTAGCAGGAGCAGTAGCAGAAGCAGTAGCAGCAGAAGCAGCAGTAGCAGTAGTAGGAGTATTATCAGTAGAAGCAGTAGAAGCAGTAGTAGCAGTAGTTGCAGTAGTAGTAGTAGTAGTAGTAGCAGTAGTAGCAGTAGTAGTAGTAGCAGCAGTAGTAGTAGTAGCAGTAGTAGTGGTAGTAATAAAAAAAAGCTGCTACATTGCAAAAACATATGTGCGAGGTGGATGAGGAAAAACTGTCGTAGTTGTTGCTGTAATGCATTATTCCATTGATTGCAAACTGAAGCACGCATAGGAAAAACGTATTGTGGCGGGGTGGGTTTTTTAAATTGGGGGGGATACTCTACTACAACTAATCTACTACTACTACTGCTACTACTACTGCTACCACTACTACTACTTCTACTACTACTACTATTATTACTACTGCTACTAGTACTACTATTACTAAACTCCTCCTCCTCCTCCTCCTACTACTACTACCTACTACTACCTACTACTACCTACTACTACCTACTACTACCTACTACTACCTACTACCACCTACTACTACCTACTACCACCTACTACCACCTACTACCACCTACTACCACCTACTACCACCTACTACCACCTACTACCACCTACTACCACCTACTACCACCTACTACCACCTACTACCACC
>Ga0126342_10004063_pt1 | contig 24685 bp, 14 predicted proteins | sample Cyp1metagenome_FD_92528 | JGI IMG/M metagenome (GOLD analysis project Ga0126342, IMG submission 92528) | Coral microbial communities from Lord Howe Island, Old Settlement Bay, Australia - Cyphastrea 1 metagenome | ecosystem: Host-associated > Invertebrates > Cnidaria > Coral ...
CATTCTATCTGGCATATCTTCTGGCATTCTATCTGACATATCTTCTGGCATTCTATCTGGCATTCTATCTGGCATATCTTCTGGCATATATTCTGACATATCTTTTGGCATTCTATCTGGCATTCTATCTGCCATTCTATCTGGCATATCTTCTGGCATATCTTCTGGCATATCTATCTGGCATATATTCTGGCATATTTTCTAGCATTCTATCTGGCAAATCTTCTTGCATTCTATCTGGCATATCTTCTGGTATATTATCTGGCAAATCTTCTGGGATTCTATCTGGCATATTTTTTGCATTCTATCTGACATTTTATCTGGCATTCTATGTGGCATACCTTCTGGCATTCTATCTGGCATATCTTCTGGCATTCTATCTGGTATATCTTCTGGCATTCTATCTGGCATACCCTCTGGCATTCGATCTGGCATATCTCATGGCATTTTATCTGGCATATCTTCTGACATTCTATCTGGCATATCTTCTGACATTCTTTCTGGCATTGCCATAACGACCGAAGCCCGTTCTCCTGAAGCCTGGTTCATCAAGGTTAGATTGTGGGAAATCAGAAATCATCCCCAAGATAGCCCAACATTTCCGGTCAGTGAATTGCTATGATTATTTACCTAGATTTATACAATGTGAGGCCCCCCAGTTATAAGTTGGTTTATAAGCCCCAGTAACTATTGTGATAAGTACCATAAACCATAGTTATTGGAGTTATAAACCAACTTAGCCATCTTGGGGGCCTCACATTGTAGATTTATAGAGTTGTATTAAAATCATCCATGTATAGGGGGGATTTTCCAGCTAGCCACGGTTGATTACCGGAGAGTAACTCCGCCATTACTATTACCGACTTGTTATCCGACTTGTTATCCATTAATATCTATATAGGTTTGTTTGAAATAGGGTGACCCTTTTAACCCAATGGATTATGAATGACCATGATGTTTTTCCCATTAAAACACCTACTTGAGGTCATATATATATATAGAGATATATACAATATTTTTATTTAGATATTTGAATATATATATATATATATATATTTATTTATTAGTTTGTATATATACATATCATATTCAGACACAACCATATATTCATAAGCTGTTTTTGTTGGTTGATGGTTGGTTTTACCACAAGATCTTTGTGGCTGGCTGCGATCGGCCACGAGGCCAAGATGTTCTGCCTCGCACCAACGCCTAGTGCGGGAGCCGAGCGGGAGCCGATTTCTCGAGTTGGATTTGGAGACTTGGAGGATTCCACTTAATTAAGGAAAGCCTAGAAAACCATAGGAAAATGTGGGTTTAATGGGATTTATAGCTGATTTATGATAGCGTTCAGGTTGTGCAACTCCAATATGCACGAAATGGTTTTTGTTGCTGATATCGAACTGTAAAGTTTCGATCTTGAAAAGCTATATATGCTTTATGGTTTATAGGTTTATAGGTGCTAATGGGCTTATAAAGCAATTTATAACTGGCGGCACCACCTTGTAGGGGAATTCGCATGTTTCGCAGAACTGGGTAAGAAGCTTTTGCTCAAGACTTTGGAGTTTGCACAGGGGTTGCACATGTCGAATGATGTACCCTCTGGTAAACTAACATAGGTATTGAAAATGACAATTTGGTTCGTTGATTTACCCATTAAAAATGATGATTTTCCATAGTTATGTTAGTTTGCGGGAGGGTACTTCAGAATTTTTTATACCCCTACTTCGGGTTACCACACTGAAGTTCCCATCATACCACTTGTAAGTCCCCTAAGTACATCATCCCTTGTGTTTAGTAATTGTGGTGTAAGTTGTAACCCACTTGTAATTGGGATACATGTACTTAGAGGTTTTACTAAACCAGCTGACTGCTGGTTTGGAGCATGTTTTATTTTTCCATCATATTGGGAATTTCATAATCCCAGCTGACTTTCAGATTTTTCAGACGGGTAGGGCTCAACCACCAACCAGCCAGGGTTGTCAACTACTTACTAAGTGGGATGATCCTCCAAGTACCCTCTGGTAAACTGTCACATAACTATGGAAAATCACCATTTCTAATGGGAAAACACACTATTTCTATGGCAATTTTCAATAGCTTTTTGTATGTTTACCAGGCCGGGTAAAAACCCACCAGTGGATTTTTCCTGTTTCATGGCCGATCCAGTGATCCAGCAATATCCAGCATTTCAGGACTCAACAAACGGCCTGGATTTGTTGAGCAAATCCCAAGGAATAGGTATTTTACCATGTGACATGGGCCACATGGCGACATGTAGTGGGATGTCCTTCATATAACATGGCTATTTTTAGTGGGATGTCATTCATACATAATGAAAACATCGTGGACTTTTAACATTTCCATCGATTGATGGCTTGCTGTTGTTGTTGTTGTTGCTGATGATGATTGACCCTTGCTATATACAAGGGACCTTGTGGTTATTACATCAGAGGGGGTGTATAATGGTGACGTATCCCCAGTTCTGGGCTATAGAAATGCATCTCAAAAACCATTTGCCAATTGTGATATATATATATATAATATGTATAAATATTGGAATGTACATCCAAGCAGTCAAGTACGTTATTAAGTTGTTTTTTTAATATATCCAGTTCCAAAACTGGCAATATGGGGGTTTCCTAAGTCACGGGGGTACCCCAATAGGCGGATGGTTTATTTCATGGAAAAAATCATCTATACATGGATGATGTAAGGGTACCCCCATTTTAGGAAACCACCAGTTATTTACTGCGAGATGATTCATGATTATTGAGGGTATACCATGTAGAACTGGTGTATTGCGTATGGTATACCCTGATCAGCTCTTTCTTTCAGAGTATCTCAGAGTTATGGCCATTTATAGTTATAAGTACTTATAACCCCATTTATAGAATGTATAATCCCATTTATAACCAGTTACAGCAGATTGGCTACGTCACGAACCTCCGTGAAAGGCACTTAAAGTGCCTACGGAAAGCCTGGAATTCTGGAAGATTCGCATGTTTTTTTAGGGGCCATGAGGTAAGCAAAACAAGTATCGTTCAACGGGGGATTCAACACTTCTAATGGGATTATAGTTTATTTCAAATGATCATGGCTATGATTAATAACTTCCATAGTTTAAGTAATGGGTGATAAATTGTTAATAAACTTTTAATTGTGAAGAATCATGAGTTTCGTTTTTTTTCCAAAGTACACACAAGGACAACTATATACCCTCCGGTGTCAACAAACATGGCTGGTGAGCCAAATCACTATCCCCGTGAAGACCCAGCAAATGTTGCTTGGTGTTTTGCCTTTTCACCACTTTCCATTTGACAGGCCTATATGATGCCCTCGAAGTTCCACATAGGTCTCAGTGGAGTTGATCTTCAATAAAAGCAATACCCCGGGTTTGGGATGCAGTGGAATTGTTGCGGATGTTAACCCTATCAAAAGACGCAGCTACAGGTTATGTATGGAATATGACCATCATGGCCCACCCACTAGAAGGGCTGCACACCCAAGTGAAACCATCATAATATCAAGGTTTCACCTGGCCCCCACAAACACTTGTGAGGCTTAGGACACCGTTTGGAAACTCCTTCCACAAAAGTGACGAACTATAGGATCTGGGCTTCAGGAATGTAGTAGTATCATGGCCAATATAGTTTTCCCTTTTCAAGACAAGACACTAACTTGGCATCCACGTCCCTCTTTTGGCGCCACGTACAGGCACACCCCCGCTCGACGGCACAGTCGTCGCACGAAGGACTGATAGGTTGAGGACGGCCAAGGCCTGAGCTGGACGTCAGGTACGGCGCTGCGCGACTTGCAAGAGCCAAAAACGCCTGGGCACGGCCATGGAGGATTTGTGCTTGGCGCTGTTGATTGTTGCCCCGTTATTTGGGTACAACTGTGAGGTCGTAGCGGCCCAAAATAACCGTTGATGACTGATTTCATGGAGGTTTGCCATAATCTGCACGGAGTTTGACCATCAAATATATGGTTTATTCTGTCTGACTAAATACCCTATACTTAGCTGGGGGATGCTAGGGGATGCTTGAATTGACCCCACGAGGTGGTGATAGGGATCGAAGTTGTAGATCCTGAAATCGATGAAATCTACAATTTATGATTTAACTGAAACATGAAAAATATCATATGTGTGTAGGTATGTAAATATCGAAACTTGAGTATCAACAGCAAACATGAAAGCACACAATCCTCCCAAAATTCGATGTTACATTTTCATCATGCTTTCAACACTGGGCGCAAGCGAGTGGATTGTGTGATATAACAACACCCAAAAGTAAAGAACCCACACTTGAAACTTTTGATATTAGTAACATTTTGCATTCTCTCTTTTTGGGGCTTGATATTTTTCACCACACATAGGGTCATCACCCGAAAACCAGCACTGACTTTGAGGCGAGACTATGTCCATGTCGCCAGTCAACGAGCACTGCAGAGGTCTCAGCGGGTCTGGGTGACATGTTTTATGTCAGTTTTTATCGGACTTGCCCATCAGCTGTAAGAATTGTAATGGGGATAATGGGGATTAATCCTGACCGCATGAGTTTAATCAACTACTTGGGTGTGTCGGAACCGGTCGGAACATGGTGTATTGGCCCCACTGGTTTGGCAATGTTAAAATTCAGATCTGCGGGGAACATTAATAAAAAAAAGGTAAGTGTCCTATTATCAGACAACTGCGAGTGCTGCATGTTCAACAAAACTACTGTACCAATTCTGAACAATATCGCAGATGACTGCCGTTGCGGGCTTTATGGCCCATTATTTATTCAATTAAGTTGTAAGGAAACTGGTACACATCAACAGTCAAACTATTGCCATTCTAATTGAATGTAATCAATTAAAGTACGCAACATGCAGGATCGCGCCATGGCGTTCTCTTACATATAGGCAATAGTTAATCACAATTTTCCCAGCTGAAATTGCAGTGTTGGGGCATGATATTCTATTTTCGGACGACCCAATATTGTTCACACAACATCTACAGTTCATAATTCTGCCGTAAAATCCATACCGTGAAATCTATATGGGGATTTTTTAAAACTGATCATACCATATTTGAGGGATACAGACCTCCCTTTACGAACCATTTTGGCGTTCACTTGGGTATCAGGGTGACCCGCAATGAAAAAAATCTAGTTGGAACCCATATAAACCATATGGAATCCATAAATCCACCATTAGAAAATGTATGGACCATAGTATCAAGTTGTACCCCCGTCCCAGACGGCCCAGGCTAAACAAAACTCGCCATCCCAAATGCCGAGCACGCGAGCCATCTTAAGGCTGGAAAATGGTTGAAATTGTGGGAGGATTCGCTAGCAAAAGACGACCAAAATGGATCAACATGGTGGTTTAACCATGAAAAATGATGGTTTAAACATGAAAAATGAGAGGTTTGACCATGTAACTACAAAGTGGTGCCCCATAGTTAGCTAAGTTGGTTTATAACTCCAATAACTATGGTTTATAGGTGATATATCTATAGTTAATGGGCTTATAACAAATTTATAACTGGGGGGGGCACCACCTTGTAGGACTTAACCCATGATTTTTTCTGTGTTTGTCTGATTTGGGAATACTCTGGAAAGATGACGAGATATCTCTTTATATTCCGAATGGGTTTGATTCATCTCTCATTATCAGGAGATGTATGAGGGAATACAGTTTTTTTTGGGGTAAAGTAAGACGATGTCTTCACGGGAACATAGTGGTGTTATAGGGGAGCAAAATCAACAGTAATGGGGATATAATATAAGTTGCTAAAGGACCAAACAAAGATCTCTAACCAACTCATTTTATGACGATTTCTTAAAATGGAAAAACCCACAAGTATCAAACATTGGAAAACTTTAAAAAGGGACACTACCACTGCAGACATCCAAACAAATGAGGAGTTACTGTAGCCAGTCGGGATGTTAAACCTGGTTATGAAGCGTTTTTTTTCGCCAGCATTTCTCCAAGAAATCGGCAAAATGTTGCATCAGTTTTTGAAGTCGTACCATGGGATGTTGAAACCAATTTGCACTGCACATTTTGCTGTTCCCTCAAAATTTGACCATCCGAACATGGTCAGAACATGACTGTTTGGTCACCCAACAATGTTGCATATTGATGCCAGCAACAAAATTTATTGGCGCTTTAGCAGTATTCAAAACCCCTGTTAGTGGTTTGGCATATGGGATTGTACTGCTTGGTATTTGGGGATTATCATCATCCATTGTCAGACTACGTACTAATCAACCAGTGCAATATAATGACAGAGGGTCAAAAGGTTTTGAAACTGCTCAGTTGATGAGTGGCTGCTTGAAGAATGTTTGATTTGCTTTCCGCACATGCACGATGATAGCCACTGGCCAGTACATTTGTAGGATGGGTTGACACACACACACAACCAGTCTTGGTCCAAACATTCACTAGTTCGAAATACATAGCGTTTAAAGATTAAAGCCAATGCCTCCTGGGAACCAAGCATGGTAATGGAAAGATCCATTTGTTGTTGGCGTACATCCCGGTGTGCCATAGTTGTATTCAGTATCTACTGCTTGAAGTGCTCAACTCCTGTGTTTATTTGTTGCTCAATTCTTCGCAATATTGTTTCTGCCTCAATGCTGAATCTCTGTGCTTTACTTTTTTCAATTTGAAACCGGAATGACTTCATTACATCTCGTGCCCATCTAGATCAGATATAGACAGAATTACCCAGACCAACTTTTTCGAATTCCAACTCAACATGCCAAGACTCTCTGAAATTGGGATATCCCGCCAATTTGATGGTTTATCACAGTTTTTTTTCAATTATAGGCCCGTATAGGGCCTACCCCATTTCGATGTTTCATGATTATTCATTGGTTAAAAGCCCTGCTGAACCATCATTTTTCCGTATATTTGTTTAATCTTTACATAGGTTTTTCTCCCATCAGGAATGGTTGTTGATGGTTATCCCCATCACAATCCCACTGTTGCTGGTCAAGTGACTCTTTTCCCATTAATCCTTGTATGTTTGAATCGGCATTGTTGACTGTGAAATCCATGTTGTTTCCATATAATTCCTATATATTGATGAGTAAAACCAGAATGGTTCACGTGTTTTTGCTGATTAAACCTCGTAGAACCATGGTTTGACGCCCAGGGATCTTATTCCATTGGGTCCGGGTGCCCGGGAAACACCCATTTCCATGGGAAAGTAACCAGGGAAACTACGCAGTCAACCTTGGATGGGCACTTTATTTAGATTAATTTAAGTCTTCAAATCCGTAGCGTTCTTGAGCTCTGAGGCCGGATATATGTGCATGTATATATATTTATGGGTAAGTTATAACGACCTCACTGCGACCTCACTGGAATGATGGTTAGTAAGAGAAATCATTTCCAAATTTCAAATGGCCTTAGTTGAGGCTAGTGAAATATTGTAATTTACCCAGATGCATGTATATATATGTATATATACACATTATACTTTTAACTATGTCATATCATGTATATTTATATATATATATATATGACAACCACAACCAACTAAACAACAATACAGGGTATCCAAGATTTGCCATTCTTTTTCGGAAACTCAATATGTCAAAATCGTGATATTTGCTTCTCGTTTCCAATGTGTACATAAACATACCAGTAGTACCGCACAAGGCGGTGGCGGAAGTTTCAAAAATAGGAAACCTATAGGAGAGGTTGGTTGTTGTGAATCGCGAAATGGCACAGCGAATCCACTGATGGACTGAAAGGTGGTTGGAGTTGTGCTTTTTTGGATTGGTTACAATGGTTGCAGTGGTCACCTGATACCTCCTCACCTACAACTGCTGGATGTAGTGTGGTGTAGTGCAGCTGTAGTTGTAGTTGTCGTGTGGTGGAGTTGTAGCTGTGGTGTAGTGTAATTAGTGTAGTGTAGTTGCATGCAGTTGCGTTTGTGGTGGTGTAATGACTGTAGTGTAATGTAATTTAGGATATTGTAGTGTAGTGTGCTGTAATCTAGTGTAGTGTAGTGTAGTGTAAAGTAGTGTAGTTGTATCTGTAGTTGTAGTTGGTGTAGTGTTGTGTAGTGTAGTGCGGTGCGGTGTGGTGTAGTGTAGTGTAATTAGTGTAGTGTAGTGTAGCGTAGTGTAGTGGTAGTTGTAGTTGTAGTTGTAGTTGTAGTTGTAGTTAGGGTAGTGAAGAGTAGCGTAGTGTACTTGAGTAAAGTGTAGTGGAGTGTAGTGTAGTGGAGTGCAATTGTAGCTGTGGTTGTAGCTGTAGTTGTAGTTGTGGTGTGGTGCAATTAGTATAATTAGTGTAGTGTAGTGCAGTGTAATGTCATGTAGTGTTGTGTAGTGTAGTGTGGTATAGTGTAGTGTAGTCTAGTGTAAGGTAGTGTAGTGTAGTCTAGCGTAAGGTAGTGTAGGTGTAGCGTAGTGCAGTGTAATTAGTGTAGTGTAGCGTACTGTAGTATATTGTAGTGTACTGAAGTGAAGTGGAGTGTAGTGTAGTGTAATTTTTGTAGTGTAATTGTAGTGTAGTCTAGTGGAGTGTAGTGTAGTGGTGGTTGTAGTTGAAACTCCTACGAAACCCTCCCGTTTTTTTGCTCACTTTTGACAAGGTGCACAATCCTTTGCGCCTGCCACGCGAAACGACATCTGAACGTCCAAAAGTGATCCGAATGTGCTTTGCGCCACAGCGGCGTGCACTTTTTCGACATCTCAACTTCCAAAAGTGGTCCGAAGCTGGTGTGTTTTGTACATGTTCACTTCGAAATGTGCTTCGCGCCACAACGGCGTGCACTTTTGCGACATCTCAACTTCCAAAAGTGGTCCGAACGTAGTGTGTTTTGTATACATTTTGCCTTGGAAACGTGCTTCGCGCCACAACGGCATGCAACTTTCCATCTCTCATCTGACCACATGGCTCCGCACCCGCCGCTTTAGCGAGCCTACTTTTCGACTCTCCGGAGCCACAAATCACTGGAAAAATGCAGTGTTTCGCGACTCCCTACCTTTTTGCGCACCTGCATCTTCCTTCTTCTCATTCTTTCTCTTCTCTGATCTTCTCTCTTCGGCTCTTCTCCTCTCTGACTCTTCCCACATCTGCTTTTCCATCCGTCCACATTGTCGGAAGTTTGACTTCTAAACTTCCTTCCATAGAGTAGACAATGCTTGGGTCTGTCTGAGACTGTACCCGCGGGATACCGGAATTTTCCAATTTTGGTATAGGGGAAACGATGATAGATGATAATCCATTGCAACTGGGGGTACCATGTGGGACTTCACTTGTAAAGCAAATCAATTTGTGCTAATGGCTGGAGCTAGCGGCAGGTCAAGTGATTTAAAGATCGAGATTGTTGATTGCATCCACTATCCCAGCACCTTATGGATAGTCCACATACGGGGGATTGTTACTAATTGAAATCGCTGGGCATATCTTGATCATCCCATTTGCGCTGATAATCTTGGTTGCCTATGTCCTCTTTGTGCACTTTCCACACTTTCACAATAATGATAAACTGGTGGTACGAAATTGAGATCCCAAATACTCAGTACCCGTCCCTTATGTTTTTGGTGGTGATATTCGCCATTCTACTCACTAACAATCCACGCATCATGTTGTTTGTGCATTGGTTGAGTTCCAAAAGGGCCAAGGACTGATATGCAAGTGACGGTATACAGTACAATGTGGGGCCCCCAAGATAGCTAAGTTCGTTCATAGTAACCGGAAACCATATGGCTGTACCTATTGCAGTATCCACTAGTTTGGCATTATGAACTATTAATGGCCACGAATGGACTGGTCTAATATTCCAATTCAGGTTTCAACAGCCTCTCTCGGTGTTGTTTTTTTCTCTTCGTGAAAGTCTCGCATGGTTGCGATTAAGTGATTTCCTCGATGTGCTTCAAGATTGATATTAAACAATGTGGGCATTTATATTTTGTATACCTGCACTATCCTGGCATGACAGCTGCTCCATTGAAACAACCAGATTCAACGCAGTGTTGGCTCGCCAGCTCAAGGTGAAAACAGTGTCTAAACAGAGATGGGAATGGCTGCTAAAATTGAAGCACATTGAAACCGAAGCTGCATTTTCCAACCTGAACCACTTAAAAAAAAACAAAACAGCAGCAACAGTAGGGCAAAGACCTGAATTTTTGGACCAAACTCAGATGCCGACCTGCTCGACGGATGATGGCATCTGGTGTTGCTCTCGCTGCGATATTTCTTCTCCGCACATCGCGCGATGGAAGTGGCTCCGTTGTCGCTGCCTTCCACGTTGCGTTCTTTGCGAGGCGTGCTCCCATACGCCATGTCCATCCTGTGGTGCAACAGAGGACGGAAAGCTGCTTGAGCTCGACGATGCTGTGAGCTTTTCGGCTAGTTCCTCGTTTGTATCAGACATCACGGATGACTCAAATCTTGCGGACATGCTGTGGCAAATACTCTCCCGAGCTGTGAAAGGCTGGAGTACCAATGATCTGCGACAAGCATGTGGATTGAGAAAGGCCGATGACTTGATTGCCCTTCTATCCAGATGGGAAAACAAGAAAATAGTCGTGCAAGTGGGATCAACCTGCAAAGAAGAAAACGCAGTGCAGTCGCTCTGGTGGACCTCAGCAAAATACAAACATGTCATTGAGGAGGAGCGGACACGTATTTACTATCGCTTGCAGGTTCAGCTTTGGGAAGGACTCAGACGCAGGATGCCCTGTGCGGTAGATGGGTGCATTCTCGGGAACGAGAAAAAAAATGCATCATTGCTCAGTACATTGGCTGAGGCCACTGACCTGTCGACAATAAACCTGTTGACAGATGGGCATGTCATTGAACATATATATACATGTTTATGGCTATGGTTGGTTCTGCAGTTCATGGGGATACCTGCACCCATCTAGGAAATGACACACTCATGAGGATTTAACGTGTACCCCCGAAAGATGAGGCCCCCGACGCTGGTGGGTGTTCAAGATTCGCCCATGATTTAGTCGTTGTTGCTGGGAAAGAAGGTTGCTGAAGCCCGACACAAAAACAAAAAACACAGAAACCAGTGGATATCCCATGGATCCATGGTGTTTTAATGGGAATCAAAAAGAATCAATTGTGATTTCATGGTGATTTCATGTAAACTCACAGTTTGCGAGCTTGAACATGGCCATTGAAATAGTTGATTTACCCAATATTGAACATGTTGATTTTCCAGTTCGTTATTTTAGTTTACCAGTGGATATATCTGGTCAAATTATAGTGACCTCACTGTGACCTCATTTGAATCATGGTTAGTGAGGGGAATCATTCCAAAATGGCCCAACAATTCAGGTTAGTGAATTATTATAACTTACCCAGATATATGAAAATCCTGGGTAATTAGTTAGGTTACCACCATTAATCACCATTAATCACCATTCAGGTCAGTGTCAAAAAATGCACTAGACATAACACATCCATAAATCACTAGTCATTAGCATTAACTTGCCACTATTTACCGTCAAATTACCACTTATACCCATTTTAGTTACCATTCCCTTCAGATGGTGGAACACAGTATCATATATGAATGTCACCAGGGGTTACCACTATGTATGGGTTAACCTATTTTACTATCTCCGTTGGTTACCACCATAACCCAGTAGTTAATATATTTATTCTAGGGTTTATGCTAGAGAGAGAGAGATATATATATATATAGATATGTTTTTCTATGGTCAGTAAACGAACTTTCAACTGAGGGGCACCACCTTGCATGATCTTTCATGTCCAAACCCACCATTTTTATCTCAGGTCAGCAGGACGTCTCCTTGCCATCGCAACGCTGCGGTGCGATGTTCGGCAATGGCTTGGCTGGCGACTGCGTGGCGCGCTGGGTGGGAAAAAATGGTTCAATGTTCAACCAGCAAGGAGTGGTGAAACACGGTGGTTTAACCAGGAAAAAATGTGCAAAATTGTGGTGGTCTTACCATTGACATTCTTGAAGAATGGTAGTCTTTTCATGAAACATGGTAGAACATGGTGGTTTAAACATGAACAACTTTAATTTAACGAATGCAAGCAGGACCTAAGCATTAAGATTCAGATCTAAGCTTTGCTTGTTGGTTTAGAACACCCATTAACTTGTAGCATAGATAAATCTCTCTATATATACCTATCTATATTTCTTTCTATCTATCGATCTATCTATCTATCTATATATCTATCTATCTATCTATCTATCTATCTATCGACCTACCTATCTATCTATCTATCTCTCTATCTATCTATCTCTCTATCTATCTATCTATCTATCTCGCTCTATCTATCTATCTATCTATCTATCTATCTATCGACCTACCTATCTATCTATCTATCTCTCTATCTATCTATCTCTCTATCTATCTATCTATCTATCTCGCTCTATCTATCTATCTATGTATCTATCTATCTATCTATGTATCTATCTATCTATCTATCTATCTAACTATCTATCTATCTATCTATCTATCTATCTATCTATCGTTCTATCTATCTACCTATCTATCTATCTACCTATCGATCTATCTATCTACCTATCTATCTATCTATCTATCTACCTATCGATCTATCTATCTACCTACCTATCGATCGATCTATCTTTCTATCTACCTATTTACATTTCTACCTATCTATCTATTTACCTATCTACCTATCTATCTTTCTATCTATCTATCTCGCTCTATCTATCTATCTATCTATCGATCTATCTATCAATCTATCTATCTACCTATCGTTATCAATCAATCAATCTATCTATCTATCTATCTATCTATCTCGCTCTATCTATCTATCTATCTATCTATCTATGTATCTATCTATCTATCTATCTAACTATCTATCGATCTATCTATCTATCTATCTATCTCGCTCTATCTCGCTCTATCTCGCTCTATCTATCTATCTATCTTTCTATCTATCTATCTATCTATCTTTCTATCTACCTATCGATCTACCTATCTATCTATTTAACTATCTATCTATCTATCTATCTATCTCGCTCTATCTATCTATCTATGTATCTATCTATCTATCTATCTATCTATCTATGTATCTATCTATCTATCTATCTAACTATCTATCTATCTATCTATCTTTCTATCTATCGATCGATTTATCTATCTATCTATCGATCTATCTATCTACCTATCTTTCTATCTTTCCATCTATTTATCTATAATTCGACCTACTTATCTATATCTCTACCTATCTATATTTCTTTCTATCTATCTATCTATCTCGCTCTATCTATCTATCTATCTATCTATCTATCTATCTATCTATCTATCTATCTATCTATCTATTCTATCTATCTATCTATCTATTCTATCTATCTTTCTATCTACCTATTTACATTTCTACCTATCTATCTATTTACCTATCTACCTATCTATCTTTCTATCTATCTATCTATCTATCTATCGTTTTTTCTTTCTATCTACCTATCTATCGATCGATCGATCTATCTATCAATCTATCTATCTACCTATCGTTATCAATCAATCAATCTATCTATCTATCTATCTTTCTATCTATGTATCTTCTTTTCTTTCTGTCTATCTACCTATCTTTCTATGTATCTATCTATCTACCTATCTTTCTATTTACCTATCTACCTATCCATCTATCGATCGATCTATCGATCTATCGATGTATCGATGTATCGATCTATCGATCTATTGATCTATCTATCCATCTATCTTTCTTTCTATCTATCTACCTATCGATCTATCTATCGATCTATCTATCAATCTTTCTATCGATCTTCGTATCTATATATCTCTTTATTGTTCTATCTATCTATCTATCTATCTATCTATCTATCTATCTATTTTTTTTCTTTCTTTCTTTCTCTTCTATATATTTTTTCTATCTATCTATCTATCTATATCTATCGATCGATCGATCGATCTGTCTATCTATCTTTCTATCTCTCTATCTATGTATCTATCTATCTATCTATCTATGTATCTATCTATCTATCTATCTATATCTATCTATATCTATCTATATCTATCTATATCTATCTATCTTTCTGTCTATCTATCTATCGATCCATCGATCTATCTTTCTGTCTATCTATCTATCTATCTACCTATCTTTCTATCTATCTAATTTTCTATTTACCTACCTACCTATCTATAATCTATCGATCTATCGATCTATCTATCTTCCTATCTATCTATCTATCTATCTCGCTTTATCTCTCTATCTTTCTACCTATCTATCTATCTATCGATCTATCTATCAATCTATCTATCGATGTACGTATCTATATACCTATCTATCTTTCTATCGATCTACCTATCTATATCTATCATCTATATCTATCTATCTTTCTATCTATCTCTCTATCTATCTACCTACCTATCTATATATCTATTATCTATCTATCTATCTATTTATCTATCTATCTATCTATTTATCTATCTATCTTTCTTTCTTTCTTTCTATCTATGGATCGATCTATCTATCTATCTATCTATCTGTATTTCTATCTATCTATCTATCGATCGATCGATCTATCTCGCTCTATCTATCAACCTACCTATCTATATATCTATCTACCTATCTCTATCTATCTATCTATCTACCTATCTATCTATCTATCTATCGGTCTACCTACCTATCTATCTATCGATCTATCTTTCTATCTACCTATCTATCTATCTATCTACCTATCTGTCTATCTATCTATCTATCTACCTATCGATCTATCTATCTATCTACCTATCGATCTATCTATCTACCAATCTATCTATCTATCGATCTATCTATCCATATTACGCGGTGGTGCTCCATAGTTAGCCATGTTGGTTTGCAGCTCCATTAAGCAGGTTCCATGGTAGACACAGTTTATCGCTGTATCTATGGTCAATGGGGGGTTCTAAGTCACCTTGTAATCTTGAATATCTTTCCCAAAAAGGGTTTTGAGAATGAAAATGAATGAATAGATAGAATATATTTCAATATATTTCACAAGCGTTTCGCTCAGCGCGTATTTCACAATGGGAGGACTTGGGGATCAGCTACTGGGTTAGTATTTGTTTTATTCATTAAAATGTACTTCTTGTTGGGTCCCCCTAAGTTAGGTATAACTTGCCAGCGAACAATATGACTTGGTAGGACTTAATAGAACTTCATGGGTTTTGTTTTGTTTTTTTACTATGATAATCTATGATGGGGATTTGTTAGAATTAATCGGGATGACGTAGTGCAGCCTGGGCGTCACTGTAAAAATGAAGGTCTATGTATGGGGAACTATCCAAAAAAAACTATTTATATATCAGATTGTGAGTAAATTTTGCCATCAAAGACTAAATTCAACAACAATGATTTGCTGGAACTCTAAAATTCATAAACATGTTTCCTTACTAAAAACGTGGTTAGCTTTTTTGTTGGGTATGCGCAGGCAGCAGGCAGGGGATGGTAACGAAGCAGGGTCCAAACATCATCCTTGTAGGAAGGTGGAATGCTAACCCAAGTTTTTTCTCATTCCCCTAATGAAATGTTTGTTGATGTCCCCCTAGTCAACAAGAAATGGTGATTTGATGGCACTTAATTGTGATGAGATTGAGCCCTATGTTTGTTGGTCTACAACACCCATTAACTATATAGTTCGACCAGATATATCTACCATAAACTCCAGTTCCAACTTGGGTGTAACCCACTTTTAGGCAAACTCACATGACCCTTTGGCAACTGCGATTGAAACTGTGAACTTTTCAGTAATAGACATGTCATGATTGGAGTCCAGATGATCGGTGGGGCCCCCCAGTGATGCTCGTTGGGTTATGAACCCCATGAAGACTATAGTTAGGAGTATCATAAACCATAGTTATTGGAGTTATAAACCAACTTAGCTATCGTTTGGGGGCCCCACATTGTAGAAATCCGTGATGTTCTTCCGATTGGCGAGGGGTCCTGTTTTTTATTCCCAGAAACCGTAGCCTAATCAAGAGAGTGGGGCTGTTGATCACTCAGGCACAGGCATTAGACGGCCCTCGACCAAAATCCCAGGGACAGAAATTGGATGTGGTTTTGTCCCACAGTCAGAGCCCTTTGCCAATTATAAATTGTTTTAAATATATAATGATAAAACATTGCGTTATCATTCCATAAATGGGGTTGTAATTGACTGATGACTGTTAAAGGTTCATAACATGTCCTAACTGCAAGTGTTTTTAGATTTAGCCAACGAATGGGCGTATTAAACCAACTATTTGATAGGGATATAATTAAATGTTAAGACATAGAATGGATGTTAATGGGATATGTAAGAATAGGAAGCATGTGGATACACCAAACTTGCTGGGAATTTAACCCGTCAATATGCAGATTTCATCATCAAACAAAAGGATTGGAGTTAACCAACAGTAGAAAGAAATAAGTTTTTTTTTTACCAAAACGGAGTACACACACAGAAATGGCACGAAATTGCAATATTAGTAGGAACATGATGGCTGCATGAAGGAGCAAAGGAGATAGGGAAGGCTCAAATTTACTGCTACAATGAGGAGCTGTATATAGAACCCCCGATATCTGCAACAACATTGGATAGATATGCGACCATTTAAACATCACGTGCCACATGCCTCAGAGCAAACGAGTTGAAGGCTGAAACTGAGTGAGCAAGTGTGGCTCGAACAAGGAGGTACCCAATGATCCACTATTTTGCGGTCATGTTTTGTACACAAAGATGCCGCTTTGGCAGGTCGACTAGCTTTAAATCATTCCTATGTGGGATGAGCGGTTCCACCAGCAACCAGAGGTGGTTCATAAGGAAATCAGCAGCGAAGTCATCTTACATTTTCACAGTCCACTGTATAGGTCTCGGCGGAGTTGGGGCCACAAAAGTAGCAAGTCGGTCCCCCATAGTTGGCTAAGTTGGTCATCAAAATTCCATTTACTGTTGAGTGTATGGCAGACATATCAAACTCATTGTACCGGGTGTAACATAAACCAGCAAACATAACTGAGGTGCACCGTCTTGTACCGAATTTCATCAATTTTAGCAACTCACCTGGGATACCCCATTTAGTAAGCTAGCTTTCAACACCCCAATTAGTAAGTAGGATATAACCGCAGCTACGAGGGGGGTAAGTCCAGAGAGCGGACAGTGAGGTTTGTGCACGGATAAACTTTTACACGCAGATGCCTTTACACACAGACGCTTTTACACAAAGAAGTTTTACACACAGACGGACTAACAAGCATTCCACTAAAAGGACACAGTAGCCGCATTCGAGGTGACGCTGACCCGTTCAGGGAAAGGATGCATTTGATTGTGAAAAGTTGCGCCAGTTGCACCACCTTTGTTGATTGGGGGCCGGGAACAGGCGCATATTGCGGACACCGTTGTGAGCCAACCGGCATTTCGGAATTGGACACGGGTATTTTTATTGGCTCGCTTGGGTGGAATAGGTTTCAATTTCTCTCGATCAAGGGCGCAAAGCCTGTCTCCAACATAAGTAAGCAAATCCCGGCTGAGTGGCTTGCAAGACATCTTAGATTGGCCACGGCGCATGCTTTCCTCCAGCGCGAGACGCCCCCGGGAATTGTTTGGTCATTGGATCTCTTATCTTCATCCCGGCTCCTGATTATCCACGTGCTGGGCCTCTTGGACCGTGGGCTGCGCAGCGTTTTCAATTGAGTTTCCTTAGATAATGCTCCGGGACAAGCATTGGGTTCTCCTTTGTCCGCGCCAGGAAACCCTTGAACAAAAAATATGATTTAATTCATCCGAGGTGGCGCCCCATACTTCATAGCTCCAATAAGTAGTGTTTATGGTAGATTCACTGTATCTATAGTTCATGGAGTGTTGTCCTTGTACTATTGAATATCCCTGAGAAGGGGATCCAAAAATGAATAGACCGACTGTCCGACTACATTCCACCGGAGTTTCGTCTGACGCGTATTTCATTATGGGGTTAATCCAAGAAGGAATTGGTTGCTGGGCTATACTATTTGTTTATCGGGTAAAATGGGACATGTTTCTTGGGTTCCCTTGAGTTAGGTATGAATTGCCAGCAATAACTGTGATTTGATCGGATTTAATGGACTTCCATCGAATTTGAATTAGTTAATTATACTAAGATGGCTGTTGGGGCAAACACTCTGACAAGCCCCGGGAAAAGGATAAGTTGTTTGTTAAGGTACATCTGGATGAAGTATAACAGCCTCGGCATGGTGTCACACTCTGCAATAAATCATGGTTTCTGTATTTATGTATTGGGAGCTATCCCAAAAAGATATCATGATAAATAATCACATAGAGAAATAACGAAGGAACGAACGAACAACCAACCAACCAAACAAACAAACAAACAAAATATAGTATATATATATAAATATGTCAGTTTGGTGAACTATCATGATTCAGCCTCAAAAATCAAGGACTACAGTATTTTTGCAACAAAACTACAATCAACGACAGTTCCTGTACCAACATAATGCATAGACATGATGTTCCCCTACTGAAAATCTGGATAGTTTTTTTGTTGGATATTGGCAGTGGATGGTATTGAAGGAGGATGTTAAAAGAAAGGGGAACTTCTGCGTTTTGTGCAGGAACAACTGAGTCGCCAATGTAGCAAAATGGATCGCTCTCCGAGGTTTTTTCCATTCCCCATGAAATGTTTGTTGATTGGCCCCCAGTCATCAACAAGTGATGGTAATTTCATGTTTTTTTGATGGCAAAATGAGATTAGTTTTTTTGGTTGGTTTCTAACTCCCATTAAATCAGTAGTTCGGCCAGACATAACCCTAGGAAAAAAAACATCTTAGCTGATCATGGGGCACCACCTCGTGTGTCGATTTTTGGGTGCAACCATTGGTGGGCAAATCCACATTACCCTGTGGCGACTGCGATGAAAACTGGCAAACTTCTCAGTAATGTTAAATACTGTTGAGTGAATTCTCAGTCAAATAGACATGCCGTGATTGATGTGTATGAGGGAAATAGAAGGATTTCATGATGATCCGTGGGATCAAAGTGGGCGCGGCTGGTCCCAAATGGCTATGAGTCAAAGCCCTAGCCCTAGACCCTAGGTACCCTAAAATAGCTGGCTAATGGATGTTTGTTCACCTTCATAGGGTAATAATTGGTTTTGGCCCATCCCCAAATATGCTCAGTTTTAACCAACGGACATGGGCGCATTAAACCAAGTATTTCTAAAAAATCTTTCCGTGGTAACTAATGGAACTGGATGGGATACACAAGACTAGGAAGCATTAGGGGTACACCAAACTTGTTGGGGATTTAACCCGCCAAAACGCAGATTCAACCATCAATACGGATTTGATTTCACCAGCAACAGTGAAACTTGCTTTTGTCACAAATTGGAGTACACCCAGACATGGCGATTTCAATATGAATATGACGATCAATCATGCTTGGCATTGGAGCTTTCGGGCACTTAATCTGAATGATCAAGCTCGTTTCTGGAATGGAGCCTTGTGAAGCTACCGCGATATCTGCAACAGCATCTGGGTCAACCTTTGTCGGATTTTTTGAATATATACCTCATAGCCATGGAAAATTATCACTTTTAAACGTACATCATCTATAAATTGGTCATTTTCCATGGCTATGTTAAATAACCAGATGGTATTTTAATCTTTGGCTATCAATGGTAACTTGTCGTTCTAACAAATTTTTTTTTGCAGGTATCTACGATTCACCATGACATTGGGTAGATATGTGACCATTCAAAAAGAAAAAGTCAGATGCCTCAGAGCTATAACCAGTCGAAGGCTAAAAGGAGGTACCATAGGAGCACTAGTTGGATGTGCATCCCGCTCAGTAAGTAATTTTTAACCCATATATTTTCCATATGTATAATCCATTTATAATCCATATCATCCCATTTGAAAGTGTGGATGTTCCATATATAGCTGGGGTATAACCCATTTACTAAGTGGGGCCCACACCCCCAAGTAAACCATCCCCACTCTGGAATGAGCTGTTCCACCTGCAACCAGAAATGACTTTCGGCAGAGTTGGGGACAAAAACTTCTGTACGACCTGGAAATCGGCGCAGCATTTTGATCAATTTGTAAGATCAGTCTCTTCGTGCATATCATCAAAATGTGGTGAAAAAAACGTATCTTCAGAAACATCTTTGCTTCCTTTTGTGTGGCAACTCTGCAGGGATCTACAAGAAATCATTATTTTACGGGAACAAGATCTTTAAAATGTTTGTTGCAGACCTTCAAAAAACGTTACATGTTTTAGCTTCTTCTTTGGTTTCGCCACAGCCCCAGTACTTTTTTTCCTTCATGTCACCATCCTGTGCGTGCACCGAAGTACATAAGACGTGTCTAGCGTAACATTCTGTGCGTGCACCGAAGTACATAAGACGTGTCTATCGTAACATCCTGTGAGTGCACCGAAGTACATAAGACGTGTCTAGCGTAACATTCTGTGCGTGCACCGAAGTACATAAGACGTGTCTAGTGTAACATCTTGTGCCTGCAGCGAAGTACAGAAGACGTGTCTAGCGTAACATCCTGTGCGTGCACCGAAGTACAAAAGACGTGTCTAGCGTAACATCTTGTGCCTGCAGCGAAGTACAGAAGACGTGTCTAGGGTAACATCTTGTGCCTGCACCGAAGTACATAAGACGTGTCTAGGGTAACATCGTGTGCATGCACCGAAGTACATAATTTTTGCCGACCCAAACGCAAAAAAACGCAAAAAGGATGGGCCTGTTTGCGGGCCATAGGCAAAAACTTGCAATGTGGGGGCAACCAGTTATGCTTATTGTTTATAAGCCCGCTGGCTATAGTTATAAGTACCATCAACCATAGCTATTGGAGTTATCAACAAACTTTGCTATCTAGGGGGGGCCCACTTTGTAGAAATATCACCCTTTAATTGTACAGCGGGCAACACAAAACAAAATAAGCTTCGGTGGTATCCCCAACAGCAGCAGCAATTTATTTTCACACATTTGGCCGTCCAAAATTTGCTGGAACTTGACCTAAAAGCTGCGCCAACACACTCTCGGAATCGCACTGGAACCTGCTTGAAGCCTCGTTGAACCTGGCTCGGCTTTGCACCAAGACCTTCCGGAACCTTCTCCAGAACCTTCTCCGAAACCTCGTTGGACCTGGCCCGGCTCTCCACCAAAGCCTTCCGGAACCTTCTCCCGAACCTTCCCGAACCTCGCTCGTTGAACCGGATCCGACGCGTGCACCAGCACACACCAGAGCATATCTGGGCAAAAGACCCCATTAGCTTACGCTGTTGGGCAAAAATACTGGGACGCACTGCTTTTTACCACCTCTTATCAATTTTCAGCAACTTCTGACTGGGATAACTGTCAGTAAGCTAGCTTTCAACACCCCGGTTAGTAAGTAGGATGTAACCGCAGTTAAAAGGAGGGTAAGTCCGAAGACCGGACAACTAGAAGATACTGTTGCGAACAACAGCAGTTTGAGCAGGCAATCAGTGAAAAAAGCACGCAGTAGCCGCATTCGACGTGACGCCGACCCGTTAAAGGAAAGTATATAGGATGTGTTTCGGAGATGTTGAGCCACCTTGTTGATCGGGGACCAGAAACGAGCACATATTGGGGACACCGTTTTGAGACAACCGGCATGTCGTGGAATGGCACGCAGGCATTTTACTCGCTCACACTTTGGCGGAGTAGGTTAAGATTTCTTCCTATATCAATGGCCAAAATGCAAGTCTCCGATAAGTGGATCCACGTTGGAGTGGTTTGCAAGGCACCTTAGGTTGGCCACGGTGCAACCCTTCTTCCAGCATTAAGCGCCCCCAGAAATTACTTGGTCATTGAATCTCATGCTGGGCCTCTTGGACCATGTGCTGACCAACCTTTTTAGGCGAAGTATCTTAGATATTGCGCCGGGACCAGCATTGGGTTCGCCTTTGAAAGCGCCATGCCGGCTGCCACCCTTCCAAGTTTCGGCAGGGTTTTGTTCCCAATGATGTGCAGGCGGCTGGCTTTTGGTGTTGCTCAGCTGGCATGTGGCCCCATTCTTAGTGGGAGCGCGCAAGTAGGTCTGTCAGGGCCGGTGTTGTGATGCCGAAGTGCATGAGCATCTATAGGGAAGCAAGAAGTCAGCGCATTAGCACACTCACTGTCGTGCGAAGCACCTTATAGCCCGGTAGTTTTCCTTTCTGTTTTCTTCTCAAAAGGTTCGTCACATTATATAGTGACACAACAGCTCTTCGCATTTGTCAATGTGCCACACTCCAAACTTCTCGCACCTGGAACATCCTGGATACGTACTTGGCTATTGTAAGAATCATGTGTCAGGCACAAAATTGAAATGTATTGGCCACGTACCGAAGGTTCTTGTGACATGAACATGTTTTTTTTGGGGGGAGTATGCAGCATATGTCATAGGCACTGCAGAATGTTGAGTTTATATTTTCTTTGTCATTGGCATGTGCATGACGCATCGAAACAGCAATCCATCATATTGGAATGAATTGGCCGGAATATGTTTGCATTCAACGCCATTATGTCCGATTTTTCTAACCGAATCCCATTGGGATTGATGTTTTGACAAACAAAAACAAAACAACATTGGCATAGGGTTTAACACATACTTGAATATGTTTTTTTGATATGATGTTACATGGTTCAAAGTCAAAGAACATGTTTTCGCGGGGCTGGGATGTCTGGTTGAGGTCTGGAACCAAGATTTGTTTCGCACCAAAAGTTGCAGCGGATTTGACAGAAACGGCCAAATTCCCCCACAAAGAAAATTGAATAGGGTGTGTTGAGCGATATTTTTGAACATCCTTTTTCCTTGTTTGACTTTTAGTTAGGGAGAGGAAGTGGGGGAGAAACACCGGAATGAAATGTATTTGTTTAGATGTTCAGTTCACTTGCCTTGGTTGTCGCACATGAAAGTTCACACAAATACCCCACTTGAAATTGTGCAAATTGTCATGATCCAAACATGGCTGGCAGACGCGCGGGAGTGAACATCAGTGACTGCCAAACAAAATGAATTTGGGGAGGCAACAATTTCACCGATTTATTATCAACCAAAAAAAATCAACCTGTAAATCTACAAGGGTGTTCGGTTCACTGTTCAGTGTTGCAGTGGCACCAAGAAATACACATCAAGAATCAATACTTTGATTCAAAACATGTTCTTGTTAATTTTTGGGCATGGATCCCAGTTTCACTCCTCACAAAATACGGTTTTTGTTCATCCCTCCAAATATTGGAATTATTATCTCGTAGGTACAACGGGGTATATTACCTGGTTTATTTGGAATCAGTTTTAGCAACCTGTAAAAACATAGAAAAAACGGAAATTAGGAAATTATGGAGGAACCGTAACTTAAAACATCCTGGACACATTTCCCAAAATATTTTCTAGGGGGTTGGTATGTATAAATCGTAATTTTGGTATTATGTTTTTTTTCAACCAACGAGTAATTTCATTGGATGGGGTACCTTCTGGCAACCCAATGGCAATGGAAAGTTTTCATGTATAAATGGGAGTTTCGCAGCTCGCTATGTCTGATTACCACATGGCAAAACCATTAGGAAATCCTATTAGTATCCCATGATTATCCCTATTCAACAATATAGAACCATATTAAGATAGATTCACATATTTTTGTTTTAAGACATATATTGAGATATATTAAAATATATTAGCATGGAGTATTAACATATGGATCTACCATTAACCTCCGTGTATCTCTCACCGAGGTGCGGAAATAGCCCACTGCATTGCAAGAGCCCAGACCATGAGCGCTTTGGTCGATCATCCGATGGCCAAAATATGGTTATATATGATGTCTTAATAGTGTCTCTATATATATAATAAAAAATATAATATATATATATATTTATATTTATATTTATAATATATTTAAGCGCTTACGCGCGACAGCCGGCCAGGGGCCCATTTTGAGGTGATAGGGGTCGAGCTGTTGTGGTTGGTGCGGTTGTCGGTGTTGTTGTTGTTCTGGTTGCTGTGTGTGGTTTGGGGTTTCTGGTTTGTGGTTCGTGGTTTGTTGTGAACGGCTTGGGGCTATATGGGCCCATCTTGGGGTTATGTTGGCCTATGTTGGCCCATTGAGGGCAGTTTGGGCCCATCTTAGAAGGATGTAGCATGTCGATGACGTTTTCTATAGGTGATATTTGTCACACACACACATGTTTTTTTTTGTGGGGCAGTTTGCTGTGTGGAGACTATCCTATGTGTCGTCACTTTCCGAACAGGCGATGTGTAGGATTGCAAGATTTAACCATGTATACTCAGATTGTTCATTCCACGTTCCAACTTTGGTATCCCAAAATGTTTTTGATCTATCCCCTGTGCCATTTTGTATTTGTTAAACTTCCCCAATGTACAGTTATGGCCATTTACCAGTTATAACCACTTATAACCCCATTTATAGAATGTATATTCCCACTTATAAGCAGTTATAACTAATAAATGGCCATCACTGTAGGAATCAAATGTTTGATCTGTTTGGTGGGAAAATCCCTCGTTTCTGGTGATCAAATCAAGCAGATTCTGATGGATTTGGCAGTGAAATCGCAGGTTGGCCCCAAGTCGAGCTCGCGTTCAGGTACCGAAAAATAAGTGGTTGAATTCTACAAGGTGGTGCCCCCCCCCCCCCCATTTATAAGTTGGTTTTTAACCCCTTAACCTAAAAATATTTACCCTAAAAACCATATTTATTGGATTTAAA
>Ga0126342_10004064_pt1 | contig 24679 bp, 15 predicted proteins | sample Cyp1metagenome_FD_92528 | JGI IMG/M metagenome (GOLD analysis project Ga0126342, IMG submission 92528) | Coral microbial communities from Lord Howe Island, Old Settlement Bay, Australia - Cyphastrea 1 metagenome | ecosystem: Host-associated > Invertebrates > Cnidaria > Coral ...
ACATAGATACATAGATACATAGATACATAGATACATAGATACATAGATACATAGATACATAGATACATAGATACATAGATACATAGATACATACATACATACATACATACATACATACATACAAATATATATACATATATAGATAGAAAGATAGATAGATAGATTGATAGATATATGTTTGTGTTTTGTCCATGTTTTTTTTTTTCGGCAGTGCTCCTTTTTGTTTCCCTCGCCGACTGTGACAAAAAACAGCGTCCTGTCCTCAGGAAATGACCTTGGATGCTCCCAGGGCGGATGAGTTCTAGCTGGTGATTGGGAGATGTCTGAAGGGAATACCATCTAGTTATTTAACAGTTTGCCATGGTATAGATGGTCCATTTATAGATGGTTTACCTATGAAAAATGGGTGGATTTTCCATGGCAAACTGTTGAATAACCAGAGGGTACTATTTTTAGATACTGAAAGCAAAGGTTTTAAGGGACGCTGAGGGCAAGTTTTTTAGAGCCATGGGTATCCATGGCTGATATATACGTTATATATCTTTATATATTTGTATACATGTTTATACATCTTTATATACCTGCATATACATATATCTTTATATATCTTTGTATATTTTTATATAACATTGTGATGAACCAGTATTAGATTTAGGACCTATCCAATATTGGGACAAAGCCGCATCATTCAAATTGCTTTCTGGATTGGTCCAGTCCCTCGATCAAGTATTGGAAAAGGGGTCAGGAAGCAAGAACAAATAAGATTGATTATGGTTGAACTGCCTGAATTGCGACTGGGATGATGAGTTATTTTTCCAAACATGGGCCCCCAAAATAATCCGCAAAATGGACGAAAAAAACTCGAAAAGTCCCAAGGTCAGCACTAGTTGTGACCGCATTTCTTTGGATTTGACCAACTGCTTGTTATAACCAGCCAGGCCAACTCCCAAGAAGCGATTGATACCCTCTGGTAATGACTCACAGTTTGCTATTGAAGCCATGGCCCAGTCGAAATAGTGGATTTACCCATTGATAGCATGGTGATTTTCCATAGCGAACTGTTAGTTTACCAGAGGGTAAGTTATCTCTCAGCCACAGTTGCGGGAGAGCCACAGATCCGGAGCAGTTGCGCGTCGCGCGTTGCGACGCGCCTTTTCGGGTGAAAAATGACGAAAAATGCGTTCGCCAATGGAATCCATTTGGTGGATTTGGTCATGGAACTGTTATGAATTACCCTCTGGTAATTTAACATAGCTATTGAAAATGGCCATTTATAGTGAGTTTTCCCATTAAAAATGGTGATGTTCCATAGTTATGTTAGTTTACCAGAGGGTAGCTCGTTTGGTCAGAAACCACCAGAAACCAGCTTTCATATAGATGTCTTGTTTTGACTGATTGATGAATAGAAGGTCATCCGAATAACAAATCACAGCAGATACATGTGTGAGCTTTGGCTGCTTCCAGCTACAGACAAGCAGATGAAGAAGTGTTTCCGCAGCTTTGCCCCCATCAGCCTGAATTTCTCATATGTCTTGAGGTCTGCTGCTTGATCTCACTATGTGCGAGCTAGATCCCAAAAAAAAAGATTGGCTTCAAGTTCTTACCAATGGTTAATGGATGTAATTAATCAGTGAATATCAGTGATAAATAACTTAAGTTTAATCATGTTTTTGTTTTTTTAATATAATGGGATATAGCTATATATATATATATATGGGATTAAGCTATATATATATAATCCCATCTATATCCCATCTATAATCCCATCAGTAATGGATGGCTTATATATCCCATGGGATAAATCACCCATCAATAGCTTCAACCAGTTCGGACCTTGCTGATGTTCAACCCTGTCAGCTCTATGGAAAAACCACCCCCTATTCACCACAAAACATCCACTGAGCCATGACAGAATGTGAACGGATGAACGTCATGTTCTCAAAATTGGAGTAGAACAAATATAAACACATATCAAAACATGGATAAACATGGTGTATCCGAAGAATTCCAGGTCTTTTTTTGATCTATATCCAACAAATCAACAAGACTTCAGCATTGGAGTCTTGGCACCTTGAAGCCCTCTTCAACATCTGTAAAAACCCCAGATTTCAAGGCCACTCCTGGCGCCATGGCGAAAGCGCCAGAGCGTCTGGAGTTGGATCCTGAACAGCCCAAGTTTCTCCTGCTACAGCCACAGCCACAGGCGGATGTGCCGTGGAATCCCATGGTACCAGTTGAAATTGCTTGAAACACCAGTTGAAACATCCCATATCCCATATGAATGGTCCCAAAAATGTCTAAATCCCCAAGGTGGATGGTTTCTGGAGGATACTTCATATGAACGGGAGGATGAATGAGCTCTAAGAAGGGAGGGTCAGTATTTGGATCACTAAGCTGCCAAAGCCTTCATCAAGAGATTTGAGCAAGCAGTGGTTGACATTTACCTGGTGATTTCAAATATTAGCATATAATTGTTCATCCTGGGATGATGGGTTAGCACATGTTAGCACGCATTCGAGGAAGGTTCGTGGGGCCCACCTCACCAACTTACCATACCCTGGAGCCACTGGGCAAAAACTCGCAGCCATGATCCATCCCCGCATAAGAAATTGTACTTCTACACCAGGCCACTGGTTTCGACAAAAACCTTCTGGCTCCAGATCAAACCTCTTACCCGGCCTGGTAAACAAACACTTTGCGAACTTGGAAATGGCCCAGTCGAAATAGTGGATTTACCCAGCTAGAAAATGGTGGATCTTTCCATACACTGTGAGGCCCCCAAGATAGCTAAGTTGGTGAACATAACTCCAATAACTATGGTTTATGGTACTTATAACGAACTAGTTACTGGGGCGAATCTAAACCAACAAACATCACTGGGGGGCCTCACATTGTAGTTATGTGGCTGTCTACCAGAGGGTAAACGAAACTCACGGCGTTCCGTCCACATCACCGCTGGATCCAGGTGGCCAGCGCCGTTGGAGCCAGCGTTGGCGCCAGCGTTGGCGCCAGCGTTGGCGCCAGCAGCGCCAAGAAACCGAGGATCGGAGAATTGGAGGAGCTGCAGATCACTCAGATCACTGCGAAATTTCCAGTCCCTCCCCCATAGACATATATAATTTGTATAGTAATATATAGTATATAATATAAGTATAGTATAATATATATATATATATATATATATATTATCTGTGTATATACCTACATATGAATATCACCTGACCTGTAAAGCCCCCAGTGTACGGCTGGAAGGGATTGATATAGACGTCAGTTGAGGTACAGAAAAAGTGTGCTTTGAAAGTGGATTTGCTTTTTCGCTTCTGTGGCAAAGTTATTCAACAACATAGCTATTGAAAATGGCCATAGAAATAGTGGATTTACCCATTGAAAATTGTGATTGTTAGCCTCTGGTAATTTAACATATTGATAGCATGGTGATTTTCCATAGTTATGCTAGTTTACCAGAGGGTAATAAATCAAACAAGAAATTTCCAACATGTAAAATTGGGTTTACCACACTGCTAGAGAAATACGATCTCAGCACAAATTGATCATATTACATCTCATGAGGCTGTAGTATATCTCTGCGTGGGCTATAGTTTAAGCATGTTTACTTTATCTGGGACGGCAATGCCGATGAACGCCATGTTGGGGGTTGGGTTTGAAAAAAAAATCGCAGCATGAATCATGGATTGATTTTTTGTTGGCTCCAGCATCATTAAGACATGTTTTTTCATTGCAATCCTGCATGTATTATTATTGACCTGTACGATCTCCTGTTTTTGGCCGCTCATTGTCCCTTCTCTGTTGGTGATCTGGCCCTATGCATGTCAGTCACCTTCTTGTTGTTTCAATGTGGATTCCCATATGCCCACACACATATACATATATACAATCATACAGGACGGAGCCCGCAAGATAGCTAAGTTGAGATATCAGTGGCTTAACTATGGTTTATGGTAGATATAACTATAGTATACTATAGTATTCATGGGCTTTTTAATGGTGTATAAGCCAACAAACATCACTGGGGGGCCCCCATCCTGTATGGAAAATCGTCCCACTCCACCTCCAAAGCCCATTCATTGCCAGTAGCAATGGTGAAAAAAGTACGTTTTTATTTACTGATATTCCTAGTATACGTGATATGTCGGACGTTTTTATTTACTGATATTCCCAGCAATATGTGATATGTCTGTAGGACGTTTTTTTTTAAATGTACACTGCACCAAATATTGCATCTTGACTTTGATATCCAATAGTCCCTAAAAATCACAAAATCCCAGGAGCTCGTGAAATATGATATTTTTGGGGTAAATCAGTCTACCACCTGACCCACCTGAATGTCCATGGAAGAAATCTTGTATGAGGTCACCCAAACTAGGAGTCATACCTGCTTCAAAGCCCCTCTTTTCATCAAAGAGGAAAGATTCCAAAGAACATCAACCATTGAATTGAACCCAAAATTCCATTGATCATCACATTTCAAGAAGATTGAACAAGATTCAACTCCGCATTTTCCGAATGATTGAATCGGCCATTTGGGTGGTATATCTCCCCCAGTCTGTTTTTCAGGAGAGCTCCACCCTCTCCTCCATCCGAGCCTTTCTGGCCAAAGCATCCACAGCGACAGCAGCGGGCCCCTGCGACCCGGAGATCGTGGCGGTGCCGGAGAAGGAGATTCCAGGGATTACGGGGGCAAACTAAGAAAACAAATATGGAAAAATCTTGGGGAACCTCCAGGGGACAGTTGTACAACATCATACAATAGTGTATTATATCATATATACATGTAATATATATATATTATAATATTGTTAGTTATGTTCTGGGTGGGTTCTGACTGACTGAACTGAACATTGCAAAGCGTAGTGAAATCATATGAATCGATGAATGAACGATTCGGCACTGTCGGACTGTCGTTTGCCCAAGACGCTCGCAGTCATTTTATCTTGTGGATTCACAGTCGGCTTGAACGCAGACATCATGACATAGAACAACTATTTCAGAGGCAACATCAATCACATGTCGATTCACAGTATAGTTTAGCCTCAAATAAGGGGATACCCTCTGGTAAACCAACATAACTATGGAAAATCATCATTTTTAATTGGAAAATTCACTATAAATGGCCATGTTCAATAGCTATGTTAGTTTACCAGAGGGTAACTGGGTGAACCATTTCGGCTGCGGGGGAGGAGGAAATTCTCATCCCGAAAGCTGACCGTGGAGAGACGTCCAGTGAGGAGGATCGGGAAACCATGGAGAACATGGGGATAAAGCTACCTATAAAAAATAGCAATAATGTGGGTAAACCAATGTCATAAACCAGCCATGACTGGTTTCATGGTGAATCCCATTGAATCCCCATGGACCTATGGTGACTGGGGGATGGTTAGCCCATGACATTGGACTATCCGCAGCCTTTCAAAGGGAGGAATGATCACGAATCCCAACTGCTGGGGGGCGCTATGTTTGTTGGCAAAGATCTTGTCCCACACCGAAACAGATTCCCCGGACTTGACCTGAATGATTGGACGACGAGTTTCATCTGGTTGGTGGTTTCAAACATGTTTAATTTACATAATATATGGGATAATCCTTCCCATTGACTAATATTTTTCAAGATGGTTAAAACCACCAACCAGTCATGTTTTGTGAGTCTCAGTGATTCTTTCGATGCACAACAACCTGAACATCGGTCTTTGAAGTGCGAGATTGCTCACCGGTTCATGGCAGGGATGATCATCTTTGAATGTCGGTTGAATTGATGGTGATTTTCCAATTTCTTGTTGGCTGAATCGGGATTTGTGTTGCGAACATCAATTTTTGTTGGTTGAGCTCCAGTTGTACCAGTTTGCCAGGCCCAAACGCCCCAATTTCTTGGGCATTTTGATCGAACTTGAACCCCAAAATGTTCCATCATTGGAATGTTTGAAGGAGAAGTCTACAGCAAGTATTTTGAATGAAACACATGCGAGTGACACCTGTGAAAATCTTCCCTTAAACTGCTCCAATATTTCCAGATTTGGTGCGGATAACGAAGATTCTACAATCTGTTCCACATAAATCGACAGATTTCAATGCTATGGTTTCTGTCAGCCTTTGAATTTTTCATGTTGGATTTCAAACTTAAGATATGGATAGGATGTGGGGGTTTCTTAAAATTGTACCCCAAATCATCCAAGTCGACAATTCTAGTATTCAAACCCATGGTTTTGGGATCCATGATTTTAAGAGACCCACATACTTTGGATGGAAGAAATCTTGCAGCAGTTGGTAGCTATTGGATCTATTGGAAACTATGAAACACTGTAAATCATGGGATTATCATGGGATTTCGCAACCATCTACGCAGGATAAATCGCAACCATCCACAGGATATCTTTCTTCCTTAGCTCTTCCCGGAAAATGCCTTAAAGATCCTGGCCAGTTTCGGGTGACATCTCCCTCCATAAATGTCTCGATCGCCAGGAGACGGCCGAAGGTGGTAAAGACTTGGCAGTGGAGATGCACTTGGGCCTTGGAGTGTCTGGGGTCCTGGTCCCCAAGGGTGGTCCCTTGGGGGTCCCTTGGTGCTCCCTGGTCCCTGGAGTCCCATTGTCACCATGGGGTTCACCATAAAATGTGTTGGTGAACTATGGTGAACTCCTGATGCTGGGGTAAAACTCCAGCAAACTGAGGGTTGAAGTTGTACTTGTGGCATATGTTTTTTGAAGTTGTACTTGTAGTCTTCCAAGGGTCTATGTCAGTATCATCTCTTGGCCCTAATATGAAATAGCCCCAATAAGGGGATCCCAAAATAAATAGATCTGGCACTAAAACCAGGATTTCATTTCTGGGTATTTCATATTCAGGGGAAAGGGACTATTTTTCCAAATCTGGGAACTTCAAGCCTGGAGTTAGCTGCTGATGACTGGGTCTTATCTCTTTACTGGCTACTTTTATGGGAATCCACTTTCTTTTCACATCGCACTGAAACATTTCATGGGCTCCACCTCCTATGCTCGGTGTCAGGTTGGACGTCTTGGGCTCGACCGAAGCGCTGGAAAAACGCGGTGTGGCAGTGGCGGCTGGACATTTGAAGGACGTCCGTGACGTCCGGGAGGAGTTCAGGGTACCCTTTTTTGTCTGACAAACCCATCCAGGGATATCCAGGGCGGATAAGACTTTGGTAGGTGACGTACCTTGATCCGCGGCCATCAATGTATGCTGAACATGAGTTTTTCAACTTATTTTGCAGGGCCACAGGATCATGGGTATCCCACAGCAAGACATGAGCAAAAAGGAGTATCACAAGTGGGCATGAAACCGGTCAATATGGAGATACACTCAACCGCTGGAGAGTTGTTGTGGGGTTTACACATCAAGAAAAAGTGATGTGAGGAGGCAAAACAGGTCATGTATGGCATACTTTTCTAGAAACTGTGCCATGTTTAGGGCAAATGTTGGTGAATCTGCTATGGAGTGGAGCTTATTTTTCATCACGGCTTTGTAAAATGAGGGTAAATGTAATTAAACATAGCACAACACCAAGCATTTGGCTTAGGAAAAGTGAAGATGCCAGAAAACCAGAGACTCCTTGACCTGACAGGAGGAGGAGCAGCCCTTAGTCCAGGAGGGGTCAACATCAGGTTTCCGTTTTGTTATGGGGGTACCCCCAAGTCGTCCAAACAAATCATGATTTTAGGATGCTTTAAGATGTTTTAAGATGTTTTAGGGATCCCCTTTTTTTTAAGAAAGTCCCAAATATGTCAGCATCTTGTTTCTTAAAGATAAAAGTCCAATATATTATGTATGATATTCACCCCAAAACATGTTTTTTTTAAAGATGCCACGGGGAATTATTTGTTGGGTGTATCTACTAAGAACCTATCATCATGGATGACTCCGTTCTTGAACATCCAAACATAGCAGGAAATTTCATGATTCCAACAGGGGACAAAGCACTGTCGTTGGATAACTATCAGCCTGAGTCTCTAAGCTGCTCATTTTTGTTGGTCCTTACCCTCTGGTAATTTAACATAGCTATTGAACATGGCCATTTATAGTGGATTTACCCATTGAAAATGGTGATTTTCCATGGTTATGTTAGTCTTATCCGCAAGTTTGTTCAAAATGATTGTGGTTTAACATGCTTCAACATGCTTCACGCAGTTTTTGTGATCATAGTTATGGTTCTCGCTTGGCTACTGGGGTCAGTACCTCAAGATGTTATGGTTTGCTTTAAGCATCTTTAACAAAACCTCATAGCTCTGCTTGTCAGCTTAGTTGAGACCTCAACTGATCGGGATGGGTTGACCATCCAGCATCATCCAGCTATGACCTACTGGGTACCCTTTGGTAAACTAACATAACTATGGAACATCACCATTTTTAAGGGGAAAACTCACTATAAATGGGCCATTTTCCATAGCTTTTTGTATGTTTACCAGGCCGGGTACCATCCGCAAGGAGGTGGAATCCCACGAGCTCAACTGAGATGGGCTCGTCACGTGGCCGGCTGAGATGCAAAAATCGCGCGCGGTCTCGTGTGGCGAGGAAAAGATGCTCCGTTGTGCAGCAAGGAGCCATCACCGGCCATAATATTTATTCGCACATATATATATATAATTATACATGTGTATATATATATATATATACACATTCTATTTTCCAAACATATGTATATTAATATATACATACATATAACCATGTATACACATATCCGTGTATATATATACATATCTTAGATGGGCTTGCAAACCTAACTTGCTCTCCATTAAACTACCACACATATGAACAGATCCTCCCATGGCTTTTCCATGGGAATTTCCATGACGTTTTGCTCCAGCAACCCGGAGGGTGGGGTTGTGACGCTGCATGGCTGTAGGCGTGGGGATCCTCCTGTTGATGATTCGTTCGTCATTTTGTGGGGGGTTTAACCATCAAAATAGTGGATAATAGTGGATAATAGTGGATAATAGTGGATAATATTGGATAATAGGGGATAGTAGTGGATAATAGTGGATAATAGTGGATAATAGTGGATAATAGTGGATAATAGTGGATATAACTGATAAATGTTGGTTGATGATTCGTTCTTGATTTATGATCCCCTAATTTTTGAAAGCAAGGATCAGACTGTCTGATCCATGAACTGGGAACTCCGTTCTGAACCAGGATCAAAAGGAAAGACATTTAGATCAGATGCCGGTCATTTTCAGGAACCAGCCAGGTTGTTCATTTCAGTCTTTGACCCCCAATGACATTCATTTATTTGATTTCCGGTGTCATCAAACATGGCTAGCTGGGAAATCCCCGACCTTAATGAGCATTGAAATGGGAAAATCATCTAAAAACCGGGACATTTCCAATGTCAAGTGATGGCAGGATAACACTTTGTCACGCGTCAAAGAATCTGAGTTTTTAATTCTACTTCTCACATTTACCCTCTGGTAATTTAACATAGCTGTTGAAAATGGATTGAACATGGTCCATTTATAGTTGATTTACCTATTAAAGATTGTGATTTTCCATAGCAAACTGTTAGTTTACCAGAGGGTATCAATCATCATAATGATTCAACCATTACATGAACCATTGCATGAACCATTACTATCAGTATTATTAACCATTACAGGTTTCCCCCTCTTTCGAGGTTTCTCGAGGTTTTGCCATTTCCGCCAGGTAGGTGAAAGGATCTCACCACCAGGTGCCACCGGGCTTTCATTCCCGCCAATTTTCATGTATAGCACCCCCTCAAAAATAGTAACATCATGTGTATATATATATAATCTATAAATATAAGTATATATATATATCCATATATATATATATATATTCCATATATATATATACATATATATATAATCCATATATATATAATCCATATATATATATAATCCATGTATATATATATATATATAATCCATGTATATATATATATATAATCCATAAACATACATATATATATAATCCATAATATATATGATCACCAACTTAGTAGCATTTTGCCAAATTCGATCATTTTTAGGGGTTGCTATCGAGGATAGCTTTGTTCAGGAGACCAGAGGTGACTTCCCCATTTTTCCATCTGGATTGCTGAATGCACTCGACCACCAAGCCGTCTCAGACGCGGTTTAACGGACATTTTACAGAAATCACCCAGTTGTCATAGGAAACCAAGCCGAATGAGCCAAGACATTGCTCCTGTGTGGAGGATCCTCCCGAAAAAAGCTGGTCAGTGGGCTAACCCACTTAGCATGACATAAGCCGCTTGCTCCCGGACATCCATGGGATCCTGCCAGAAGTGCAACAGTGCAACGTGGCAGGCCACGCATTTTCACGTTGCCGTGAGACCACCATGGGTTTGGTTGAAAGCCGTAATGTCCCAGTCTCAGTGGGCTGCGGGCCCCAAAAAAAAAAAATCTGGGGCTTGGGTTGGCGCCTGGATAGGATTTGAAGAATTCGGATTTGACCATTGACAATTACTGATTTGATATGATTTAATCCTAAAACATGGGATTCAACATGATCTAACATTGAACCAATGGGGGGAAGTGCTTTTTTGAAACTAGATTTTTTTTGGCCAGTGGCCAGTTTGATGGGGGAATATTTACTGACCTGCTTTAAATATGCATCCAGGTTTGGCTATGAGCAAGCGCATGTGGCTGGTTTGAAACAGATTTTCGTATCACATCCTGAATCGGGATGCCATCCTAGCGCAGTGTAGCGAAACATTACAGGAAATCTCCAGAGGTAGAGTTTTACCCCTTTGGTTGTACAAACCCTTCAATATTTGCTGCTAGGATTCAATTGAGTCACGAGCACCAACTGAAAGCATCCTCAGCCAGTGCCTATTTGGCTCCGTGGAAGCTTAAACATATGGTCATATCCAGCCTAGGAGGAAAATGATCTTCCACGATCCATTCCATTGGGGTTTTGGGAATCGCACATGTTCGTTAGACAAATGGCTACCCATTCCTCCTAGTATCGAACACCCCCCAGAAACCATTGTGGATGTGAGGGAAGCATATATTTCGGACCACAAATACAGGGTGTTCAATATGAACGACCAACCAAATCGATGTTTAATAATTTAATATGAAGGGAGGATTCGATTACTGTATACTCATTGTCTTAAGTCTTAAGGCATGTTTTTTTTCCCATGGTTGTCCATTGCTTTTCCCGTGTTTTTCCACGTTTTTCCTATGTGTCCCATGTTTTTCCCGTGGTTTCCTTCGAGAACTCACCACAACTTTGCGCGCAACGGGGCCCGTTTCCGGCCCTGAGGAGGATGGGAAATCGGATCCCTCGGAGCCGAGCGATGGGGTGCCCTTGGGGCATATCATGGCTGATCCTACTCTTCAGTGGTTGTTAAATGGCTATTGGTCAAAACCCTGGCACCTAGTGAACCCCAAAATAGCTGGTAAATGGATGTTCATCATCCATTAGAATTGATAATAATAGGTTTTGACCCACCCCCAAATGGTAATGACATGTTTATGACCCTAGTGGTTAATTAATGGCCATACTTTGGGTAAAACAATGCCATGTTTACCATCCCCCAGTCATCATTATTTTTATGGGTGGTATAAACCATTCCCAAATGGTTTGTTTATGTCATTTTGTATATAGATGAATTATGGGTTAATAATCCTAGTGGTTAATAGGAATATAATGGGATTTCATGGGGATATCATGGGGATATACCACTTAAGAGTGGTTAATTACACTAGTAAGTAGTAGTTAATGGGAATGATGAATCATGGAATGTCATGTTTTTTTTTTCCTAAATGGGATTGAATGGGAAGATAATGAGAATATACCCTCTGGTAAACTAGGATAGCTATGGAAAATGGTTCATGTTTAGTTGATTTCTGTACTATCCTACTTGAATGGTGACTTCCACAGATGGGAATATAATGGGACTAATGTAATGGGAATATAATTGGAACATGCGAAATATCATGGGAATGTAAACTATTATTTAACCATGGAACATGAGGAAAATCATGGGAATTTACATGTATCATGGTCCATCATGGGTACTAGGATCATCATACAACTCGTACCCTCCAGTAAATTAACATAGACCCTGGCACGTAGCGGTTGGAAGATGAGTTTCCACTGAACATTGGTAAGGGATGAACATTTAAGAACTGTAGTGATCGTATGTGATCGTACGTCCCCATTCAGTGGGGTCATGAAAGCAGCGAGCCAAAAAGGTCGGATGACTTTCCAGTATATTTCTCCAGTGAGCAAACGTGGAAATGGAAAATCCCCTATAAATAGAAGTTTTGATGGGAACATCATCTATAAACGGAGAATTGTTCATTGCTACGTTTGATTCCCGGAGGGTATACCCAAAGATGATCTGGTACCTGGTTCTTCGTTCGAGGTCACTAAACTCCAAGAAGGGCCACTTAAGCACCTCAAACGGGTCACTTTGAAGAACTTGGTACGTGGTTTGTTTCTTCCATTGGTCAACTAGGATGATAATCCCGGTGACGACCATATTTTTATGGCTTCAAATCACCAACCAATTATATACAATATATAGCAGTAATCCCCATTCATCCCCCCACAAGATGGATCTAAAATCCAACGCAAACAACAGCAATAGTCAATTTCAACTCGATCTTTTTGGGGCCTAATATAGCCTCTAAAGTCTAGGATAGCAATGGGACATATGCCATTGCTATCCATTCACAGATGACTTTCCTATTGGAAACTAGCACCGTTCCAAGGCAGGGATGGTCCATAGGCTGGTCCATCGGTATTCATAGGCGGTGGTGCCGCCAGAGAGGTCTCAAGTATCAACGGATATCAGGTGTTAACAGCAATTTGTGTCTGGTTGCAAACGTTGCGATTTTGTGCTGATCAATGGTTCCAGATTGTTTGGCTGTTGGGACTTCTTTCTTTTGTGGCCTTTCTAGTGTTGAATCGTATCAGATCCAATTTTTACATGGTTGTTCAGAAGATAATCAACAAATACAAGCAGCAGTTAAACATCCGTGATTCTTCCCAAGTTGAAAGAGTGGAAACACTTCAAGCTTCCTCCCAGTAATAGACTCTCTGACACTCATCACCAAAACCCTCCTCTTCCAGTTGGCTGTCAGATAGATAACTGAACCCAAAATTACAATGTCAAGTCCCATTAAATTACCTATCTCAGATGTAACTGGAAGGCTAGCGATATGAATTAACTCAGTTATTCTTAGGAAAATGCAGCTTGATATTTGAACCTGGTATATTAATCGACTTAGCTACAATGTGGAGCCCCCTAGTTATAATTTGGTTTATAACCCCATCTAACTATACGTAGTTGTATAACTACCATAAAGCCTATACTTATTGAAATTATTTGCACCAACTTAGCTATCGAACGAAACCTCCATTCGGGGGCCCCACATTGTAGGGATCTCACGTATACACTATACACCTCTAGCTGGTAGTTTAACATAGCTACTGAATAGAAATAGTTGATTTACCTATCGAAAGATGGTGATTTTCCGTAGCAAACTGTTAGTTTACCAGAGGGTAGCAATCATAGTAATGATTCAACCATTACATGAACCATTGCATGAACCATTACTATCAATATTATCAACTTAATTATCAACCATTATTCACCAGTATTCACCCAGCAACCAGCTCCAGGTGCTCTTGTCGCAGCTGATCCAGTTGCTGCACCGTCGCCCCAAGTAACTGGCCCCAGTTAGGCCCCGGCAACGGCTCTTTTTCGGTGAAGAGATCCGATCAAAAACACAACATTTCATGGTGATGAATAGATAAATGTGGGGTATATTAATTGATAATTGATGATTGATGATATATGGAGATATTGGGATTATATGGAATATCATGAAGAGATCATCTAGTATATATGTTAGATATATGCATAGTATTTGAGTAAAAATTGGATCATCCTCGAACTGGTGTCATCAAGATATGCACGTGGCCGCTGGGAAAGCCCCGAACTGGCCGAACTGGTGATCCATGGAGATGTATAGCCTGTATAGCTGGGAACATCAACGAACTACATGGTTAGTTCATTGGATTGGTTCAAGGGAAAATCTACAGGACACCACCATAGTTTATGGGGAAAATCAATGTATTTATCAATGTATCCTATAGATTTTCCCGCAAACCAAGCCATTGACTAGTATATAATATTATTATACAGTATACATCAGAGATTGGCCATGCTATGCCAGCTGTCCTCTTTGCGATTGTTCAGCAGAGTGCATATTCTGGCTGAGACCTTTTTCAGCTTACCATTCCAAAAGGTTGATATTAGATACCTCAGGAAGACATTCCACCAGGATTTCCATTGGGGAGGTATTTAAATCACTTACTGGTGCTAAACGCAGGGAAATTTCGGGAATGATCCATAATCACTAATAATCATCCCAGCAACCCCCATTCCCATCCATTCCCTACGTTCAGCGCCAGTAAGTAAATCAACTCCAATCTACAAACCCCCAATGACAGGCTAACAAGCAAAAAGGTCGAGGATGCCAAGTGGATGAGTTTTGGAACATCCCAACTCTTCCTGGGAATGTAGATTTGATATACCCTTTGGTTATTTAAGGTAGCTACGGAAAATAGATGGCCCATTTACAAATGATTTTCCCAGCTAGAAACCTCCATTTATACGGGATTTTCCATAGCTATTTGGTTTGGAACATGAATTTTGTTTCCATATATGGGAAATAATCGTCCCAACTGACGAACTCATATTTTTCAGAGGGGTAGGTATACCATGGTATACCCCCAATCAGTATATTTGATATAATACTATAATACAATATAAACATATATGTAGGCATAGGATAATCATATAATCATGGATAATCATCGAACCAAATGATGTTTCATTGCCGGGCTAAATTACTGAGGGTAATCTTTGTTTGTACATAGGGATTTATACACTAATCACCAAACCATCTACAGTAATTTGTTGGCATCCACGACTGACCATGGTCATTGCAGAGAGGGTAGATATAACCGGATACTTTCATCTGCTAGAGCTGCTAGAGAAAGGCTTATCAGAATAGATGAAGCATTGGATTCGATCCATGTCCTACCCAGCTAAGTGGTTAGTATTTATCACTGTCTCAGAAGTGGTTTTTCAGAGACCATTTCCAGGAAAACGCTTATTTTTTTTTTTTTAACCAATTATGGAAATAAATGGATATTCTACGGGTTTTTTTTAACCAATTATGGATATTATATCCAATAAAACCAGATGGATCCCATATTTTTGGGTAATCTTTCCCTTCGACCAATTCGTTCAATCCGTTGAGCATCCCAGATCCACACCACGTCACCACACCCTGCTGACATCGTTGCGAATCTCCCAGGTCCGCCCCAGAAAAATGTGTTTGCTGTTTGGTTACCTGGTGCTAAACGTAGAGAATGGGGGCAATGATTCATCATTTTTGTGGTTGGTGGTTTGGAATATGGCTTTTATATGCTTTTATGACTTTCCATATATTGGGAATGTCATCATCCCAACTGACGAACTCATATTTTTCAGAGCGGTAGGTATACCACCATATTCCAAGATTTGCCATTTTGAATAGGTAAATCAACTATGAATGGGCTAGTTTCAATAGCTATTTTGACATAACCGGAGGGTAATACATCATCCCCTTCCCCCATTTCCGACGCCACAGTTCCATGTTCGGATGCTGAGGCACAGTTTGCCCTTGGCCGATCTTTCGGCGCTGTTACCGAATTCGTTGAGGCGAAAGACGAAGCGCTTGTAGTGTGAACGAAAGTCCCCCATATCCCCATGATGTTTGCTGAAGATGGAGTTCAGCAAGCTCAATTATTTCTTATATAATCAGATTTATGTTGTTTTTTCTCATTGCATGATGTATTTGAGTAGGTGGACAAGAAGAACAACCGACTGAGGGATGATCCATGACGATCCCTAGCGGTGTGAAACAAAGGAGAAGCATCTACAATCTACAATAATGTAAGATATGTCAATCATCAGACATCATTTTTTGGGGATTTGAAAAAACCTGCCTAATCATCTGAACTCATCTGAAATCATCTATAGATCATCTGAAATTATCTGAAATCATTACCTTAAAGCTATAGATCATCTACCCTCTGGTAAACTAACACAGCTATGGAAAGATCCACCCATTTTTAATGGGAAAATCCACTATTTCTATGGCCATGTTCAATAGCTTTTTGTATGTTTACCAGAGGGTAGATCATCTGAAATCATCACCGAAAAAAGTTCCCGGCTTCTCTGACGTCCAACTCGTCGTCGTGAAACTCCTCCAGGAAACGTGCGCAAGAACACGGAGGTCTTCAGGGATGGATCCGACAGTACCACAGGCGAAGTTTCGACGTGGCCCTGGTCTTGGCCGTTTTTTGGCCTGGTAAACATCTAAAAAGCGATGGAAAATGGCAAATTTTCTATAGTTATATTATGTTATATCATGTTATATCCATATAACCTCTATAGTTACTATAGTAATATGATGTAATATGGGTATACCCTCTGGTTATGACTAACAGCTATTTTTGAACATGACCATAGAATCAGAAATAATTGTTTTTCCCAGCTAGAAAAAAATGGTGCATCTTTCTCCATAGTTTTTTGTTAAAGGTTTACCAGAGGGTATACTGTGCTTTGTCATGCTTTGTCATGGTTTGTCAGTTTCTTTTACCTTGCGATGGTGGATCCTTTCACCTACACACCACGTGAGATATTTGTTCTTACTGGTGCTTGGTAGAATAATTTAGTCTCATTCCCCCATGCCCATTCCTAAGCAGAAGGAAGTTGTTTTTGGGGTTCTTAAATTGAGTGATCCGCAAGTCACCATGGGTTGACCTTTGCTAAGTCATGGTCTAATGACTTGGATGATTTGGGCGTACCACCTTTTCAGGGAGCCTCCATATATCATATTATGGGGTTATCATACTAACCATACTAACCAATATATTGTCGGGGAATATTATGGACAATCACAATCCACGAAGGGGGGAAGTCGGTTCTCAACCAACCAGTATTAAGGGAGGACACAGGGTTTTGAACACTGGTCAAATCATTGGTAGATGATTGATGATATGATTCAACACGATGGTGTGTATTGCTTTGGGCATGTACTTTGAGATATCATGGGAAACATAAGATATATATATATATATATATAGAGGTACATCAGCAACATCATAAATCGTTTCCATCATACATAAATCATAATCTGCAAAAAAACATGTTAATAAGATTATGGCACATGATATAGTTTATGATAGCCCCAACATGTTGTCGCACATGGTTTCATGGGACGATCTCTGAATTGTTCGTAAGCTGATCAAATCTCAGTTGATCTTCAAAACCATCCCCGAAAACCCCATGGGTTTTGATTTGGGACCTACAACAGAAACCACTAGACACATGGAAATGACTAGTTGGTGGTTTCAAACATTGTTTTTATTTTCCATAGTATATGGGATAATCATCCCAACTGACTTTCATATTTTTCAGAGGGGTTGGGAATCACCAACCAGATGATGATGTAAATACCCTCAAATGCATCCTGGACAGACTTCTGTTTAGTTGGGGGTTCCTCCAAGTTAAGCCCCAATGAAAGTGAAGTTGCGGCTTGTTGAATTGGCGGGTCGCCACGATCACCACGTTACTAGCCATTCACCCCTTCTAGGGGTGACACACTCATGGATGAATTCATGGTATTTCAACGCTTCTCCCAAGATTCTGGTACATTCAGCCAGTCATTTTCTGGGTATTTGTGTATATATATATACATATATATATATGCCTGCTACGCATCTTGAATGTTCTAAGCATCAGTGGTTTTATTTGCTTTGTTGTATAGATGTTGATGCAAATTTTGATTAGCAATGGCATTTCTGAATAATTTATAGCAACCTCGAATCACTTCACTACAAGTGGTAGGCATCAAACATGCCCCAGTCGATCAGGGGTTCCATGTTGCACTATCCATGCAGATATTTGTTCGGAAAGATTTGGCCCTTTTTTGGGTCACAAATAACTATTTTGATCATTTCTCCCAAATTTTGCTAGATGTCGACATTTCTTTATCTTACCAAAATGAGAAATTACAATCAATTACGATTTCACTACCAGACATGATTGCGCATGTGGTTTGACCCATGTTATTTCAAGTACGCCCCTTTTTTGACGCAAGAAAGTGAGTGCTTTGGCTTTTCCCAGAATGACAACCCTGTTGCGGCGATTTACATCTTCATGTGAGTGGACTTTTTTGTGGTAATGAAGATAACCACCGAAAGTTGGGATAGAAGCCCTGTAACTATGTATAATTATATGGGATGTAACTATGGATATATGTAACTATATGGTTGTATATCTACTCAAAACTGGAACTGCCACTTCTCACGGGTAAATCTGGTGTTTTTTTTGAGCCACTTTAATATACATAGCATTCCAAGAGATATCTTCGCCTCAGCAGGGATAGTAAAACACCCACTGTTCACCATTCCCTCACATCGATTGTCACATCGGTCTCCCGCAGTTTATTTCAATTGGTGGGCGAGATGAATCAAGAGGTGGTGGTGCTCTCCATCAGTGCGCCCCCTGGGTACTGTGACTGATGGAATCAATGGTGATTTTCGGTTTGATGGAACATCTTTGGGGGATATCCCATTCAAACCTCCTTTGTTGCCACGTTGCATTACCAGATGGTGTTCATTGGGAAAAATATGGGAGAATCATCGGACAATCCATGTGTGATGAATTCCCATAGCGAGAACTACTGGAGGGTATACTCACTGTAAAGACTCGGATATATATATATATATGAAACTACTAGCCGTACTAGCCTGTCACAACCGTCCCTGTGGGAAGTAGCACTGATCAAGTTTCAATCAACCTTTGCATGGGACCAATGTTTGAAGAAATTGAGCGAACCCAAATTACAACCATAAAAGGAAAAGAGTTGTCGAACGGAATTTAAACCTTGAACCTCCCATGTTGATCTAAATGCCAAGATTTCCTGAAGCAACTCAGTCATGGTTGCTTCTTGGCCCCTGACCATCCCTGACCCATTTCCAGTGATCCTTTCCCCCAATACTAAATAGCCCCCCGGAAACCCTGGTTTAATATTGGATCCAGTCTTTATTTGGGTTATCTAATGTATCAGCGGGATGGGATGATTTTCTTGCAATTCAATTGGGCAGAGGCCAAAACCCTGATGGACATCCATTGAACAAATCATTGAGGATCGTTTATGGATGTGTTATGGTTCTAGGGTTTACCAGTTTACCACATTCCTAGATCCTTCAAACACCCAAAAAAAATCAAAGTACTACGTAGTCACTATATGTCATTATGGGGTAAAATCAATGGCCATTTCAGGAACCTAAATTGGAGGTACCTACCATATATAAGGCCTATATAAGGGCTATGTAAGGGGATATCCCCGCAAAATATGGCCTTATATGGTACAGTACCTCCATTTTAGGATCCTGGAACTCCCATTGACAAAATCATGTGAAACATATGTCTTACTGGCGACAAACGGTCCGGCCGCTCGCCAGGTTCCTGTATTCCGGAGCGCCAGGTGCCGTTGAGATGCCACAAACCGGGGGTGCGTTTCTTTTTTTTGGCCCGGTTGGATAGCTAAGTTGGTGCAAATAACTACAATAACTAGGCTTCATGGTATAGTTAAAAAGCATTATATAACGATAGTTAGATGGGGTTATAAACCAACTTATAACGAGGGGTTCCACAGTGTACAATAATGGGAGTTCATGGGGATTTATGGTGGTCTAACGAGGATTTCATGGGTTTATCACCCTCTAATAATTGAGATAGACTCATAGACCCTGAAATAGCCAAGTGTTAGTGGAAACGCATCTTCCAAGCCTCTAAAAATGGTAGGGTCTATGTTTCAGATAGTGGCGATCGTATTTTCGTCGATTTTTCCATGAACGGGATGGTCACCCCCTGCACTCATCCCCTGCCATCCCTTTAAGGCTCCTTTTGGGGGCCATATTGGTCGCTGAACGTCCCCCAGGTATCGCGCCCCTTTTTTGGGGAGGGTCTTTTTTGCACTTCAAAATGTAAAGTTACATGTTCAAGGCCTCAAAAACGCCCTTGAAAAATTGAAAAAAATGTAGCTTACATTTTGGGTAGGCCCCCCCTGTTAAAACTGTGGTGATAATATATGTCAATATACTGTAGCTACAAGTTAAAGAATCCCTCATGATGGCGAGATGACCGATTATCTGATTTCACCCCGTGCCACAGGACTTTCCCAAATATGGGGGGACCAACATTCACTGCCAGAATCTATTGGCGACTTAGATCTGAACCACCAGTGATGGTTTTGGTCCATGGCCAGATACTCTTTGATGGTTCACCCTCTTCACGAAGTGGGGCAGACAAACGCCGCCCTGGTCTGCTTTCTATCCTGTTACGACTGGTTGATTAGTGCACCGTGGTACTTCAACCTAGCGATCTGGCAATCCACCTTTTTGAGAATGACTTTGACGTTGAAGTGATTTTCAGTTGATGAAACCAGGGGGGGCCACATTGTATCAATGGGATTTCAGAGGTACTATACCGAATAAGGCCATATTTTGTGGCGATATTCCAGACCCATAGGCCTATCTTCGTGGTAGATACCTCCAATTTAGGTTCCTGAAATGATTGTAGGACACCCTCTGGTTATTGAACGTTTTCCAACATGAGACATGGCGAAGCCAAGGGCCATGAAAATAGATGATAAACAGGTAACATGTAACATGATGATTTACCATGATTTACCTATTAAACATGGTGATTTTCCAACGGTTTTTTTCGAGCCATCGACTGCAAGGTGGATTCTCCAGCCTCCGAGCCGCAGCAAGAGCCCGACCCTTCGGTGCGCCGAACTTGCAGCAGTTTTTGTTGGGGGGGGCCCCTGCTAAAATGATCTCTGAAGTTAATACAAAATGCCTAAAAATTAGATGAAATTGGGATATGCCCATGATGTCGAAGCTCTATAGGCTTTTGATCCACTTACCTGCCATGTAAAAAGTTGCTGAAGTTGCATTTCAGCACAAGGGATATGGATACCTGTAAGATCTTGTAAGAAGATACCGTCCACCCTCTGGTAATTTAACATAACTATGGAAAGATCCACCATTTTTAATGGGAAAACTCACTATTTCTATGGCCATTTTCAATAGCTATGTTAGTCATTAGCAGCCGTCCAGATGTCCGGTACAATCTCCATGTGCACATCGCTCGAGTCAGATGAGAACCCAATTGGAGGTACCATAGACTCGCCAGCATTTGTCTGACGAAGTCACCATCCAAACTACAAAAAACTGGGAGACGGGTTGCCAATATTTACCCATGAATATCTTCCAATTTGACAATTTGATATTTAGCCAGCAAAATATCTGACAATCATTTTTCTGAAGTTTCTTGGAAGGTACAACCGGATCATCACTGCAATCGCAGGGATCATTCAAGGATAACAAGCCAACAAAAACATCTCAAAGAGAATTACAAAAGATAAGAAAATCGAAACCTTCTAAGAATGAAGATAATAAAGCCAAAGAGTTGTTGTTGTAGTTTGCTGGTGCGAGGCGATACGTAGCTTCTTAGCTTTTTTTTTGCATCGTATCTGAAGCTGCACAGAGGGCCAGATCACATTCCTTATATTAAAATATTGGCTTAAAGTAAACTCCTTTGCCCAAAAAGCATACTCCTGCTGCAATACCCCAAAATAATCCAAAATCCATGTTTGGGAGCTAACATCTTATATCCTACAACTTTGAATCCGAACGGTTTTTTCGGTAGTTACAGGTAGTTCACATGGACCCAGGCATGGAAATTAAATCAGATTGATCCCACTGATATTCCCATTAAGTACTATTCTGGTTGGTGGTTTAAGAACATTTTTTTATTTTTCCATATATTGGGAACGTCATCATCCCAACTGACTTTCACTCCATCATTTTTCAGAGGGGTTGGTTGAAACCACCAACCAGATATATAGATGATTTACCCACTAACCATCATTAACCATTAACCATCATTAACCATCCATGGTAACCCTCCAGATGGTAGGTCAACCACCAACCAGAACAGCTCCATTGAATTGATAGATATTCCATTCAATCCAATGAATTTTGTTTCTTCATGTTTTTTTTGTCCATTCCCATATGGTGGTTTCCTACAATGGGGGATCCCCCAGTCGTCACCATGGGTTAACCTATACTAGTCGTCATCGTATGACGACTGGATGATTTGGACCATGACAAAACGGAACCTCCATATACAAATCAAAAAACATACTGTATATTTATAGTATATTATAGTGATTTCTCATCATTTTCCCAATTTTCTTCTCAACCGTTTCCCTCTCAAAGATCCACATGTTTAGATCTTTTCCCTACGTTCCCAGAACCGTCCATCACCCGCCATCTCCGCCCGTTGTGCTGAAAGGCGCCCGAAGCTGAAACGCTGTCCAAGCGCCGCAAGGCCGACGTTCGGAATAGGAGATGTTTTTCACTGGATATGAAAAAAAACATGGAATCACTAGAAGTTCTAACATTTGGACACTATAAACATGCATAAACATGATTTACCCCTTTAAAAACATAGCTGGGTAAATTATAACAACCGAACCCTGTCCTCCCGAAGCCTGGTTGCTCATGGTTTTAATGTTAGGCGGAATCATCGCCATTTTTTGGCCGAACGATTCAGGTGAGTGAAATACTATAATTTATGCAGACATATGGAATAGTTATGGAAATAAATATCTATATCATCTATATATAATTATACTATATTATTTATAAATACTAATAATACTATTCAGATTTTTACATCTCCAATATATTGATATATTGGATAATTCCATGGATAATTCCATTTCATATGGGAATTATATCATATGTGGGTGAGTATGAGGATTATATATGGATGATTTGTAAATGGAATACTGTATATGGCATACTAGGCATATGGATGAATATACGTATGTATATATATATATATATGAAACATATATAGATATGGAAAACATGGATGACATGGATGAAGGATGATGAATTTAATGATTAATGTGGATTGAAACACTGTCTGAGAAGGTACTTCGCCCCCGAAATCATAGCGCAAGTACTTCCTAAGGAGGTACTTGATTCCAGAGGGACAGAACAAGATCATAATTATCATACGGATTATTGAATCTAATATGAATATCATTATATTCATTATTATATGAATATAATTTATATGATATATGAATATTCCACAATATGCTCATGAAGAATATGGAATACAATATGAAAATCATGATGCTACATGCTATATTTTCATGACGCATATCCAGATGAAATGTAGACATGAGAAATCCCCCCTATGACCTCGGTAAATGGAGGTTTGACTTGGAAAAACATCGTACCACAACATGGTGGATTTGCCGGTACCACGTTTTTTTGTGCCAGAGGGTACGTGTTTTCAGGGGACATTTTATAATATTTTATATACCCTCTGGTAAACATACAAAAAGCTATTGAAAATGGCCATTTATAGTGGATTTTCCCATTAAAAATGGTGATTTTCCATAGCTATGTTAAATTACCAGAGGGCATGTGTTGGGTCCCATGATGAATACGGGATCAACCCAAATCTGAAATTTGGTGGCTCATGATTGACCAATGGATGGTTCATGGGGTAAGAAATTCTGGTTCATTTTCATCAAACATGCTGGGTGGGTTCCTGGCAAAGATTGGTGAAATAGTGGTTGAATGGCTGAGGAGCTGACCATCGCTCTATTACAAGCTGTCAGGTGATCTTTCGATCATGGGTTTCTCATGGAGCAATTCTCACCAGATGAACATCCATGGTCCAACATCTACCATGGTCATGCTGATGTGACTTTTGCATACGAGGCTTTCCAATCCAATCAGGATTCTACTGGATGGTTGGGTTTTTCATGGAAAATCTTCAAAATCCCAACCCAAAATGAATGATAACTGGAGGTACCACCATAGGTCACTGTTCGCAATTTGGAGTGTAGATCCGTTAGGTTTAGATCCGCTACCTTTCAAATCTAAAAAACAAATCCTAGAAGTTCATGTCTCACTGTGGTATCACCAAGAGGCAGTAATGAAGCAAAAGAAACTGCGGGCATGAACGTTTTTTTCCTATCAAAGCAATGCTATTTTTTCGGGATAAGCCGTTGATTTGAACAATGGCAACCAATCCAATGACAAGTGATCCCTGTCAGTTGAAACTGAAGATTGAGGGCTCTGAACGTAGCAGCAGGCATGACCTCGGCTCAATTGACACCGACCTTAAGCCCATGCAACAATAGACACCGGCAACAGCAATGCCAAGTAATGACAGCTTTCGCCCCTGTATATGCAAGAACATCACGCCTTTAGACACTTGTGGCCCTTTGTGAGACATTTTGAGACACTTTGAGACATTTCGAGCAATCTTGAGCAATTTTTGAGCAGTTTTGAGCAGTTTTGAGCAGTTTTTTCGGGCCAGCTTGGGTCATTTCGAGCAATTTTGAGCATCTTTGTCGGGCAAGTTTGGGTCATGTCGAGCAATTCTGAACAATTTTTGGAAGCACGATATGGCATTGTTGACCTTGGACAGTGTTCAAAATGTCTCAATTGAGGCTGCTTTGAGACATCTTACTTTGGCTGAAAAAGGTAG
>Ga0126342_10004065_pt1:0-20000 | contig 24676 bp, 26 predicted proteins | sample Cyp1metagenome_FD_92528 | JGI IMG/M metagenome (GOLD analysis project Ga0126342, IMG submission 92528) | Coral microbial communities from Lord Howe Island, Old Settlement Bay, Australia - Cyphastrea 1 metagenome | ecosystem: Host-associated > Invertebrates > Cnidaria > Coral ...
ATTTGCCGTTACACGCAGCAAAGGGCTGTCATCCACCAGCCGGAACTGGCCCTCTGCGTCCTGGCGGAAGTGGCGCATGGGGTTCGCCAAGTCGGCAATCAGAAGGTCCAATCGGCCATCCTGATCCCAGTCAGCCACGCTCAAGTGCCCGCACACAACAATATCACCAATGCCCAGGAAGGGGTTCTCCTTCAGGGTGCTGTCTGCTGAATGAACATCGACCACCAACTATACATACAACACAAAAAACATATGTTTTTCGATGCTCTTAAATATATTTGCGTTTGAATACTATCTGTTTACATGTGTATATCGATTATATACGCCTTTTTTTGAAATCTACATATCTACCTATCTATCTATCTGTCTGCCTATCTCTCCCCAAATTATGACATTTACTAACCCCTCTCCTTTCCAGTTTTTTCTTCAAGGCGAGCAATGTTCTCATAGTACTTCACCCCAATATTATTTGCAAGAAGCATATCCAGCTTGCCATCGCCGTTGATGTCAAGAACTTCGGGCAAACACATGAATTTATGTTTGACATCTTTGAAAGGACTGGGTTCTTTCTTCACAAAATATCCTGGATCTCCTTGCTCAAACAATTCCAAGCCTGCCAAGGCGTTCAGTTTGGTCAACTTCAGTGTGAAATCATGTTTTTGGTGACCTCTCTAATTTTTGCACGTCCAGAACCATATGTCTTGGCTACTGGGCGCATCAACTAACCAGCAGAATGCCAACCATTTTCACATTGTTTTTGTGTTGAACGCTTCTTTATTCCGCTCGCGACTTGCACCAACAAGGTTCCGAGTAGCAGGGGCATGTCCTGCCTTCCAGGGTTGACTTTATGACGTCAAGATCATCATCTTCATCCCAATCCACGAAAATATTTTGCTCGCCAAATCCAATTGGAAGTTTTTCAAAGGCCTGACAAAGCACCGTCTGATGCGCTCAAACATGCCATCATGGATACAAGTAGACCCCGCAGAAGGCAAACGGAAATTTCCAAAAGTATAAACCTATTTAAGGCCGGAATCGAAAATTGGATGTCTTTAGGCTTGTGGATTTGCAGCATGTTGTTGTGATGGGTTGATATTGTGATGAGGTGGTGCCATGATGAAGTGATGCGGTGAAGCAACCATGTGTGACGGGCTGGTGTCGAGAATACGGATGAACAAAAGCACCAACACACAACTGCTGCAATTACGAAACGCTTTCCGCGCCAAAGCAAGCACAAGGCATTCTTTCGGTATGGCACAGTCGTTCGGCAGCTTCACCGTTGCTGCCAGCCAAGGGGAGCAACCCACAATGGCCATGGGTTCTTCGAAGTGAAGCAGCTCGGCCAACCTTCAACGCTTCCTCTTGGAGGACGGAAGAATGCACACAGTGACCAAAACTGAACCGAACAAACACCCGCGTCGTCCGACAAAACTGACACGCATGACAACAGAGAATCGCAAAACCAGCGTCACAGGAGCACATATTGCGTTTTGGCACGGACAGGTGAACTTGGAGCTGCGGTTCCTGCGGGAAGGCTTGCGGCAATAAGCCACATGCAGTGATGAGATGTTCGATTTTGTTTCGCATCTATCTTGCAGACTATCCCCACAGTCTCTGCACGGGCCCTGTGTTGAAGAACTTTTCCTGTTTTGTTGCTGTGAGCCACATATTATGCGTTCTCAAGCCACAAGCGAGGCAACGCGCCGACTCCAAAGCCTGATGCGCTTTATGTCAAAAAGTGACCATCACCGGCAGAGCAACATGGGCCCTCCTGTTGGCAATAGCCTCTCGGGAGCAGTGCGCTGCCTCAATCTGCGTAAGCCGCCGAAAGTAAAGGACATAACTCCTGAGGTCTTGGCATGTGGCAGCCACACCTTGACGCAGCCACGCCGGCCACACTAAGCAAAGTGCAACCAACCTACACACCGCACTGGTTTTGAATTTTTGAAGTCAGACCCACCAGAGGTGCGGTCAAAGCGTGGCAAAGAGAACCTCAACAGATTTCAGCATCCTGCTTGGCCCATGCAACGGCTGAATGAACGCAGCGCAGCTGCCTCACAAAACACGGCGGTACCAGCACGCTTCGCCCTGCCGTCTCGACAGATCTACTGTCAGACACCACTGAACGAACCAAGGCAAGGGAAAAAAAAAACGGGTTTCCGGGTTTCGGGATGTTTCGGGCACTTCCCAACGATTCTGCGGCTGCCATATTAAACAGAAGGCAGCCGATCCAATAAGCTGCCTCCGAGAAGTGAAGTTGTGATGCAATTAGGTTGTGTAAAGGTGATGTTAGAATGAAGGGATGTTGTGAAGAGGTGATGTTAGGATGAAGAGATGTTATGGAGAGGTAACGTCAGGATGAAGCGATGCTGTGAAGAGGTGATGTTAGGATGGATGTTGCGAAGAGGTGATCTTATCATGATGTCATGTGGCAATTGCAATGCAAGAATTTGCAACTCAGAAGCTTGGCAGCTAAACTTCCTTTGAGTAGTGGTGGATTTTGAATAGATTGCCAGGGGCCGCAGGCCGGGTGGCCACCCTTTCGTTTAACTTATGGATTCTAGTCTTGCATGGTCTTGCTGCCTAGTCCATAGCACTTCTTGGAAACTGGTTCCTGACACGTCTGCTTGACGCATACACACAAAGTGCCTTGAACTTGTCCACCTCACCTTTTGCTGTCTCCGAGACAAAGTGCCTTGGGTGGCCGCGGCAGCCGGTGAGAGCACTGGTCTCACACCACCAGGACTCAACTGCCAGCGGCAACAGCCCAAGAAGCACCCGCATGAAGCCCCGCATGGCGGCAGCAAACCCGGCCCGGCGAGTCTGTGAAGCCAAAACTGCCACGCCCGGATGGACCGGATGGAATCCACGACTGATGTGTGAGATTGTGTGAGCGTGTCATTTTGTTGGTCGCAAAGGAATCTCTGCGAATTGACAAAAGCGAATCACAGGTGGGTTGTTGTCAACACGTAAACTTTGGTTTTCACACCAGAATAGCTGGTAAATTCATGGAGCATCTGGCCAAATCCATGCCGTCATGTATGCTCGTCCCCCTTGACGGTCCCAGTGATTCTCGACCCCATCGCGATAACACCATACGCTCTCGCCTAAGAGGCTGCAGCCTAAGCCAATTGCCGTGGCTGAAGCGTCCCAGTGTGAATCTGAAACCACCAGCCTCCGTGAAAACTGCGGATCTCATTCATGTTTGGGGAAACCTCTTTAGTGGTCAGCCATCCAGGGTTTGCTACCCCGGGGTTGACTGCTGGCCCACCTTCACCCTCAAAACGAAAAGCACCTGTCGTGAATCTATTGGAGTAGGTGCCAAGAGCAGTCCCGAAAACAAACATTCCCTGATAGACCTTCCTTCTATTGGCGCAACTGATTACCAAATTCAATACGCACAAGGGGGATATAATGCTGCTACTCCCAAAAATCCAAAAAAATACGAGAAATTCAGCTTCGCAACACATCCATTTTGGCCCCCACTTCTCATCGCCCTTGGGTCCCAAACGCCCGAGATGCTGTGGTTGGTGCAGGAGCTTGGAGTGTAGAAATTGCAGGTCAGCTGTGCTGGAGCCAATATATCAGCTCGGGCAGCGGGATGGAAAAGTTGGATCTGAAACCACCAAGCAGTGAATTTCTGAACATCTTTACTGGCTCGTTTGCTAGCACAAGTTCAACACATCCCAAGGGATACACAAGTGCAGCTGGCAGTGCAAGTTCTCGAAGCACTTTGGAATGCTGTTGAAGATTGTTGAAGTATCCAAGCAAGCATAAACAAGTGCTTTTGTGCCCAGCTCGTTGAGACTCAAAAATTCTGATTCCCTAAACGATGCCTCGCCTATGTCCATCCCATCAACTCATGGCCGTTGCTCTTGAAATCAGCCCATTTTTCCATGTCACCCGCACGCAACTGCGTTGCGAAGGTCACGTGCCTGGCGCGGCAAGAGCCACGGAAACATAGAGTCTTCTTCCGCATGTTCAAGGTCCACCAAGAAACATGAAGCTATTTGGGAAGAAACAGCAGGGAAAGCACGAACTAGCAGTCAAGTCCCGGAGTATCCAAAAAATAGGAGGTTTTACGGCTTTATCATCCTCAAAACGTTGGCTAGAAATAGTCATCTCCCCGGCCACCCGTAGTTTCGGCTCTGGTGGCAGGTGGGGTGGGGGGGTTGGGTGAAGATGGGTGGTCTGCAAATACCAATGAAGAGTGCGTAAGGCGTAAGTAGGCTTGGGGTAGTAATCAGGTTGCGTGTGTGTGTGGGTAGCATACAGATAGTAGGTGGGAGTGCGAAAGGTAATACTTGTGAACTGTCTGGCTAGAAGGTAGGCAATACGTAAAACAGTATGCAGCTAGTATATGCCTAGACTGACCGTATTTGATGTAACATGTTGTGCCACTGGTATGATATATATATATACATATATAAATTAATTAATACATACGGTCGTGGCTCGTAGCAAAATTATAGTATGGTAGCAAGGTACCAGGAAATGTTTGAGGTAGTCCCGAGCTAGCAAATAAATAGCTAGCAAACGGAAGAGGTTGGCAAAGGATTCTTGCAGGCAAGGCAGGGACCCCCCACTTGATAGAAATACATGGAGGTTTCCACACATGGGTGCCCCAAAATGGAGGGTTTATAGTGGAAAAAAAATGATAATTTGGGGGTCCCACCTTTTAGGAAACCTCCGTATATAATTATACATATTACACAAGGTACATAGACATGGAGGCGTTCGATTCCCGTGTTTGACTTGTCAAACCCCTGGTGTTGCTGAAGAGGAGCAGGAGGAATCCGCGAGGATAATTTTTTTGGAGCTGGGGAACACTGAAACAGGCAGTTCATCCATTTCTTAACATGCACGTATTCTTTTCTATTTCAAGCGATATGCGGTTCGACGGGTGAACTACACGTCAGCAGCAGTAATTCCTCTGTTTTCAGCAATCGGTTGGAGGAGATTCCTGGCTCTGGTAGTGTTGCGCTTCTTGAAGCTGGTGGGAAAAGTTCTTTGAGTTCAACGATGGTGAAATGATTGTAAAACAGGTGTTAGAAATTACCTAGGATGGGAGGAGAATTGTGGTAATGTTGGACTCCGTGTGAAGATTCTGCAAGGGAAAGTTCGGGCCAATGTGCCTGTGGTGCACCGCGACGGAAAGGGGCTGAAGTAGTACGGAGAGTAAGCGATGGATTGGCAATGGGGAGTATATGACCGAGATACTTAATGCGGGAGTCAAAAATCCTCATGGAGGAAGGAGTATATACAGGAAGGCAAAGCCGAAAGAAGAAAATTGTTGGAGCATGGAGAGTCAGAGGGTTGGAGAACCCTGTGGTAGTAAGGGCTTTTCTTTTGATGTGAAAAAAATATAGAAATTGACGCAAGGCTTTATAATGGAGGGAGTCGATTTTGGCGATTTGAGCAGGAGAGTAGATTTGAGATTCTGAACCGTGGAGAAGAATTGCTTGAACAATCCATGGTATGGCATGGCGGAAAAAGGGATCAAGTGTCTTAAAGGCGGAGGAGGCGCGAGAGCAGCGGCAATTGACACCAGGAAGAGAGGAGGAGCAGGTATTTAGCACTGGAGAGTGGAACAAGAGGGGGTCCAGTGCAGAGAGGTCTGGAGAGGAAAAAGGGTGCACAAGGGGGACAATCACTTTGAGTGTAGGCGTCTACATGTAAAAGCGAGCTGGGGAGAGAAGCATGAATAACTCATGAATATACAGAGCAGTTGGCATTTAGAACCATTAAGAAGGAGACCAATGCGTGCAGCAAGGTGTTGGAGTCTCTTGGGTGCCGGCGAAAAGGACGAAGCACGTAATGGTGCGACAAGAGATTTCACTTCTCTGCTTTCAGCTCCGTGGCATGGCTTCCTCATGTCCGATTCTTCAGAAAACCTTTCAGCAGTTAAAACAAAGTGCCGGTGCTTAACTGTTCAGCTTTGGGGTTCGCGGGCGCCCTGCTGTTTCCTTGACATTTCCAGGTCGTACCCTCTGGTATTAGCTCCAATTGGAAAAATGAAGATTTCCCCTTGCCAGCTTAGAAGAAGGCATCCCTTCACCAATGTGAAATAAGACTTCATTGACAATTCATTGATATCTTGCTTTAGATTCAAGTGATTAAACCAAGGTCTCAATTCAGGCGTCTTTCTGTGGTTCAGTGTATGCATCTGCCCATTGACCGAATTTGATCTGATCGAGGCATGGGATTTCCGACAACTGAAGTCACATGGATGCGGCCCAAAACTCGTCTACTATCTATTCATTTCAAGGACCCAAACCATTCCACCTTGAGAGCTACCCAGCATTGGAAGATGTTCCCTTACCCTTACACTGGGAATCATCCCAATCCAATCCATCATATTGAGCGGAATCTGACCAACAAACATGGGGTTGGTATGGGTTGGCGACGCAAAAAATGGGAACATTGGTCAGCTAAATGGCGATCATGATCAGCCGTAAAGTTGACCAATTGACCAACAACATTTCAAGATCGCCCACTCTTTGGGGTTTACTGAGACCCACATCCACAAAGATGACTCACCGGAGCTTAGGCATTTCTCTCTGCTCCAGCTTTGTCCTATCTTAAAGGGTGTGGCGACAGAGTCGCCGCGTCGCCGAGGCTGTTCCCCGGGCGACAACAGTGCATCACAGCGGCATCTGCAGCTTGACGTCAGGCACCAGCTGCAGAAACTCTGCTGATCAGCCCTTAAACCTAAAATGGCCGTTCCACCTATGGTCGGTTACAAGTTAAGAAGCATGGCAAAGTCAACAAAGTATGGTGGGAGTTTGAAGACTTGCGATCACTACCTCTCATAACCACTTGCGAAGTGGGAGGGTCATCTTGTGGGCCTCAAAACCGGATCGCGCAGGCTGACGCGCGTCAAAATGTCAAAGGTATTTTGCTGGCCAAGAACTGGTACATATCCAGCTGCTGCTTGTCAACGGCTGGAAACCAGCGCTAGGCAAATGTGCACAGAACGGGTTGAAAATGGTGAAGCATGGGAATCGCCTTGCGGCCTTGCATGGGTTTGTCAGAGGATCATCAAATCCAAAACAGACTTTAAAATACCAGTCGAAGGGACAACTGTTCAGAACATCACTTTGCCTCCGCCATTTTCCCCTGCTGCGCAACCCAGCTTGCAAACAATTCAGCGCACTAAACGCAGGCTGCGACTTGCTAGCAGCTGCCAGCACTTCGCAAATCGAAAAGCGAAGTGGGGTGTGTCCAAAGATGAAGAACCCGCTTTTGAGGAACCCGCTTTTCATCACTCCAAAACTTTAACAAATATTGATGGAACGGATTGGGGAAAAATCACCTACAAAGCTTGCCATCACCGGAATGCGAAAGTGGGTGGATGTCAAACCCCAGCAAAACCCTGGTGGCCTGGCATTCACTCCTATTGCTGGGTGGTGTGAACGTTCATCCCCCCAGTCAAACGGTCCTTAGATCTGTCTTCCCGTAGATCTCTTACAGTAAATCACCCCGTATCTTCGTTGTTTAATATCATTCTCTGTTGATTCAACAAAACATATTGACCCTCCATCCACACATGATAGGGGTATCCCCCATTTCTGGACACCCCACAACCTCATTGAGGTTCCAATCTCCTCGCCAGACCAATCACATGGATCACCAGAGAAAGGCCATGAAGTGTTCTTTCACAAGGTTGAACCTACCAATGACGGGGGATTGCACCAAACAAGAGATGGGAACGTCACCAGTTAAAAACTGAAGATTGAACCAGCAAACGGGGAATGAGTTAACCAACAAAAGTAGGTGCAATTTGGACATGCTCTCCCGCAATCAACCTGGGGTCTATACTGCCAAGTGAGATTGCCGAGTGGGTGGTTCCACTCCCCAATTTTTTGCTTAAATCCGTTTGTGCGAAAATCGGGTACCACAAAAGCGCATCTTCAGCTACATACCCCATGTTCATCATGTGTAGACAAATCCAAAAGTGACCCAATGTTTACACCACCCCTTCACGGCTAAGCATACCCTACCCTCTGGTAAACTAACATAGCTATTGAAAATGATCATAGAAATAGTGAGTTTTCCCATTGAAAATGGTGGATCTTTCCATAGTTATGTGAAAGTTTACCAGAGCGTAGGCATACCCAGGCCTCCTTGGGGTTGGCTCATTGCAGCTGGCACTCGGACTTCGGCTTCGCCAGCCGCATCTCCGTGGACTTCTCCGACACCTCCAACGAGGACGGCGGCGCGCCCTCCGACCCGGAGCCGCTGCCAGTGCTGCTGGGATTCCCCTGGTCGGCCTCCAGGAATTTGATGACTTCCTGGGTGAAAAATACGGAAAGAATGGGAAACCCTCTGGTGAACTAACATAGCAATTGAAAATGGCCATTTATAGTGGATTTTCACATTAAAAATTGGGATTTTCCATTGCTATGTTAGTTCACCAGAGGGAAATCTTTGAGATCTTCCAAGGGAGGACAGAAAAGGGACGGGAAGAAAACGTAAAGGTTGGAACTGGCTGTCCACTCTTTGGCAACTGGAGGAGATTCTTCTTGGGGGATGATCCCTGAACTTAGAATTTATTCAAGGCAAATGGGCCTACACTGAGCCGCTGGCAGCTTTAAGTAAAGATCATAAAATGTTGACTTGCTGGAAATGCACGCGAATCCTCCACCCTAGGAGGTCAATCACCGATCCCCTGTGAGGTTGGAACCTCAACCCACGACTACTAGCTGGTTTGATTTTTGGCACTAGCTGCCTCAGGCTCCTCAGTTCCTGAATGCTGACGACATGTGGCAATGCTTGCACCAGCTTTAGACTCCAGACATCATCTGTTCGCCCGTTGCCGGTGTAAGGTTGTCAGGTTAGAGTTGCCACGCAACATGCCGCTGCAAGAAAGGCAAACGAGCAGTCGCATATGCAAGTATCTCCCAAAGAGCTAACAAAAACCCGCAAGGAAAGGCAACCAAAATGGGGCTGCAAAAAAAAGGCACGCACAGTTTGGTTTCACATGTTTTCACCTTGCTCCCACTGGAGCAGGATGAGGACAGCAGCAATCATCTAGTTGTTTTTTTCCCAGGAATTTTAGCCGACCATCCAGGACGCTTGAAGTTGAATGGTTGTATCCCCAATGAACCTGAACAAGATAGACATGGGTTTCCTCCCAAATTCCAACAAAATTTCTCAAAACCTTGAACCATTGACACCAAGGGTCCCAGCAAAGCTCCTTTTCCACCGTCTGGTTCACAAACTCGAAGGATCCATGGTCCTGGGAGTGGGCCCCATCCTCCGAGAAAACCCCTCCTTGTTCGCATTCAATACAGTTTGGCCACTATTAGAGGGGGACCCACTATTAAATAAATACAGTTTGGCCACTAAAGAAATGATGCCCACATATGCCCACTATCTAACATGATTTAGCCACTAAAAAAATGATGTGTCACCATGGTTCATCTTTCAAAATTGGACAAGACAGACCTCGCGGCCCCCAATTGGGTATCGGGCAAAAGCTCGGTACCCCAGTTTTGACACCTGTTTTGTATTGACCCTTCCCCATGTTTTTGTTGTGTGTGAATCCCCTTTCTGGTGGTTACGCTGAGGTAAACTATGATATGTATAGCCCGTGGTTTCCCCATGATACAGAAGGGAAGTTCCCCGATTTTCTTGGTTGACTCCCTCTGTCCCTGGTCAACATATTTGTTGATTGGTCCCCCTGTTTGTTTTTGTTTAATTGTTTTCTCTATTCAAACCTTTTCCCCAACCGACCCGCCCCCGACGCCTCCATGATGCGTTGCTTGATGGCCACCGCATCCTCCGGCACCGACGCCTGCGCGCTTTGCGCATCCACCCGGCATTGCTTGGTGAGTTCCTGCAGGGTTTCGATGCCGTCCCCATCCAGCTCCAGCTGTGGTAAGATCACGGTGGTGGGGATGCTGCGCGTGCACGCCACGAAGACCTGGAGGGGGAGATGAGTTCAGCAGTTGAGAAGCAGCTGATCTGTTAGGGAAAATAAACAAGAATTTGAAGGAGGCAGATTTGGAAGCTCAACGGGGCCGCAGCAATGAATCTGTTGGTCTGTTGGTTAAAGAATTATATACTTTATGCCGGGCGGTCCCCACCCTGACACACCATTCTGACATAGTTTCTGACATACCATCTGGCAATGTGTCTGTGTGTGGCACATATATTCTGGCGTTCTATCTGGCATTCTTTCTGACATATGCTCTGACATTCTATCTGACATTCTATCTGGCATCTGTTCTGACCTGCTTTCTGGCAAATATTCTGACATGTTTCTGTCATTCTACCTGGCATCTATTCTGACATTCTTTCTGGCATCTATTCTGGCATCCTATCTGGCACCTTTTCAGGCTTTCATTCTGGCATTCTATCTGGCACCTAATCTGACATTCTATCTGGCATCTTTTCAAGCATTCTACCTGGCATCTATTCTGACATTCCTTCTGGCATCTCACCTGGCATTCTAGCATCTTTTCAGGCATTCATTCTGGCACTCTACCTGGCATCTATTCTGACATTCCTTCTGGCATCTATTCTGGCATTCTACCTGGCATCTTTTCAAGCATTCTATCTGGCATCTATTTTGGCACTCCTTCTGGCATCCTATCTGGCACCTTTTCAGGCTTTCATTCTAGCATTCTATCTGGCACCTATTCTGACATTCCTTCCGGCGTCTCATCTGGCATTCTTGCATCTTTTCAGGTATTCATTCTGGCAATGTACCTGAAATTCTACTTGGCTTCTTTTCAAGCATTCTATCTGGCATCTATTCTTACATTCCTTCTGGCATGGCATTCTATCTGGCATCTTTTCAGGCATTCATTCTGGCATTCTATCTGGCATCTATTCTGACATTCCTTCTGGCATCTATTCTGGCATTCTACATGGCATCTTTTCAAGCATTCTATCCAGCATCTATTTTGGCACTCCTTCTGGCATCTATTCTGGCATTCTATCGGGCACCTTTTCGGGCATTCACTCTGGCATTCTTAACTGGCAGTCTATCTCACATTCTGTCTGGTGTTCTCTCTCTCCCTGGCATGAGTTCGGGTCCATGCGTGCTCTACAGCATCCTGGGCTGGCGATTTGGAGTTCGTGCCCAGGTGCGCTCCACAGCATCCGAAGCTGGCCAGAATCCAGAGCTGGCAATATGGAGTTCGGGTCCAGGCCTCACCCACTGGATCCGGAGCTGTTAAAGGAGGAGGAGGAGAAGAAGAAGAAGAAGAAGCAGAAGAAGGAGAACGAGAAGGAAGGAGTTGCACCTTTGACAAAAACTAGGGACCGCACCTGGCAGGTCGGGAATCAGGAAACCACACCAGAAAGAGACCAGGAAACTTTTTCAAAGATGAGAAATGAATTCCAATCAGAAATCCATGGTCGATGATCAGGAAGAGGTTCAGCTGAGAGCAGAATCACCAACCAGAAAAAGGCCACCAAACAGCTTTGCTGTTGCTGAAATGGATTTGCGGCAACGTTGCTCCATCACAAAATCCAAGTGTGACATGCGCATAGGCCAAAATCATGTCTAATGCCTTCTTGAAATTTGATGGCTTCAGACCAAAACATGTGCCACACCGATACCATGTAAAACCGCAAAACCTCCTCTGAGAAGTTTTTCTAATCACCACGCAAATCCGAGCCTCGAAGATACACCAGATACGCGTAGTGTAATTCCCCTCTTTCATTTTGTCCAAGCACATCAACATTTTGCCAATGCCCTCCAGCTGGCGGCCGAAAACATCGAAGAGATTCGAAGCTTCCTGGAAAAGCTGATGACCGAGCAGTGGGGGTGTCTGTGAGGATGTACCATCCAAAAAATTGGTTGGAAAAAGTAGAGTTCGTAGGTTCCTGCAGATTAGAATTCAAAGCCAGCCCGTGAAATTCCTTGCCAGTGGGTCGGGTTCGGAGCTGCAATGCAATTCGAGATTGTAGAAAATCCGCACGCACCGAAGGTGCCGTTTGGTAGTGGACGTGACGAATGGACCGTCTGTCAGTCTGGTACAGCTTCAGCTGGGCATGCTCGCCCAGGCAGGGCGCCAAAAAGTGCACGGGACTTTGGTAATTTGCACGTTTTGCAGATCGGGCCAACATCGTCCAAATGCACCGTTTCGATCCGACATGGCCGCAACATTGGCCCGACTTGGGGTCAACTTCGGCACAACTTGGACCCACTTGGCTCCAACCACTTGGCTCCAAGATGGCGCAACTCGGCCCCAACATGGACCCATTTGGGAGCAACTTCGGCCGAAGTTGGGGACATAGCCGGCCGAATCCGAAATCCTCAGAATGCCTGTTTTCACTGGTGTTTTCACACGTTTTTTTGCTTCGTTTGAAGCAATGCTCCCATGTTGTGTCTCCGTTGGGCCCGACTTGACGTCAATTTGGACCCCAGTCGGGTCCATTGGGCTCAACTTGCGTCCAAACGTGTCCAATTTGTGCCATGGACCCAGTTGGGCTCAGGAGCCAACTGGCCCGAGTTCGTCGCAAGTTACGCCCAAGTTGGGCCCAAGTGGGCTCCTGTTCGGCCCAACTTAAGGCTAGGGACGGCCAAGTTTGAATTTAGTTGGCTTTTGGTTGGGCCGTCTAGGCCCGCTTCCTTCCTCTCTCCCTATTGCCTCGGTACGGGCGGTTCTCGTCGCGAAGCGACTCGAATAAACCCCTAGTCAACGAGTATCCGAGGAACACCACTACTCTGGTTTTTTTGATCAACCAGAAGGTTGTTGATCCTGTCTCAACAATCTCCAAACAAAGCCTGATTAGCGGCATGGGTTCTGTGAGTTTTCCACTCCTTCCCAGCAAAAATGGTGCAGAATTTGTGATTCTGTAAGGAACCGCCATCAAAGCACACCCACTTCATGTGCAGAATCTGTGGTTAATTCATCCCAAAAAACTCGTTTCTCCCAGCCAGGCTTCTGCCGTTTGGCCCTCTTCCAACATTCTGAACCTTGGCAGATGCGCCATGGTCATTCAACACACACGAAATTGGTGTACAGGTGTAGACATGGTGTGTAGATGTGGTCGATATATCAGGTCTACGTTGGTATGAACACCTGAGACATGGCGTGTATAATATATGGATCGCTATGGAAAGCTTATCTTGGGTCCATACGCCCTTTTCATCTGGCCATGACCATTCCCCAATAATATGAATAGATCTAGCCCTGTTTTGACTATGCACGAATTGCTGTAAAACATTTGCTGATGTTCACAGATGCACTGTCTCACTCTCAGCATCAACGGGGATGACCCAATCTGGCTATCTTCTCAGCTTCACAGCATTTGGTTGCCGATCAAAAAACCTGCTGCCATCAGAAAAAAAAACAGAAAAGAAGAGGATGGCATGCTGCCATCTTCCCAAAACAACTGGGCCTGCCTTCAGATTCTGCTCATATCTACCTTTGACCATACTCAGTTGACTCCCAGAATTTCCGCCCAGCGACTGGTTGTTCACCATCACGCACCACCAGATATAGACATCGCCACAGACATCTCCTGAGACGATCTGATGCCTTTTCCACCAGCGCGAAAGGGCACCGAAGACCGTGGAAAATTTGTAACCCCAGACCCACGAGAGGAACCATGTGGCTCTTCCACTGCGCCTCGGAAATGGAGACTTGGATAAGAATTGGCAGCTTTCGGGGCGGTTGACCAGAAAAAAATTGCTATATAGTTGACCACGACAAACTGGGTTCACCAACAGAGGCTGAGAAATTTGTCAGGCATCCAAGATCAGATAAGGATGGGGCTTAAACGTGCTAAAGCAACAAGAACGTAGTGTGATAATTTAGGGGAAATGTATTTAGAACTAGGATCATGATATTGTTATGATTTTATCATATTTGAGGGGTATGAACGTCCAGCTATACACCAATTATTTTGGTTTGGAAATGTTTTGGCCAAGAAGAAAAGGCCATGCCACAAGCCCTACCATGTAATTTTTGGGTAGAAAACATAAGAAAATAAGTAATTTCGGGGGGGGCAAGAAGCTTGACCCCTACCCAAATGACTGCCTTTTGGTTTGCAGGCATGGACATACCAGGATCACCCCACCTCTGTCCTTGATGGCGGTAATGGTAAACCACTCTATGACCTCTATGAAAAAGTAGGAATCACCACAGGTGGAACGTCTCAAAATCTACACTGACAAAAGCTGAAAAAAATTAGCTCTTTCTGGAAAAACAATTTTGGGCTTCCTCCAAAGCATCACCATTCCGCCCCAGCGCCGGGCAACTGGCTCGCTTCCAAGGCATCCACGATGCTGCAATCCAGCCGACCATCACGAGGGCAGTACTGGTCCTTACCCAGCGCTAGCGGACCATAGGCCATCAGACCTGCCACCTGCCAGGAGGATTCGCGACTCAGCAGCTTTTTGTTTTTGGTGGAGAAAACAAACCCTCTAGCAGATATAATCTATGCACGGAGTACGGGCAGCCTGATGAAAGTTGGGATCCTCTGGTGCAGCGCACGGCGGCAAAGCGTTCCAAGCCGCTTCTCGGTCGGAAACATCTTCGCCCATGTTGCGGAGCTTCACAAAGTAGCTGCTCCTGACCCGTCACGGTACGTCACACCGCACTTTTTTGGTGGTGAACCACCCAAAAAAAAACAAGAGCCGATCGCATGATCATTCCAGGTAGGTAATGGAAAACCGACAAATGCTTGCAACATCTTGCAACCACCTAGTGGTAGCTCGGCACTCTCAACCCCTTGCAAAAGTTATTGTTTTGGTGCGCCATTCCTCTTCAATGCGAAAGAGTGAATTTCGGGAGTCTCAACTACAAGAAAAGCAGCCGCCGGTGTTTTTCTGATGCAACCGTCGTGTGAAAAAAATCGACATAGGGAACCACATGTTTAGATATAGTCCATTTTAGTTCGTTTTGAAGTTCTCAACCAACCCATTTTTGAATCACTATCTTTCCGTCAATCCGGTGTGAGGGTTTTGCAGGTCCCATTACCGTCCTGGCCTGGTGGCTGGACCAAAGGTGTCTAGTCGCCACTCGGCTTGGAGGGCCTTCTCTCGGTAAATGGCCTGGGGGCTATGGCACATGACTGTAATGACTGTCAAAGTGAACATGTTTGGCTAAACTTTGGTCCACGAAGAATGGACATTGCTACTACCAGATATCACTGCTCTGCTTTGTGTTTGCCTCCTGGGTTGGTCTGATGTGTTCTTTGAAATGAAAACAAGGGTTGAAGTATCTAGAGTCCTTCAAGAGAGCACTAGTCGATCTGCATCTCCCAAGTCCAAGTGTTCACTAGCATCCCCCCAGCTTCAGCCCAGCCCCACCTGCAGCTCCTCAAAGACATAGTGCAAGGAGATGCCCAACTGAAAGGATCTCGTCTTCACCTCCGCCTTCTGCGTTTCCAAGGCACCCTGGGCCGCCAGATGCCAGATGCCGTACTCCCAGGCAGAGGTCTTGGTAGCATAGAGCTCGCACCAATCCTGCTGCTTCACCTTAAGGATTTGAGAGGCATAAGGAGGGCTACATCAGGAAAAATAATGAAACATAGTAGACTCCCCATTTTCTGGTGGATTAAGCAAAAATATGGAGAAAATACATTGGATTAAAAAAAAAGTTTTGCTTAACTTTAGGGGGGCAGATACCCCCCTTTCATCCCCTTTCATGATTAATTCTCAACCATGCGGCAAGCAAAATCATGAGAAAAAAACAAGTCACCAATGTTCTGAGGCGTCTCTTGAAGCATTCCAGCCGGCATTTCCCAAAGATCGCCGCCACGAGCAGGGCCAAGAGAAGGAATGCCAACAGGAAGAGGAAGAAGTACAGGGAAGTGCACCAATTTTCCACCCCCAAAATCTCGGAATTGCTGTTGGAGTGAATGGCAAAAAAAAAAACATCAAATTCAGGTCCAATATACCCATTCTATCCCCAACTATCCCCATGATTTCCCCGAAGATCTGTTCCTCACCATTCTCCATGTCCCCATTTTCCTCTGCCTCCAAGAAACCATGGCTGGAAAGGTACACCTCCGGCACTCCTCATAGCCGTCCAAGGCATAGTGCTGCCCCGTGCACTTCACACAGTCAGTGCGAGGCGCGTCCGGCACCCAACCCAGTTCGCAAGGGGTACACTGCGCGGAACGGGGGGGCGCCACCTGCCAAGGCTCAAGTCTTTTTGGGATGGGTGTCCCAAGATATGGATTGAATCCCCATTTTATGTCATGGCCTTACTTTTTTTTGACTGGGAAACTGACAACCATGAGATTTCGGCGTTTTCCCAGTACAGGGCCCGATGGGCGCATGAGCAAAACCGGTCTGGGAAAAAGAAATGGACTGTTCGTAGTACAGATCATTAACTGTCAAAATTTGGTGTATCTTGTCTTGAAACAAACCATTACGGAAGGAAATGTGTGCAGATAAAATTTCTGCCTTGATTTCCCCTCTTATACGAACATGTTGCGCATCGTAAACAAGATTGTCACCGCGCAGAACTGTATTTCCAGCCGATATCTACCTGTTTACCATGTTCAAGTTGCTGCACCTCGCTGGTGTATTCCGATGTGAGTTTCAAATTAGTGCAAAATAAGGGTCAAAAACATCGAAACCTCGGATGTTGAAAGTTTTGCAGGTCACATCAAGACACATCAAGACACAGTAGAACAATTTCCACAAGACATCTTTACACGATTTGCACATGATCCTTGTACAAGGATCTCTTACAAGGACTTCCACAAGACATCCATACACGAAACATGAACTTGAGGAATCCGAAGTCCTGCACCTGCCAGTCAAGATGCACATCGAATGTTTGATCAAACTGTTGCGCGAGCGCGCGCGTACAAAACCCGCAGGAAACGATGCGAACACATAATCCATTCGAGCCTATTGTACTTACCAGAGGAACTGCTTAGTGTGGATACATTGTAAAAACTGGTAAGGTTTGTGGATCTTGGGTTTACCATACCGACCACATGAGCTCACGAAAGGATGATCAGCTGCACCTGGCCATCAGCACATCTCACACACTCGCTGCGGTCCAGGTTCGGGGCCGTGCCCGCTTTACATGGTGTGCAGCGCGGGGCCCCGAGGGCGGCAATGGAACCTGGTGTTGTGTCTGGTCAGGGCTTCCGGGTGTCCGAAAATGGCCCACAGTCATAGGTTGAAGTGGATTTACGCATCAAATTACACGAGAGCTTTGATAGGGTTTGCCTCCCACATTTGATGTTAAAAGCAAAAACCATGTTTTTCCGGTTGGCTTTCCTTCAACTGACCCAGGGACACATCCATGAAATTCATTGGTACCCTCTAGCCAAGGAAAGGGCAATGCCCCCACGAAAGCTGCTGCTGAGGGTTAAGAAAGAGCAACTGAAGGTTTGGACCAACAAGGTCACGTGGTATGTCGCCGTGGTCAATTCTCACAGAAGGACAGAATCATTTCAATTATCGTTTGTCTTACTTGTCCTCCTTTCGCAAACGCCTCTTTTTAGCTTAGCCACCCAGCTCCTTCTTGAATGAAGCCTTCCTTCTTCGCCACATGATGCGTACAAGTGCAAATCAACCACTTCCATAGCATAGCAGCAAACATGTTTGCAAGCGCATATGAACGTTACCACGCCACCCCACCCCTCCGAACAACCGTGGAACAGCAGAATACTCCGAAAACGATGCGGCAGATTAGGGCCCCATCTCCAGAAAGAAGACAGAAATCAGGATGTCCCACTGCCACTTGACTAAGTGTAGGGTTGGAGTGGGTTGGCATGTGGTGATGCCTCCACTGATCTCGATCCTCCCACTGGTTGTTCCCGAAAAGGTCTTATCATCCTAATATATCCTAATTCACTTCCATCCCAATCCAAGTTTGTCTTAAGGTTCGAATCCGAAAATTCCTATAAACCCAACACAAACCCGTCTTTTTACATCACTTTCCTTGTTTTTATAAAAATAAAATGGCCATCAACCGGTGGTTCCCCGGTGTCCAAGAAACCCATCCCGGCCTGCAGGGCATTTCTCGCAACTGCTCAAATTGGTTGCTGGAATGAGGCCCAGGCCGCACTGCACACAGCCGCTGCGATTGGCATCAGGAACCAAGCCTTCTGGGCAGAGGTCACACTCCTCAGTTGAGATGCTTGGGCCACTTGGAGTTCAAGAGAGGTCTTGAATCGTTTGAGGTGATACATCCTTTTTTAATGACCGGGCTGATAAATCCCCCAGAATCTCTGTGGTCAGTTTTTTGACAGAGTGACATCATTCATGTCTGGGGGTTTCCCGAAAATTCCAACATCACCCTTGGGGGCACATGCGGGCCAAAATTTGCGCAAGGCTTCTTTGCTCGCTGGAATGTCACCTATATCCGAACATGCCCAACAGAAGAGCATCTTCTCATGTCCAGTTTTTGATCAGTTCCATTTCGAAAATATATCCAATCAGAACAGCATCTCCCGGGAAGATGGAAACAACAATGTGTCCTGGGAATTTGTTCCCTGTTCGTAATTCCAAGTGCTAGTTGCGGATGCTTATCTCCCCCACCTGCATGGAAAAACATAGGTAGCATGACCCAGCCCTATCTCATGTAAGAAAAACTACGTATACTTGAAGGGTACGGTATATCCCAATTCTACTGGTCTATTTTGTTGCCTGGTTACATCCCTGTTTATTCACTAAGCCCCGTAAAGGTTGGAAAAATCCCGTTTTCCCATGGTCACATCCACATTTTTGGATGCTCATCGACACTTGGTGTGTGTGTGTGTTGTATAACCCACATGACCAAGGGTACGGGTATGTAAACCCCGGGTTTTACTGCAATATACAATGGTTGATTGGCCAGTGACTAGCTGGAATGCACATCTGAGCACATGTGTTTTCACTTCCACAATTTGATGTTTTGATCCCTTTGTGTTACCCTTGTGTTACCATTTTTGATGGTGAAACCCCCATTTTCCGCTCCTGGTTGCCGCTGGTCTTCTTGTAACGCCCCAGCTGGCACGGGGCGCAGGCCTGCCAGTGCCGGTACTTCTCAGTGGCGTTGCTCACCTGAGATGGGCCAACGCTGGATGAAATGGGAGGTTGGTAGGTAGGTAGGTAGGCAGGTAGGTATGTACGTGTGTTTCTGCTTATGATGCGGGGCACGTGATAGAGTTGATGAGGCCAGAGTAAATGAACGGAAAGTACATGCGCATATCAGAAGGCACATGCAGCCCATTGCATTATTCTCATTTGCGCTGCAAGAAAACATACTGGCTGCATCCATTGGAAAACAAGGTACCTCGAAATCCAATGGCATATTGTATCCTTATTTCCTCAATAGCCATAACTTGGGGTTTACTGGTATACTAGGTCCACTTCTTTTTGTTAGACAAAAACGAATGTAAACATCTCAGCATCTCCCTCAACGATCCCATAACTCACCCCCGCCTCAGCGTTTCGGTGAAGTCGGTGCCCTGGCGGACACTCGCCATCCTGGCAGGCGTCACCGGTGAAGGGCGCCTCAGGGCGACGAATGGATTGACTGTATTGTTTGGATATGGGATAGAAACGCTAACTGCTCAAACCTTTGAAAATGCCGAAAGTGCTGAAATTAGTTAAGGGTGGTATGTAGCTGCTCTTAAGATAGTCACTGCACACGGGAGAGGGATCAGCTGCCCCTCTCCCCTGTGCACTCCGGAGCGCTCAGGAGTGCACACCGCCTCTCCCCACCAAACCTTGGCCATGGATTTTTGATTGCACAGCCCCTCTTTGGGTGGTGTGCAGTCCGGAGCGCTCAGGAGTGCACAGGGGAGAGGGGCAACTGACCCCTCTCCAGTGTGCAGTGACTATCTTAAGAGCACCAAAACTATTCTAAGTTTAATTACTCAATTTTCTCGACTAGGCACTTTACTACTACATCTAATATCGGAACAAGTTGCCCTCTCATTTTTCACATCTCCCTAGTCAGTGAGCTGCACCTAGATGTTTACATCCAGGTAGAATATCTGGCCAGATCAGCTCACTACCAAGCATGTTGACAAGGGAGCTGGGATTATTGTTTTGCTCTTTATGGGTTTATTATGGTTTA
>Ga0126342_10004065_pt1:22500-24676 | contig 24676 bp, 26 predicted proteins | sample Cyp1metagenome_FD_92528 | JGI IMG/M metagenome (GOLD analysis project Ga0126342, IMG submission 92528) | Coral microbial communities from Lord Howe Island, Old Settlement Bay, Australia - Cyphastrea 1 metagenome | ecosystem: Host-associated > Invertebrates > Cnidaria > Coral ...
ATACGGGAACCTAAATAAACAGCATTGTTGGACACCCCAAAGTAAAGGTCCCAAAGTCTTGAAACCTTCCTAAAATCAAAACAAAAGTTGAATCAAGTTCAACTTCAAGCTAAATGTCATGCCTATTTCAAACAAAAAGACTTAGAACCTATGATTCCAATGATGAATTTCAAATCCAACTACGCAACTCAAATTCATGTTCAAACCGAACGAAAATTAACTTCAAATAAAGCAGATCAAATGCATTTCAATTTTAAAAAAACACAGCCAAGTTGGATCCATATTCGGCTCAGTTCAGTTCCAGCACAACTCAAATCAAACACAAGCGAACCAAGTCGAAGGCACCGCCCACTACTTGATATTTCAAGTGCAAGAGGAAATGTAAGCATGTACCTCTCAAATGTGCATTGGCATTGTTAAGTCATGTCCCCACAAACGGTCCGTGCGAAACTGCTTGGTTGCGTCCCAATGCTGATGTTGTGACTATGAAATACGACGGGGGCTCCCAAAAAAACAACACAAAATCAGCAGGGGTTGCTTAAAAAAAACGCGAACCAAAAAACAGGAAACACATTGCTTGCGCAGCGAAAACAAAGAACATTCCAGAAGCCCTACGTTTCTTTTTTCACATGGTATGGAAAACCTGTTGTTGAGCTGCCTGCAGGTTTCGAATCCCATCTCATGTTGATGCTGTCTGCACACTGTTGCTGCAACTCCCGTTGTCACGTCATGTTCACAAGTATGTACTTCAAGTTGTTGTCCAGTTGCACCCATCTTCCAGGGTCCTCAAGTGTTCGCGCTGCTCCTCTCAAGTCTGCTCCTGTGAGTCGTTGTGTTGTTGATGATGCACGTCAAAGCATGTTAGGGTAGAATGGGTCTTGTAGGCCCATGTAGGTTGTGAATTTGTATTTCCACCCTTCAAATGTGGAATGGTTGCCATCGTATGTTGGGGGCTTGAGTTTGAGTCGGTGTGTTGATGCCAATGTCTGTCTGGTCCTCTGGTGGTGCCCTTGATGATGCTGCCATTGTTGCTTTGTGGGGTTTGTTGAAGCTCACCCAATGTTTTGGGATCAAGGCTTCTCCTGCTTGTCCACTTGTTGTTGTTCAGCTGCTGCTTCCTTTCTTGTTTGGTATGCTGTTCCTTGAGTGTTGTATGCAATATTGCTGAGAGTCCCCAGTGTTCTGGGATCAAGCCCTCTGCCTGTTGTTACTGCTGTTGCTTGGAGATGCACCTGGAAAGGCAGAGCTCCGCTATGTTTCAAACACGTGTTGTTGCCGTGCAGCTGCTGAAACTTTTGCTGTGTATGCACTCTATTGTATGTGTTGTAAACTATGAGCTGGCTCAAGGCCTTGATCCGGAGGTGTGTGTCGGTAAGCCATGTTGAATGTATACCTTGACGTCTGCAACCGTCAGCGGCCAAGGAAATGTCTTGCGCTCAGCTTTGGACGCAAGAATATCAACCAAACACGTGGTGCTGACAAGTATCAGCCATGGACCCCCTTTCGCATGGCCCGTCTACTTCTTGTGCGCAAATGTCACAGGGCTCTTCACTAGCTACGCATTCTAGAACAAGGAGCCACAGTGTCCACCAAATCATGTGCTTCTACCAGCATCATGATTTGCCATCTGAGTAGCTGGAATCCTTTTGGATACGACGGCACCACAAACTCACAATACTCCGCTTACTACTTACTGAACCACCCAAGTTTGAGGAGCCAAGAGTTTTGAGCCTTTTGTCTGTGGGCCTATAGCCAACATCCTTGCCATTTACCCAGGCACCTGAAGCGCTTCCAAAGCCCGGACAACTGCGGCAAGTGGCATCCTGCCGCATGTGGTAGTCACTGCAGATGCGACACTCGGAGCTGTTTGAACCCGTGGGGCATTCCTGAATTGCACGGCAAAAGAGCGCCGGTGCGAAAATAAAAATTGCTTTACCTCGGGTGAGCCCCACCGTGACAAAAATATTGTCATACATTGGGCTCTGCCTCGTGACACTAACAATGACCACAATTCATACCACAAAAAAAAACACAAAAAAAATCAGGTTGTAGTCCCAATATGACTTTCATTTCCCCTTATTAAGGCTAGATGACCAGGCATGTTCCCTGCAAGTTGGCTCCACGGTCGGCACATTTTCTTGCCATGCCCAGAAGTCCTTGCTGTCAAAATTCGACA
>Ga0126342_10004066_pt1 | contig 24675 bp, 16 predicted proteins | sample Cyp1metagenome_FD_92528 | JGI IMG/M metagenome (GOLD analysis project Ga0126342, IMG submission 92528) | Coral microbial communities from Lord Howe Island, Old Settlement Bay, Australia - Cyphastrea 1 metagenome | ecosystem: Host-associated > Invertebrates > Cnidaria > Coral ...
GACGAACTCTTTCTTTGCTAACTCTTTCTTTGACTAACTCTTTCCCTGACATTCTAAAAGTCCGTAACACGGAAGTTTCTCCCCCTAAACTTCCTTTGATTAGATAATTTAGATATATTTAGATATTAGATATCACACATTAGATATATTGTACATCTTCAATATGGAAAAAAATCTCCATCCCATCCTGCCAAGCCCGGCCTTATCGCTTTGCTCCACCAAAGCCTTCCCTGCCTCCGCATAGCCCGGCGCCAGTTGTACCAGCTCCAACGGCGCGCCGGCGGCGCTCAGACACTGGCGCAGGGCCCTCAGGAGGAACTGCCTTTCTTGCCACGGGCACTGAAAAATGGTGGGTTTTATAAGACTTCACCCAGGAAAAACGGTGGTTCTATGGTGGGTCTTATGATTGAACTCGGAAACATGGGGTGATTTCACCAGCAAAAATGTGTGTTTCACCGGTGAAAGTGGCTATTTAAGCGGTAAAAATGACAAAAATGATGATTTTTCCCATGAAAGAATCAGCAAATTGCTGTCTCACCGGTAAAAATGATAGTGTTTCTAAGAAAAATGGTTGGTGAAAGCCATGGGGAATTCACCCTTAAACCAGTTCGAGTAGCTGGGATCATCCCAAAAAACACTTCCTGTCCTGAGGACAGCCGAGTGAATAGTGTTATCCATGGAGATTTGCAGAAGCTGATTGTGAAATTGACCAACCAGTTTTGGACTCGATCTAAGCAACAGAAGAAAAACTGGGGAAGTCAGTTTTAGTTGATGATTTTAAGGATTCGTTTTGTTGGCAAAATCGAAACCGGTTGAAACCCATGGATTTTTACGAACCAAAATATTTTGAGGTGTCCTGCAAAATGTCCCACCAATCCATTGACTCCAATGATCATTTGTGTTCCGGGATTTCTCAGCTAGCCATCTTTGATTGCTGATATAGACGAGTCACTTATTGAAAAAAAATGGTGATTTGTTCAATGACCATCTGATTGTGTGAACCTGAAACTTCGTGAAACTCTGAGAAAAGCCTAATCTGGTAAGCCCAATGCGATAAACCATCCCGAATATTACCCTCTGGTAGACTAACATAACTATGGAGAATAACCATTTTTAATGGGTATATCAACCAGAAATGACCATTTTCAATAGCAAACTGTTAAATTACCAGAGGGTACCATAAATGGGTGGTAGGTATCATCCCCAACTGGTCGATTTATTGTTGGCTTTATCAGGGAGGTTCCATGTCCAGAGCTTCCTTCAAGATCACCAACATGATGGGTCACCTATTATCGCAAACCAATCCAGCTGAAATTAACCAAAAAATCACCAAACTGAAAGTCACGCAATTCAGCAACGAATCGTGAATTCTCCATTTTTTCCAGCATATTTTAAGTGAATGATTTAGAAGAATCAAGAAGATCAAGAAGTATCCTCCAGTAAATTAACACAGACGGCAGTCATCGGGCTTGGAAGATTGCTGGGTGAGTTTCCACTAAAAATTGAGGTGATGTTCATTGATTTTCAGGGTCTACGGGTCGATCTTAACTGGTTGGTAGTTTCAACCATCTTGAAAAATATGAGAGTCAAAGGGAAGGATTATTCCATATATTATGGAAAAATTAAATTCATGTTTAAAACCACCAACCAGTACGGGTCGATCTTAAATACCCTCTGGTAAACTAACATAGCTATTGAAAATTGCCATAGAAATAGTTGATTTACCCAGCTATAAAATGGTGATCTTCCATAGTTTTTTGTATGTTTACCAGAGGGTAACCAGAGGTTACCATCATTCGCCCAGCTACGACGACCAGGCGCTGAACTCCGAGACTTTGATGACGATGGCGTTCCTGGGAGAATGCTGGGCCGATTTTGGATCGCCAAACTTACCCAGCCTGGCAAACATACAAAAAACTATGGAAAATCACCATGTTATAGCTGGGTAAATCAACTATTTCGACTGGGCCATTTTCAATAGCTTTTTGTTTGTTGACCAGGCTGGGTAGAAAAAAAATGGTGGTGAAAAATGGAGGCCCCAGAAGGGACCACAGACTTTCATATGTGTTTAATATTAACCATCCAATTCTTGTACTACTGTACCCAATGTTTTTTCCTATATCTCATTCTTTCTATCAGTGATTTTCATAACCATCCAGAAAATCTGAAGGATTTCTGGGATTTCTGTGGAAAATATCTGAAGATTTTTCCAATTTTCTGCCAGATTTTTCTGGTCACCCAGGTTTTTCAAGCGATGGGATCATCCCACTGAATCCAATGTCGACACCAAGAGCCATTGTTATTTCCGACGGTGGGGCGAATGATGGTAACCTCTGGTTACCCTCTGGTGAACTAACATAACTATGGAAAATCACCATGCTATTAATGGGAACATCAACTATTTCTATGGCATTTTTCAATAGCTATGTTAGTTTACTGGAGGGTAGTTATTCTAGTTTTAAATACGAAATTTACTAAATAATGAAAAATTATTTGGGAATAGTCCAAAGATGATCATCTTGTAATATCATGTAATATCCACGTATTAGACTACAATCAATCTCTTCCATCTAATATCAAATAGCCATGATAAAGTACCCAAAATGAACGCCGGTTTGTAGCTGCTGAATCTTAGGTTGGGATTATGGCTGAAATGTGCTCCGCAGCGTCCCGGTTGCCACTTCGCTATCCTTTGGTAATCCAAAAAAAACCCGCTGGACAAAAGTTTACAAAAAATAGCATAAGATAAACAGTAAATGATATGGCAGTGTGTCAAAACCTTGTACCCCTGGTGAACATCAAAATAGCTGGTAAATGGATGTTCATCCCACCAAAAATGGTATTAATAGGTATTTATCCATACCCATATTTCTGCAATGGTAAACGATCCCAAAACATGTCCACTGATGGCTTGGCATTCTGTCATTTTGCCAATGTGCTAACGGTTAGCGTACCCGTTTTTGATGCGCCCATCATATCAACAGGATGAATCAATCCAACAATAATTGGAAGTGGTCTTGGGAGCAATACTTTGCGGGTGAGTTCTTTTCCGGACTGAACTGGTGCAGAAAATGAAAATGAGTGGGGCAAGAACCTGATGGTTTTCCTCCGTATTAGCCATCATTTATGGGGTTTGGTCATGTTTGGTCCTTGTTTCTTGTCTACAAACGATCTAGGCTAAAGGATCGAAGTGAAAATGAGGAAAACCATGGAAAACTCCATGTGTTTCAGGCTTCGACTCCCTTGCTTGTCAGGACTCCCGGAGAAGACTGCCGCGATGATGGGGTTGAAGACGTTGTGAAAGGGGTAGTTCCTCGGCGCAGGGCAGCTACCCTCCGGTCATCAAACGGGTTCATGGGAAGAAACATCGATGGGTGTGGATTTTCCATTGCCACGTTTGATGACCAGATGGTATACCCTCTGGTTATGACTAACATAGCCATGGTATAGATGGTCCATTTATAGATGGTTTACCTGTTAAAAATGGTGGATCTTTCCATGGCTATGTTAAATAACCAGATGGTATAATACTGTAATGGTACCGTGATGTCAATCCTGGATTATTAAACCCCGTTTACGGCTGTTTAATTGGGGGGTACCATTGATGTATCATATTGTGACTATTTGGAGGGTACCCCCCACAATTAATAAAGCATGGTTTATTAATCCGGAGTTGACATTATATAAGAGTCTGAAACCATACAGATGAACTGCCAGAAGCACTTGCCTTTGGTGATGAAACACCCCGAAACCAGCAAAAAACGTTTGGAAGACGGATTTTCGGTTGGAAAAACAGCACCTGTAGGGGTTTCCTGCCCATCCGGGACTTGAACTGCGGAAATTAGGGTACCCCAGCGCCTCTTGGTTTGTCACCTCCTTATGAAAATTTGTCTTCAAAGCCATCCCAGACTAGTTGAAATATCCCATGATCTTCCCATGATGTCTGGTTTTATAATGTCTTATACTACCCATTGTTCATGCTATTTTGTTGGCACCCTCACATCCAACGCCCAATGGCACCGTGCCGCTTCACAATTCAGCCCAGTGGCCATGGCACAATGGCACCAACCACTCCCACTGGCACCCACTCCTCGGCAATTTTTTGGCTAAACCGCTCTCAGAGACCTGGATGTTTTTCACTTGGGCAATCTGGATGTAAATGGTTACCCAGCCTGGTAAACATACAAAAAGCTATGGAAAATTGCCATTGAAATAGTGGATTTTCCCATCAATAATGGTGATGTTCCATAGTTTTTTGTATGTTTACCAGAGGGTATATTATATGGAAATGGGGAAAAAAAACGCACTCAACTAGTTGGTGGTATACTTACCCCATTTTTTTTTCCATTTGTGCTGCTGCACCATTTGGTGCTCGGTTGGTTCGCGTGCAAAGGGCAACCGGCTTTCAGCCTTTGCCTCCGTGGTAGTCTGGTTGAACCACGGTGTCTGCCTGGCAGCTTTGCTCCAGGTATGGTTCAAATTCTGCAGGTAGGGTAGTTGCAGTACTGTACTGTGCCCACCTCGCTGCAGCATTGAACATCGCCTTGCCAAGCACCCGGTTGAGGCCATATGGGTACACCTTGGCTTTGGCTGTGTTGAAGGTGCCGTCGTGCTCGCGGCCTATGAGGGTTGTGTGCGACCCTGGTGGGTGATTGCAACGTCCATAGGCTCCTCGAAGCATCAGCTGGTCTCGGACTTCTGACATGCGGAGAAGGATCAATGTTGTGGGTTTTTTTGCCACAGCCCCTACTATGCACTGATCGAAGCTAACTACGGAAAAGCAGTCGAGGCGCTTCAGTGATTTCAGGGCGTCCATTGTCCAGATGCTTGCCGGTTGACCTCTGGTGCACCACGTTGGGAATTGAGGATGTTCGAGAAACCCGCTCATGCCCATCAACGCAAGGGTCACCAACATGTCCAAGAGAAAGCGGAGGAGTCGATCGCTAATGCGGAGCTGGGCCCATTCCCGCAGTTTGAGGCCCGGAAGGCCAAGGGGCTGGCTGGCACTTCTCAAGGGTCGCGAGCCTCCATCATACTGTCTAGCGACAGTAAAGGTCTCGCATGGGGGGCCGCCCCCTGCAGCCACGACTTGTCCACTGAGGATTCGTTGCTTCCACCATTTGCATGCTTGCGGTGTTGCTAAGTCTCCGCTCTTGCGTTGCATACACAAATCCACCGACAACGTGAAGATCTGGTAGCCACTTTCAGCGACATAGTGATCGATCACGTGATGGATATCGCCTGTACGCCGATAACCACTAAAGAAGTGGACCACAACTAAGGCTTTGACGTGTAAAATGGCAATTTCTGTTGCAAGGCCTCTCATTGCAAATGCCCCACCTCCTGCGTCGACCCCACGGACTGAGTGCATGATGAAAGCCGGGATGTCTGCCGGGCTCCACCACAGTTGGGGCTCTGGAGACGGCCTTTGGCAAACTTTGGTGCCTTGCAGCTGGGTAAAGGCCACTTCGTCACTTGGACGCCTGAGTTGCATCCGGTCATGCATCAGTTGCGCTTCAGGGCTACCTGCTGGGGGAAGGCCGGGTCCAAGCGTGGCGAGGACTGGCTGGAAGGCCTTGGATGCCCACCATCCCTGTTTTCTCAAGTTGGCTTCCTGAGTTCTGTCGTCTGCATCAAGCTCCTGCACTTGCGCTGCAGGGAGTGGGGGCCAACAGGCTAGTACTGTGTTGTAACAGCGAGGTTGCTTTTCCAGGTGCACTGAGAGTCGTTTGCGTGTGTGAAACTTGAGTCCACACGCTTGGCAGGTGTCGCCAATTGCGTAGTAGCGCACCTTCTTCTTATATCCATGCTCTCGGGCTGCATGCATGGCCAGCGCTCTGGTGGATGCAAAAACTTTGTGGCAGAGGTCACACTGCCATCGTTCAGGCAAGGTCTTGTCTGGCAAGGTGGCTCCTGCTGCCCGGAGGGTAGCGTCAAAGTGCCTCTGCCAAATGGCATGTTCCGCCCTGGATCGGTGAAAGGACAGAGCAAGCTTGCTAGTTTTGCGAATTCTGCCTTTCCAGTTGGGATCAAGCCGGACAAAGTTAACCCACTCCATGAAAGTGGATGCTTCAGTCATCGGCAAGGGACGGTCGTAATGTGTGAGGAGCCATTGACATGATTCGAGGCAGTGGTTGATCCAGGAATGCTGGCCCTGGGTGGAGTGCAACAGTGTCCAGGTGATTGGAGGGCATGCTTGCAACAGGCGCGCCAGGAAACGGAGCCGGTTGGCATGGACCTGGTCTTGCAGTGGCAAAATGCCAGCATACGCCATCATTTCGTCTGTGGTATGTTGGTAGCGTGTAGAAGGCAGTAACAGCCCTTTGGGCAAGGTGCCAGCTGGCGCTTTCATGTGATTGACCCACATCTCCATCTGCTTGGGGGTGATGGATGACCATGTGTGGGCATTGTATGTCATCTTGGACATCACAAGGCTTTGGAACACCGCACTTTTGACCGGGAGAGTGACGGTCTTCTTGGTGAAAAAAGATCGAGCCAACTGGCCCCATTGCTGTTTGGCGCTTGCTGCCCGGGTCAGGATTTCCTTGGAGTGTTTATGGTGCGCCTGGACCCAGGTTCCTAGATGTTTATACGCGTGGCATACATGCAAGGAGTACTGGCGGCCCTGGGCGTCCCATTGCAGGAGCTGTCCATCATTGTGGATCTTGCGTTTCATTTCCCTGGCTCCTTTCCCAAGAATTGTCCAGAGCACTTCCGTCTTACCTTGTTCGAAGTTGATGCTCAGGCCTCGACGGGTTGAGGCTTTATCCAAGGCAATGACGACTGTTTGCAGGTTGCTGGCAACTTGACTGTTGGAGCGGTTATGCAGCAGGACTACACAGTCATCCACGAAAGTAACGTCGACAAACCCTGCTGCAGGCATGGTAGTGGTCTGTGCAAGGTCTGTGACTGGGGTAGCAGTACCCAGCCAAGGCAGGCCGGATTGCATCTTGACATCCTGGCGGAAGTCTCGCAATATGAGACACATGCATAGGTTGAAGAGCACATCAGCTACCGGGTCCCCTGGTCTGGTCCCCCTTGTGGTTTGGCACGGGTTGGCCAATCCGGCAATGGTGAAGTAAGTGTTGTGCATCAGGTCACGTAAGACGTGTTGCAAATGTAAGGCAAGTCCTGGGGTGGCATCATCCTGTTGAGCAACAGTCACCAGGTCTTGGATCTCTGCTGGGGTGAGTCCAAATTGCTGCATTGCGGCCATGAATGCAACATCACTGGATGGAAGGCTGGTGAATGTTTGACGCAAAACCATGTAAAAGGCCGATTTCAGGTCTACAAACAAGGCAGCCGAGGGTATGGCTCTCTGTTTGCACCAGGATTGGTGACATTGCAAAATATGGTGGGCAACGTCGGCACCTATACCCTTGCGGCCACCACATTGGAGGTGCGTCAAGGAGCCTTCCCAGGCAGCTACTAGATGCGCCCTGAAGCTCTGGTGATACAGCTTGGTGGTATAATTCGAGATGAATATGCTACGGTAACCACTTGCAATGTGGGGGGGGAGCTTGCCCTTCCACAAGGGGACCAATACTCCTCCTTTCCAATGCAAGGGCTCTTTCGAGCCTGCAGCAACCTTTGCAAAAAGGATGGAGAGCTGTTTTGCAGCAACTTGGCCGCCTGCTTTGATCAAGCTGGGCGGAATGAGATTTGGGCCGGGTACTTTGCCACGTTTCAGGCGCGAGATCAGCGTCTGTACCTGCCATGCGCCTGGAAAGGCCGTAGGCTCCAGGTCCTGGCACTGGTCCTGCGCAGATGTGTCCTCATGCTGTTGCACCATCTCGTCCCAGTTGCGTTCAACACCGGCTTCAATCTGAGAGAATTGGTGCATCCAGGTATGTTGTTGTTCACTGTATGAGGTGGCCATGCTACCATCAGGTTTTTGTAACATGGGTAGGGGCCGTGGCCCAGCTGCTCCAGTTCCCTTCTTGCGCCCGAGGCGGTGCAGGAGTTTGTAAACCAAACGGTGATTGGCAAGCTCCCCAGAGGACTGCAGTTGGTGGAGCAGGTCTGTGTAGAAGCATTGGATGTCTTGTTCCACTTTGCGAGCCACGTCCTTTTCAATCAGGCGGAGTTCAGCTTTGAACTCGGCCTGATGCATGCAGCATTGCTTACGGCCATAGTCAAGGATGTGCCGTTTGAAAGCTATGGCTTGAATCGTGTCAGGTTGGAGTTTGATTAACCGGTTTTTTCCCGGTGCTTTGGCAAAAAATTGTTGTCCAAGGGCGAGGATTTGGCGCTCATATAGCGCAGCATGATCGTCGACCTGTGTTTCCCATGTGGGAATGGGCAATGTGTTCAACGCATCCTGGAATGCTTGATATCGATGTGGGTCCAACATGGCCTGGTCATCCCAAGTGACTGGTGGTTGTGCAGCAGCAGCGGGGAGCCACCCTTGACATCGCAGCACGGCTGGGAGATGGTCTTCATGCGCAAAGGTGGCATCATGATGGACATCGATCCAGCTGGCAGTCACAAGCGGGTAGACTGACCTGGACACTAGCACATAGTCCTTTCTACTCTTTTTGCCTGTGCTGTGGGTCCATGTTGTTGTGGGCCCGCTGTGCAATTGAGGGAAGGTGCATGGAACGACCAGTTGGTGGTGTTGGATGAACTCTTCAAAGAGGACACCTGCTTTGTTGGCCGGTTCTGCTCCATGCCGTCCAATGAGGTCTCCATCTCCTTGGGTGACTGGTGCGTTGGCGTCAATGAGAACCCACTGTGCATCAGCTGTAACATGCTTGGTGTAGAGATTACTTGTTTCTGCCCACCACTGGGAGGCATCGGTGATGGGATTGGGGTTCTCCTGACTGGGGGTCGCCAAACTAGGCGCATGCAGGACAACCATGGCATATGCATTGGGATAAAGCGGGGATCGTTTGTGCTTGGCCCCTGAGGCAAAGATGTGATAGTGAGGTGCATGAAATCTGCCTTGAGAAGTCCGTGCTTCTTGGATGCCTATGATGTGAAGCTGGGCCTTGTGCCATTGGCTGTCTAACCGTAGTGTCCTCTGACCGGTACGTTTGGTGCCTATGGTTTGGGATTGCCAGACTTCCGTGGCAAGGACATTAGCAGTGCAAACCTGGAGATTCCATGTGGATCCCTCCTGTTGCTCAGCTGGCTGGAGCCGCTCAGTCGGTAGGACTCCAAGCTTTTTGTTAGATGGGGAGAAATGCATCACTTGTTGTTGCAACAGCGGTGGGAAGCAAGCCGTTATTGACGGGTGTGTCGTCTGCATCCATGTCCAGTTGACATCGTGTGCATTCGAGGCCAGTTGATGGAGCTGCTCGAACTGACCCTTGAGTGGGTTGCTGTGGTGTTGCATAGCCCATTTTGCGATACTGTCGGCCAACTCATTCCAGGCGTTGCCTGTATGCCCACGCACTTCGTGGATGTCAACTTGTTTGGATAGCCACAACCCTAAGGCACAACACATTTTGGCGAGCTGAGGGTTGGAGCGGCATGTGGTGGCGGCAGTGGCAACTGTTCGGCTTAAGGACAGGTCTGGGCGGATGCAAACCTTCGCATTTCCAGGCCATCGCATGATCATGTTTTGCGCAAAGATCATAGCTGATAGCTCGGCTGCAATATTGTCTGATGTGTCAGCTCCTACCCAGTCTGGGTGCTGTGGGTTGAGGTGAACAGTGCCATATATACATCCAACAAAGTGGTCACATTGCTGGTGGCTGGCAACTATTACAACACTCCAGCCAGCCTCATGCCCATTAGCTGCCCCATCTAGGAAAAGGGTGTAGCTGAGGTCAGCATGAGCGTCAGTGGGCGGTGACTGGAGGAGAGCCCAATACGCAGGGTCTGGAACATGCATGCCATCAGGAAGTGAAAGGATGGGACAAGCACATTCTTCTTCCAAGGTGATCTTCCATGCATCGTTCGCAAACCATAGGAGCTGCGGTGCATCAGGCTGTGTGTCTAAGGACGGGGCAACCCGTTCATCGGGGATGACCGCTTGCAAGCATATCTGAACAGGAAAGGCCTTGTTCCTCGGGACTGCTTGATCCCAGGGGTCTGGTTCCTCTGGGGCAGGTCTTGTGTGGCGATGGATGGCTGCCGTTGCAGACTGAGCTGGAGTCACCTGGTTGGGGACTAGGGGATCTAACTCAGTATCAGCAAGCCATGCTTCACACGTATTGGCTTGGCTATTGCAGTCAGGTCCAATGAAGGCTAATGCAAGGATGGTTTCTCGGCGCACCAGCAACGGGACCATGGTGGCATGTCTGCGGTATGAGCCTGGCATTGCATTGTCGACAGTGGTCAGCAAAATCGACGTAAAACCTGGCTGTTGTTGCTGGGTTACCAGAACATGTGCAACTGCATGCGCTTCCATGCCAAGTGGCGATGGTTGAACGACCTCAACATCTACTGGGAGATCCGGCAGCAGGTAGTCTTGCCATGCTCTCATGATGCGTTGCTTCCATGCTTGAGGATGGGCAGGGAGATGAACCTCTCTTGGAACAAGGCATTGGGGAAAACGTTCATGGTCAGTCATCCAAGTGATGACAGGAGCCATGGGTTGAGCCTGTTTGGGACGCAAATTGGCCAGCTGCTGCCAGCGGTGTATGATGTCTACACTTACTGTGCCAATAGACGCTAGTGACGAATGTTCATGGCCGAAAAATGGCTCATGGCCTCCGGGCCGTTCATGCAGCGTACTGGGAAAGTCAATGGCAGTCAGTGTGCTATCCTGCCAATGGGTGACGGTTTTAAGGCCATTGTGTATTTGCTGCATGGCCTTCAGGATCTCCAGAAAGGACTGCTGTACATGCCGAACATAGCCTTCATCATTCTCATCTCGATCCTGATCACCACCGGTTGCAGCACAATGTTCATGCTTGTCCTGAGGAGGCACCACCTTTGCAGAAGCATGTACCGTTGGAGGGTGGTTGTGGAGCTGTATCATGGCAACTGCATCACGTTCATGGTCAAGTGAATCAGTAATAACTTCAAATGTGAACCCATGTCGTGCAGGGTATGAGCCTCCTGGAGAAATGGGTGTGCTTCCATGATAGGCTGCTATACCTGGCGTGCTGTCCACTTGGTGTTGAGCTATGCCGGCTTGCTCAAAGAGGATCTCTCGTGTGACCAGGCCTGGTGTCAACGTATAAAACCTGGACCGTGCCATGGGTCTTCCATGAGCTCAGTAACGCTCACAAGCACTGCAAACTGATCAGGTGGTGGGTTTTGAACCACGAGCACATGTGCAAGGATGTCTGGTGTACCGCCTGGTGGGTCAGGTTGCGCGACGTATAGGTCAACCGGTTGGCCAGGCTGAAGCCAGTCTGCCCACCTTTGGAGGATATCGGTTGGCCATTGCACTGGTTGGGTGGACAAAATGACATCACGAGAGTGGTCGCTACGTGGCAAGGTCTGAGGATCAGAAAACCAGGTGGCAACACGTGTTCTGCTGAGGGGTGGTTGAAAGCAGTGCTCCCGTGCACGGTTGGCTTGCCATTGAAGCATTTGATGAAATTCATCCAGATTCCGTACCTGTATGATGGCTCTTTGAATCGGCTGGTGCATGTCTCCTGTATTGGCAGGAAGTGGCTGGTGTATCTGCAGCAACATTTGTTGTGTCTGTGATACCGGGGGCTGCACCGGACTGTTTGGTGGTCCCCTACTTTTGGGAAATGCTTTATAGCGAGGCTGTTGCATGAGTGAAATCGCGTCACTGTCGGCATCAATGGCATCCTCATCTGCACTGAGATGTGGGTCCTGTGGCACTTCATGACTGCTACTGGCTGGGTGCGACAATCGAGTGCGGTGATCACCAACGTCCAACAAGACACTAATGCCTGAGGGAACCCGTTCAGCAACATGATGTTCGAAACGGTACCTGCCAGAGAACAGGTGCCATGGCCGAAAGGAACACTGCGGTTGTAACCCATGATCTTGGATCATTTGGTGAGTGCATACATCAGGAGGAGATGACTCTGCTTGTTGAAGGAGGCCTGTTCTTGTACCGCCATGGAAAGCTGCAGTGAACAAGAGGGCTACCCGGGTGGGAGTCATGCCTTGTTCCAGAATGATATGCACAACTGCTTGAGGCCTAAATTGATAGGCAGGCGTTGGCTTAACAACATGCACTCTGATAGGCTGTTGTCTTTGGATTTGATCAAACCACGCATTGCATAGGTCTGCATACCAAAGCTCTTGGATATCATCAAGGCGAATGAGTCTAGGAGCCGGGCATATTGGCATGGTGTTGTGGTGAACATACCATACTTCAACTGACATCTCCGGTCCTGTTTCCTGATGATGCACGGTTCCGTGGTCAAGGAATATGGAGTGCAGCTCAATATGCCATGCCGGTCTGGGCGGTTGCACATTCTGTGCAGGCCCTGGCAGATTGGGCAACCTGGCTTCAAATTGCGGTGGTTCGGATTCATGGTGCATGCCTGTTCTTACCTGTGTGACTGCCTGAGTGGATGACTTATCATCAGGTCCTCTTTGGCCGTCATTGGCATCAGTTTCAAATGGGTCTTTGGGACTGCTATTCCGTACAACCACCCTATCGGCCGGTGCAAGCACTTCGGAACCTGGATTCTTTGGAACAAAGAATTGAGTAAGCTTGGTCTGCTTGGTGTGCTGTGTGCTTGAGCATCTCAGGCTTTCACAATGCTTACGAAAGAACTGAGAAATTTTGGTCTGTTTGCGCAACTGCGGTTTGTCCAAACGCAAGCGTGGTGGACCTGACAACGGTTCAATGCAGGATGGTGAAGCATCATCTGTGTCAACACGTGTGCCTGCGGAAGGAACCTCTGTGGAGTTGGATCGCACCAAGGATGCATTTGAGTCGAGAGTAGCCATCTGTACACAAACTGTATGGGCGGATACACTCCCTACAAGCGGCTGCGGAGCTTTATCAGGCTGAGAGTGGGGGTTCAGTTCAGGAGTATCCTGCAGTACCGCACCCACTTTTTGGTTTAAAGCTGGCAGTTTACCTTTTGGTCGATCAATGTCAGTTGGCAGCCTACTTGTCTTGAAACTGAGTGGCCGTCGTGTGGAGGCAAACTGGGTCAGAAACGTGGCATCGTCATGATCCGACATGTCAAGCAGGTCACTAAGGGCATTGTCATCTTCAGCAACCTGCTGTACAACACTAACTGCAGTCTGTGTGGGCACCTCATGAGTGGCTAGAGGGGGGACTACTACTTGGGCGTAGGATCCATGCCTCACCGGCCTTGGCAGGTGGTCTTCTTCTGGCCAAAGCTGGGCATCCAGAGTCACTGAGCAATGCTGAGACACTAGAAGGCAGTAGTGGTGAACCGCTGCAGCCATGAGGATTTGTTGCCTGAGGATCTGATATCCAACCCTTTGTACCTCCCGCACCAGTGTGGGTCGATGGGAAACTCCTTCACTGGTTGAGTGGTGATGATAAATGATGTCAACTAACATCAATCTGTCGGTGGTTCGAATTGCAAGATCCCCTGTGCGTTGAACAACTGCAGCAATTTCATATTCCGGGATCTGATATGGCGTATGCGGCATTACGTGCAACGCTTCAAGGCAGTCGTACGGTACCTGCAACGCATCTGCAATTTCTTGTGTGGGTTGGATTCTTTGATCATTGACAATTGCATGACTGACATCAACGGCATTGAGCTGAAAGAGATGCAAAACTGTGGTGAAGCGTGCATGCTGACTACTGGACGATGCAGGTTCCTGTCTACCAGGCGAGTAGCGTGGGCTGGCTGTGATGGCATCTGATGAGCTGGTGTCATCAGTTCGGTGCGCACTTGCTCTCTGTGGCATGTCGTGGACCGCAATTTGATATCCATCACCTTGCCCTACTCTGTGCGTTGGACCAAGGGTATTTGGGATTTGCATCCATCGGTGTGTAATCAGACATTCCGCATGTCTGCATATGCGCCCTGCATCAGCAGCTTGAATCAAGTCGAAACCACTTACCATTTCAGGAAGTGAGCATGCTACTGAAAACATCGCAAAAGAGTTTGCTCTACCTGGCAGGACTGTGATGAGTGCAGCATACCTGGGCATGTCCAATGATTGGGTGATTACCATGTCCTAGACCACAAACGCATGTTGTGCTGGGCGTGGTGGGTCAGGCTCAATGACAATCACATCAAACCACTCCTCGGCGTTAATCTGATCAGTCCAGACGGCTTGGATTTGTGCTTCCCATCCCTGAGGTGGACCCATGAGTTGCAGGAGTCTCGGGGCAGTCCATCTGTGGATGGTTCGATGGTCAATGCACCAGGTACGTACAGCCAAATCAAAGTCATTGTCATAGGGGTCAACACCAATTCTGTCCATTCTGTTGATGAGATTATGCACAAACGCAGGAAAGACCGGCTGGTCATGTTCTTCCATGTCGTCATCATCTTGATCTGGATCATCAGGGTTGTTCCTCATGGCTGGTGGGATCGGACTTTCATGTTCGAGCCTGACTTGAATGCACCTCGGATTATCCGTCTGCCAGGCAGCAATCAGGAGTTGCTGTTCCTGAGCGGTTTGGGCGCTAAAGCAAGAAGCAGGCATGTCACTCCATGAAGTCCGTTTTACACCTTTGGTCATCACAAAAGGGTCACCTGGAAAGGACACTCTTTGTGAGGTTGAATTGGTGGACAGCAACCTGGCAATGACCTTCAACTCGTCCTGAAAACGGTGCTGTGCGGTGATGGGAGGACGCAGTTGCTTGGACTTGGGAACCAAAACTGGGGTGAAACAAGTATGTGCATCCCTCGAAACCATTGCGCAGTCCAATTGGTCATTCCAACACTGTTGATTAATCAGTGAGTCTTGGGGCAATACATCACGATTGATGTGGAAAAAAATCATACCATGCGTTAAAACTGCATCTGTCTTGAGTACATTGCAACATCCATTGGGGTTTCCTTGCAGAGTCAAAATCAGAAGACACTTCGGCCCTCGAGATATCTCGGCTGGAATCGGATGTCGACTGTACAAACGGATGCTTCGGATGCAGCGCATGCATAGAAAGATCAACCTGTGGGACAAAATCAGGTCTGTTGTGATGCCGGCGGCATTGGTCTACGGGTTGGCTGGCAATTGGTGATTCGAGTGCTAGCTCACGATAACCGCCCTTAGCGTGCAATGACCATGGCTTCACAACTGATTCAATGGCGTCCACATGAACCTGAAAGTCATGGAAGGTGGCAGACTCTTCTTCACCTATCCTAATGCAGAGGACTTCCGAAAAGGTGACCCGCTGACACTGAGGCTTGATCAACTGATGCTTGTTTGCACCCCTTTGTTTGGACAGGACCGATTTGTTGGCAGTAGAAGCAAAACAACTAGCAAAATTGTCTACTGACCAGGTTGATTCACGGTACTGCTGAGCTTGATAAGTCTGCAAAATGCAGAGTTTCTGTGCAAGGTGAAACGCCTCATCTTGTGCTTGCCACTCTGAGACAAAATTGGGTTCAGATTGAACCGTACGCATCCATTTGGGAATGAGTGGGGTGACATCAACTGCATGAGTACTGGGCCCTAGAGCAATAGACACCTGATTGTTATTTACTCGGCCTAGCCAAAACCCGTATGTGTAGCACGCGATTCTGATGGCTTTGCATGGGTATCGACATTGTTTTCTTCGAGGCGTGGCCGCTTCAATGCCTTTTGTTCGTCTTCGACCATCTGAGCAGCAGATGTCTGGAGAGCTTCCAAACTTGTCTGAAGGTTTGTAAGCCCTTCCTTGATTCTGTCTGCTGTAGGGCCTGCGAGGTCCTGGGCTTCCTCGTCGCTTACAGCCATGGCATCCTCTTTGGTTTCGATGCCAGCCGTGGATTTGGCCTTTGCAAGGCTTTCCTTGGCTTGTTCCAGGGCCTCCATGGCTGTTGTCACCCTTTCGTTCATCTGCTTCTCTTGGTCTAGGAACTGAGCACTGTAACCTTGCCATTGGGTTACTGCTTGGCTCAAGAACCCACGCCAGGCATTGTGCAGGTTGAACCTGGCCAACTGCGCTTGCTGGAGCTCTTTGCGGGCTCTGCCATGTGCTGCAACTACTGCATGGAGTTGTTTCGTCTGTTGTTGACCCTCCTTGATTGCTGCTTCGTTGACCATCGTTTGGAGCTCTGCTGGCAAGGCTTCGCTGTGCTTTTTGAGCGCTGCCATCATGGTCTTGAGCTGTTTGTCTTCCACCGCTGGTTGCGTAGGAGGTGGCATCGTTGCAGCAATTGATTGCATGGTTGACAACCAAGGTGGCTCTGCTGGATTCGATGGAAGTACAGGGGGGCCAAATCTGTCGGTCTCGGCATTGGTATTTTTGCCCTTGCCCTTGTGACCTTTGCATTGGTCCGGATCCCTCTGTTTTCCTTTCCTTGAGGACTTTCTCCTTGAGGATGGCCTCCTTCTTGGTGACGTTGTCCACTGATTGCTGTCTGTTTGGTCTTGTGTCCATTGTTGATCTGCCCAGTCTTGGGCAGGCCAATCGGTGGCATAGCTCCACTGGACTGATCTCTGGCTCTTGGAATGCTTCTGTGGGGGCTGGAACGTTGGATCTGAACACAAGTGCCAGGATACTCCACAGATTCCACAAAACTGATGAGCAGCACTGCATACTTTCTTGCAAGTATGGCACCTCCATGGACTCATTGCATTGGTCGCCATTTCTTCTTTGATGCGGGCAATGTGCACGGGGTCGCTTGAGTGATGCTGTTGCAACTTCTGTAGCAGTTTGGGGAGCTTCCAGCCTGGTAGAGGACTGATGCCTTTCCGATGCAAATACCACAGCAGTCGCGCTCTTGCTCTGCCACGTCTCTCCGCTCTTCGACGGGTTGCTGTTGCCGTGGTTTTCACTTTGGGACAAATCAACCAAGATCAATGGGTGCAATTGCACGTAATCAGCCAGCAAGGTGAAAAGGATGTAGAATGTCGCAAAAATATGCAAGATTGAAATCATCCACTTGTTCACTGAGCCAGGCAGAAAATGCGGGGAGCTCACCCCCAGATGAAAATAAGGGCCGCTGTATGGCCAGCGCAGAACCAGTGAAAAGTGCCCAAATTAAATGTAAAAATTGTCAAAATTGTCAAGGTTGCCAAAGCCCAATACCCTTGTTGTCCAGGTCGATGCTAATGAATTGTAGCACAAGCACCGAGGGCAATGACCCAGGTTGTTGAGGAGCTGGGACTCCTATATTGCAAGTGATTTGGCTCACTTGTAAGGCCACACGTTGCACAAGAAATGTATTGTTGTAAGTGAGAGCAGCTTGCAGAAAAATCAATGCAGAGCGGGCAGGTCACAACCAACAACGTATGTTCCTGTACCACCAATCAAAACACAGTTCAGTCAAGTGAATGACAGTGAAAAGGTTAATGAAAGGAGTCAACGATGAAGGTGAAGGTTCCAAACAGTGAACCCGTGGGCAGGAACAACGGTTTGCCCACTAAGGCTATGGCCAAAATCCCACGTCAACGTCACGAACCGATGAGGGAGTTTTGAGCCGATACCTTTCCAGCGGCCTTCCTCCGATCCACCTTGCCCCACCGCGTCCTTGGTTTGAAATCAGTCTTTGCTTTCGCGTTGGAGAGTTCGTCGTCGTTTGCCACCTGCCCCTTGCACTCGGCAGTCGAATCTGTGCTCATGTCGAACATCTGCGGCTTCGCTGCCTGTGGGAACTGCGCGAGGTGCTCCGTGGTCTCATTGTCGCTGTCGTCGCTGTACTCACTCTCGGGAGGAGCGAAGGGCATCTCCGGCAAAACCAGCTCCTCGAACTCATCATCTGTGCTGATGTCGAACACCTGCGGCTGCTCTGCCTCCGCTGGCTGCAAGGTCCAATGTGCCTCACTCAAGCCCACGCTCTTTTGCCTCTCCATCTCGAACTTGTGACTCAAGTTGGAGACCTCTTGTTTGCCCTGTTCAAGCTCCTGCTCAGCTGCAGACAGGGATTTTTGTTTGAGATCCGCGCGAGCCTTTTCCTCCTCGGCACTCAGATCCACCTGAAGGTCTGCCACAGCGGTCTCCCCCTCTGAAGCATGGGCTTCCATCTTCTGGCAAGCCTCCTCACTGGCACGATTAGTCTCTTTTCCTGAACGAGCCTGCACAGTCTCTGGACCGGCGTCAGCTTCACTTGCGTGCCGTTGATCTGAGTCCTCATCATCTGTGCTGGCTCCGCCACCCTTCAGGAGCCCATCGGTGATCCCATCCATGGCATCCACGGTGACGGGCGACGTGTATCTGGTTTGCAGATTCGGTTGTCTTGAGCCAAAATGGCTACGGAGTATACCTACCCCTCTGAAAAATATGAAAGTCAGTTGGGATCATATTATTCCCAATATATGGAAAAATAAAAAAATGTTCCAAACCACCAATCAGTCAAAATATCCAAGTAATGGGAATCCTTGGCAATCTAGGCAAATGGCAATGGAAAATCACTCAAAATTGAAATGGAATAATCTAAGTAATGGAAACCTAAGGAAATGGCAATGGAAAATCATCCCTATCAACAGTCGTAAATGATCTCCGAATATATCTCTTTCGCGGATTTTCTGATACCAAAAATACGACTTCGGAAGGGTGGGTAAACCCGCTACACCCCATGGAGCTTCCAATAGTGAGGAGTGTTCACATGTTTGTGTCACATTCGAACCTACCCCGCTTGTTCATGCTTGTTCCAGTACAAGGAAGGTTCGCCAAGACATCTTTCGAAATAAATCCCAGATCAACTTACGATCCATCCTTGTTATAGGGGGTTAATATGGTTCTATCAAGTTATATCATGAAACATCCCACTTCAGAGATAAACTAGTGATGCTATCCATTTGTCTTCATTTGATTTTGCTCAGTTGGATCATCCCGAGAATATCACAGCTGGAACCCCTGCCACAGGGTCGCTCCCTGGCCACCCAAGATACAGTACAACTAGTGCAAAATTTAAAATGGCTAGATAAAGAAATAAGCTCTCTAACTTCCCCCTCAAAAAAAGGCGACCATCTACCCATAATCCCTTCCTCCAATGTTCAACCCCCCTACAAACACATATCTATTGGGACGATTTAACGAATGGGAGTGTTTCATATTAATTGAGGGGATGGGGTTAGTAGCTTGGCGCAACCCCCAGCCACCTTCCAACTGATTCAGCTCACCTTAGAAGTGTTCGCGGCATTCCCAAAATGCATCACGTCAATCCCCAATGGTAAACTAACATAGCTATGGAAAATGGCCCATTTATAGATGGTTTACCTATTAAAAATAGCGATGTTCTATAGCTATGTTAGTTCACCAGAGGGTAATCGTCAATCAAACATCATTTAATCTCATTCATCCGTGACCATCCCATCTTTTTGCTGATTAAAAAAAAACATATTTCATGGTGACACATCAACCAATATCAGTTTTCATATAGCTTATCAATGATTATCTCCATCTTTTTGCTGATTTAAGCTGATCTAAAAAAATGATCTAAAAAAAACAAATATTTGGTGACACCCCCAAGCAATCATCAACAGCCATGGCGAGCAACTAATCGGCTGGTCTTGTGGAGATTCATCAGACCTTGTGGCGTGGCGAGTCGCGCGTTGGCTCCGCTGGTTTTTTTTCCGGGGCCCTGGTCAGTCAACACCCAGGTAAATTGGGGAAAATATGTTGCGTCATATATATATATATATACTACTTATATATATATATATATATACTACTCATATATATATATATATACTACTTATATATATATATACTACTTATATATATATACTACTTATATATATACTACTTATATATATATATACTACTTATATATATACTACTTATATATATATATACTACTTATATATATATATACTACTTATATATATATACTACTTATATATATATACTACTTATATATATATATATATATATATATATATTTATATACTACTTATATATATATATATATATACTACTTATATATATACTACTTATATGAATATACTTCTTGATAATTTCACAAAAACAACCAATCATCCAAAACACCAGGGGGGATTGCTCGTGCTGGCCAATTGAAAGAAAAAAGAAACTTATCAGCTGAGGAATGGCCATGGCGCAGATGATCAAGGCGTTGATGACTGGATGAAAAATCAGCGCAACTGGGATCATTGGAAAATAGATGAAAATAGTAAAACTACCCACAACTGTGGTTGCCTAGCTTATTAAGGGTACAATGTGGGGCCCCCCAGTGATGTCAGTTGGTTTATAAACCCCATGAATACTATAGTTATAAGTACAATAAACCATAGTTATTGGAGTTATGTTCACCAACTTAGCTATCGTTTGGCGGCCCCACATTGTAGGGATACATAACCTCTTGTCAAACACACTCTCGGTTTAAATACAGAACCCGCAAATCCCATGGTTTAAAACCTCGTACTTTTCGCATTGGATGCTCAGGTGGTGCCCCGTTGTAAGTTTGCTCATAAAACCATCTCATAAAAAAGTACCCTAAACCTTAGTCAACATGGTTGTAAACCAACTTAACCAAGGGGAACAAACCATTTTGAGGTTCCATACTGTGGATGGAAGAAATCCTGCACCCTGCACCACCTTGGATGGTTGAAACCCTATAAATAGTGGGATAAACCACCTATCAGCTGGTGCAGGATTTCTTCCATCCACCGTATCAAACAGCTTCGGTTTCTCCCAAAAAACAGTACCGCTTGGATACGGAGCGCCTGAAGTTCGGTACTCGGGCAACAAATACCTCGGACGATTTAGTTGGCGCGGTTTTCATGGGATATGCACCACGCATTGCGTGGTGCCCCAAGAACCATAGGTAAATAATGGGCATATACTGGATATACAACCAACAATCATATATGATTCTATATGATTCCTATAAATGTTTTTGCTAAGTTTGTTGCAAATAACATGGTTAAATACGGTCTGTGGTGACTCTGACTATCTGAGCTAGATCACATCATAAACCTACTTAGAAGTGGGGACACCACCTTGCGGCTATTTCAGCAGAAAAAATATAGGGATCTCATCCATGTTGCTGGGGATTCAGACAATAGGAACTGTGACTATTGAGACTTATAATTCCTCTTCGTGGGGTTAGTTTTTGAAGTCAATTGAATGGGATGAAACCAATTAAGGAATTTCTGTACTGAGGTTACTCACGACTCACCACCAACGATTTCCTGGGAAACCCCTCCAAGTAGCTGACATCTTCGGAGGTGAAGAGTTAGAAAAATTCGATTGATTGGCTTGACAGAGGTAGGGGTCCCAAAAATTAAAATCCAGGGACTCACAGATTGAATGGCCACATCTGCATGTGCAGCTTCATTGGGGACGTGAACATCACCTCATCCCACTCCACCAATGCCGTAGTCTGATGAAATCTAGAGACCCTCAGGATGGTTTATTATCGGGGACCAGTCAGTGCAACCCCGCTGCAGCTATTGACGGTTAAAAAACGGTTTAACCAGTGTTATAGGGGCTGTGTCAGTTCCCATATCCCATGGTTCTACCATGGTTCTACCATGGTTCTACCCATAAAAACAACCCCACCTGAACCATAAAAAAATCCCGTATCCCGTCCCATTATACTGGTTAGTTAGTACATCTTCCCATTGTGGGTAATAATCCTGAATAATGTTGGAAAAACAATAGTAAACCCTTCCCAAATTTAGCATTTTTTGGGGTGGGATCAAAACCATCAACATAGGGCTGGCTTATTGTTACTTTAGTCAACATCAAACCACTTAGTGTAGCCATCCCATTATTCCCATTATACTGGTTGGTCAGTACATCTTCCTATTATGGCTTATAATGATCCCTCAGAAACTATAAATCATATATAATATATAGTATAATTGCCATATACAGTATAAATTATATACTATAATGAACAGTTATAGCCAAATGTAGTATTTATATAGTATACTTAACCAATCAACAGAGGTTTCTTTCATGGCTCACCACTGCGCCCGAGCCAGCTTGGGCAGCCCTACTCTTCTCCGCTGGCAATGGTCCAGCGAAGTTTTTCCAGCGTCACTGTCAGCTCACCTACCTCAGGTTAGGGTAGACCGATAAGGATATTAATGGTGATTTATATATATATATATGTATAATGGATATTTGATGGGATTTTAGTGGGATATGAATGGGATATGAATGGAATAACGGTTAACTACTGCTGGTTGATAAGGGTTTATTGGATTATTAAGGGGGATATGATGGGAAATTATAACCAACAAGGCGTTTTAAATGATGTGGCTACCCCTCAGTCACAGCTGGGAAATCCACCCAAAATGGAGGAACTGCCAGCAAAACCATGTTGGATTTACCATCTGGTTATGACTCACATAGCCATGGAAAATCACCATTTTTAATAGGTAAACCCAGGTAAACCATCTATTTCTATGAGCCATTTTCCATGGCTATGTTAAATAACCAGACGGTAGGTTAAGTTAGGTTTGGTTGATGGAAAGATCTGTTGATCAGTGAATATGTGTAGATACCATGATTTTGAAAGCTTGGCAATTAGAAGAGCATAGGCCATAGTTGGGAATGTGTATATACATGCATGTATAGACAAAGATATGGAGAAAGAGAGAGAGAGAGAGATGGGGAAAAATATAAATAAATAAAATGCTGACGTGGCAACTAGAAATGCATAGGCATATATTGTTCAAGCTTGGCAGGGCAACTAGAAATGCACATGCCATGTGTATATGTTAAAAGTATATAATCGTATGTAACATAATTGCAATAGCAATGGCGATAACAAGAACAATAACAACAATGAGAAAGATACTGATATAAGAAAAATAAGAATATCAGTATCTTTCGTAATATACAAAACTAAACAACTATACTCTGATATTGATACTGATGTTGATCAACAAAACTCAACAACTCACTTCACTCAACCTCCATCACTAGGAATCCCAAGCATTTTCTACCTGCCAAGCTTCCATTGCATCGATCACTGTCTTCCCGCTGTCGCGGCAGGCAACGGTGCAGATGGTTTCCATGTTGTTGAGCACGAAGTTCCTTAAAAAAAGCATCTCAGGACCGGCAGCTCGATCTACATGTATATGTCTACTGCACATATATATATACACGCCCATATTTATTTTTGCATATATATATATATGTATAATACATGTATGCATATTATTCAGAGAAAAAAAACGCGACATCCTCCAATTTTTCTATTTGACTGCGTTCCTTGCCCCAAAATGTTCCAGGTTTTTACTATGTGGTGCCTCCTAGTTATAAGTTGGTTTATAAACCCCTCCAACCATAGTGAATTGATCCCGATCCCCATAAAGCCAATCATTAGCCTAGTTAGTTCAACCAGCTTACCCATCAAATAAATCGACTATATCAAATGTAAACCACCGTTTTTTTCTGGCAGAAATTTGCGCTAAATCCCATTAAAATCCCAATGATTAGCTTAAATCATGTGAAATCCTGTGGCTGTTGGTTAAATCATCTTCAATCCCTTTATCTGGCCGGTAAGAATCCCATGAAATCCCATTGCATTTCATGAAATCCCATTCAATTCCCAGTAATATATAGTAATATCCCATGAAACGTCTATGAAATATCCATAACATTCACCATTGCCATGAAATTCCCATCAATTCCCAGCATTAAAGTGCCATTCAAAGCCAGCGTGGCAGAACTTTGACCCCAGCCACTGCAGGGTCCGCAGCAAAAAGCGCCGCTGGGCAAAGGAGGACTTCTGCCACTCCGCCTGCGCCAGGCGCGCCTTTTGGACCATGGCTGTGACCTCAACGGAGACCAGGACATGGTGAAAGGACCAGGGACTAATAGATATGGTGTGTGTAACATATAGTTGGTGTAACATTTATGTTATGAATCAATATATTCAATACATAATCATGTATATTATATTGTGAATGTGTCTTTATTTTATTGATAACATATGGGTCCATTCACAATCTGACTTACATGTATAATTAAGCATGTTGTAACATGATGTCAAAGTAATGTTTGTAAAGACTAAAGATTGGTTTCTTTCATTTACAACTGCTTGGTGCATGTCAAAAATCAGATCTACCAAGAAAGTGATTCCACAAAATTATCATGATGTTACTGGTGCATGTCGAAAATCACATCTATGGCGATTCTATATCCCATTTACAGACAGCTTGGTATATCACATACCCTCTGGTAAACTAACATAACTATGGAAAATCACCATTTTTAATGGGAAAATCCACTATAAATGACCATTTTCAATAGTTTTTTGTATGTTTACCAGAGGGTATCACATAACTGGAGGTTCTCGGAGGTTATTCCATGTTGAGCCATCCCAAGTTCAAGCTTGCATATTGCCATATGATTTCCCTAGGTTCAAATTTCCCTTTGTGGGGTCGCCCATCAGTTCCATTCCGTATAACCGTCGCCGTCTCCAACCCATCGAGGTGACCTCCGCCTCGCCACAGGCAGGTACTTCACCCAAGAAGTCCAAGGTGGCGGGGTCCCAACCTCGTTGCTGATGAGCTCAGCCCGGATACAAAAAGAATCGATCATATGTCTGGTTGGTGGTTTTTCATCCATTAATGGTGGTGAATCTCCATTTATAGTGATTATCAAAGGAAGTTGGGAAGCAATACTTCCGTGTTACGGACAAATAGAATTCTGCGACTTGAAATGATGCAGGGTGGTAGATCACATAACAATACATAACATAACAATACATAACAAAAGAA